>Ga0315274_10015306_pt1 | contig 10868 bp, 9 predicted proteins | sample YL17G02_20_MG_FD_203700 | JGI IMG/M metagenome (GOLD analysis project Ga0315274, IMG submission 203700) | Sediment microbial communities from Yellowstone Lake, YNP, Wyoming, USA - YL17G02_20 | ecosystem: Environmental > Aquatic > Freshwater > Lake > Sediment | place: USA: Wyoming | collected...
ACTGACATCTAAAGGTTTCGCATCAGGGCCAGCCACTTTCAAAGCCGCCTGACGCCAACGGTAGTAAGTGCGGCCAATTTCGTCCTGGGCACCATGGAGGCTTCCCCATAATCGACTTATCTCCTTCTCTGCATCAAATGCCATGTTTAACCTCCTCTAAGAGAGCTCCGAAAAACTACTACACGCTCTCTTGATTTCACAGAGAGTAAATCTCTTTTCAAATCCGAATACCAATTCGGTAACCGTCATGTACCGCGCCAGATAGGTTGCGGGGTACCAATGCATCTCCAATGACGAAAAGTTCAATACCCTCTGCTTGAACTGCATTTTTCAAACTGTTGTTGCCCTCTCTCTCGGTAATAACGACCGTATCACATTTCACCGGTAAACGGTATCCATCGTAAGTTTTTACAATTACCTCACCTTCTTTGATTTCTTCGATATCGCAGTCGTTATAGGCCGTAACGCCGTTCTGCCTAAGATAGATCATGTATCGCCATTTGAAGGAGGGGTTGATATCGAATCCGGCGCTCTTGTCCTTTCCTACGATAGTTACCTTCTTGCCTTGTTTGATCAGGTAGAGAGCAACTCCAATGCCCGGTTTCCTATTCCCCCACACGACCACTTTGTCGCCAACCTTCGCCTTACCACTTAACACATCCAACACATTCACCACGTTTTCCCTGTCAAAGCCAGTACCCTTGCCCTTGGAGTAGATGGGCCCTGTTGCCAATACCACAGAATCTGGCATTTCATCTTTGATCAACTCTTCTGTCACCTCCGTCCCCAGATGAAAGGCGACACCTGCCTTCTCGCATTGGGCTTTTTGATATTGAATGCAGTTAAAGAGCTCATCGTCACCATAGGGAGCCTTCGAGGCCTCAATAATAGTTCCTCCAAATTCTTTCCTTTTCTCGTAGACATGGACCTCATGTCCCCTCCGGGCAGCCATATAGGCGCATTCCAGGCCTGCCGGACCTCCTCCTACGATCATAATCTTCTTCTTCTCTTCTGCAGGCTCAGGGGAAGCATACTTGGGATCCCATTCATGGGCACACACAGGGTTGATGTAGCATGTCATGGGAGCATCACGGAAGAGCCGGGCCAGACAGAGATTGCATGCGACACAGTGGCGTATATCTTCCTCTCTACCTTCCAACACCTTCTTAGGCATGAGGGGATCCGCAATCATGGGTCGGCACATTTCCCATATATCTAAATGACCCTCTCCGATGGCTTTGTTTGGCAAATCGGGTTTAAAGAGCCGATAAGCCATCTGGATAGGTACTTTCACATGTTCCTTGGCCCGTTTGGCCAAATGAATCCATGAACCCATGGGAACATCTCTACTGATCACCGGAACAATCGATTCCTGCCATCCAGCAGTCACACTGATATAGTCAACGCCCGCCTCCTCAGCCATTTGATAGGTCTTCATGGATTCCTCAGGTTTATTCCCACGAACATCCTCTAAGAGTTCTTCCGCACAGAGCCGAATACCTAAGGGAACATCCTTGCCGCAGAGCTTCTTAACTTCTTGGATGGTCTCGACCACCATCCGCATTCTTCCTCTGATATCCCCGCCATACTCATCTGTCCGTCGATTTGTATAACTGGATATGAAGTTTGAAATGAGGTATCCTACAATGCCTGATATTTCGATCATATCAAACCCTGCCTCAAGCCCTCTTCTTGCTGCTTCAACATGTTCTTTCAAACACTGTTTGATATCTTGTTTCGTCATTTCCTGAACAGGCCGAAAGATTCTCAACCGTTGAGGGACAGGAGATGGCCCCTGGCAATATTGAACATCCACCGCACCGACGCGGCCACAATGCATAAGCTGGTAGCCGGCAACAGCCCTTTCGGCATGAATGGCCTCGGCCAGCCTTCTGAGGCCAGGAACAAATTTATCATCCCACGATGCCGCCTGGCCCACATATCCCTGACCTTGGCGGTTCTTATCCATATAGACACCCTGCATGGTACATATGCCGCCTACCACTCCCTTGGCTCTCTCCCGGATATAGGCCACATCAGCATCAGTAATAAAACCATCATGGGTGTTGAGATTATCCTCGGTAGCTGCATACTTTATTCGGTTCGGGATAATGAGGTTGCCTATTTGAATCGGTTTAAATAGATTAGAGTACTTTTTTGCTCCTGGATAGGATGAATAATCCCATTCAAATAATAACTTAGCCATCTATATACCCTCCTTTTGAAATTCTCTTTTTAAATCCAAAAACTCGCCCCATTTCTAAATTAAATTCGAAATTCTGTCAAGAAATTAAAGAGAGAGCTCTGAGAAAATATTTCACGCTCTCTTGATGACACGGATTTCAAAAAGAGATTACACAGATTTTAAGGTGCAAGAAATGTATACTGTATACAAAAACTGGATTTTTTTGTCAAGTCAAATCTCAGTTCTTCCTTGGAGTTTCCATCCTCACCCTGGTTATTTGAAGTGACAGCATATCTTCGAGCCACTGTTTACTGCTCTCCCTCCGAAGCTTTAGCATAGGAGGGCCTTCTGACTACTGATCACTGACCACTGTTCACTGATCACTGGTTCCTCAGAAAATTGCCATAAAAATAAATTTTTGGTATAAATAAGTCAACCCTTCGGGGTGATCAAGTTGTTTTAGAAACTACTTCCCCCTCGTTCGACTGACGAGTGGATGTTCTATGCTCACGAAAGAAGAGGCAGATCTCTGGGTCCGTTCAAGATCGCAAATTGCGATCTTGAAACGTGGCAAGAATATCAAATATCTCCCATATGCATTCACTGAGCATGGGGCAATCATGGCAGCGAATGTGCTGAACAGTCCCCAGGCGGTAAAGATGAGTGTTTTTGTCGTTCGGGCCTTTGTGAAACTTCGTGAAATGCTGGCAACGCATAAGGAGCTGGCTCACAAACTGGCAGAGTTGGAGCGAAAACTCCAAAATCACGATGAATCAATCCGATCGCTCGTGGTTGCTATCCGACAGCTAATGGCACCACCGGAGCCAGAACCGCCAAAGAAAAGAATAGGTTTCCTGGTGGAAGAACCCCATGTACCCTACAAATCTTCAAAAGGATCTAAAAAGCAGAAAAGGCAATGAGCCTTTCTCGGGAACCGCGTGAGGAATAGAATTCTTGGGATCAATCGGTGCAAGAAAACCCTCAAGCGAACTTACGTCTCACGCCTGACGACTCACGCTTTACGGTAGGGTGCTCTACGCGTTAGGCTGGTGTGCTTTGGATACGGAAGACGGAAACGGACACGTTTTGATGGGAGAAGACCCCAGAACAATTGAAGGGTGAGGGTAGATGAGATTTCCGAAAGGAAAAATAAGTGAAAGAATTCAACTACGTCCCGCCCCTGTACTAATTGGGATTGGCAGTGTTTGTCTTAGGATTTTTTGCAGCGAAATAACGATGGCCGCATATGCCCAAGATCCAAGAAAGAGCATGGTCTCTACTTCAAATTGGCGTCAACCGCCTGCTTCATCGCGGTGACAACTCCAACTTTCGAAAGACCTAAAAAATGAGTTGACATTCAACTCAACATCTGCTAATATATCTAACATGCAGCAGACATTTGGCGAAAAACTCAAACAAACCAGGCGGTTAAATGGAATTAGTCAGAGAGAACTTGCGACCAAAGTAGGGGTAGATTTTTCCTACATCAGCAAGGTGGAAAATGATCGACTGCCCCCTCCTTCTTCAGAAACGATTGAAAAAATATGCGCGGTATTAAGCGTGCCGGTGGAGGATTTGTTAGTTTTGGCAAGGAAACCCCCTACTGGCGTGATAGAAATCATGAGTTCAAGCTCGGACGCGCTCAAATTCTTTCGCGACGCAAAGGACATGAACCTCGATGAGAAGGAATGGAGAAAACTGGGTGAACATCTAAAGAGGTTGAGGGGTTAACGTGTTGTTATTCCGGCTAATGACACATACGCCAGTTGTTGAATGGTCGTACTCGAAGCGTGACCTCCTATCAAAATGCAATCGGCGCTATTACTACCAATACTACGGCTTTAGTAAGAAAGTTGCTCCTGAAGAGCCGAATAAACAAGCCATCCAGTCACTAAAGAACCTGGATAACGTCCCTCTGCAAATGGGGAACATCCTCCACCTAATAATCCAAACGTATTTCAAGAAAGCCCAAAGAGGTGAGATGTGGTCTCTCGACAGACTACTCGGTTGGGCAAGCAAGATTTCAAAGGAGGAATTAACTTACAACCGACAATACAATCAGAATCATCCCCCTACAGAGATCGACCCTTACAAAAAGCTCCTCGTTGAATTCTATTACCAACTCAAAAATGCTGAAGAATTATACGCTGACACATATTCAAAGCTCACGAACGGGCTCACGCACTTTTACGACAGCGAGATTTATAAAGATTTCAGAAATGATGGTATCCGCCCAGAAGCCTCTGTAGAAAAAAAGTTTTCTCTCGACAGGTGGCATTACAAAGTCAGAGGGAAGATAGACCTAACCTACAGAAAAGGAAACAAGATAGTCATTGTTGACTGGAAACTTGGAAATTCAGGCGGAGGTGACGAAAGCCTCCAACTGCTCTCGTACGCTACCTCTGCTTCGAACGAAGAAAGGCTCCCTCCTGAAAAAATCGAAATCTACATGGCACACCTGAACGCAAACGTGGCAACGACGTTCCCGGTCACGAACGAAAACCTATCCAACGCTGAGGCCAGAATCGCCCAGGATGTAGAGACCATGACTTATCTGGATAGGTACGGAAGGGTTGCGACTGTAAATGCCTTTTCCAAGTGCGATCAGCTCAAAATATGCGTCTCATGCCAATATCAAACCATATGCCATGGGAGGGTGATCAATGGAGATGCTTGAAACAAACATCAAGCTCATCAAATACGGCATAGGGCTGCGACTCAAAACCAGGGTCGCCTCACTCAGAGGGCAGATCCTAACCCCAAAGGTATTACAAAAATGCTGCCGAACCCTCAAAAATGAGCACGGTGTTGCCGCCATTCCCTACAACCTCTCCGGTCAACCCAGCCTCCTAGTCGCAACCGACAAAATCAGAACTACAGAAGCACGCGACGACGAATGGTGTGTGGAAATCTCTGATAGCGGACAAACGAAAACACTCAAATTCTACCAGCAGGAAGACCAGGAGTTTATATCGAATCTCGTAGAGAGGTGCCTGCTAATAGAAATCCCCAGAAGAACTAATTTCTGGAAGATTGACAGCCCAAGAATCTGGTACGAGGAAGAACCATTCGATACCGAGGGAGACATCGAGGCATACAGAAGATATAGGGCTTCAGCCATTCCCATAGAAGGCGTCGGCATAGGTATAAGCTTACACGTAGCAACATCCTTTTTCACCAGACGTTCAGTTGACGAATACCTCGGTGATCACCTGCCCGATGATGTCAAACTGGAAAGGGAAAGAAGGTTCAATTTCCTCAGTCAACGACAACTCGGACAAAAAGGAACGCTCATATACGACGCGGGAACATCCAAGGTCAAGTGCTACTTCGAGAAATTCCAAAAAGGCGTTACATGTGCCACCACCGGGCCTTTGGTGATTGCCGGATGCAGATATGATTCTCTGATAGAATATTATCGGAAAAAAAGAAGCAATTTGCCAGTTGAAGATGGCAGCCGCGTCGTCTACGTGTCTTTTCCCGACCTGCCCACCCCGAGACCTGTAGCAGCTAATTTAGTCCGGCTGCGCGTGATGAAGGAAACTCTACCTCGACGGCTAAACAATCTTGATAAGATTCCTCCTCAGAGAAGGAACAGCTACATTGAAGATTTCTGGAAAAAACTTGGACCGGACCCCTTGGGTAAAGGTATGCCAGGCCTTGAAGAAGGACTGTGGATGCCTGAGAGTAATAGACAGGTCTTTTTCACAATGCCGGGAATAAGGTATTCAAACGGAAACATCCTCGAACCACCCAAGAAAATTGATGTGAAAGAATACCGGAATCATTTTTGGCAGAGGCGCCAGTACCTGAAAGAGAAGAAATGCTACCACATACCAACAGCGATTGACAGGGAAATATATTTCGCACTACCCAAAGGCATTGATGAGGACACGGGTAAGAGGTTAGCCGATGACATGGTCGAATACATCTCAACATGTACAGAAATGGAATTCGACAGACCACTCCTCCATTATTCGACCATCGAAGAGGCGATCAAGACGTTATACCCGAAAAGCGGATCCCTGGTGTTCGTTTTTGAGAAAGAAGACCCATCCACGTATTTCAACATCGCCTATCAGCTTAAGTCATGGAGAATCAAACACATAACCCGTGACACCCTGCAGGAAAAATATGCACAGTTAAGAGAAGCGTTAAAAGAAGCTCCGTCCGAAAAAATTCCTCAAGGATTGCGGGACTGGAACTCATTCATCGAGCTGTCGGCTCAGGATGTTATGCAGATAATGGAAATCATTCCTTTCGTCGTCGCCCAAGAACTTCCTTACGAAGGCCAGTTAGCGATAGATGTCGGGGAACAAAAGCGTTATTTTGCCGTCTCACTACTCATATGCCGAAGCCAAGGTCAACCGGACTTCTACCTGCGAACCGTCGTCCCCCCTAAAGCGGATCATAAGAGCGAAGCGATTAACAAAATACATCTCGCCGATGAAATAGTGGGTCTCTTCAAGAAGATAGGATTCAGAAAATTTGACCCCCTCAAATCCTTCCTCATCCTCCGGGACGGAGGAATATGTGGCGGAGAGTTAGAGGGTATCAAAAACGCAATCTCAGAGTTAACCTCATCACAATTCCTGGAACAGAACGCAACAGTTCACGGAGCCGACTTCCGCAAATCAAGCGAAAAGGAAATACGATTTTGGGACAGAATCGAAGATTTCACCACCAAGAGGATCAACGTAATGGAGGGAGCCGGGATAATAACAGGACAGAAAGACTTGGTTCTGTCAAACACCGGAAGGAGTACGATAGGTCAAGGTACTACAGAACCAGTTGCATTAACCATCTGGGACGACCCAATCAATCAAGCAGCGGACCTAAAAACAATTGCATACACGATATTCCTCTCGACGCACTTTAATTGGTCAAGTCCGGGAAAATCCCAGAGGCTCCCTATCTATTTCAAGAGAACCGATGATGAGTTGAAGAAAAAACAAATGCAGGACATTCGCCGCATAACCTAAACGAACATCATGGCAGGAGAAAAAGCATGAGCACAAACTGGTTGGCCGCTGTAAGCTTCCAGCAAGGCCAAGATATTTTGCACGCAATCAACATCTTATCCATCCACAGAAAGCTACGGCTGCGCGGAATTACGGACGAGGAAAGAAATGAGAAAGCAAATGAAGCCAAAGATTACCTGACCAACTTCCTCAGAAGCTTCGGATCCCTCGTCAGAGAGGTACAAAAAGGAAAGCAACACCCTGTCACAGGAGTCAACCCCCGGATGAACCGCCTTGCACACGAATTCGTATCCTCCATCCGGAAAACTAAGCACTTCCGTCAACTGTCCTCGATATCAATCCAAGAGATAATAAGCCTGATGGATTCAGAAAACGAAGAAGATCAGAGACTTTCAATAAAATGCCTGTCCGAACTTCGGTTATTAATCGAACAGCACATGTACACTGACGCCAACCAGATTCTGGGGAAATTCTAATGAGGGAAATTCTTAAACAACAGAACTTAGACCTACTACGAGAATTAAAAATCTTAAAAGAGTGGATTTCAAACGCAGATATAGCCGAGGAGATGCACGTATATCACAAAGCGGTTTCAGACATGTGTGATCATCTTTTGGCCCGCATATGTCGTAATCTGGACGACCTGGACAGCGACGCGGATGAAATCATAGACGACGTGAGGAGCGAGACCCAGAACGTTATGATCCTTTTTAATCTGCTCAACGAGCGGTTAATAGGACCAATACGACGCTTCTTGCCCTCAGACCGCATCTGCCTAAAAATCCTAGGCTGGCTCCACAACACTCACCCCCAGACGAAATCCTTACCCCTAGCCATCAACGATGGATCATTCGCCGTATGGCCAATGAACATTCCGATATACTTCATGCCACCGTCCCGGCAACAAGGTCTGCTTCTGTTACCCTTATTCTTTCACGAATTCGGACACGTTCTCTACTGCGCTCACCAGCAGGAACTCGATAATCTTATAAGAGATTTTCAAAATGGAATCACTGAATTGCTGACACCCAAGTCTATTCGTGATGACCTTTGGACTGACAAAGAGACAGAGAAGCGAAACAGGATCGTTGAAATCTGGTATAACTGGATGGTAGAGATATTCTGCGATGCGGTAGGTTACACAATCGGGGGACCGTCATTCCTAAACGGTTTCTCAATGTATTTTCGTTTAAGAGGCAGCTGGGAATTCCACATGCCAGAAGAAGAGCTTTGGAAAAGTGAACATCCAATTTCAGTTCTTAGAATGAGATTGCTAACAGAACGTGCAAGAAATCAAGGCTGTCCGACAGAAGCAGGACTTGTCCAGAAGGACTGGGATAAAATAGCAAACGTCTTAGGAGTTAAAGAAGACCACTATGGCTTTCTAAACCAAGAATTTTACGAACCGATCCAACGAACCGTCGACGATATGCTCGTTGAAACATCCCCTCACAAATTCTCCGGCGAAGAAATCTCAGAAAAAGAACGGAACCCCACCTCTTCAACTCCTGTGCATTTGCTTAACAAGGCCTGGTCCGTTTTTTCCAAAGACCCGCAAAACTACCCCAACTGGGAACGTCGTGCGATCAAAGACCTGTTAAGCTCGAAATAATCTTCGTTTCTTTAACCTATATAGCAAAACTCTACCCTTCCTGTAGATCTGATCGTGATTCAGCGTGTTTAGAATTTTTTTCTTGACATTTACATTAAATAGTGTTAACAGTTCTTTTTATGGACATTTGTGAATTTGGAAAAAGCTCCCGGAAATTCAACATTGAAGAGCTAGTGGAGCATGCGGCCAGAATAATTCCTATCTTGGTACCAAAACAAGAACGATATAAAGTGACCGATTTCCCTGATGTTCGGACAGTTAGGTTCTATGCCACAAGGGGATTAATCGATAAGCCAGACCGATATGATGGCCAGCAGTCCATCTATACATTTAAACACCTACTTCAACTAATTGTAATCAAATATTTACAATCTCAATACCTGACGATAAAGAAAATAGGTCAAATCGTTGAAGGCTTGTCTGAAACGGAGCTTTTGAAACTAATCAACGTTCCAACAAAAAAGAATTTTCTATTGTCCAGTTCAAAAGGTGAGGCTGTAAGTGTAAATTCCCAACCTTCCTACCAATTAGAGTTCCAAAACTGGCATGAAAAAAATAATGAAAAAATGTGGAAGCATTACAACATTGAATCAGGAGTTGAAATCAGCGTTAGAGAAGACTTTCAACCAACAAGTCCGTCACACATCGAAGTTTTGGCCAACAGAGTCAGGATTATCTTAAAAGAGATGGCCCACAGGAGAGGAGGCTAATAATGTCAATCGTAGGGGTATGGAGAGATAACTTAAACGCGGGAATTTATCTTACAGAATATGGACCGCAAGGATTGGACACGGTGCTTCAATCTATAGGCTACATTCCTGGTGCAGCCGATCGATGTGGTGATCACGATCATTTTTACGGAAGGTTGAGAAAGGCAATCGATATTGGGGCACAAAGGTATACTGATCGTGAACCTCAATGGTTTTTCATGGGAGCATTTCAGTTTAACGGAGCATTCTTCTACCGAACGCTTTGGTATGTGAACCGCTACGGCCAATGCCTTCCACTTGCTCTTGACCATTTTGTTAGACGGGTAAAGGATAGGAGAGTAAAAGACACGTCAACCCGCATCGCTAGAACCCGCGCATCTGTGGCTGCTGACGCTTTATACCGGATTCGTAGGGCAATGACAAATGGTGACCCAGACGAGTTGAATGCAATAATGAGGGAACTATCCCAAGACGAAACTTATGGGCCGATCATGGAGATAGTTACCGGACACTATGGCGTTGAATATGTTGAGCTTATGCCTCTAATCTATTTCTTGATGGATCAATCAAATTACTCTCCGGAAAGGATCGGTTTGGGGAAAGCTATTAAAGAAATAAGGAAAGGGCGACAACTTGTAGAAAGAGGCAGAGATTCAGCAGCTCTCACTTTAACCAACCTTGTAATGCTAAGAGCAGGTAACAGAAACCCCAAACCACAAGCGTTGTCAGATGCAAGAGATAGATTAGCGAGTCTACCGGCGGCCTGAGAATTCATGGAGGGATCAATGGAAACGGAAATTATTAAGTGGGAAGATCAGCCTGTTGAGAATCTAATCGGAAAAATAGTACTCATTCCTGTGGATCGGATCAGGCCTGATCCCAAGAACCTTAGAGAGGAATTTGATGCAGAAGAAATAGCCGCTCTGGGGGCAAACATCCACGAGATAGGTCAGACAGATGAAATTAGAGTCTTTCCTAAGAGAGGGGAAAACGGTGCATGGACAGGAGCCTTTGATCTTAATGACGGTGAGAGAAGATGGCGAGCTGCAGTCAGTACCGGAATTAAATACTTAAGGGCCGTCGTGGAGGAAAAACCCTCTGAGGAAGATTTGACTTTTAAAAGAATCGCAAGGGTAATGCAAACACAAAGTTTGAAGCCAGAAGAAAAGGTGCGAGCCCTGGAGAAAACATTTGTTGATCTCGGTATACTAGACGAGCCTCATAAGTGGGACAAATACAGAGAGAGGTTGGGCCCCAGCAAAGAAAAGTTCTCGGAATTAGTTAGGGTCATTCAGCTGCCTCAGAGGCTCAGGCAATTGATGGAATCAGGTGTTATGAGCTATACGATTGCCCAAGGTATAGGAAAACTTCCAAAGAGT
>Ga0315274_10015308_pt1 | contig 10867 bp, 6 predicted proteins | sample YL17G02_20_MG_FD_203700 | JGI IMG/M metagenome (GOLD analysis project Ga0315274, IMG submission 203700) | Sediment microbial communities from Yellowstone Lake, YNP, Wyoming, USA - YL17G02_20 | ecosystem: Environmental > Aquatic > Freshwater > Lake > Sediment | place: USA: Wyoming | collected...
TCTTCATTCTCCGGGCTTGCCTGAGCGGCTCCGAGCGGAAGGAGAGTCGATTACGAGGACGAGGACGAGGGACGAGGACGATTGGGCAAGGAGCCGTTTCCCATAACTGGGGGCCGTACTCGGAGAGCGCCGCATGAGGCATGAGATGTCCCGCCGCAGCTTCCTGGTGGGCACGGCGGCTGTGGCGGGGAGCGCGTTTGGCCTTGGGCTGTGGCGCCGCTCGCGACGTGAGAACCGCGCCCTGAAGGGCTTCAAGCGCCACGAGTTGGCGCTCGGTGAAGGGCAGGTGATCGTGGCCCGGGGCGCGGATCCCCGCGAGAACGTGCGCCGGGCGCTCGCCGCGGCGGGGGGCGTTGAGAAGCTCGTCTCGCCTGGCGACGTGGTGGTGATCAAGCCGAACATGGCGTGGGATCTGCCCCCCGAAGTGGGGGCCAACGCGAACCCGGCCACAGTCGGAGCCGTCGTGGAACTGTGCCGCGCGGCGGGCGGGCGGGTCATCGTCTTCGACCGCACGATGTCGCGCGACCCGTCCGGGCCGTATCGCACGAGCGGCATCGCCGACGCGGTCCAGAGGGCCGGCGGGACCGTCCACTATGTGGACGAGACGCGGTTCCACGCCGTGGACATTCCCGATGCCTTCTTGCTCAAGACATGGCCTTTCTACGAGCTGGTGCTGTTCGCCGGCCAGGTGGACGTGCTGATCAACCTGCCTGCGGCGAAGACCCACAGCACGTCGGGGCTGACGCTCGGGATGAAGAACGTCTTCGGCATGGTCGGCGGCGAGCGGGGCGAGCTTCATCAGGGCATCCATCAGAAGATCGCCGACCTCAATCGCGTGGTGAAGGTGGACCTGACGATCCTGGACGCCACGCGGGTGATGTTCCGCGGCGGCCCGAACAGCCCGAGGCGATCGGACGTCTGGGACTCGACGGAGCACGCTCAGCGGATCGTGGTGGGCACGGACCGGGTGGCCGTGGACGACTACGCGGCATCGCTCTTCGAGAAGAGGGAGCGGGACAAGGCGGTTGAGGGCTTCATCACTGAGGCTGCGAAGGCCGGGCTGGGCAAGAGGAACCCGAAGGTGATCGAGGCCTGAGATGGCCGTGAGACATGAAGCGTGACGTGTGAGAGGCCAGCGATGCGTTTTTCTTTGGTCACATTGCGCCGCGCCACGCAGGCTGTTGTGTTCGTTCTCTTCGTGGCCCTGCTCCTGCACGCGGCGGCGATTGCGCGCGGGCCGGTGGGGGACGTGCTGCCGTCGGACACCCTCCTGCGCCTCAGCCCGCTGGCGGGCGTCTCGACGATGCTCGGGGCCAAGGCATTCATCGAGCGCTATTGGCCCGCCTTGGTGTTGCCCCTCCTGGCGATCGTATTCGGGCGCTTCTTCTGCGGCTGGGTGTGCCCGCTGGGGAGCACGATCGACACGACGGACCACTGGCTGACGAGGGTGCGGAGGGGCCGGCAGCCCTCCTTCTACGACGGGCGGCGGCTGAAGTACTATCTTCTGGCGTTCGTGGTCGTCGGCGCGGCGCTGGGGATCAGCGCGGCGGGTTGGCTCGACCCGCTGAGCATCGCCACGCGCAGCTTCGGGCTGGTCGCCGTCCCCTATGTGGTGTCATTGAGCAGCGGGGTCTCCCTCGCGCTCAAGGACCTGCCGGCGGGTCGGCTGGGGGACTGGTGGTCGCGCGGCTCCCAGTGGCTCCTGGGCGACAGCGCAGCGCCGACCTATGATCAGCACGCGGTGTTTCTCCTGCTGCTGCTCCTGCTGCTGGGGCTCGGGATCTGGTATCGGCGGTACTGGTGCCGCAACCTCTGCCCGCTGGGAGCGCTGCTCGGGCTTGTCTCGCAGAAGCACCTGCTCAGGCGGTCGGTGAGCGACGAGTGCATTTCGTGCCGCGGGTGCGAGCGGCTCTGCCCGATGGGCTGCATCACGGACGAAGGCAAAGGGACGATGAGCGGGGAGTGCATCCTCTGCCTGAGGTGCCAGGAGGCCTGCCCGACGGATGCGATCCGCTTCGCGCGGCCTCAGCCGCGGGAGCAGGACATGCCCGTGGACCTGACGAAGCGCGGGTTCCTCACCACGATGGGGGCGACGCTGGCGGCGGTGCCGCTCCTGCGGATCAACGCGGCGCGACACCGCACGAAGGAGCGTCTCCCCGTGCTCCGGCCGCCGGGGGCGCGGCCCGAGGATGAGTTCCTCGCGCGCTGCGTCCGCTGCGGGGAGTGCATGCGCGTCTGCCCGACGCGGGGGCTCCAGCCCTGCGCCTTCGAGGCCGGCGTCGAGGGCCTCTGGTCGCCTCAGCTCGTGCCGCGAATGGGCTACTGCGTCTACACCTGCACGCTCTGCGGCCGCGTCTGCCCGTCCCAGGCCATCAAGGAACTGAAGCTGGAGGAGAAGCAGACGCGCGCTCTGGGCAAGGCGAAGTTCAACACCAGCCGCTGCATCCCCTGGCGCGGCCACGCGCGGTATCAGGAGGGGCTGGCGGAGTGGCAGGACTGCAACTGCGGCACGTGCGAAGAGGCCTGCCCCGTGCCGACGAAGGCGATCCGCTACAACCGCTTCGAGGGCCAGGCCGGCGGCAAGAAGATCATCATTGACCGGCCCTACGTCGTCGAGGATCTCTGCGTCGGCTGCGGCTTTTGCGAGAATGTCTGCCCTGTGGCCGGCGAGGCGGCCGTTCGCGTCGAAGGCCCTGCGGTGGTGGCTCGCGTGGCCGAGGACGAGCCGCGCCCCAAGCGCGAGGAAGTGGTGGAGCGTCCCAAGGCCGGCGCCGCCGACCCGAACGTGGTCTTCAAAGCCAAGATCGACGGTTGGGAGCTGGCCAGCGCACCCCAGCTCTACGCTGGGTCGAAGCGCCTCTTCGAGTACATCGACGGCGCCGGGGAGCCGTACCTGACCTATGCGTTCCTCCAGGTGGCCAACGGCAAGTACACGCAGGGCGACATGGAGCTCCACACCGACCTGTGGTACTTTAAGACGCCGGAGGAATCCTTCGGGGCCTACAGCCGCGACTGTAGCGCGGGGGCAGAGCGAGCGGAAGACTTCGGCCAGGCCGCGGGCAGCGGCCTGGGGGAGGTGTGGGCCTGGAGCGGAGTCCACTACCTCCACGTGACGAGTCTCGGGAAGAAGGCGGCGTCGCGGGAGCAGATGGTCGCTCTGACGCGGGACTTGCTGTCGCGGGTCCCCGCGGGCGAAAGGAAGCTGCCGCGCATCGCGGCGGCGCTCCCCGCGCCGTCTCTCGTTTCCTGGAGCGTCCATTACTTCCACCACGAGCTCGCGGCCCCCGGCTCGGTGCCGAGCGACATTGCCGGCAAGAAGGGCCTTGCGATCACGGCGAGGACGCCGGCGGCCTTCGCTCGCTACGCCGACGGCGGCAAGCCGCTGTTCGAGGTGCTCGTGGTCGAGTACCCGTCGGAGGCTGATGCCGAGGCGTCGCTCGAACGCTGCCAATCCCTCGGCGAGGGCGCGCGTCCCAGCGGCCTCCTCCGACGCGGCAGGCGCGTGGGCGTGGTTCTTGGCGCCAGGGAGCCCGACGCGGCGAAGAAGGCGACCGTAGCGGTTGCGGAGTCGCTTGGGCAATAGATGGCGACCGGATTGGCGCGGCGGGGTGGTTGCCGCGAAGGCGGCAGGGGCATGACAGTGCGCCGGCGCAACGACGACCTCAAGGAAGACCTTGCCCAGATCGTCCGCTCCCTCCCCTGGTGGGCGATCTCGTTCCTGGTCCACCTCGTGATCCTGCTCATCCTGGCCCATTGGGAGGTTCGGGGCTGGGAGGCCCGGGCCGAGTCTTTCGGCCGCCTCGAGGTCGGCCTGAAGGAGTCCGAGGAACGCGAGCGCCTTCCGGTGGACATCTCCGCGAACATCGCCCCGCTGCCTCCCGCCATCGAGCCGCCCATCGGAGGCCCGAGCCTGCCGGAGATCAACGACACCCGCGCGCTCGCCGAGCTGGGGAAGAAGGGGAGCACGCCGGTCTTCTCCGTCGGCGCCTTCGACGGGCGGACGGCGGGGGGCCGCCTCGCCGCCGTGGAAGGCGGGGGCGGAGCCACGAAGCCCTCTGAGAACGCCGTCGAGCTTGGCCTCGCCTGGCTCGCCCGAAGGCAGCTCCCCACCGGCGCCTGGAGCACGGCGGACGAGAAGTACCGTTGGGCCAACCCAGCCATCAGCGCCCTGGCCACCCTCGCCTTCCTGGGAGCGGGCTACACGCACCGCAGCGGCAAGTACATGGATGTCGTGGACCGGGCGCTCGGCTATCTCAAGAGCCAACGCGACAAGGACGGCTGCATCGCCTACCTGGACGAGGGAAAGCCCGTTGGCCTCTACATGTACGGCCACGGCATGGGCACCCTCGCCCTCGTCGAAGCCTACGGCATGACGAAAGACGTCACCCTGCGCGGGCCGGCGCAACATGCCATTGACTTCATCTGCCAGGTCCAGAACTCCACTGGGGCATGGCGCTACTATGGCCATTCGCCCGATGGGGACTCCTCCATCAGCGGCTGGATGGTCATGGCTCTCCGCTCGGCCTCGCTGAGCGGCCTCGACGTCCCCGCCAAGGCATTCCCGGAGGCCCGCCGCTTCTTCGATTCCGTCACCGACAGGGCGACCGGCACCACGTACTACATGCCCGGCCGTTCCCAGCACACGTCCCCCGCGCTCGACGCCGTCGGGCTGCTGTGCCATCAGTACCTCGGGCTGAAGGCGGACGACCCCTATGTCGAGGTCGCCGGCAAGCGGATCAATCAGCGTTCGCCTCAATGGGTCAACAAGGATGACCCCTCATTCATCGGCAAGCTCTCCCTCCTGACGGCCAACAACAACTACTACTTCTGGTACTATGCGAACCTGGCCCTCCACCAGCGCCGGGGACAGGCCTGGGAGAAGTGGCATCCCCAGGTGCGCGACCTCCTCTGCAAGCTCATGGAGAGAGAAGGCAAGGAGAGGGGAAGCTGGTCGCCGCAGACCTACGGCGGCACCGTCGGCGGGCGCGTCTTCTCCACCGCCATGGCCATCCTCAGCCTCGAGGTCTACTACCGCTACGCCCCCATGTACCGCGACACCGTGGATGAGGTCCTCGCCGCCTTCGGCGATGCCCTGTCGTCCTACAATCACTTCCTTCGCCTCCACGAGGGCAAGAAGCCCGAGGCCGACGACGCCCGCCAGGCCGCCATCGAGAAGCTCAGGAAGTTCCTCGCTCTCTCCGAGACCCGCCCCGAGAAGGTGGACCCCCGCCCGACCCTCGAACGCCGCAACCAGGCCGCCAAGGCCCTGGTCCAGCTCCACCACGCCGGCGACGAGATCGAGGACGCCATCGCGCTCCTGAGCAGCTTCCCCCAGAGCTTCCCCGGCGCGCTCGCCGCCGACGAGCAGCAGAAGCTCCTGGCCGACCTCTACCGGGCGCGCGCGAGGCAGCTTGCCGATGCCAGCAAGCCGGAGGAAGCGAAGCAGGCGGAAGCCACCGCGCTCAAGATCTACTACCCCCTAGTCACCCGCTCCCTCGGCCGAAACCCGGAGATCGAGCTCTGGATGGCCCAGTGCTTCTTCCAGAGCGGGCAGTGGGAGGATGCCCTGGAGTTCTACCGGGCGCAAGTGAAAGGCGTGGCGCTCAAGAAGATCGACCCCAAGAGCGAGAAGGGCCAGATCGTCGCCGCCATCTACAACCGCATGATCGAGTGCTGCGAGAAGCTCAAACGCAACAAGATGGCGGCGGCCTACCTCCAGCAACTCGAAGAGCTCCTCGGCCAGTCCGTGGCCACCCTCCGCCGCCGCGCCGACCTCTATCGCAAGGACGACCAGCCGGCCGCCGCCCGGAAGATCTACGAGGACCTCGTCCAGCGCCTGCCCCGCTACAGCAAGGAGTGGTGGGAGACCACCTACGACTACCTCTTCATGGCCTATCTCGAAGGGCGGCGCCAGTACGTCGCAAAGGCCGTTCACAGGCTCCAGGACGAGCAGCCCGAGCTCGGCGGCGAGCCGCTCAAGGCCAGCTTCCTCGAGCTCCTCCGCCGCGCCGAAGGCGCCAGGCCCCAGGGCGAGGCCCCGCCCAACGGCGCGGGCTGATAGCGCCAGTGCGATCTGCATGTCCTTTTGGTCCTTTTGGTCCCTTTGGTCCTTTCTGTCCCATCCATCCCATCAGCCCCACTCGGTGGTCCGCACTATGGGCGAGCTCAGGCCCCCGAAACCGATGAAGCTCCTCGTGGGGATGCTGGCCGGCCGCCCCGAATGGTTCGAGGCGGCCGAGCGGCACCTGGTGAACGCCTTCGGCCCAATTGACCTTGCCAGCGGCCTCATCCCCTTCGACTTCACCGACTACTACGCCCCCGAGATGGGGCCGGGCCTCCTCCGCAAGTTCGTCACCCACGACCGCCTCGTTGACCCCGGCGAGCTTGCCTCCATCAAGCTCAAGACCAACGGGATGGAGGCCGAGCTGGCTCGCGACCTGGCGGCGAGCGTCCCGCGGCCCGTCAATCTCGACCCCGGCCTCCTCGACGGCTCGAAGCTCATCCTCGCCACCACCAAGAACTACGTCCACCGCATCTACCTGCGGGACGGCATCTACGCCGAGATCACCCTCACCTATCAGAAGGGCAGCTATGCCCCCACGCCCTGGACCTATCAGGATTTCCGCACTGAGCCTTACCTCGCCTTCTTCGCCAATGCCCGCGCGCGCTATCTGGAGCAGGTGAAAGCCATCGGGCCCGCCGGAAATATCAGTCCGACCGGTCCGACCGGTCCGACCGGTCCGACTGGTCCGACCAGTCCGACCGGTCCGACTGGTCCGATCCCCTCTTCAGGGGCCACCCCATGAGCCATGTTGCCCGCATGCTCGCGGCGCTCGCCATCGCCGCCACTGCTGGCCACGCCGCCTCCTTCTCTTTTCGCCACGGGCCGCTGGAGCTGGCCTTCGATGAGGCGACGGGCGCGCTGGTGCGCATCGCCCGCGGCAATGAGCTCATCGCCGAGGCCGGCCCCGGCCGCTCCCCCGTCTCATTCGGCATCGGCGAATACCAGAAGACCACCTGGCTCGAACAGCTCCAGCCCGGCCGAAAGCTGGTGAAACGCGCCCAGCCCGCGCCCGACACCCTCGAGCTGACCATCCAGGTCGGCGACTACGAGATCGTCGAGCGCTACAAGCTCTTCGCCGACCTGCCGCGGGTGGATCGCTCGGCGACGCTGACCAATCGCGGCAAGGAGACGGTGAAGCTGCGCGCCTTCACCTTCCGCACCCCCGGCCTCAAGGCCACGCCCGATGGCTTCTATCGCTTCCCCAAGCACTGGCCGCCGCACAGCTACCCCTTCGCCGCGATGAAGCCAGGCGTCCAGCACAGCAGCGGCCTGAGCATCGCCCCGCTGTTGACGCAGCTCACGCCGAATCGCACGCTCCTCTGGGCCGCCTGCTCCGACGACTCGCCCCACATCCGCGTCGAGGAAGGGCAGGGGCAATTCGACGTGGTGCAGGGCATCGGCGCGGCCGGCTACCTCAAGCCCGGCCAGCCCCAGCAGATCGGCTTCGTGACCATGCAGGTTGTGGACGCCGCCTATTGGGAGGCGCTGCCGAAGCTCTGGGACTGGTTTGACAGCGTCGGCATCAAGGTGCCCGCCGACGCGCCCGATTGGGTTCGCGGCGCGGTCCTCTACTCGTTCCATCCCGGCGGCACGATCGGGAGCAACTGGACCGACCTCGGCGGCTTCAAGGCCGCGACCGAATACCTCCTTCCCACGCTCCCTAAGCTCGGCGTCACCGCAATCTGGATCCTGCCCGTCGAGTGGAAAGGCCCCTACTGGCCGCTCGACTACTATCGCTTCCAGGACGGTCTCGGCACGGCTGAGGAGTTTCGTGCGCTCGTCAAGCGCGCCCACGAGCTTGGCCTCAAAGTCCTCCTCGACCTCGTGCCCCACGGCGGCGCCCCGCAGGCCGTCCACAACCAGCAGCACCCCGAGTTCATGCTCCGCCGCGAGGACGGCTCGACCCTCGACTACTGGCTCAACGACTTCGCCCGCCCCGACTGGCAGGACTACATCGCCCGCGTCGCCGCACACTACGTCCGCGAATACGACGTTGACGGCTACCGCATTGACGCCTGCTACGGCAGCAAGGAGTACAACTGGGACCCCGCCATCCCCTACGCCCGTGCGAGCCACGCGGGCCTCAAGGGCGGCCTCGAAATGGTCAAGCGCATCCGCGACGAGGTCAAGAAGCTCAAGCCCAAGGACGGCGCGGTCCTCGCCGAGGTCGAGAGTCCCCGCCACGCAGCCGTGAGCGACTTCCAATACGACTTCGGCCTCGCATTCACCGTCCTTCACGCCTGGCGCCACATGCCCGCCGCCGAATACGTCCCTTTGCTACAGGAATACCTGGAGGAACAGAAATACATCAACCCCCGCGGCACCATCTTCCTTCGGCACATCGAGAGCCACGACACCCTGCGTGCCCAGGGCTGGTATGGCGTCGAGGGCCTGCGCGCCCTCTACGCCCTCACCGCCTGGATAGACGGCGTGCCCCTGATCTACCACGACATGGAGATCGGCCACTCCTTCGCCCTCCGCGAGATCAACGAGGCCCGCGCAAAGCGCCCCGAACTCGCGCAGGGGGAGGCGTCCTACCGCGCCGTATCGAAGCGGTCTACGGCGGAGATGCGTGTCGGGCGGAAAGCCGTCGGCACGGTCACGGAGGACATGACCGATGGGCTTTTCACCTGTCTGCGGCGGCATGGCGACCGCACTAGCGTCATAGCGATCAGCCTTGAGCGTTATCCGTACCTTCTTGGGCATCTGGAGTGGCCGGGAGGAAGGGCCAAGCCAGGGTTGTGGACTCTCGGCTACGATGTTTACCCCAAGCCGGCAGCCGAGCAGGGGGGGCCTCTCGTGATCTGGAAAGAGCCGGTTCAGTTTAGGGGGGAAGAGGCCAGCGTCGTGGCATTTCCCGGAGCAAGGGAATGGTGCGTTGAAACCCTGGAAGGCCGCCTCCATGGTGAGTTGCCGCCTCCGCGCGCAGCTCTGCCAGCCCAGAGGGCCTCATCCATCTACTGGCGCCCCCAGGGGACTCCCGCGCTCTGGCAACACGAGACTGTGCCCTTGGCCTTTGACCGAGGCCAGCGGTACTCAGCGCTCGGTGCGAGGGGTCCCGATGGCCTCTGGCAACACGTCGAAGTGAGGGATCCCCTTCCTCAAGGGCTCTCGCTCGTGCGTGAGCACGTGGGCAGGAAAGGTCTCCACCTCATCGGGTTACCCACGATGACATACGATACCTGGAGCGAGCGAGACTTGCCGCGCAGCACATGGTGCGAAAAGCTCAGACTCAGGCCCGGCTGCGTGGGGCCAGACTATATGGTTAGCGACGACCACTTCACCTGCGTGCTTCGGCGGCAGGGCGGGGTGATAAGGGAGCTGTTTGTCGGCGACAGGGTGGTGGCGAAGGAGCACGATCTGTATGGCGACCAGGAGTTCCTCAAGCCGCACGAGTCGCCGCGAATCGCGGCGAGCAACGACGTGGAATCGGGCATCCGCATCTGGAAGGCCGACGACGGGCTGCACCTGGCGTTCGAGGGACAGCTCCGCGGCTTCGGGCGCTTCGAGCTGATGCGTCCGCCGCTCTGGTATCGCACCGAATACGTCTTCACCGACAAGCCGGCGTTCAAGCAGAAATGGGCCTTCCGCACCGAGAAGGCGTTCAAAGACAAGAATGCCTTCCTCGCGGCGATCGTGCAGCTTCCCGAGGCCGATCGCTTCCGCTTCCTCGGCTCTAACCTCCCGCGGGTTGCGAACCCGCGGGAGGTTAAGGTGCTCGCCGACGATGTGGTAGGGGAGGGCGGCGCGCGGCGCGGCCAGACCAGCGGCGGCCCGGCCCCCGAGCGCATCGAGTTCCTCAAGGACGGCAAGCCGCTGTTCAGCCTGAGTGGCCTGAAGACGCCCGAGGGGATGACCTGCAACACCTTTGTCCATGGCCGCCAGTTCTTCATCACATTGCTGGACGGCAAAGGCTCTGGAATGGATGAAGGCCGGTGGTATGAGTTCGAGAGCGAATGGGATGTGGCGCCGAAATGAGGCCTGCCCACAGGCCACGTCAACCCGAGCGGAGCGCGCAACCCTCGGTCATCCCGAGTGGAGCGCCCCACCCCCTGTCATCCCGAGCGGAGCGCCCCATCCCGTGTCATCCCGAGCGGAGCGAAGCGTAGTCGAGGGATCTCTCTTGGTTGTCTTCGGGCCGGAGGCGCCGCGAGGGGCCTCGTGCTAACGCTTGGGGGAATGGAAGAGAGATTCCTCGACTTCGTCCGCCGGGGCCGCGGACTTCGCTCGGAATGACGTTGGGTAGGGCGCCACAAGGCGGCCTTCGCTCGGAATGACCAGGGGTGAGTGGCGACGGAGGGGGTGGAGAAGGGAACCCGAGTTGGTCAAGAAGCAGTGGTACGTCTACATCCTGACCAACAACTCATGCACGCTCTATGTCGGCGTGACGAACGACCTTCAGCGTCGGGTGTACGAGCACAAGGAGAAGGAGGTGCCCGGGTTCACGAGCAAATACAACGTCAGCCAACTTGTGTACTACGAGGTCTACGATAGCCCGATCCACGCCATCGAGCGGGAGAAGCAGCTCAAGAGCTGGCGACGCGAGAAGAAGATCGCGCTGATTCGATCAACGAATCCCCGGTGGCTCGATCTCGCCGCCGACTGGTTAGGCGACGGGGATGAGGGCCCGCCCCGGTGACGATGGGCAGAGGAAGAGAGATCCCTCGACTTCGCTTCGCTCCGCTCGGGATGACATGGTGTGGGGCGCCTGGCTCCGCTCGGGATGACATGGGGTGGGCCGCCTCGCTCCGCTCGGGATGGCCCAAGGTGTTGCCGTGTCATGCCGAGCGAAGTCGAGGCATC
>Ga0315274_10015309_pt1 | contig 10867 bp, 10 predicted proteins | sample YL17G02_20_MG_FD_203700 | JGI IMG/M metagenome (GOLD analysis project Ga0315274, IMG submission 203700) | Sediment microbial communities from Yellowstone Lake, YNP, Wyoming, USA - YL17G02_20 | ecosystem: Environmental > Aquatic > Freshwater > Lake > Sediment | place: USA: Wyoming | collected...
GCGTCCGACAGGAGGTTATCATGGCACAGCGGAAGCACCATGGCGGTGCGTTCAAGGCGCGGGTGGCGGTCGAGGCGATCGGGGGTCACAAGACGGTCATGAAGGGGCAGGTGGCACACGCCACCCTGATGGACCAATTGAGAGCTCTGCAGATGCTCGCGACGTTCCTGGGCGAAGATGTACTCCTCCAACGAATCAGCGCCCGTAATGCCGAGGCTTTCATTGCCTCTCGCATTGAGAGTGGGTTGACGACCGGCACGGTTAACAAGGACATACGGACTCTCAAGAGGGTCTTCAACTTGGCCATCGAGCCCAGAGGGTATCTGCGAGACGGCCAGAACCCCTTTGCCAAGATCCGGGAAAGGAAGCAGACCGCCAAGAACATCCGGTACGTGACTGTCCTGGAGTACAGGGCGCTAATGGAGGCCGCGGGAAGTCCTTGGTGGAAAGCCTTGCTATCCACGGCATACTGCTGCGGCCTTCGTCGCAGTGAGGTCCTGCATCTCACTTGGGCCGACATCGACTTCCATGCACAACGCGTCCGAGTCAGCGCCAAGGAGAGTGGGTCCGAGACAATACGGTGGGAACCCAAAGATCATGAGACCCGCGTGGTGCCCATGTCTGATGAGACTGCCCAGATTCTTGCGGACTTGCAGGCAGATGCGCCGGAAGGTTTCCCCTACATCTTCATCGCTCCCAAGCGATTCCAGAGAATCAAGGCGAAGCTCGAGACCGGCAATTGGAACGACCGAAAGGCGGTAATCAATAACCTGACGCGGGGATTCGAAGTCATCCGCCACCGATCAGGCGTCAGCGAGTGCACGCCACACGACCTTCGCAGGTCCGCAATCACAAACTGGGCCCAAGAACTGCCTGTGCAGGTGGTTCAAGAGCTTGCTGGCCACTCCAATATTGCCACGACGAGGAAGTACTACCTCACGGTCCGGCCAGAAGATGTGGAACGGGCAAACCAGCTCATGAATCGTATCCTCACGGCGTGCAGAGTAACTGACACAAAACGGGGGTATCGAGTGACCTACGAAAAAGGCTGCCAAACGTAAGTGCTTGGCAGCCAACATGTTAAAGCAATGGGCAGGACTGGAGTTGAACCAGCGACACACGGATTTTCAGTCCGTTGCTCTACCAGCTGAGCTACCTGCCCTTAAGTTTTTTCTCAGGAAGCACTTGTGTCAAGACCTGTCATCCTCGCGGAAACGCATACTACAACCAGAGATGCGTCTACTATATCGGCATTGTCCATCATACTGCTATGTTCAAGGACGTAGGCCATGACAAAGACTGACTCCAAGAGAAAAACACGTTCAGATAAATTCCCTCTTACTTTACATCCGACTGGTCGGTATTGCAAGAAAATTAAGGGCGAACTTTACTACTTCGGTACTGACAGACAGCAGGCATTACAGCGCTATCTCGAACAGGCAACTGATCTGCACGCCGGTCGTAGGGTAGTCAAGGGGCGCAATCACATTTCTGTACAATGGCAGGAAGATCCACGCCGACCTCCGTTCCGTCCGCCCACCACCCCGGCGACGCAACACTCGGCTGCTCATCGCTCGTACGGGACGATGGACAAGACTTCTCCTTCCAGTCGGTTCAAAAACTGCTCCAACGTCTCCTGAGCCGTATCCTTTTTCACTTCCAGTCGATGCACTCGGTATTTCATTCCTCTTCTTCCTTCTTCTGACGGTTTTGCTGGTACCGTAGAGGGAGCCCCGGTGATAGACGGCTTGGCAATCGTGGCGCGTCTGTCCATGGACATAGACGCGTGACAGCAAGACGGACCGCAATTGTGGACGAGGTCATAGCCTGCTTCACATACGAAGGGCCACGATTCCTGCAATAGCTGTAACAAGAGCCGCATTGATGGAAATAATCCAGTGGTAGAAAAGTGGGCCGACTTTGCCCGTCTCCTGGAGTGTTATGCTCTTGTACCGATGGGCATACCAGGGCATCAGGGCCTTGATGAACACATAGTTGATCTTCACCCCCCTCTGGCCCAGTTCGATGCAGATCAGGATGCCGGCCACCACGTTCCAGAGAGCACATGCTATCGCCAACCCCAACAAGCCGTGTGCAACACTCATGATATGCCCCTATCACCAGCCAGAGAGGAATGCTCTGCTGTAAATGAGCCAGCCTATTTCAATAGACGCACGAAAAGGAGATTCATCACGAAAAACGTGGACGGAATCAGGTGGCCGACACAAAGAGCCATGGCCGAGGCCGGGAGTCTGGACTGATCCTCGTGTCTGCCTGCGAGATCAATTCGCTTTGGCCTTGTTGCTCGCTGAGCAGTCGGAAAACATGTACGCACGAATGATGTATGTGGCCCAGACACCCAGAACAACGGCGAAGGTCCAAAGAAGCGAGGCCGGGAAGCCAAACTTCTGCTGAAAGGTTGGGAAACCGCAGGTGACGACCACAATCGACAACACGACCGTCACGCCCACCCAGAACTTGCTATAGAGACCGGGCCGCATCTACATCTTCTCGTGCACAAGTGACCGGCCGCCACGAAGCGCACCGAGATTTCCCCGTTCATCTTTTATTTCTTCTTTCAGTTCCCTTGTGGTGGACGTGACGGTCCTGAGAATGTCCCTGTTCTTTTTACTTTTCCTGTTTATTTGATGAAGCTTCGAGCTGGATCAGCTTATCGGCGGAAACATCTTCTATGCTCAAATCGCCGAAGACGACTCGATATGTATTGTCGTCGATCTTCCAGCGGAAGAGCACGGCCTGCGGTGATTCGGCGGATACTCTGTCCCCGTAGTAAGCCGGGTCTTTGCCGTCTCTTTCCAGAGTGGTGTACATCATGCCAACCATATCGACCTTCATGAGTCTGGCGATAAGCTCCTTGCCGGGCCTGGCGGAAGCGGCTGAGAATTTCTTCTTGAGCACCGGCGCGATTGCGTTGGCCACGGTCATCGTTTTCAGACTGGCTGGGTACATGCCGTCGGCAAACTCGACAAACAGCCGCAGGACGTCGATGATCTCCTCCCCCTCTTTTCCGGCTTCCCATTTTCCCTGTGCCACGAGCTCGTAGTCATCCGGAATCTCAGGTTTGAGCCGGGCCGGCTCGATCTTGATATCCCATTGAAAATTGTCATAGACCATCTCCATCGAAGCCCGTCCGTCTTTGGACGATCCCGTGGCTTGAATTCGTATCGGCAGCTCATGCTTCTGGTCAACCCAAAGCTGAACGGTGGTTTCGTCGAACATTCCGCCGCTGATAAAAGACCCCATCTTTGTGCCCAGTTTGGGATCGGACACCTGGATTCCCCAGGCCGCAACGCCGTCGATTGTCTTACGTCCCAGCTCGGTGTATTTGTGCTCGAGCAGCGCCTTGAGCAGTGTGACCGGGTCACCGTTTTCCTCTCCCATCTTTTGCATTTGCTCATCGCTGATGGTCACCTTGAAATACTTTTTCTGGTCCGGGATGACTGTGACCACGACGCTGTCCTCGAAGAGGATATACGTTTGTGATCTTCTCGTCCCGCCGGGAACCTGCAGCGATGAATCGATCCGTACGGCGCCTTGTTCGTAAGAGACTATGACGTCCTGGGTCGTATGCGTCGTGTATCCTTCCGGGGTTCCCGGCATCCCTTTGATATCCGCGGCGATCTTATAGCTTACGGTCTTGATCTCTCCAAGGCGCTGGACCACTTCGGCCCAGACAATGCCGGACGTTTTGTTGAAGAAATTCAGCGCCAGAATCGCAGCAAGCACGATCACCGCCGCCGCGGCCAGTCTTGTTATTCTACTTTTCATGATAGTTCTCCATATCGACGGCTGCTGTACAGCCGTGGAAGCGCTCTCGAGTTCTGCGATGGCTTTCGCAATCTCGCCATGGACTCGCTCGTCATACTCCGGACGAGGAGTCACTCGCAACCTGTTCATCAGTTCGTATACTTCCTCTGCCGGTCTCACTGTCGTACCTCACCATCAAGCATGGACCGCAGTCTGTCGATCGCGTATCGGTACCGGCTCAGGACCGTATTCGTCCCAATTCCCTGCTGTCGGGCGATCTCCTTGAACGGCATCTGACCGTAGACCCGGAGCACGAGCACCTCTCTCTGCGGATAGGGAAGCCGGCCCAGGGCGCATTTCAACTGATCGAGCTGCTCCTCGATGGCCGCCGCATCGTCCGGACCTGTGTCCTCGGCCGGGATCGGGGCTTCATCATCAAGCTCGCCCATCGCATGTCGCTGGTGAGCCCGGATGATATTCCGTGCGCCGTTCATCACAGATGTTGTCAAATAGCCTTTGAGACTGCCGGTGAGCTTCAGCCGGCCCGATAGCCTCAGCAGAGACAGGAAGACGTCCTGGACAACATCCTCGGCGACGGCCAGGTCGCCCAGCAGAGCCACAGCCAGAGTCAGGAGGTCGGTCTTGTACTTTTCGTAGATGTGCTGCAAGACCTCCGGCCTGCCGTGGTTGAATCGCCAAACTAACACCCTGTCTTCCAGCATGAAAAAAACGTTCTCCAGAGCCTGGACAACCGATTGTCATAGTATAAGACACCGGAGGCAAAGACTTATTGTGAGGAAAATGATTCCCTCAGCGGACGAGCGCGTTGCCGGCTTATGGCGGGCGCAGACCACCTTTCCACGGAATTCCTTTGCAACGGGTCAGACAATGCCGGATAATGCGTGTGTTGATGGGCCCAGCCGTTCGTGGCGCAGGTGGAAGTGAGGACCTGGGATGACACAAAAAGCCGACGGCATATCCGATTCCGTAGTCTGTCAGATCACCGGGAACGGCAATTCTGTTTCCATCGTCCGGACTGACAAATCGATTCTTACACTGGTGTTGCCGGCACGGCACGCGCGGGACGCCGAGAAAGTCCCCAGCCCAGTCCTCAGACTCTTGAACACGTACCTGCGGGCGACGACGTTCGTCGGGCGTCATGCGTTGCGGGATGAGTTCGTGGGCTGGCTGCGGTCCGCCGACCCATTTGCCATCCGCGTCGTTACAGGGCCGGCCGGGACCGGAAAGACTCGATTTGCCCTGGAGTTGATCGATGCAATCGCCGCAAATCATGTGCGGAAGGATGGACCCTTGCCACAGGGCCAATGGTGCGCCGGGTTCCTGCGGGAGGCGCCCGAGCTGGCGCTTCCGAAAGAGGCGACCTTTGCGTCGCACAATCCCGTCCTCGTCGTCGTCGATTATGCCGCGTCGATGCGCCAGTTTCTGCGCGAGTGGCTTCGGTTTCTGAGCATGCGTTTCTCCGAGGGATCGTCACCCATCCGGGTGCTCCTCCTGGAGCGCGAGGCGTCCGTCGATGCCGGGTGGCTCAAGGAGGTGCAGGAGTACCGGTCGCACAGCGACGTTGGCTTGGAGGGCTATTTCACACCCTCCCGCCCCATGCCCCTGGAGCCTCTCGATTCCGTGTGTGACCGCCGGGCGATCTTTGACCAGATGGGAAGCAAGTTCGCCGGGCTTGACGGCAAGTCGTTTGTCTTGCCGTCAAACGACCCGAGATTCGACAAAGAGCTTGGCGAGGACAAGTGGTCGAACCCGTTGCATATCATCATGGCTGCCGCGACCGCCGTGGAGCTCGGGCTGCCTCGTGTCCTGGCGATGTCCCGTTCCGATCTGGCCCGGCACTTGGCCGTCAGGGAGGTGGATCGTATCAGAAAGGACCCGCCGGCGGGGCTTGGCGCGCGGTCGCCCCTGCCCGCATACCTTGCCGCTTGTTCCACCGTGGCCCGTGGCCTCGGCAGGGAACACGCCCTGGCCCTTGCGAACAAGGTCCTCACGCTGACGGGCAGGACGTACCCCGACGGCGCCGTTGGGGTAGTCACACAGACCAGGGCCGTTCTTCCCGGCGAGAAGGACATAAGTATCGGCCGAATCGAGCCCGACATCATCGGCGAGGCCTTCGTCTACCACGGCTTGACTTGTGACGATGGGTGGTGCCTGACCGATGCACAGATCGGTGAGCTTCTTTACGAGATCTGTGCGCTCCCCGTTTCTGATCGCAGCGGTGGGGACACAGCGGAGGCGTTTCTGATCCGCCTCTGGCAGGACCACTGCGGGGCCTATGAGGTCATCATGGGGCGCAGCAGCCAACCGGGAATTCTCCGATCCCTCGGGTGGTTCGACGGGTTGGTCGCTGCCGGCTCGGCAAAAGACGATTACCCATTCCTTCTGCGCCTGGCCAATGCGTTGCCCGAACATTCCCTGGCGCTGGCGCCCAAGGCGCTTGACTTGTACCAAGTGCTTGTTGAAATGCACGAGAAGCTGGCGGCGGCCCGGCCCGATGCCTTCCTCCCGGACTTGGCGGCCTCTCTGAACAACCTGGCCAACAGGCTCAGCGAACTGGGACGCCGTGAGGAAGCCTTGGCCGCAGGGCAACGCGCGGCGGAGATCCGAGAGAAGCTGGCGGCGGCCCGGCCCGATGCCTTCCTCCCGGACTTGGCTATGTCTCTGAACAACCTGGCCAACATGCTCAGCGAACTGGGACGCCGTGAGGACGCCTTGGCCGCAGGGCAACGCGCGGTGGAGATCCGAGAGAAGCTGGCGGCGGCCCGGCCCGATGCCTTCCTCCCGGACTTGGCGAGGTCTTTGGGGACGCTGCACTTGTGTTACCGAGCGATAGGCCGGACCAAAGACGCGATCGACTGCCTTCGCCGTGCGATCCACGTCATGGCGCCATTTGTGGAACGCTACCCGGAGGCGTTCACTCCGCTTGTCGCCCTGCTGCTTCGCAGCTACCTTCCGCTCATACAAGAACAGAAGATTGAGCCGTCGGCCGAAGAGATGAAATTGCTGGCGGGCGTCCTCAAGGGACTCAAGATGTCCGGGGAGGTCACCGGTGGAGCACAGTAGATTCTCAAGTGGTTGGATCTCGCGGTCGCGGAACGACTGAGTAGGGGAGAATCGCTCGATATAACGATCAACGTTGTGGAGAACCAGAATATAGCAATCGTCGAGTGTGGAGGTACAGAGCACATGGATGCGATGAATTTGTCGTCACCGGAGGTCGCCGGCGCATTTATTCTTAGCACGGTCGCTCCGTACGCGCTTCAGCAAATGACCGACGGCGCGCTCAAGGAGCTTGGCAAACAGGGCCTTGTGAAGATCGAGGCGGGCGCAAGGGCCATTTGGACAAGACTCCGGGGGATGTTTGCGGACAAGCCACGACTGGCAGCCGCACTGGCAGACTACGAGAAGGCCGTTCGAGAGAACGGGCCGGACAACGAGCGTGCCGAGGCAAGGGCGAACCTGGAGAACGATCTACGCACGCGATTTACGCACCATCCCGACGAGTTGACCGAGCTGCTGCCGCTGTTGAAGGAGCTGTTCCAGGCGTTGCCTGAAAAGCACGTGAAGAACTACGCTCCCCAGATCGTCATGGACGCGAAGAACTCCAATATCTCCCAGGTTCAGGGGGATCACAACACCAGCACTCAAGGGTAGCTCGGCTCAGTGCTTGAAATGTCGTTTGCCGGTGAAGACCATGGCGATGCCGTGCCTGTCGGCGGCGGCGATGACGTCTTCATCCTTCTTGGATCCGCCCGGCTGGACAATGGCGGCGATGCCGGCGGCGGCCGCATTCTCCACGTTGTCCGGGAATGGGAAGAAGGCGTCAGAGGCCATGACGGCCCCGCGGGCCTCGTCGCCCGCGTGCTTCACCGCGAGCATGCCGGATTCCAGACGGTTCATCTGGCCGGCCCCGACACCCAGAACCCTCTTGTTCTTGGCGATGATGATCGTGTTGCTCTTGGTGTGCTTGGCGACGAGCCAGGCGACCCGAAGGTCATCGAGCTGCTCCTGGGTCGGTTTGGCCTTGGTCGGGAACGTGAGGACATCGGGCTCCCAGCCGACGAGGTCCCGCTTTTGGAGCAGCAGGCCGCCGACGATGTGGCGAACGTCATACTCGCTCGCGTCGATCCTGCTCCGCTCGATTGGGCCGGTCTCGATGAGACGGACCCGGCTGCCCCAGACCTTGAGGGTCCGGACGATCTCGATGGCATCCTCATCGAACTTGGGCGCGATGATGACCTCGGCAAAGAAGCCTTCGGCCCCGAGGGCCTTTCCGAAGCGGCTGTAGGACTCCATGATGGTCCGGGCCAGCTCGACATCGACGGGCCTGTTCACGGCGATGATCCCGCCGAACGCGCTGACGACGTCCCCCTCGTACGCCTTGCGATAGGCGATGCAGATGTCCTCATCGATGGCACAGCCGCACGGGTTGAGGTGCTTGACCACGACGGCGGCGGGCTCCTCGAATTCCTTGACCAGCTCAAACGCGGCGTTCGAGTCGAGCAGGTTATTGAAGCTGATCTCCGTCTCGCTCTGCAGAATCCTGCCGTTGCTGACGCATGCCTCCTGGCTGCGCGGCAGCTTGTACAGGGCGGCCGCCTGGTGCGGGTTCTCCCCGTAGCGTAGCGCCATCTCTTTCGTCAGCCCGAGAGTCATGCGGTTGGGGAATTCCACGCCGGCCCGTGTGTTGAGGTACTTCGCGATGGTGGCATCATACGCGGCCGTCAGGCCGAAGGCCGCCCGCGCCAGCTCCTCCCGCAGCTTGGCGCCGACGGCGCCGTTGTTGTTGCGCATCTGCTCGATCACGCGCGGGTACTGGTCGGAGGTGGTGACAACGGTGACGAACTTGTGATTCTTGGCGGCCGAGCGGATCATGCTGGGCCCGCCGATATCGATGTTCTCGATCGCCTCTTCGAAGGTGCAGTCGGGTTTCGAGATCGCCTGCTCGAACGGGTAGAGATTGACGCACACCAAGTCGATCGGCTCGATGCCGTGTTCGCGCATGGCCTCGACGTGCTCTTTCTTGTCCCTCAGACCGAGCAGCGCGCCGTGAATCTTCGGGTGCAGGGTCTTGACCCTGCCGTCCATCATCTCGGGAAAACCGGTGACTGAATCGATGCTCACCACGTTGATTCCCGCCTCCGCGAGCTTCTTGGCCGTGCCCCCGGTGCTGATGATCTTGACCCCCATCTGGGCCAGGGCGCTGGCAAAACTGATCACGCCGGTCTTGTCCGAAACACTGATCAGAGCGGTCCTGATTGTGACGTCCATCGCAACTCCTTCGAATCCCGAACACCCACCTTGACGGGCACGGGTGTGCACGACACACCCTGCTCCTACCGAGCCGGCGCCAGGCACGCGATGTGTCCCAGCGCGTCGGCCACATAGATCTTCGCGTCCACCAGGTTGGTCGCATGATTGACCACAGGCGCGAAATTGACCCAGTAGAGTCTTCGACCTGTGGCATTATCCATGACGGTCAATGTCTTTTGATTCGTGGTGACATACGCCTTTCCGGCGGCTTCCGCCAGCAGATCGACGCCCTCCCGCAGGGACCAGACGGTCTGGCCGGACTGCTTGTGGATCGCGGTCAGGCCCCGGCTGGGGGCGTATTGATAGACAATGTCCGTCGTCACCAGCGGCGGGCGATCCAGAACCCCCTCGGCATGGAACTTCCAGCCAAGGTCCACCCGGAACGATCCCACCATGTCCACCTTGTAGACACTCATGTCCTTGTCGGCAAAGAGGAACGAATTGCCGTCCCGAACGATCGGTCCGGCGATGGCCTCGACCGCCTTGAACTCCCAGAGCTTCTTGGGCCCATCGGCCGCCACGGCGATGAGATTACCCGCATCAGTGCCAAAAACGACGATCTGCTCGTCGGCGAGTACCGTGGTGACCAGCGAGTCGTTCTCCGCCGCCACCTGAAAGAGCTGGACCATGTCCTTCGCTCGAAATGCGTGCAGCCGACGGTCGGACGCGCTGACGTAGAAGAACTGGCTGTTGCGCGCCGGGGGAGCCGCGATGCTCAGCTCCAGGTCGGTGACCTGCTTCTCACGTCCCGTGTTGATGTCCAGCTCCACGATCCGGTTGTCGACGACGCAGATCAGGCGGTCTGCGTAGGCCTCCCATCCGATGATCGGGAACCCCGCCGAGGCGATGGCTCTGCTGAAGACCACCTTGCCGATATTCCTGTCGAGCGACCACGTGTAGTTGCGGTCCGAGCGCACGTACAGCCGCTCGTCCAGCGATTGCATCGTGTCGAGCTTCTCGCCCTTCTTGATGGGCAGCGCAGTCTGCCAGACGAGCGTGAGTCCCGCGTGCTCGAGAAGGTCCCTGGAGATGAAACAATCGGAGGTGTCCTGGGCGTGGACCGCCGCCCCGAACCACACCAGACAACTCGTCAAGAACAACAGACCCTCCCGTCGTGATGATCTTCCCATGTGCCCTACCCTGCCAGTTCTGAATGTTGAGTGGAGTCCTGAAAAATGGAGATTAGGCTTACTTTCGGAAGGAAAAACCGTCTTCTCGATTCTTCCTTCTGAAATGGTACATGCCTGATGCGCAATCGGTTAGGCGGATTATTCAAGGAAATCCCAAAACTGATTTCCTTGAATAATATAAGCCTAATCTCCATTTTTCAGAACTCCTTCCATTTGACTTCCGGCTTTCTCACGGCAACTCGACGTGATCGGCCAGATCGACGTCGTGCTCGGCTTCAAACTTACGCATCTCCTCGATGCGTTCGATGTCATCCTGGATTCGATGGACCAGCTTGAAAATGTACGGCTTGCCCGTCAGCCGATTCCGCAAATCATCGATCATGGGCTGCCAGGAGCCGCCATACAGTTGAGCCTTGAGGACCACGAGCATTCGGTGTTCCTGACTGAGGCCCTGGATATACGCAGCGACAGCCCCAGCGCCCTTTTCGCCTGTGCTGTTGCTGCTCGTTTGTACTGGGTCCACCATAAGCTGCCACCTCACCGCCGTGGCATCGGTCACGCCGGCTTTTCTGTGCCGAATCCTATCGCCCATACGCAAAAAATTCAACAGATTTTCCCGAATTGACGCCAAGAAT
>Ga0315274_10015312_pt1 | contig 10865 bp, 8 predicted proteins | sample YL17G02_20_MG_FD_203700 | JGI IMG/M metagenome (GOLD analysis project Ga0315274, IMG submission 203700) | Sediment microbial communities from Yellowstone Lake, YNP, Wyoming, USA - YL17G02_20 | ecosystem: Environmental > Aquatic > Freshwater > Lake > Sediment | place: USA: Wyoming | collected...
CCGGTTCGGGTTTCATTACGTATCTTTTCCAGCATTTTCAAGTCGGAAAGGTCCTGATTTCTTCCCGCGGCAGTTTTCATCGTGATGAGATCGGACAGCGAAATAAGCGGTATTTCATACTCACCCGTAGTCAGAGTGACGCGACCTTCATAGGCATTTACGAAATCAACGTTGTGAGAAAGGACAATATCAATTTCACCGTGGTCAGGTGGAGTTGAAATGAAGGTGAATGCGAGGAGGTTTCTATTGTTGATCCAGTTCCTTCGCAATTGCGCATCCATCAGTCCGGCTGGGTCAACCGGAAGGCGGGATTTATAGCCCAGACCGGATAGAGCGTCCAACAATGCTGCCAAATTGGCGGGCTCAAAATCAACAATGATATCCAGATCATAAGTCAGACGCGGGACGCCGTGAAGGTTGACCGCCAAGCCACCCACCACAAGGTAACGAACCCGGCGGCGATGGAACTCTCTTAATACGACGTCATAGGTCACGCGGGGCTCCCGGTAGAGTCTTTTGTGAGGGTGGCGGGACTCGAACCCACGGCCATCGCCTTAAAAGGGCGATGCTCTACCATCTGAGCTACACCCCCGCTTTGAGTATGGTCTGCGAGCGTTCACTGCCGACAGAAATAATCTCTACCGGTCGGTTGGTTATCTCCTCAATCCGCCTTATATACCTCTGTGCGGCAGCAGGTAGGTCTTCAAAGTTTCGGGTGTCGGAAATGGGAACGCGCCAGCCGGGCATCTCTTCGTAAATCGGACGGCAGGATTCCAGAATGCGGAGTTCCGCGGGGAAATGCTCTATCCGGCGTCCATTGTATTCATAAGCGACGCAGATCTGAAGAGTATCCAGGTCCGAGAGAACATCCAATTTGGTTAGAGCCCAAGCGCCGACGCCGTTGATTCTGGCGGCGTAACGCGCTATGACCGCATCAAACCAGCCGCAACGCCGCGCCCGACCGGTGGTGGCGCCGTATTCGTCGCCGGCGTCGCGGATTTTCCTGTTCAAAGTCTCATCAAACTCGGTCGGGAATGGTCCCTGCCCTACGCGAGTAGTATAAGCCTTGACTACGCCCAAAACCTTTGTGATAGCGGTGGGACCGATGCCCAAGCCGATCACCGCGCCGCCGGCAGTGGGATGAGAAGACGTAACGAATGGATATGTGCCCCAGTCCACGTCCAGTAGAGTTCCCTGCGCTCCTTCACAAAGCACCTGTTTTCCCGCGTCCACCGCGTCGTTAAGGTAAATGGATACATCCTTGACCAATGGGTCAATACGGCGGTCAAAGTCCAGATAATACTTGATAACAGCCTCCCGGTCAATCTCCGGCTCGCCCATCAGTTCGTGGATGATGCGGTTTTTGGCGCGGATGTTGGCGTCCAGCTTTTCAATGAACAGGTCGCGGTCCAACAGGTCAACGATGCGGATGCCGATGCGGGTGTATTTATCGGTATAGGCGGGACCGATGCCGCGTCCGGTTACGCCGATGGCGCGGGAGCCGAGCGACTTCTCATTCAGAGCGTCCAAGGTCTTGTGGTAGGGCATAATCAAATGGGCGCGATGACTGACAAACAATCGCCCGTCAACGCTGACGCCCCCCTTCTCCAACTGGTCAATCTCATCCAGCATCAACGCCGGGTCAATGACCATTCCGCTTCCCAACAGACATACACAATCGGGGTTCAGGATGCCGGAAGGGATGAGATGCAACACCCGCTTTTTCCCCGCCACCACAACAGTATGACCGGCATTGGCGCCGCCCTGGTAGCGCGCCACGACATCGGCGCTCTGGCTTACCAGGTCAACAATCTTACCCTTGCCTTCGTCCCCCCATTGGGAGCCAACTATGACGGTTACCGGCATTCGTTTTGTCCGACAGGATTATTGTTTTTTAATCCGCTGAGCGATTTGCCGTCCGGTCTTCTCCACATAATCAATCAGGATGGGGCTGGCAATGTAAACGGATGAATAGGTTCCAACTATACTGCCGATTACCATCGCGAAGGCGAAGCCGCGCAGAACATCCCCTCCGAACAGGAACAGCACAGTTACCACGATGAAAACCGTCCCGTTGGTGATAATGGTGCGTGAGAGGGTCTGATTGATGGACTCATTGATGATTTCTTTCAGACTGCGTTCACGATAGCGCCGGATGTTCTCGCGGATCCGATCAAAGACGACGATGGTATCGTTTACGGAATAACCGATCAGGGTAAGCAGCGCCCCGACCACGGTCATTGAGATTTCGTAGTTGAAGAAACTGAGCACACCCAGGGTTATCATAACATCGTGCACCAGCGCCACCACCGCTGCGATCCCGAACACCAGGTCAAACCGCCACCAGAGGTAGATGATTATGAGAACCCATGAAGCGATGAGCGCCAGCACCGCATTAGTGCGGAGTTCGGCGCCGATGCGTGGTCCGACCATTTCAATGGAGCGGATTTCAAAGCGGTAGCCGGTATATTCCCGGTTAAGCTGATTACGCCATTTGCTGACCGGGTCGCGTCCTTCACCGGCCAGGATGAGTACGTCTTCCCCGGTTTGAGTTTTGTGGGGGATGATGCGCGGATTGTCAATCTCCACTTCATCCAGCGTGCTTTTCAGCTCAGCCTGAGAAACGGCGGTCTTTACTGCCACATAGCTGAAGCCGCTCAATTCGTCCAGACCTTCCGGATCAAGTTGTTCATCGGGAACCACCTGCCAGGCGGTGGAGAACTTTTCATCCAATTTATTGCGTATCAGCGCTTCAGGCGGGCGGAATCGGCTTTCGCCTTTGATTCGCACCAGCAAGTCTTCCCCTTCTGGTGAGCGGCTGGTTTTAACCTCACTGCCTGTGATGCCAATCTGGTCAAGAGAATTCCGCACCATCTCTTCGGTAATTTCAGGCTTGCCCTGTGGCGCGTGTGAGCGGAGGATAATGGACAGCCCGCCGGTGAAATCAATGGAGTAATTGGGACCGCCGTGCAGGATCAGCGACACGATTCCAGCCAGAATGCACAGTCCCGACAGTGTCATCCAGAAGTGGCGCTTGCTTTGAAAGTCTATGTTGGTTTTACCGATCAGATGCATCATAGCGAAATCTCCAGGGGTCAAATGCTGAGTGTAGTAAGCGGCTTACGGCTGGTCATCCAGTCAAAGATGACCCGGGTGACAAAGACCGCGGTAAACAAATTGCAGATCAATCCGATACAGAGCGTCACGGCGAATCCCTTCACCGGTCCGGCGCCGAACTGCAGGAGCACCACGCTGGCGATAATGGTTGTCAGGTTGGCGTCCAGAATGGTGACGAACGCCCTATCATAACCGGTTGCGATGGCGTGCCAGACGGTTTTGCCGGTCGCCAACTCTTCCCGGATGCGTTCAAATATCAGCACGTTGGCATCTACCGCCATACCCACGCTCAGCGCCAGGCCGGCGATGCCGGGCAGAGACAGGGTGGCGCCGATGCCTATCGCACCGAAGAGAGCCAGCCCAGCCAGGGTGAGGAAAAAGTTCATCAACAGGGCGAGGTTGGCAATCATCCCGGACCCGCGGTAGTAAAAAGCCATAAACACAACGATGAATAGCGCACCAATAACGGTAGAAGTCAGCCCTTTGCGGATGGAATCGCGCCCCAGACTTGGTCCGACTGTGCGCTCTTCTTCAATTAACACACTTGTTGGAAGGGCGCCGGCGCGCAGGACTATCGCGAGATCGTTGGCTTCTTCAATGTTCGCCAGTCCTTCAATTATCGCCCGACCGTTGGGGATTTTGGAGCGGATGACGGGCGCCATATATATCCTGTCATCCAGGACAATTGCCAGACGCTTGTTGACATTGGCGCCGGTGACGCGGGCGAATTTGCGGGCGCCGTCGCGGTTCAACTCCAGCGAGACCACCGATTGTCCAGCAGCCGCCGGGTTGCTGGCGCCACTTGAGATGTCCACCCGCGCGTCGGACAGCGCCGTTCCGATGAGTTCGGCGTTGGACTTGACGAAGTAGAGTAGTTGGTATTCCTTCCCGTCCGCCGCTGGTTCCGGCTTGGCGGACCAGACGAACTGCAACCCTTCCGGAACAGCCTGAGCCACGGCTGGATCGGAGAGCAGCGCCTTGACCTGCCTAACATTCTCACCCGGAACTCCGATCTCGCCGCGGATACCGCGCAGGAGCGAAGTAAACGGGGTGGCGGTTTCTTCAAAAGGTGTAGCAGTCTTGTCGGCTGCATTTGCCTCACCGCCGCCGGTCAATGCTTCCGACAGGTCAATCGCTTCGGTAGTGTCCGTTGATCCAATTCCGACGGAAGCCGAAGGGATTGCCGCCAACGTGGCAGTGGTATCGGCGTGCTGTCGACGGGCAACCACCTCGTCAATCTGCTTCAATACTTGTTGCGTCTTCTCCGGGTCAGCCGCCAGTTTGAACTCCAGCAGCGCCGTTCGTCCAATGAGGTCGCGGGCGCGGCCAGGGTCTTGAATGCCGGGCAGCTCAAGGACGATGCGGCGCGAACCTTCCTTCTGGATGGTCGGCTCGGAGACGCCGAACTGGTCAATTCGGTTGCGCAGGATTTCCAGGGAACGGTTGATGGCGTCGTCAGCCTGCTTTCCGAGATAGCTCGTCACCGTGGCATCGGACTCGCCTGCCTCGCCGAAGTATTGCGATAACCGTAAACCTTCCGATTCAAACCGGTTCTTCAGCACTTCGTTGAAATCTGCCTGGGGATCCTCGCTGATGGTCTGATTGACATCGGCGAGGATGTGCTCCAGCCGGGCGTCGCGTTGCCGGGTGATATTGCGCAGCAATTGAACCAAGTCCACTTCAAGGACAAGATGCATCCCTCCCTGCAAGTCCAACCCGCGTTTGATGGCTCTCTTGCGGGCACTCATCGCCTTGTCCCGCAATGACCCTTGCAACATGTCCAGCTGATTGACGGCGGCGAGGCTGTCAGTCGTATTCAAACCTTTGATGGAGGACAACTTGTCGCGAAGTATGGCCTCATCCTTATACAGGTTTTCAATAATGAATGAATACGATAAGCCGGTAAGCTCCGCCAGTCTCGTGGCAGCGCCCTCCTCCCGCTTCCTCAACATCTCATAGCGGTAGGTCGGGAAGAGGTAGTAGCACGAGATGAGAAGCACTACCGCCACCAATATGGCGCGTGGGGTTAGTTTGCGTTGTTTCATTCAATTACCCGGTATCAAGCTGTTATTTGACGAACCTAAAATATACCACACTCTTACCATCAAGTCAACCCAAATGGCAACCTGTGCTTATAAGCGAGCGGTTTGGCAGGCAGGTATTTTGTCATTCCAGCCAATCGCGCACCGAATTGACAACCATTAAGACGGAAATTTCATTCAGACATCGTGGTGAACCGCCCAGCGGACAACGCTTTCGCCCGTGATCGGTGCAGGGACGACACCATATATCGGCGCCGAGGATGCGCGCCCTTTCGGTTGGAGGCGCAAATCCAAAGCGAGGAGCAGTGGAACCGAAGATGATAAGTTGCCTGACGCCCACGGCGGTCGCCAGATGCGCCGGGGCGGTATCGCCGCTGATTACGAACCGACTTTGCGCCATCAAGGCAGCGGTTCGGAGTGGGGAAAACTGTCCGGCAAAATTGAACTTGGCAGCTACCGCAACCGGTGCGCAAATTTCGGCGTCAGCTCTTCCCCCTACGACTAACGCGGCGATCTGGAATTCATTCTTCAACCGATGCACCAAGTCGCGATAATGCCTAATGGGCCAAGATTTGGTGAACCAGACCGAAGCTGGGGCAATGACGGCGAAAGAGAAGGGGTCCAGACCCAACTCGCGCAATCTCCCGGCAACAAATTCCCTGTCGTCATCGGGAATAATTAGTTCAGGGAAGCCGCCATCGTCCGTGTCGGTCAAAACCTCAAGTAATGCAAGGTTCCGTCGTCCTTCATAAAGACTCCGGGGATAAGACACTCTGATGTTGTGAAACCAAATCCCGACTCCGCGCTTGAAACCGATGCGGTATGGAATCCCAGCCTTGAGGGCAGTCAAGGCGCTGCGCAGCGAGCGATGAGGGACAAGGGCGGCGTCAAATTGGCGGCGCTTGAGCCCTTCTACCAGTTCTTTCCAATTCTGCGAGCGAGTTGCGGCCTCCTTCTTGGCAAAGGGAATAATTTCATCACACCAACCGGCAACCACCTCCGACCACTCCGGCTGAACGACCACTGAGGTGCGAACCAGCGGTAAGGCTTTACGAATGGCGCGCAGCAATGGCGTAAGCAGCACGACATCGCCAAGGAAAGCGGTCTGGATGACAAGCAACCTGCCGCCTTTGGCTGTCAATTTGGATCGCAGGTCGTCGCATTGCCGAATCATCCATCACCCGAAGTCATTATGGTTAAAGCGCGCTCCAAAACCTGCTCGGGCGCTAAAGCATCCATACAGGCGCAGGCTGAAACTGTGCCGGGACGGCAACGACGGCACTGTGGCAAGTCCGGCATCATCGCCCAATCCGGGTGCTGGTATGGACCCCACCGGGTCGGCAGGCAGTCCGCAACCGGCGGGTAGAGCCCCAACGCCTTCACCCCCAACGCAACCGCCAAATGCAGCGGACCGGTGCTGTTGGCAACGAGCAGCTTCGCACCGCTAATAATGGCTGTCAAGGTCAGCAAATCGGTGCGACCGGACAGGTTACTGTGTCTGCCTCCGGAAACAATCTCGCACTTGTCAAACTCGGAGTTATGACCGGTTATGACAACCGTAACCCCCGTTTGGCGCGCGAGTTCGCCCGCCAATATCCGGAAATACTGCGGAGCCCATTCCCGTGCCGAACCACCACTACCGGGATGTATTATGACATAGAGAGTATCCCGGGCTAAACCGGCTTTCTGTAGGGTATTGGCGGCAGATTGCCACGCTGAGTGAGGAATGATTATCTTTGGGACATCAGCCGGCCCTGAGACACCGGCAGCGGACAGGAGAGCCAGATTTAAATCCGCTTCGTGTTGATTTCGCCCCCGTCGGGAAATGTTGAACCGGCGATTAAAAAGAAATGAATACCAGCGGCGCGAAGTCCCAACCCGTATGGGGATGCCCGCTTTCTTAAGAGCCAGGGCGTTGGTATAGGTTGGACGAAGGCAGTAGGCGGCATCAAAATGATGGGGATTAATAACGGTGACGGCATCGGAATTACGATCATTGCCGGCGATAACTCCATTCACTCCTTCAACGCAGCGAATAAGCGGCGCGACCAGCGGCGCAGCCCAAAAGTATATTTCAGAATCGGGATAGGTTTGGCGGAGTAGATTAACCGCCGGCAGGGCAAGAATGGCGTCGCCCAGCCGGTCGTTGCGGACTACGAGCAGACGTTGTGGGTGGGAGTTCAAGTGGCTGCGGAAACAGCACGGAACTGAAGCTGTGGCGTCCAGCCGGCTTCGGCGACCATCGCGCGCAATTCATCCACCCACAGCTTTGAGAGCACGCGGATCAGATCGGCGGTCTGCAGATAGAACTCGCGGGAAATGCCGAAGGGGTCGGGGACAGCAGCCAATCCGGCTGGTCTTCCGGCGGGATGAATGCGATCGGCAACTTCGGGCGCGAGAATGGCAATGTAGCTGGAATGTTCCGGCTCAGCCACAAGTATTAGGTCGGAGGCTAACAGGATCTCTCTCGTTATAATTCTCGCCCGGTGACTACATAGATCAAACCCCCATTCGGCGGCAATGTCAACCATATACGGGGTCGCGGGATGCCCCTCTGAGGCGTGTGTGCCCGCAGAGGTAACGGAAATGCCGGACGCGGCTGGCTCCCCCAGCAGACTCGTCATCATACCCGCCATCAGCGGCGAACGACAGATATTACCGGTGCAGACTACCAGGACTTGGAGGGGGCGATCTGCGACATTCAGGATTCCAGAAATCCGCTGCCAATCGGCGCCCTGCCGGGTTATTCGGAATGGCATTCGGGTGATATCCACAACTGTGGAAGGTGCGCCGAACGCTGTCACACCGGCGTCAACCGCCATGCTGACCTGAGCGAATAACTCGAGGTCAATAAGCGCGAAATCGGTTGGCGCCGGGTCGCCGCTTCGGTTGGCGGAAGTCGCCCATAGCGGCTCTCCCAACTGTCTTGCCAGTTCCGGATAGAGTCGGTCAGAACAGACACGGACAGCGATACCGTTCGAGTCAAAATGGAGCCTGGTGGGAAGGGAATCAGGAGGTGGTAGAACGAGCGACGCCGGACCGGGCAGCAGTTCATCAATGACACGTCGCCGGAAAGGGTTTGTCGTCCCATACCACTCCTTTAATCCGGCGACTGAATCAAATACTATGGCATAAGGAATCTGACGGTTCCCTTTGATCCTGTCAAGCGTCTCAAACGACTTGGGACTGAAGGCTCGCGCTACCAACCCGTAAACAGTATCAGTAGGCGCGATGACGACCTCATCCCGCCTCAACGCCGCTAAAACAGGCTCCAAATCCTGCGGACGCCAATTATCCCTCAAGCGAAGAACGCGAGACTTCACCAGTCGCTCGTTAGTTTATTGACCAAATCCTGCACCAGTCGGTCAACAGCGACCTTCATCCCAACATCCCGTTCTTCCGGGCTGCCCGTGCGGTAAGGATAGCTGCCGTCGCCGGTCAATCGGGTTTGCCAGATCGGTTCCACCAGACCGGGACGGACGAGCATAACTTCAATGGTTATCACGACCTGATTCTCGCTGACTTCTTCGGCGGCGTTGAAGGTCAACGGGCGGTCATCCACGCTGACGATGGCGCCCTTCAGAATCGCATCAGCCGTGTTGACGTTGGCGATGGAAAGCGTGCGATCGGAAAGCAGTTTGTCTATCAACGCATCGGTGATCCGGTCGCGGATGCCGAACTCGGAGGTGCGATTTTCAAAGGGTTCCACTGCGATGGATTTTATGCCCGATATCCCCTGACCGGTGAAGCTGTATGCTCCACAACCACAAACCGACAGGGTAAGGGCGGTAATAGCGAGAGCCGCTTTCATTCCAATCCAAATTGTTTAATTTTACGATACAGGGTGCGCTCACCGATACCGAGCACGCGGGCGCTTTCACGCCGGTTGCCCTGGTGCTTCGCCAATGCTTTACGAATCTGCTCCCGCTCCGACTCGTCAAGGTTGAAAGTTTCAGCCACTTCCGCAGCGGCAAAGTGTGTGTTTATCTCCTGCCCGCGAGCAACCAATAATTGCTGCAACGAACCGCGGAGAGCGCTTATTTCCTGCCTTAGGTCAAGAAGCGTCCGGTAGATTAAATCGTTGTCCAGTTCGCGGGAGCTTCGGGTAACTATCATCGGCAGGTTGGGACTGGCGGCTTCAGAACCCAATCTGGCACGCACCATTTCGGTGCGGATGATGGGTGCGGGGCTTAAGGCGACGAGGCTCTCCACCAGATTCTTAAGCTCGCGGACGTTGCCGGACCAGTAGCCGCGCTTCAGTAAATGCAGCGCTTCAGGCTCAAATTGCGGTTCCGGTCGGTTATTGCGCGCGGAGAAATCCCGCGCAAAATGCCTCGCCAAAGTCGGGATGTCTTCCGGGCGCTCCCGTAATGGTGGAAGATTGATGCTGACCGCTTTAAGCCGATAGAACAGGTCGCTGCGAAACCGGCCGACCGTCACTTCAACGCCCAAATCTTTATTAGTGGCAGCAATGACCCGCACGTCCACTTGCAGTTCGCGACTCCCCCCTACTCTCAAGAAACGTCCGGTCTCCAGCACCCTGAGCAATTTGACCTGCACTGCCAATGGCATCTCGCCTATCTCATCCAGGAATATCGTGCCTTTATCCGCCATTTCAAAGTAACCCTGGCGGCGCTGGTCCGCGGAAGTGAACGAGCCTTTCTCGTGCCCGAATACCTCGCTTTCAAATATGCCTTCCGGTATGGCGCCGCAGTTGATGGTCACCATCGGCGCGCGTCGCCGCGGGCTGAGTTCATGAATGGCGCGGGCGACAAGCTCTTTGCCGGTGCCGCTCTCTCCGGTAATCAACGCCATGATGTCGCTCGCGGCAACCTGCCGGATAAGGCTCTTGAGCTGCACAACCGCCTGGGAGTCGCCTAAAATTACGCCCAGAGGGTCGGATGTCGGGGGACTATTTGATAGAGATGAACTCAAGAATTATTCAAAGTATAACTTTAAGTATATCGGCATTACTACCGCTTAGATATGCGGAAGTAGTCCACGGTGCGACACAAGCCGTCCTCCAAGTCAACTTGTGGCTTCCAGCTCAATAAATCGGCCGCCAAGCTTGGGTCAATGGAGCTGCGCCGCTGTTCGCCGCCGGGAGCTGGTCGGTGCCGACGAGGTTGATTGGCGCCGGTTAATCGGTTCAATGTGTCAAAGATGGTCAAGACGTCAGTTTCAGTTCCCGTGCCAATGTTGATGGTGTGATAGCCTTCCAGCTTTAACGCCGCAAGGTTGGCGCGAATAATATCCCCGACGAACACATAATCTCTGGTCTGTAGGCCATCACCATTGATAAAAGCTTCCTGCCTGTCCAGCATCTTACGGCTGAAAATCGCCACGACGCCGGCTTCACCGAACGAATTCTGGCGTGGACCATAGACATTGGCGTAGCGTAAAGCTATAGCGTTGATGCCATATTCTTTGGAGTAAAAGAACATATATTTTTCAACTGCGAGTTTAGCTATGCCATAGGGAGAAATGGGCCAGGTTGGATGGTCTTCGGTGGCGGGAAAGACTTCCTGCTCACCATAGATAGCGCCGCCGGTGGAAGCAAAGATGAAGCGGCTGACGGAATGCCGCCGGCAATGTTCAAGGAGCGCCACGCTGCCAGCGACATTGACTTGCACGTCCGCCACAGGCTCCCTGACCGAAATGCGGACATCTATCTGCGCCGCCAGATGGCAAACCACATCAAACCGG
>Ga0315274_10015313_pt1 | contig 10865 bp, 5 predicted proteins | sample YL17G02_20_MG_FD_203700 | JGI IMG/M metagenome (GOLD analysis project Ga0315274, IMG submission 203700) | Sediment microbial communities from Yellowstone Lake, YNP, Wyoming, USA - YL17G02_20 | ecosystem: Environmental > Aquatic > Freshwater > Lake > Sediment | place: USA: Wyoming | collected...
TCGCCGGAGAACCTGCACCTGACGCCCTACATGGACAACGCTCTCCGCGCCCACGTGCTCTACCAGCGCGACCGCGACTACATCGTGCAGGACGGCCAGGTGATCATCGTGGACGAGTTCACGGGTCGCTTGATGCACGGCCGGCGCTACTCCGAAGGGCTCCACCAGGCCATCGAGGCCAAAGAGGGGGTGAAGGTCCAGAAGGAGACTCTTACCTGGGCCACGATCACCTTCCAGAACTACTTCCGCATGTATAGCAAGCTCGCCGGGATGACCGGAACCGCGGCGACCGAAGCAGAGGAGTTCGCCAAGATCTACGGCCTCGAAGTCTCGAGCATTCCCACCAACAAGCCGATGGTACGTATCGACGAGCCGGATCTGGTCTACAAGTCCGAGTCGGCCAAGTACCAGTCGGTGGTGCAGGAGATCGACGAGATGCACCAGATGGGCCGGCCGGTGCTGGTCGGCACGGCGTCCATCGAGCGCTCGGAGATGCTCTCCTCAGTGCTCGAACGGCGGAACGTCCCGCATCAGGTGCTCAACGCCAAGCAGCACGAGCGCGAGGCGTCGATCATCGCCCAGGCCGGGCGGCCCGGGGCGGTCACGATCGCCACCAACATGGCCGGCCGCGGTGTAGACATCCTCCTTGGCGGCAACCCGGAAGGCTTCGCTCGCGAGGAGCTCCGCCGCGCGGGCGTGGACCTAACGTCCATGGCGCCGGGACAGTGGCAGGAGGCGCTCTCGAAGGCGCGGGCGCAAACGGAGCGCGATCGAGAACGGATTGTGTCGCTCGGCGGCTTGCACATCGTCGGCACGGAGCGGCACGAGGCGCGGCGCATTGACAATCAGTTGCGCGGTCGCGCCGGGCGCCAGGGCGACCCTGGCTCTTCGCGCTTCTACTTGTCGCTCGAGGACGACCTGATGCGCCGCTTCGGCGGCGACAGCGTGCGCGGACTGATGGACCGCCTTGGCGTTGAGGAGGACGTGCCCATCATGCACGGATTGGTCTCCAAGGCCATCGAGAGCGCTCAGACGCGCGTCGAGGGCCACAACTTTGACATCCGCAAGCACGTGCTCGAATACGACGACGTCGTCAACCGGCAGCGCGAGCTTATCTATGAGGAGCGGCGCCAGGTGCTGAGCGAGGGCAACCTCCGGCCGCTCCTCTGGAACATGGTCGAGTCCGAGGTCCGGCGCGAAGTGTCGAGCCATCTCGCCGATGGCCGCGAGCACGAGTGGGACCTGGACGGCCTGCTGACCGAGCTGGGCTCCATCCTGCCCCTGCCCGCGACGCTGAAGGCGGCCGACCTCGATGGTCCGGACGCCACGCGCATCGAGAACCGCTTCCTGGAGATAGCTCGCCAGGCGTATGAGGAGAAGGAGCGGCAGTACGGGCCGGAGGTCATGCGCCAATTAGAGCGTATGATCATCCTACGGGTGGTGGACATGCGCTGGGTGCGCCATTTGACCGATCTGGACGGCCTGCGCGAGGGTATCGGCCTGCGCGCCTTCGGGAACCAGGACCCGCTCGTGGCCTACAAGCGTGAGGCGCACGAGATGTTCGAGGAGCTCAACGCATCCATCCAACGCGACGTGGTGACGGGCCTCTTCCGCGCACAGGTCGTGGGCGCGCCACACCAGCAGCACAGAACAGCGCAGCCGCAGCGCGCCGTGCAGCCTCAGCGGCTCATGACCAACCGCAGCGACAACAGCATGAAGCAGCCGGCGCGTGCCAACAAGGCCAAGCCCGGCCGCAATAACCCCTGCTGGTGCGGCAGCGGCAAGAAGTACAAGCACTGCCACATGATGCAAGACGACGGGAAGCAGTCAGCGGTCAGCGGGCAGCCGTCAGTTGCCAGGAGTAAGGGATCAGCCAGGAAGTAAGGCAGTTCTCCCGTTGCGTAGCGAGGGGCGGCGTAGCGCCGCCCCTCGTGCATTTGCCGATAGCTGAATGCTGATCGCTGAGAGCTAGTGTAAGAAGTGGCGCATGCCGGTGAAGACCATGGCCAGGTTGTGTCGGTCGGCAGCCTCGATGACCTCGGCGTCGCGGATGGAGCCGCCCGGCTGGATGATGGCCGTGGCGCCGGCATTGGCAGCCTCCTCGATGCCATCGGCGAAGGGGAACATGGCGTCGGAGGCGAGCACCGAGCCCTTGGCCCGCTCCCCGGCCTTGCGCGCCGCCAGCCACGTCGAGTCGACGCGGCTCATCTGGCCGGCGCCCACGCCGACAGTGGCCGTGCCTCTAGCCAGCACGATGGCGTTGGACTTGACGTGCTTAGCGACCTTGTAGGCGAAGCGCAGCGACTTCATCTCCTCGTCCGTCGGCTGCCGCTTAGTGACGACCTCGAGCTTCTCGATGTCGCCGTAGTCGGGTGTGTAGAGCATGCCGCCGCCGAGGATCTTGCGCAGGTCGTACGCCGGCTTCCTGTCGGTCTCCGGCATGACCAGAACGCGCAGGTTCTGCCGCTTGGCCAGGAGCGCCAAGGCCTCGTCGCTGTAGGAGGGCGCGAGCACCACCTCGACGAACAAGTCGCCCCAGGCGCGCACGAACTCGGCCGTCACCTGACAGTTGACTGAGATGATGCCACCGAAGGCGGAGATGGGGTCGCCCGCAAGGGCGGCACGGAAGGCGGAGACCGCGTCGCCGGCGACGGCCGTCCCGCAAGGGTTGCTGTGCTTGATGATGGCGACGGCCGGCTCTTCGAAGTCCGCGCTCACACCCCAGGCCGCCTCGGCGTCGAGGATGTTGTTGAAGGAGAGAGTTCTGCCCTGCAGCACCTTGGCCTGGGGGACGCCGTAGGTAGCGCCGACCTCTGTGTATAGGGCAGCTCGCTGATGAGGGTTCTCGCCGTAGCGCATGTCCTGCAGCTTCTCGAACGAGAACGAGATGGCCTGTGGCAGGTCGCACCCGGCAAAGCCGGCGTCGTAGAGATAGCGTGAGATGGTCGAGTCGTAGCGGGCGGTGTGGGCGAACGCCTTGTAGGCGAGAAGCCGTCGCGTCCCTTCGCTGAGCTCGCCCTTACCGCTCAGCTCGCTGAGCGCGCGGGCGTAGTCGGCGGGATCGACGAGGACGCCGACGCGGGCGAAGTTCTTGGCCGCCGCCCGCAGGAGCGCCACGCCCCCGATGTCGATCTGCTCGACGATCTCGTCTAGCGTGGCGTCCGGCCTGGCTATCGTCTGGGCGAACGGGTAGAGGTTGACCACCACTAGATCTATCGGCTTCAGGCCCAGCCCGGCCAACTCGGCTTGGTGGTCGGCGCTCGGCTTGGCGAGGATGCCGGCGTGGATGGCCGGGTGCAGCGTCTTCACCCGGCCGCCGAGGACTTCCGGGAAGCCGGTGAGGTCGCTTACCTCGACCACCGCCAACCCGGCTTCCCGCAAGACGCGCGCGGTGCCGCCGCTAGCGATGATCTCGACGCCCGACTCGCAGAGGGCCCGAGCGAAGTCCAAGAGGCCGGATTTGTCGTGGACGCTGAGCAAAGCTCTTTCGACTCTCATGATGTGTTAGCCTCCGCCACGTGGTTACTGGCCTCTGGCAAAGCATGAGGCGCTTCGCACGGCAGCGTTGTCCCCGTAACTGGAGGTCTTATACGTCCACTGAGCGCGCTTGGCCAACTTGCCGAGCGTGCTGGCAGGAACCAGCACAATCCAGGCCAATGTGCACGACCAACGGCCGGTTGGCCGTGACTTTCACCATCTGTGCTAGCTGGACATCCAGGAGGGAATCTCTCTCTTTGGCGCAGGCCGCTTGCACATGGCCCGCAACCTCGACGGCCACTGTGCGCAGTTTCGCTCCCTGGGGAAGCGCATACTTCATGCTCTGGATCGGTAGTTCTCCCGAGAAGACCTCCCAGCGCACGGTTTGCGCTTCGGCCTCAAGGTCCTGCATGACCACACCCCATCCGGGGGGTGCCACCCACACACTCCGAAAGGACTCGGGTGTCCACCGCGGCGCCAACTGGAGCTGCCCGGACACAGCGGAGTAGTGGAAACCGCTGAGGGCCAGGAGAGCAGCCCAACTCGCCATCGCCCGGGCGTAGTGATGACCACATTCCTGCTCATTCCAAGGATTGCGCCGGTAGCCATCGAAACGCGCGCGGATGGCGTTGATCACTGTGAGCCCTTCATCCACCAGGCCCTCGTAGATCATGTGGGCGGCGGCCTGATACTCGAAACCGGTCATCACCTCGCTGAAGTAGGGGAAGGGAACCTTTGGACGATCACCTTGAGGCCAGCTGCAGACAAGCAGAGCGCTCTCATCTGCGAGGGCGAAGGTGCGCATATTGTTCCAGTGATCGTAGAGATTCTGGCGAAAGTTGTAACGGAACAGAGACCGGAGCGCAGTTTCGACCTTCTCTGGTTGCAGGAGATACCCCAGCCCCACGACATGGGCCATGTACTGCCCCACTAACTGGTCGACCAGACAGCCGTTACCCAGTTGAAAATCGGGATCGGCTAGATCGGTCTCGCCCATTCCCGCGCATAGCTCTGAGCGAGTCTCATTCAGGCTGGATGGCGTTTGAATCCGCTGGACATAGTACTCGCCGTTGAATAGATGAGCGTCAATCCACTCGCTGCCCTGGGTGAAGAGCGCCTTGCATCGCTGGGCAAACTCGCGCTCTCCGACGGCGTTCGCCATTTCCTCACCCGCCCGCAAGGCACCCAGGTACCATATGCCCGTCAGAGGGTTGGGCCCGAAGAACTCGATGTCATAAGTGTTGTGCTGGACACCCTCCATAACGCCATCTTGGTCTGCATCCCAACTACCAGGGAGCCAGCAGTAACTGATCAGGGACTTGATGGTTGGCCAGTGACGCGACAGTAAAGCGCCGTCACCACTGAGTTGCCAATCGCGGTAGCATTTCATCACCACGCCCATCTGCCCGTCTGCAGCGGCATGGGGCCACGGTTCCTGTCCCAGAGGCAAACGCAGCCTGAAGCAGTTCTGCCCGCTGTCGAGCGTTCCCCGTTCGAGCTCCATCTCGCGCATGTTGCGAGCCAGTTCTGGGAAGAGGAAAGCTGTTGCTTGCTCGTAGTTCCAAACGTGCGTGCACGAGCCGAAGCAGCATCCCCGCTCGTCGCAGCACCCCTCGAAGCCGAGGAAGTTGCCGTCGGCGGAACGGAAACAGGTCTGACTGCGCAAAGTAGAGACGTTGTTGAGGGCAGCTTCTTTGACAGACTGAGGAAGACCGCTAGAGACAAAGGCGCGAGTGAAGCGCAGGCTGTCGCTTTCCAGTTGCGGAAGGTGAGGCACCGTTTTCTCGGCCACATCCCAGGCATCAGTGTAGTGCTTGGCGTAGTAGTTGCCGATCCAACCTCCACTCTCGTCCAGGGTATCCCAGCCACAGCCAGCCGCTGTGCGGTGAGGAAAGTGCCAGCACAACAGGAAAGTGAATGCCACCTGGGCGCCCGGCTCAACCCGGGCTGTGACCGCAACCGAACCGACCTGCCCTTCCCCTTCTGGACTGGGGGAGACTTGCGACGGGTCATCCAGGGAGCCGTCCTCGCTGAAATCGTCCCAGAATGTGAGCACATGGCGATTCCAGGGGGTGGGTCCCCAAGTGCGACGGCAGGAGGCATTCTCGTCGAGCGCCACCAGCGCCATCGTCCCCTCCTGGGGCGTTCGCGGCTGCACGCGCTCGGAGCGCATCAGCAAGCCGCCCAATGGTGCACCGTTGCTGGCCACGGCACGACGCACTTCGTTGATGTTGCCGCCTAGCAAACCGCGGAGGCTCCCTGGCGACATGGATGGAGAACCGCTGCAGCAGGATATCTCTGCCCCCATGAAGTTCAGCAGACTCCCTGCGATGGCGGCCTGGACCGGCTGGGAGCCCGGGTTGACCAATATCCAGCGCAATACTGCGAGGGGAAGGCTTGATCGATCCACGTCGAGTGGGATCAAAGGATTGAACGCCTCCAGATGGGCCGTGACAGGCACGTCCGGGTCGCTCAGGCTGTAGCGGGCGAAGGGATACGCAGCTTCGAGCGAGGTGTGGCGCATTCTCGGCAGCCCCGCGGTGGCGGAACCGACACCGAAGGTGCCGCTGTAGGGCGGGCGCAGTACTCCCTCCAGGACACGTGTCACCGGCGATTGCCCCGCAACCTGAGCGCGCAGCGCAAAGAAACTGCACGGCGGCGTGAAGCCCTTGGAGGGACGGCTGAGAACCTCGAAGTCACGTAGCTCAGCCCGACCGCCCAAGGCGATGGTACCGGTGCCGATTCCGCCGAGAGGGAAGGCGATGTCGGTGAGGGTATTCCCTTCGTAGTGCGTCAGGACAGGCCAGGGGGCGGACTGATCAAGCATTGGTGAACCTCCAGAAAGGGCGAACCCGCCGTGATGCCCTGGGACCGCGGGGCCTATCAGGCCTTCAGCCCCGTGAGCGTGATCCCACTTATGACGAAGCGCTGGGCGAAGACGAAGAACAACAGCAGAGGCAGGGTGGACATCATAATCGCCGCCAGGACGTGAGCGCGGTTGCCCATGCCCATGTAGCCCTGCAGAGTGACAAGGGCCAGGGGGAACGTGAGCTTCTCCCAGGACCTAAGGAACAGGAGAGGGCTGTAGAAGTTGTTCCACGAGCCCAGGAACGTGAACACCGCCAAGGCCGAGAGCCCGGGTCCGACCAGAGGCAGCATGATTCGCCAGTAGATGGTGAGGAAGCCTGCCCCGTCTACCTTCGCAGCGTCCATCAACTCCGTGGGTAGAGTGAGAAAGAACTGGCGCAGCAGGAAAACGCCAAACGCACTGGTCATGCCTGGCAGAATCAGCGCCCAGTGAGTGTCCATGAGACGGAGAGTACGAATCAGGATAAAGACCGGAACAGTAGTCACTTGTGCTGGCACCATCATTGACGCCAGAAACAAGAAGAACAGGATATCTCGCCCGGGGAAACGCAGGCGAGCAAAAGCGAAAGCGGCAAGAGAACACGTCAGAAGCTGGGATCCTGTGGTAACCATCGCCAGCTTGAGGCTGTTCCAGAAAAAGAGTGGGAAGTTGATCCTCTCCGAACTGATGACCGCAAGGTAGTTATCCCAACGCCACGCGGTGGGCAGAAAGTCAGGCGGCAATTCGAAAGACTCGGCAGGGTTGCGCAGCGAGGTCGAGAACATCCACATGATGGGCGCTACCTCAATAGCCGCCACGCAGATCAGGAATAGCCAGATCCAGCCGTCGGTGACGCAGTACCGGAGAGAACGCACAACAAGCCTCGGCATGGTGCTGGCTCGCGGTCGGACCGTTTGGGGATCCTCTGTCATCAAAGGCCTCCGACGAATCCACTTGCACGCTCTACTCGTAATGAACCCATCTGCGCCCGCTCCAGAACTGGAACAGTGTCAAGGCTACCAGAACCACCAGGAGCGAAAGCGCGACCGCGGAAGCATAGCCCATCTCGTAGCGCTTGAAAGCCATCTCGTAGACATACATTGCGATCATACGCGAGGCGTCACCGGGGCCGCCCTGGGTGAGTACGTAGGCATTGTCGAATATCTGGAAGGCTCCGATTAGTGAGATGATGATACAGAAGAAAGCGGCGGGAGTAATCAGAGGCAGCGTGATGTAGCGGGTCACCTGCCAGCGGTTAGCCCCGTCTATCTGGACTGCCTCATAGAGCACCTCGGGCACTCCCTGCAGCCCAGCAAGGTATAACACCATCAGGTATCCGCAGCTTTTCCAGACGTCATAGAGGATGACCGAAGGAATGGCCCACCGGACGCTGCTGAGCCAGGGGACAGTGGACAAGCCAACCTGCTGCAGCAGGTAGTTCAGGACTCCGCGATCTTCGGTCAGGATGAAGCGCCAAACCACGGCCAGCGAGGCGGTGGTTGTCAGAACGGGGAGAAACAATGCCGTGCGAGACAGATACCTGACTGCTGCTGGCATCTTGCGGTTGACAGCCATCGCCAGCAGCAGCCCCAGAACGTTGTTCAGTGCTGTTGCGCCCAGAGTGACACGCAGGCTATTCCAGTAGGCTATCTTCAGGCGATTATCACCAAACAAGCGCAAGTAGTTGTCGGACCCGGTCCATTTGGGCGGCGTCAAGAGGTCATAATCCGCAAACCCCAGCGCGATTGACGCCAGAATTGGCAAGACCGTGAATAGCATGAGTATGGATACAGCGGGCAGGACGAAAAGGTATCCAGAGATCACCTCCTGGACCCTTGTTCGGCTAAGGCGACCCACGCGGGTCCGCGCAGGGATCTCCGAGCGCTGAACATCGCTCACAGTGGCTTGGGCCATGCTTCCCCCGCAATTGTACGTTGGCTATGGCTTTCTCAGGCACCGCGGTGGAACTTACTGTACGAAGAGATATGGGGCCCCAGTTCCTCAGCAGCAGTCACTAGCGCACTCGACGCTAGAGTGACCACAACTTGCCAGACAGCCGAGCTTTCAGGCACACACGTCTATGACTCAGCGTGAGTCGGACTTAGACACGTGCCAACACAGCAGAAGGCAGAGGGTTCGCGTGAACTCGATAGTCCGGCTGTGCAAAGCCAAGGTAACATAGCCCCTTGTGGTCGCTCAAGACCCCAGTGGGGCTATGCCTCAACCTCCGCTGTCCGCCACGACGAGCTATGGTGGAGGTAGAAGAGTGCCAGAGATACCCTCGGCACTCACCACATACTCTTCACTAGCCGGGCCTGAACGGTTGCTCGCCCATCTTCTCCTTCAGCGTGTCCATCTCCGCCTGAAGCTCTTCGTGGGCAGCAGCGCAAGCCTCTTGGACGCTGACCTCCCCGTTCCAAATGCCCTGGTAATGGCGATCGAGCAGCGGCTCAATAACGTTGAAGTTGGGCGGCGAGACGACCGTATCAGCATAGTCCAACGACTCGTAGAAGATGGCTGTGTTAGGGGGACCGTACTCCCGGAACTCGGGCGTCTCGGCAACAGAGCGGAGCGTCGGAATGTTGCCGCCGATCTTCACCATGTCCATGGACGCCTCGTAGCCCGATAGGAGAGCGAGCATTTTCCACGCTTCCTCGGGATGGCGGCATGTACTGGTCATCCCCCAACCGTCTGTGCCAGCCACTGTCCTCAGCGGACCGGACCTGTGCGGCTGATATTGCAGGTCATAGGTCTCAAAGTCGACCTGCAACGACCCACCGATGCACCAACGACCGCAGGTTCTCATCGCCAAGTGCCCGGCATGGAACTGCCCCCACTCGTCCCATCCCGCGGGGTTGGGAGCGACCTTGTGCTTTAGGATTAGATCCGCCAGGAACTGCAGCGTCTCGGCCACTTTGGGGTCGAGCATGTTCGAATCGCGCCAGTCATCGGTCAAGGGGCTGACGTAGTTGACGAAGTACCAGGAGCACATCCCAAACATGCCTGCGCCCCAAAAAGAGTAGGCGTACAGGTCCTCCGCTGTGCCTTTGACGTCGGCGATGCTCGCGCAAGTCTCAAGAAAATCGTCCCAGGTCCAGTCCGGTGCGGGCGGATCGACTCCCTTCTCCTCGAAGATCGCGGTGTTGTAGTACATGACCATGTTGTTCCACGAGAAGGGAAACTCGATCTGCTTTCCTTCCCACTGGAGCATCTCGCGGAGCAACTCGTGAGTGTCATTCATGAGCATATCCTGGGCCTCAGGGTCGGCATCGAAGAAAGGATCAAGGGGGCGGAGAACCTTGGTCGCCGACAGCAGAGGTATTCCCTCCACGGCGATCATGACCAGGTCAAGCTGCTCGCCGCCGGCAATCCGGGTTATGACGGTATCCGCGTACCCGGACCAGCCTCCGGGCATGTCCGTTTGATCAGCCTTGAGGGTGATATCTGGGTAGCGTTCCTTGGCTCGCTCGAGTGAGCCATCCCAGGTCGCCACGCCCATTTGAGATGTGGCGACTATGGTCACAGGTTCGGCAGGAGCGGGGCTGGGGGTGACGACCTTCTCGACCTCCTTCGTCACCACGACCGTCTCTTTCACCACCTGCGGCGTGCCTTCCACGATCGTGGTCACTTCCCTCTCGATAACCTGCGTCACCACTTTCTCGATGATCTCGGGCGTTGGCGTGGCGCCGCACGCCGCTAACGCGGCGCCAAAAGCCCCGGCGCCAGCAGCCACTAGAAAGCCTCTTCGCGTAAGCTTTCGAGACATCTCTGCGACCTCCTCTTCAACTCCTGGTCTCGTTCCGGTCGTGCCGCGAATGCGTCAAGAACAAGGTCGGGACGCAACCAATCGTTACCTCGCCGTTTGCACCACCTCCCTTCGTTACGCGATGCTGAATGAGCCAATACCGTACTGATCAGTCTCGACGACTGTCTCTCCCATTGCTCGTACCCCTCCCAGCCGGGCTTGGAGAGACCGTGAACGTAACACTCAGTGAGACAGGCGGTTCTCAGTACCGGCCGCCTTGAGATGGCGCCACCAACCGCCGCTGGCAAGTATACCACGCAAGTGCCAGATCAGGCAAATCCGCGACTTGCCGTAAGTGCTCAGGCTCGTGGGTACGAGTATAGTTATGTTCTATGGTTATGGCGGTAGAGTCACTGAGCCGGGAGCAGTTGCTTGAGCTAGTGAGCCGGCAGGCGGGGATGATTGCGGAGCTGGAAGGGCTAGTTGAGCAGTTGCGAGAGCGCATCGCCGAGCTTGAGGGCAGGGGTGGCGGTGCTAGTTCTGCGTCCTCTTCAGCCGCCTTCATCAAGCCGAACCGGCATCAGGCGCCCTCCTGCAAGGAGCCGCGCAAGAGGCGCAGCCAGGCGTTCGTGCGCCGGCGGGATGTGCCGACGCAGCGAGTAGAGCATGCCCTAGTACTACAACGAGAAGTCTTGGCAAGGAACTTGCTGCCGGCTTGATGGAAAGCCAGAAGAGGGGTGCAGCAAGTCGTGCCTGACGAACCGATTGAGCCGATGGATCTGACTGCTGAGTTGC
>Ga0315274_10015314_pt1 | contig 10864 bp, 10 predicted proteins | sample YL17G02_20_MG_FD_203700 | JGI IMG/M metagenome (GOLD analysis project Ga0315274, IMG submission 203700) | Sediment microbial communities from Yellowstone Lake, YNP, Wyoming, USA - YL17G02_20 | ecosystem: Environmental > Aquatic > Freshwater > Lake > Sediment | place: USA: Wyoming | collected...
CCACTCTTTTAGCTGCACTCCCTGTGGCGATCACTCGCTCCACATCTTTCCGGGTAATGCCAACCTTTTTGAGGACTTCATCGTAGAGTTGTTCGACACTCTCTGCTTTTTTTATTCCTGAAGGACCCGACACTTTTCCAAGTATTTGGCCATCTTTCTTGATGATAATGTGAACATTCTTTCCACCTACATCTATTCCTGCGACTATCATCATTGACCTCCTTTCTTTTATCAAAATATGCTAGAATACCCCTCAGCTCTGCTGGGGGGATGAATGGCCTACCCTCTCCCCTGGGGGGAGAGGGTTAGGGTGAGGGGGAAATGATCTAATCATCACCCCCACCTTAATCCTCCCCCATCAAGGGGGAGGAAAGTTTTTTAGAGAATTAGATGCCCGCAGCTCTGCTGCGGGGTACTTCAATTATCTTTAAGCTACTTTCTTGAGCCCTAATGTTTCGGTCACGAAGAGATCGATCATCCGGGCTGTTCGGGCTTCATCAAACCCCCTTTCGTCCGCCATATTTCCTTCAAAGGTCATAACCGGTAAGCCAAATTTTGCCAAAGCGTTCTTCATCTCCATCTGATGCTGGGCTGCTCCTTCACATCCGCGATTAAGATGAATGACTCCTGCATCAATTTTCCATTGTTTGGCAATCTTGTTCACCAGGTCCACCTTGTACTGGGCTCCATAGAAAGGTGTCCACATCAGTTTTCCCTTGAGTTCTCCCTCTGCAAGCAAGCAAAGGGCATGGTCCGGGTTTTTAATCGTAATGCCCTGTTCCTTAAGAGTGGGGTAGGGCACAATATCTCCCTTTTCATTCACCTTCCACCAACCGGTAAGAGAGAAGGTATAAAGATTTGCGATAGAGACGATGCCATATTTTTCAAGATATCGGTAGACATTGAGAAAACCCCATGGAGGCTGACTGTCCCCGATCATCCGACATCGCTCATCCGCCACGGCGGCAATTTTATTGGCGACCCTGTCCTTCACCTCGGAATAGAGATCCTTTTCATAAAAGTCGGCAAAGTCGTCATTTGATTTCTCCAGCGTGCCCAACACGTAGAGAGAAAACATTGTCTTCTCATCGAGGGGTGCAGGGACCGACTTATTGAGCTCACATGTCTTTGCCCAGTAGCAGCAGGAGCGGTAAGTATTTTCAACTTTTCGAGCCAGTTTTTCGTCATCGATCTTTCTTTTCGTGACTTTTTCCAGGAAAGCAATGCCGTCGTGGAGTTGATCGGCGACATACCTGATCTGCCGATCGCCGATCTTATCGTAAGGACCAGCTCCCACATCGAAACAGAAATAGGGGATCTTGCCTCCATCAATTTCATCAGCGGTTTGAAGCCATGTGGCGTGGGAGCAACAGATGTGGTTCTGAAAAATGAAATCGGCGTGAGGCCACGGCCCTCCAAAGGCATATTCGTTCAAAACGATACTTCCCCAGTAGTTTCTCAGGTAGGCGCACAAATCACGAGCACAACCCCATTTGCCCTCATATGAGTTTAGCATGAAGCTAATGCTCTTAAAAGGGGGGATTTTTGGTTTTGGTCACTTTTTGGACTTATAGAATTGTGAAAATTAGCGCATACCTTAACAGACGATGTGAAGGAGTATGTTGATTTGTTCCTGAAGTCATCATTTTTGAAAACCTTGATTCAATGCAACACTTCAAACAGTGACAAACGGAACGAATCCGGGGTGTTAGTTTGTTTCTCATATAGGTGCCTTTTGGAAGGGGCACATCTTGGCAAGATATCAGCGGTTTAGAGTTCAAAATTCTTCTTCGCCGCCTTATTTGTTTCTTCCTTTTGTGAGTTTTGGAATATAAACTATAATTCACTCTTTCATCGAAATGATCAAATCAAGCTTACATCAATACTCTCTTCACATTAGAAGAGGAAAAAATTCTGCAATCGTGATTTTCAAAAATCTTCTCTCGTTATAAAAAACACTTGACAGGAAAGTGACAATGAAATATATTGTTTCCTAATTGGAAACAAATAAAAATTATTTTATTTATTTCAATTAGTTAAAATAAATTCACCTTTAAAATAAATATTTGTTTCCTTTTGGAATAATAAAGCTATTGCAACCTGTTCATTCTTCGATTCGATTCCAATCCACTGTCGTAATGGTGGGCACACTAAGGAGATAAAGATGCTCCCTGAATCGAAAATAGGAGCAAATATTCGGAAGATTCGGAAATCAAAACGATTAACTCTTGAGGAGTTGGCCAGCAAGAGCGGTATTTCCAAAGGTTACCTTTCCAAGGTAGAAAATTCAGATAAAGCACCTCCTGTTTCCACACTGATCAATATTGCAAAGAGTCTGGGAGTCGCCATTTCCGACATTTTCGGTGAAAGTGGGGAAACCAAATCCTTTTCAATAGTGAAGAAAAATGAGCGTCAGGTCATGGCTCGCAATGGCACTATTTTCGGTTATTCTTATGAAACACTGGCGCACAATTACCCCAACAAAAACATGGAACCCTACGTACTTACCATTCCGGCCAATATAAGCAAGAATCCTTTGTTCCAGCACAAAGGCGAGGAGATGTTATTGATGCTCAAGGGCACAATGAACTTTGTGCATGGAGAAAACGAACACTTCTTGAAAGAAGGGGACTGCATTTACTTCGACTCCGGCATCCCTCATCGGGGTATCCCAACTGGAGATGAGGAGGTCATCTGCCTAATCGTAATATTCACCCCCTGATTGCAATGAGGAGGTTTCTCTGGTGATGAAAAAGCAGTCCAATAGCAAGGCCATTATTACGGCAGCTCTTACAGGGGCCATTCATACCCCAACGATGTCTCCCTATCTACCCATTACCCCACAACAACTCATTGATGAAATTATCGCTGTTCATGAAGCGGGTGCAGCGGTTGCCCACCTGCATGTGAGGGAACCGAAGACTGGCTACCCGATATCGGACCAGGCGATTTTCAGGGAAGTGGCGACTGAGGTGAAGAAACGGTGCGACATCATATTATGTACCTCAACAGGGGGGCGATTGGGAGAGCCTGTGGAGAAGAGAGGGGAGGTGGTTTCCAACTTGAAACCGGAGTTGGCGTCCTTCAATATGGGTTCGATCAACTTTGCCCTTTTCCACATCGTGAACAAGTATCAGGAATGGAAATATGAATGGGAAAAGAAATACCTTGAAGGGACGGAGGATCTTATCTTCCCACACACATTCAAGACGATGCGCCAATTCCTTCCCATTTTTAATGAAATGGGAACCAAACCGGAGTTTGAAATTTACGACGTTGGTATGATCAACAACCTGGCCTTTTTAATCGAGGCTGGCTATGTCAAGAAACCGGTATGGCTACAGTTCGTCATGGGTGTCTTAGGAGGTATTCACCCATCAGTAGAAAATCTCATATTTTTACATGAAACTGCTAGAAAGGTAATTGGTGATTTCAAGTTTTCTACCTGTGTCGCGGGTAGGGCTCAATTTCCCCTCTGCACGCAGTCGTTGATTATGGGAGGAAATGCTCGTGTTGGGCTGGAAGATAATCTTTATCTTGAGAAGGGCGTTTTGGCGAAAAGTAACGCCCAACAGGTTGCCAAAATAATTCGAATCGCCCGCGAACTTGGAATCGAACCGGCAACCCCTCAGGAGGCACGGGAGATTTTAGGTCTGAAAGGCCTTGACAAGGTGAATTTCTAATGAGGCGATTTATTCAATGATCACCAAGGAAAATCAGTGATGTCACAACCAATGATGAGAAGGAGTACAGGGGACGGGGTGGGCATAGCCCTTGCTATATGGGAAGGGAAGGGAAAAACCGTTTTTTGTGTCCACGGCATCGCGGCCAATTGTAGAACCTGGGACACAGTCGCAAAATCCTTGGCCCCGGATCATTTCGTCCTTGCAATGGATCTTCGGGGAAGAGGGCTCTCAGATAAACCCTCTTCAGGATATTCCATCTTGCACCATTGCAGGGATCTTTACAATGTGGTTGAAGAACAAAATATCGAGAGGACTGTGATAATTGGCCACTCCCTGGGTGCAATGATTGGTCTTGCCTTCGGTGCCCAGCATCCAGAAAGGGTGGAACATCTGGTCCTGATAGACGGGGGAGGGATACTTTCGAAAGAGCAGACCGAAAAGGTTTTCAGGGGAATACAGCCGACACTCGATCGTCTTGGAAAAGTATTTTCCACCCAGGAGGCCTACCTGGAATTTATGAAAAAGAACCCACTTCTTCAGCCGTGGACTCCGGCTTTGGAGGCCTATTACCTTTACGAAATCGAAGAGGTGGGGGAAGGTGTCCGCTCGAGGGTCAATCCAGAACATATCAAAGAGGAGGCAGAGAACCTTTCCAAAGTAAATCTGGCCGAATTTTATCCGTTGATTCAATGTCCTGTCCTGATCCTGAGAGCCACGGAAGGCATGTTAACAAAGAATGATATACTGCTTCCAGACGAAGCGGTGGAGAAGATGCTTAAAGAGATCCCCGATGCCAGATGCGTCAATATCGAAGGCACTAATCATTATTCGATCGTGTTACAACCCAACACCGTAAGAGATGAAACCGTCAAGAGCTTCTTGATGGAGGAAAGATAGAAAGATGGGACTGAAAACAGGTGATGAATACCTCGATTCGATCAAATCCCTTGATTTAGAGGCCCATATCTTAGGTAAAAAGACCGGGGATCTTTCCGAACATGGCCTTGTCGAACCCTCCCGTCGTGCAGTGGCTTTCACTTATGACTGCGCTCACTCCCCTGGAACCAAGGAACTATTCTGCGTGGAGTCATCCCTTTGTAACGATATGGTGAATCGATTTACCCATATCCACCGGAGCACAGAAGATCTTGTTAACAAGGTTAAGATGCAGCGATTTTGTGGCATACAAACTGCCTGTTGTTTTCAGCGCTGTGTGGGTCTCGATGCAGCCAATGCCATCTTCAGCACAACTTTCGAATGCGACCGGAAACACGGAACCTCCTATCACCAGCGTTTCAAAGAATATTGGAAATGGATCCAGCAGCAGGATCTGGTGGTGGACGGCGCCATGACAGACCCCAAAGGTGATCGAGGGAAGCGGCCCAAGGATCAAGCGGATCCTGACCTCTATCTCCGAATTAAGGACCGGCGACCCGATGGGGTAGTCATTCGGGGCGCCAAACTACACCAGACCGGCATGCTCAACTCCCACGAGATACTGATCATGCCTACGCTAACACTGAGGTCAGGAGAGGAGGACTGGGCAATCTGTTGCTCCCTTCCGACCAATGGAAAGAATATCTGTCATATCTACGGTCGTCAGTCCAGTGACACGCGCAAGCTCGAGGAATTTCGGGTTGATGTGGGCAACCCATCTTTCGGAGGCCAGGAGGTGATGACCGTCTTCGACGACGTCTTTGTACCCAACGAGCGGATCTTTATGAACGGGGAGATTGATTTTTCCGGGATTCTTGTGGAGCGGTTTGCCTCTTACCACCGCCAGAGTTACGGCGGCTGCAAGGTTGGGGTGGGCGATGTCCTTATTGGAGCCACGGCCCTGATCGCCCGCATGAATGGTGTGGCCGAGGCCAGTCATATTAAAGACAAAATCGTTGAGATGATCCACCTCAACGAGACGATCTATTCCTGCGGTATTGCTTGCTCAGCAACAGGAGATATGACCCCTTCAGGCAATTACCAGGTCAATCTGCTCTTGGCCAACGTATGTAAACTGAACGTTACCCGCTTCCCATACGAGTTAGCCAGGCTGGCGACTGACATTGCAGGCGGGCTTCTGGGCACCCTGCCCGCTGCGGCTGAGATGGAAGACCCGGTGGCAGGCTCATATATAAAAAAATACCTTGCTGCCTCCCCGGAAAGCCAAACCGTGGACCGAATCAAAGTGCTGCGCCTGATTGAAAATCTGGTGGCTGGTGCAGGGGCAGTGGGTTACCTCATCGAGTCAATGCACGGAGCAGGGGCGCCCATGGCACAGAGAATCATGATCGGCCGCCAGGCCGGTCTTGAAGGGAAGATCGAGCGAGTTAAGGCATTGCTTGGAATAAGTTAAAAGTGGCTTAGAAAGGAGGAAGATCTTGGTGAAAGTCAAGATCAAAAAAGTGGCTGTCTTGGGTCTGGGAACGCTGGGAGCCCAAATTGCTGCCCAGGCAGCGGTTTCGGGTTACGAGGTCTCCGCCTATGACCCTGACGAGAAAGCCTTTGAGCGGTCCATGGAAGTTTTTCTCTCCATGAATCCATCCAATGCGAGGCCATCGCCCATCGACATCTCCCAATGGCCCTCGGCTTCAAAAAAGACCAAGAGGCTTCAAAGCTTAGCCCAAGCGGTCAATGATGTGGACCTTGTCATCGAGGTAATACCTGAAAATCTGGACCTGAAACTAAAGATATGGAGGCAGATGGATGAAGCCGCTCCCGGCCACGCCATCCTCGCTACAAACTCATCGTCTATACCCGTCTCAAAGTTAGAGAAGGCGACCAAACGCCCTGAACATTGTCTGAATATTCACTTCTATCAGATGGTCCTCGGCCAAAATATGGCTGATATTATGGGCGGAACCAAAACTACTCCGGAAGTTTTAAAAGCAGGGTCGGAGTTCGTCCGTTCGCTTGGAGTCGTTCCGCTGAAGGTCAATAAAGAGATCCTCGGATTTTGCTTCAATCGAGTCTGGAGAGCCATCAAGCGGGAGACACTTCACATGTGGGCCGATGGATATGTGGATTTCAAGGATGTGGATCGAGCATGGATGATTTTTAACGGCTGCCCCTGGGGTCCTTTCAGCCTGATGGATGCGGTGGGACTGGACGTCATCTATGACATTGAGATGGTTTATTACAATGACTCAAAAGATCCCAGAGACCGTCCGCCGAAGGCTCTCAAAGATTTGATCGATGCAGGGCACCTTGGGATTAAGACAGGCCAGGGATTTTATCAATATCCCAATCCGGAATTTATGAGCCCAAATTTTTTAAAGCCTTAACCCTATGCGAAAAACGTTCAATAATATTCGATGGGTTTATTATGATATACTTGGCGACTATTTTACCTATACCGTTGTAATTTTTTCAGGAAACTTCTGGCTTTGGCCCTGAGGACTAAAACTTACTTTAACGGGTCTTTGGAAAGGAGGTGAAGCAGCAAAAAAATATTTTTCTAAGCCATTGATTCGCTGGCTTAATCCATTAACCTCTAACGTGAAAGGAGAAAAAACTATGAAATCAACCCAAAAGATATTTTTGACGATTATCGTTTTCTGTTGCCTGGGCTTAATGGTCCTTCCCCAGGCAATGGCGGCCAATGCCAAGTTCGACGCAGAGAATCTTCCTGACATGTCCGATTGCGATCCCAATAACCCCGTTGTTCCAACAGGTGATACCATCAAGATTGCGCTTGTTGCTTCCTTTTCCGGGCCTGCTGCCAGTGCAGGAGAGGCATACTTTTCAGCCGTCAATTGGGCTGTCCATGACATCAACAAGCGAGGCGGGATCATGGTCGACGGAAAGAAAAAAAAGATCGAGGTTATCAAGGCGAATCACGAGTCAAAGCCCGACATCGCTAAAAAAGTCTGCGAAAGGATGGTCCTTCAGGAGAAGGTTAAAATCTTGATGGGGACCAACGGCAGTAACATTATGCAAATTATTAACCAGGTGGCTGATCAATACAAGGTTATCGCCATGAATTTTATCGCACTATCGGATGAGCTCATGGATGCTAAAAACTTTTCGCGATATGCGTTCATGACGTGTTATTCAACCTCGCAAATCGGTCGGACGGCGGCCTATTATTACGGCCAGATACGAAAAAAGGAGAAAAAGTTTTACGTACTCTGCCAGGATTATCTTTTCGGCCACTCCCTGGCAGAAGGTTTTTTAAAGGGCATGAAGGAATACTATCCTGATGGCCAGATCGTCGGAGAGGATTACCACAAACTGTTTCTTACAGACTTTGCACCCTTTCTGACCAAGATCAAGGCCTCCGGTGCCGATGCCATCTATACGGGCGACTGGAACCCGGATGCAATGAACCTCCTCAGGCAGGCCCGGCAGATGGGTATCACTTTGCCCATTATCCACCTGTTTATCGAGGATCCGGTCGCCCTGAGCCAGGTCGGGGTCGAGGGATCGAAAGGATTGGTCCAGGTGGACCAGCTCAATCAAGAAGGCCCAGCATTTGCTAAAGAAGGATTTTGGAAATATTGTAAAGCATGGAATGATCAGTGGAAGACGTGGAAAGCGCCATACAATACATTGACATACAAGTGGCCAATAGGCGCTAACGTTGGGATGACCGCACAACTGACTTATTGGCTGTTGAGCGTCATCGAAAGGGCCGGCAGCACGGATGCAGAAAAAATCATCAAAGTCTGGGAGGGGGACAGCTACGAGATGGTCAATGGAAAAGTCATCTCGATGAGAGCCTGTGATCACAAGGCGGTTCAGGATCTTTTCCTCGTGCACTATGTGCCGCCGGAAGAGCAGAAACAATCTTTCAACAAGTCGCCCTATTACTGGTTCCAGGAAGTTTCATATGCCGGTCCGGTGGGTAAAGTACCAGCCGCTAAGATTTTGCCGGAGATAGATCCCAAACTGGAAAGGTGTAAATAGACAGTCATTTGGTGGTTTTATTTTTGGAACCACCTAAGTTTTAAGGATGTAGATAAAAAAACATACCATTGTGGCCCGTCACCATTACGAAGGGCCACAATGGTGGTGGATATGCTTACGTCATATTCTTAAGTAAGGAGAAAGAATATGGATGCAACGGTGGCGATGTATGTTGCCCAGGGTATTCATGGGGTCGCATACGGGATGACACTTTTTTTAATAGCAGCCGGCCTCACGCTTATTTTCGGAATGATGGGGATTCTGAATCTTGCCCATGGCGCCTTTTTTATGCTGTCAGCCTATGTTGCTTACCAAACTTTGCTCTGGGGGGGTAATTATTGGGTGGCATTGATAGTGGCGCCGATCGTAACGGGGTTTATCGGTGTTTTGGTGGAACGCTTTCTTTTGAGAAAGATCATTGCCACCGGGTTGCCAAACCAACTGCTCCTGACGCAGGCCTTGGTATTCGTCATCATTGGCCTTGTGCAGGTGCAATGGGGAACCGATTATAAGAACGTCGCGGCACCCGGGATTTTAAGCGGTCTTGTGAATATCCTCGGCATGCAATACCCCGCATACCGGATTTTCATGATCGGGATGTCCCTGGTGCTCTTGACCTTCCTGATTTTTATTCTATTTAAGACACGGTTGGGCATGATTGTAAGGGCCGCTGTATCTGATTCGGAAATGGTCGATGCGTTGGGGATCAATGTACCTCTGGTCTTTATGCTTGTTTTTGGCGTCGGCACATGGATGGCCGGCCTGGCCGGTGTGGTCATCGCCCCCATCATGTCGGTACATCCCTACTTGGGAGACCAGGTGGGTATGGATGCCTTTATTGTCGTCATCACCGGCGGTCTTGGAAGCCTTGGCGGTGCATTCTTGGTTGCCATGATATTAGGACTGCTGAACGCCTATGGCATCCAGTTCGTGTCTCAGTACGCAATGGTACTGACGTTTGCGTTCATGGCACTTGTATTGGCCATTAAGCCGACGGGGTTATTCGGGGAGAGAGGATAATGATAAATAATATCGTGAAAAGGGGTATATGGGTTGCGGGTTTTATCTTTCTGGCCTTATATCCTCATCTTTTCGGCATCTATTTTTCAAACTTCTTTATAAACTTTGCCATCGTCGCTCTTTTTGCAGTCAGTTACAACCTGCTGCTCGGCTATACCGGACTGCTCAGCTTCGGGCATGCCATATTTTTCGCGGCCGGTGGTTACGGGACGGCCTTGGCATTGACCCATATAAACGGCCTGCCATTGATTCCTGCTCTTCTCATCGGCATTCTTTCCGCAGTCTTGCTTGCCCTGGTCTTATGCCCTATCGTGGCGAGGGTCAGGGACGCGGCTTTTGCCATGCTTCACCTCGCTTTTAATTGTATACTCTATACATTTATCATTAAATTAAGACATATTACAGGTGGGGAAGACGGCATAGCACGGTATCGTATCCCACCGTTCACCATCCCTGGGGTCGTTTCTTTTGATATGACCGATCCTATTCTGTTCTTCTATTTTGCTATTGGGATTATTGGAGGGAGCCTGTGGCTTGCATGGTTTTTAACGAAAACACCTTTTGGACAGATCATGGTTGGCATCAGGGACAATGACATGCGTGTCAATTATATGGGGTTTAGGGTGGTACCTTCAAAGGCGGTCGCTTACTTATTTTCAGCTGCTTTTGCCGGTGTTGCCGGTTCCATGTCTGCGCTTTTCCAACGCATGATTGCCCCCGACGGTTCTGTTAACGTTGCACATTCGTTTCAACCCATTATGGCGACGATAGTGGGTGGTGCATCAAGCTTTTTCGGTCCCATCGCCGGCGCAGGGGTTTTTGCCATATTGGAAGAAGTGACGACCCGCTTTACGGAACGGGTTGAACTGGTAAACGGTATTGTATTCATTGTTGTTATCATGTATTTTCCCTCGGGATTTATTGGCCTTATGCGATTAATCAGGCGAAGGTGGTTCAGCAGGCGGACGGCAAAAAAGGTAGTGGAGGAATATTCATGAATATCCTCGAGACGAAGGGATTGTATCACGATTTTGATGGGCTGAAGGTGCTGTTTGATATCAACCTTCAGGTTGAAAAAGGGGAGCGCCACGCCATCATCGGACCCAATGGCGCCGGTAAGACGACCCTGTTTAATCTCATTACCGGAAGGTATACACCGAGTGAAGGAAGGATTTTTTTTAAAGACCACGATATTACTGGAAAAGGGCCGTATGAAATATTGCGACTCGGCATAGGGCGTTCTTTTCAGATTACCA
>Ga0315274_10015316_pt1 | contig 10864 bp, 10 predicted proteins | sample YL17G02_20_MG_FD_203700 | JGI IMG/M metagenome (GOLD analysis project Ga0315274, IMG submission 203700) | Sediment microbial communities from Yellowstone Lake, YNP, Wyoming, USA - YL17G02_20 | ecosystem: Environmental > Aquatic > Freshwater > Lake > Sediment | place: USA: Wyoming | collected...
GTCGGGGTACTACGCGCCCGATGCAGGCGTCGTCAGGCTGGACAGTGAATCCGTATCAGGCAGGCCTCCCTACGCCATCGCGCGGCGCGGCGTCGCGCGCACCTTTCAGACCGCCCAGCTTTTCGGCGATCTCACGGTGCTGGAGAACGTCGCGGTGGGCGTGGCCGGTCCCAGGCTGGGCAACGTGATCTCCGCCCTCCTGGCAGCGCCGCAGGCACGACGCCAGGAGCGCGAGCTACTGCAACGTGCCCTGGCGCTCATCGGCGCCATGGGTCTCTTGGAGTGGGCCGACCGACCGGCCGAGGCGCTGCCCGCCGGCCTCCGCCGGCGCCTGGAGATCATCCGGGCGCTGGCCCGGAAGCCCCGACTCCTGCTCCTGGACGAGCCCGCGGCCGGGCTGTCCTCTAGTGAGATCCAGGAGCTGGACGCGAATCTTACGGCGTTGCGCGACAGCGGCGGGCCGGCGATCGTCCTGGTGGAACACCATATGGATCTGGTCATGGCCGTGTCGGACCAGGTTAGCGTCCTCGATTATGGTCGGATCATTGCCAGCGGGGCACCGGATGTCGTGAGACGCCACCCCGCCGTGATCGAGGCATACCTCGGAGCCTCAGCGTGAGTGCGCTCGTCGTCTCCGACCTCTCGGTGAGCTACGGTGCCGTGTCTGTGCTCCATGGTATCTCGCTGACCGTGCAGGAAGGCGAGCTCGTGACCATCGTGGGAGCGAACGGAGCGGGAAAGACCACGCTCCTCAAGACGCTGGCCGGCATCCTCGTTCCCTCGGGCGGTCGTATCACGCTGGACGGGACAGAGATCGGCGGGCGCGCTTCGTACTGGGTGGCGCGCCGCGGAGTCGTGCTGGTGCCGGAGGGCCGGGGCATCTTCGGCGACCAGACGGTGCGCGACAACTTGCTCCTGGGCACCCTGGTCCGGCGCGAGGGTCAGGATCCAGCCACGATGGCTCGCGACCTGGAGCGAAACTTCGAACTCTTTCCCCCGCTGCGGGAGCGCTTGGACGACCTCGCTGGGGGACTCTCCGGGGGGCAGCAGCAGATGCTGGCCCTGGCCCGGGGGCTGATGGCGCGCCCGCGTCTCCTCTTGCTGGACGAGCCTTCGCTCGGCCTCTCGCCGGTCCTCATCCGGCAAATCTTCGACGCCATCGGACGACTGAGGACCGAGGGCCTCACCATCTTACTCGTGGAACAGATGGCCGGGCAGGCCCTGGCACTGGCGGACCGCGCCTATGTCCTGGAGCGCGGTCGCATCACGCTGGAAGGTCCGGCCGCCACCGTGCGGGAGAACCCGGCCGTGATCCAGGCGTACCTCGGACGAGCGGAGGCTCGTCCCGGGTCTTGAAACTGCCTCACGAAGGCACCGATGTTTCGATCCTCTCTGGCTTCCACCTCGTCGCCATCCGGCCCTTTTCCCGCCAGCCGGCGCGAGGAGGGTCATGCTACGGAACCGGTTCGTATCCTTCGATGGAGCCTTGCCCTCCGCGAGCGGATCCTGACTGCGCCCCCCGAGGCCGGCCGGGTCCACTCGGTCTTCGAGCGCGCGCTGAACATCCTGTGGCATGACGGCGCGCTGGTCGCCCTGCATGGCCCGGCGCCGCTGGCGGCGCCTTTCGCGGCGGCGGTCACGCGCCTTCCCGAGGCCGGCCACCTCACCCCAGGGACAAGAGTATTCCATCGTGAGAACCGGATTCTGCTCGGCCCATGCGTCCTCGACATCGAGGGCGGCACGCTGGTGGACATCACGATTCATCCCACCCACGAGGGATCCGGCCTGCTCGCCTCGGCCTTGAAGGCCCTGGCGATGCCGGCGGGGGCTCCGGGCTTGTCCTCACCCAGCGGAAGATCGGCGCAACGGCGGTTGGCCGACGGCATCCGGAATCGTGACGCTCAGGCCTTTATCGAGGGCGCCTGCGCCCTCGTCGGGCTGGGCGAGGGGCTGACGCCAGCTGGAGATGATTACTTGGTCGGCGCCCTCGCCGTCCTCCGCCACTTCGCCCACCGCTGGCTCGAAGAGCAACCAGAGATCAGAGCCGCCATCGGGGCTGCCGCACAGGTGGGCACGACGATCGTAGGACGGGACTTCATTCTCCACGCCCTTGATGGGGCCTTCTCGGAGCCCATTCTCCACCTCGTCACCACGACCTCGGAACGCGACGCGCGTCGGGCGGTCGCGTATCTGGCCGAGACAGGAGGAACCTCCGGCGCCGATACCCTCCACGGGATCTGCCTGGCGTTGGAGGCCCTTGAATTCCTCACAACGAGGAACCACATTAGAAGCATCCGAGGCCGCAGGATACACCCGGCATCGGGGGTATGCTCCAAGTGAACGCCGAAACCGTCCGCACCCTCGTTAAGAAGAGCGCCTACCATGACTCGGTGACTCTCCTCGTGTTGGCACGACAGCTCCGCAGCGGGGACGGCATCACCCTTGCCGCCGCGCTGATGGCGACGCCGGCCAACAAGGAACTCTTGGCGCAGTCCGGCCTTCTCACTCCCGAGGCCGCGGCGGCCGGGGTGAATGACCTCGTCATCGTGATCCAGGCGGACTCCGCCACTGCCGCCGAGGTGGCGCTATCCCAGGCCGAGGCCTTCTTCACCGCCAAGCAGGAGCGGCTTCAGGGGGCGGGTCGCCCCATGCCGCGCACTCTGGAAAGCGCTCGCCGCCATCTTCCCGACGCCAATCTCGTCGTGATCTCGGTGCCAGGCACCTTCGCGGCCAGCGAGGCCCGGAAGGCCCTCTCTCTGGGGCTGCACGTGATGCTCTTCAGCGACAATGTGGCCCTCGAAGACGAGGTGGCGCTCAAACAGCTCGCCGTGAAAAAGGGGCTCCTCCTGATGGGCCCGGATTGCGGTACGGCCATCATGAACGGTGTCCCCCTGGGATATGCCAACGCGGTGCCGCGCGGCCGCGTCGGCCTCGTGGCCGCTTCGGGCACCGGGTTGCAGCAGGTGACGTGCCTCCTGGCGGCCCGCGGGGAAGGCGTCTCACAGGCGATCGGCGTCGGCGGGCGCGACATGACAGAGCGGGTTGGCGGCCTCATGACGCTCCAGGCCCTGGATGCGCTGGGGGCCGACCCGGCCACGGAACTCATCATCGTGATCGGCAAACCGCCAGCCCCGGTGGTCCGGGAACACGTCGAGGCCCGGCTCCGCGCCATAGGAAAGCCCTGCGTGATGGCCCTCCTGGGTCGGGACGTGGCAGTGAGACAGGAGGGGCTGCTTGCCACTGTCGCGACCCTTGAGGACGCCTGCGAGGCAACGATTGCAGCGCTTCGGGGCGCAGCCTGGACGTCGCGCCCTTTCAACGCCCCTCCGGGAGAGATCCATCGGCGCGTCCAGGCGGTCCGGCAGACGCTGGCTCCCGAGCAGCGGGCCGTACGTGCGCTGTACGCGGGGGGCACGCTGGCCCACGAAGCCGCCCTCATTCTGGAACCCCTCCTGGGCCCGGTGGCCACGAATCTCATGCCGGGGTCCACGGGACGCCACAGCGTGCTGGACCTGGGGGCCGACGAGTTCACGGTAGGCAGGGCTCATCCGATGCTCGATCCGACTCTGCGCGTAGAGGCCATCCGCCAGGCAGGCCTGGAGCCGGATGTGGCGGTCCTGCTCCTGGACGTCGTGCTGGGCCATGGCGCGGGACCGGACCCGGCGGGAGACTTGGTACCCGCCATCGAGGCTGCGCAGGCCGAGGCGCGCGCCCGGGGGCGCGATCTCACCGTCGTGGCGAGCGTGATCGGGACCGCAGGAGATCCGCAGGGGCTCGAGCCGCAGGTCGCCCGGCTTGAGGCGGCCGGCGCCTGGGTCCTGCCGTCGAACGCGCAGGCGGCGCGTGCCGCCGCGTGCATTGCCGGCGGCGAGCCGGTCATGCGGTCGCTGCTCGGACCCGGAGAGGCATGATGCTAGGCATCAGCGATCTTTTCCGTCAGGAGATTCGCGTCATCAATCTCGGAGTGGAAGCCTTCGCGCTCACACTCGAGCGCCTCGGCGTTCCGGTGATCCACGTGGCCTGGTCTCCACCCGCTGGCGGCGACCCGCGGAAGGCGGCCCTCCTGGCCGCCCTCACAGAGGACGAGGAGGAGTGATGAGCATCAAGACCGCCAATCAGGCGGCCCTCGAGCGGCTGGTTCAGGCACGACCGATGCTGGTGGATTGTCTCCCGGCCGAAAAGGCCATGGGCCTCACCGGGCGGACCGTTCTCCACGCCGGGCCGCCGCTCTCCTGGGAGCATGGCTGCCCCGCCATGCAGGCAGCGGTGCTCTGCGCGATGCGGTACGAGGGCTGGGCGGCGGATGACGCCACGGCCCTGGACTTCGTCCTGCAGGGCAAGGTCCGCCTTGGGCCCTGCCATCACATGGGGGCGGTCGGCCCGATGACGGGCATCATCACGCCTTCCATGCCCGTCTTCGTCGTGGAGAACCGCGCGCGTGGCAACCGGGCCTACGTCACCATCAACGAGGGTCTGGGCAAGGTCCTGCGCTTCGGCGCCAACGACGACAGCGTGGTGGAACGGCTCCGCTGGCTCGCCCGCGAGGTGGGACCGGTCCTGGGCGCCGTCATCCGGGCGGGCGGCGGCATTGATCTCCGCGCCCTGATGGCCCAGGCCCTCCGGATGGGCGATGAGATGCACCAGCGCAACGTGGCGGCCTCCTGTCTCCTCGCCCGGACCCTGATGGGCCATCTTGCCCGGGCGAGCATAGACAGCCAGGCCGTCGCCCGGGTGGCGGACTTCATCGCGAGCAACGATCAGTTCTTCCTCAATATTGCCATGGCGGCCGGCAAGGCGAGCACGGACCCATGTCTGGGCATTCAGAACTCGACGATGGTGGTGACCATGGCGCGCAACGGCACCGATTTCGGCATTCGCGTGGCCGGGCTCGGGGACCGCTGGTTCACCGCCCCGGTCGAGATGCCGAAGGGGCTCTACTTTCCGGGGTTCGGTCCCGAGGACGCGAATCCCGACATGGGCGATTCCGCCATCGTGGAGACGATGGGCCTGGGCGCCTTTGCCATGGCCGCGTCCCCCGCGGTGGCGCGCTTCGTGGGCGCCGGCGGCATGCAGGAGGCGATCCGGGCGACCGAGGAGATGGCCGAGATCTGCCTGGGGGAGCATCCCCACTTCCGCATCCCCAGCCTGGACGAGCGCGGGACCCCGGTGGGGATAGACATCCGCAAGGTCGTGGAGACGGGGATCACTCCCCTGATCAATACGGGAATCGCCGGGAAGAAGCCCGGCGTGGGCCAGATCGGTGCGGGCGTCGCCCGGGCGTCGCTTGCCTGCTTCGAGCAGGCGCTGGAGGCTTTCAGTGCCCGTTCACGCTGAACCCATGGTCGCGCGGGATCCGCGGCTCATCGTCGTGGCCATCGGCGGCAACGCCCTGCAGATGCCAGGGGGTAGCGCGGGCGCCAGCGAGTGGTTTGCCGCCCTGAAGCGGAACCTCCCGCCGCTGGTGGATCTCGTAGCCCAGGGCTACCGCCTCGTCCTCTCCCACGGAAACGGCCCGCAGGTCGGCGATGAACTCCGCCGCATGGAGCTGGCGCGTCGCGTGATCCCGCCCCTCTCGCTTGACATCTGCGGCGCGGAAACCCAGGGCAGCCTGGGCTATGCGATCCAGCAGGTGATGGGCAACCTGCTTCGCGCCCGGGGGCTCACGAATCCGGTCGCCGCCATGGTGACCCAGGTGGTCGTGGACGCGAACGATCCAGCCTTCCGGAACCCGACCAAGCCCATTGGCCCTTTCTACGGAAAGATCGTCGCGCGACGGCATAGCCGCGAACAGGGATGGCATGTGGTGGAGGATGCCGGCCGCGGCTGGCGCCGGGTGGTCCCTTCCCCCTGGCCGATTCGCGTGGTGGAGGCCCCGCTGATCCGTTGCTTCGTGGAGGCCGGTGGCATCCCCATCACCGTCGGGGGCGGTGGGATTCCCGTGGTGGAAGAGGCGGGCGTGCTGCGAGGCGTGGAGGCGGTCATCGAGAAAGACCGCGCTACGACCGCGATCGCGACTGCGCTGGGCGCCGACCGCGTGATCTTCGCCACAGGCGTGGACCGTGTGGCGCTCGATTTCGGCCTGCCCACCCAGCGATTCCTCGATCGGATGACCATAGCAGAGGCGCGGGCCCACCTCGCTGCCGGCGCCTTCCCACCGGGCAGCATGGGCCCCAAGGTGGAGGCGGCGATCCAGTTCGTCGAGGAGGGCGGCCGGGTGGCCATCATCACGTCGCTTCCCCTCGTCGGCGATGCGTTGCTGGACAAGACCGGCACCCGCCTCGTGCCCAGAGGTTGAGCCGAATGCTGCGACAGGACCCTTCCCAGAAGACAGGTGCGCCGAACGCGGGTATCCCTTCCTTCGACCTGATCCTCCGGGGCTGTCGCTTCCCGGATGGGACCGGGGCGGACCTGGGCTGTCGCGACGGGTGCATCGCGGAGATCGGAGGCCTCACGGGGAGGCCGACTCACCGGGCGGTGGAGTGCGGCGGCCGGGTGATCACTCCGGGGTTAGTCGAAGCCCACATCCATTTGGACAAAGTCCTCCTCTCCGAGCGAGCCCCGAGTGTGGAAGGCACGCTGGCCGAGGCCATTCGGGTGACGGGAGAAGCCAAGCGCCACTTCACCGTGGAGGATATCCGCGCTCGCGCCCGCGCCGTGCTGGACATGGCCGTGCGCCACGGCACGACCGCGATGCGGAGCCATGTGGAGGTGGATCCCATCGTCGGCCTCAAGGGGCTCGAGGCCCTCGTGCCGCTCAAGCACGAGTACGCCCCGGCCCTGGATCTCCAGCTCTGCGCCTTTGCCCAGGAGGGCATCCTGCAGGCTCCGGGCACCGAGGCCCTTCTGGTTGAAGCCCTGCGCGGCGGCGCCGACCTCATCGGAGGTTGCCCCTACAACGACACCGATCCCCATGCCCAGATTGATATCGTCTTCCGACTGGCGAAAGAATTTGGCGTGGACGCGGACTTTCACGTGGACTTCTTCGACGAGCCCGAGCATCTCCACATTCGATACATCGCCGAACAGACCATACGCCACGGCTGGCAGGGACGCGTTGCCGTCGGCCACCTGACGGAGCTGGCCGCCCTGTTGCCGGAGGAGCAAGACCCCATCATCCGGGCCATATGCGAGGCCGGGGTGGGCGTCATCGTTCTCCCCGCCACCGACATGTACCTGATGGGACGCCGGGACGTACGGAACATCCGGCGGGGGCTCGCACCCATCAAGCGTCTCCTGGCCGCCGGGGTCCCGGTGGCCGCGGCATCCAACAACGTGCGGAACGCCTTCACCCCGGTGGGTACCGCCGATCTCACGCTGATGGGATATCTGCTCACGGTGGGCGCGCACATGGGGACCCGGCATGAGATCCAGCAGGCCCTGGCCATGGTGACGGAGTACCCCGCGCGCATCCTGCGACTCCCCGATTACGGCCTCGCCGTCGGGTCGCGCGCGGATCTCGTCGTGTGGGAAGCCGAGCGGCCCGAGGAGATTATCACCGCCCTGGCCCCTCCACGCCTTGTCGTGAAGCGCGGCCGCATCACCGTGGAGCACGAACGGGCGGTGCGGGAGCCCTGGCGCGGTCCCGCGTAGGCCGCGGCGTTGCCGGGGCGTCGGGGGGCGCGTGGCCGACTTGGCCCGGCTCGATCTCGGCGCGAAGGGCACACCCGGCTGAAAAGGTCTCTAGGAACACACCTCTCCGATTTTTCTGTTGTGAGAAGGGCAGACGGAAGACGATCCTTAGCAGGCGAGAACGCCTGCCTGCAACGGTTTCCTAGTCACGTGACGCAAGGAGGGAATGCCATGAAACGCGCATTGGTGTTGAGTGGTCTCGTCCTCAGCCTTGTGTTCCCCTCGGGGGTGCTGGCGGCAGCACAGTATGTGATGAAATTCGGCCATGACATGCCCGAGGACAGCGCCCAGCACGTTGCGGCCCTCAAGTACGCGGAGCTGGTGAAGGAGCGCACCCAGGGCCGCGTGGAGGTCCGGGTCTTCCCGGCCCAGCAACTGGGGACCGATCCCGAGATGGTCCAGCAGGCACAGATGGGGACTCTGGAAATCGTCCTGCCGCCCACGGCGAAGCTCAGCGGATTCGTCCCCCAGCTTCAGTTAGCCGACCTGCCCTTCCTGTTCCCCACCAAGGAGATCTGCTACCAGGTTCTGGATGGACCCGTGGGGGACAAGCTCCTGGCCATGATGGAGAAGGTCGGGCTGAAGGGTGTGGCCTTCTGGGAGAGCGGCTTCAAGCAGATGACGGCCAACAAGCCCATCCGGCGCCCCGAGGATTTCGCTGGAATGAAGGTCCGGGTGATGGAGAGCCCGATCCTCATCGCTCAGTACAAGCAGGTCAAGGCCAACCCCATCCCCATCGACTTTGCCGAGACGTACAACGCCCTCCAGCAGGGCGTGGTGGAGGCGCAGGAGAACCCTCTGGTCTCCATCGTGAACATGAAGTTCTACGAGGTCCAGAAGTACACCATGCTTTCGTACCACGGCTTCCTGGGGTACGCCTTCCTCTTCAGCAAGAAGGTGTATGACGGGCTGCCGGCCGATATCCAGAAGGTTCTGGGGGACACGGCGCGGGAGCTGGCCCCGTTCGAGCGGGCGGAGACGGCGCGGCGGGAGGCCGGGTACATCGAGCGGATCAGGAAAGGCGGCAGCCAGATCGTCGAGTTCACGCCGGAGGAGCGGGTCGCCTTCGAGAAGGCCTTCCGGCCGGTGCACGAGCAGTTCGCCAAGGTGGTCGGGGAGGATCTGCTGAAGGAGGCCTATGCCCACATCGAGCGGCTCCGGAAGTAGGCGCGAGAATCGCCGATGCTGGAACGATTCGTCCGGGTTGTGGCTCGCATCGAGGATGTCGCCGTCGGGGTGATCCTCCTGGCGGCAACGTACGTCCTGTTTCAGGGGGTCATCCTCCGATACGTCTTCAACTACGCCTTCACCTGGACGGAGGAAGTCGTCCGGTACTCCATCGTCTGGCTCGTCTTCCTGGGGGGGAGCATCGCGGCGCGGCGGGGGGCGCACATCTGCATGGATATCGTGGTGGTGTACCTCCCGCCGCGCGCGAAGCTCGTCGTCGCGGGCCTGGCCACGGCGATCGCCTGTGGCTTCACGTTGATTATCACCTATTATGGGGTACTCCTCACCTGGTCCATCTGGACGTACGGCCAGCGATCGCCCGCAGCGGAGATCCCGATCGCTATCGCTCTTGCCGCCATACCGGTGGGCTGCGCGCTCATGACCATCCGGTTCTTCGCCGCGCTGCTGATCTACCTGCAAGGCAAGGATCCATTCGAGAAGCGCGCTCATCTGGAGGCATGAGCGATGGTGACGACGCTCTTCATCCTGTTTGTCGTCTTGCTGGCCCTGGCGGTCCCGATCTTCGTGGTCCTGTCGCTGTCCACGCTGGCCGCCTTTGCGCTGCACTCCGCCATTCCCCTCCAGACCATCGTCCAGCGCCTCTTCGCGGGGCTGGACAAGTTCGCGCTCATGGCCATTCCGTTTTTCATCGTAGCCGCGAACGTGATGAGCGCCGGGGGCATGTCACGGCGGATTATCGCCGTGGCCAATGTCCTGGTGGGGCCGCTGCCGGGGGGCCTGGCCATGGCTACCGTCGTCGCTTGCATGTTCTTCGGGGCCATCTCGGGTTCCAGCCCGGCGACGGTGGTCGCCATGGGGAGCCTGCTGTATCCGGCCCTGGTTCAGGCGGGGTACGATCGGCGTTTTGCCATTGGCCTGGTGGTGGCCTCGGGATCCATCGCCCTGATCATCCCGCCCAGCATCACCATGATCGTGTACGGGGCGGTCACTGGGGCGTCGGTAGGCGCCCTCTTCGTTGCGGGGTTCGGTGCGGGGGTGACCTACGGACTGGGGTTCATGGGGTACAGCTACTACTATGCCCGCCGGCACAAGGTCCCACGGTTGCCACGTCCCTCGTGGGCAGAGATCCGGGCCACCCTGAACGATGCGAAATGGGGCCTGGGGATGCCCATCCTGATCATCGGCGGGATCTACGGGGGCATCTTCACGCCGACCGAGGCCGCCGCCGTGGCCGCGGTCTATGCTATTGTGGTAGCCCTCGTGGTGTACCGGGAGATCGGCCTGCGCGAGTTCTGGGACGTGGTGGTGCAGTCAGCCGGCAGCACGGCGCAGGTGATGATCCTGCTGGCCGGCGCCTCGGTCTTCGCCTACATCCTCACCGCCGAACGGGTCACGGTCGTCTTGACCGAGGCCATCGTCCGCCTGGGGGCGAGCCAGTTCATGGTCCTGGTGCTCATCAACATCGCCCTCTTGATTGCCGGAATGCTGATTGACGGCGCCTCCATCATCCTGATCCTGGGACCGCTGCTCCTGCCGGTGACGCAGAAGGTGGGGGTGGAATCGCTCCACCTCGGCATCATCATGGTGGTCAACACGGCCATCGGGATGTTCACCCCGCCCTTCGGCCTGAACCTCTTCGTGGCGTCGACGGTAGATGAAGAGTGGACCATGGCCCGGCTCATCCCGACCGTCCTTCCGTTCATCTGGGTGAGCATCATCCCCCTCCTGGTGATTACCTACGTCCCCGCAATCAGCCTGTGGCTGCCACGACTGATCTACGGCGTGCGCTGACCTCCCCTGGTCGTGCCGAGCAGCAACCCGCCGGCAGTCAAGTCTTCGCCCACAAGTTGAAGGACTGCCCGATCCCTTTTTGATACATCCTGCCGCCTCAGCGATAGTTGGTGAAAAACACCGCGTAGTCATCCAGGACTTGATAGTTCGCGGACCGCTTGTCAACGGCTTTCAACTCCGCGAGCCCAAGATGAAACTCCTTCCCGTCCGTCGTGCGCCTCACATGGGCCGCGATGTCCTCACCAGCAAAGAGCAT
>Ga0315274_10015319_pt1 | contig 10864 bp, 15 predicted proteins | sample YL17G02_20_MG_FD_203700 | JGI IMG/M metagenome (GOLD analysis project Ga0315274, IMG submission 203700) | Sediment microbial communities from Yellowstone Lake, YNP, Wyoming, USA - YL17G02_20 | ecosystem: Environmental > Aquatic > Freshwater > Lake > Sediment | place: USA: Wyoming | collected...
TTATATTAGAACGGTGTTCGGGCTTCGTAGATGGAAGCCTGACGCGTTTCTAATATAAAGGAAGAAGGTATTTATATTAGAAACGCGTTTGGCTTCGTAGATGGAAGCCGCCTTCGGATAACGGGCGTGACACCTGCGTGATGCCTTCTAATAACGGCTCGCCTCCTCCGAAATAACGGAAGCATAACGGGGTCAGGCTATCATCAGGGGGATGGCTGCTGATTCCCGAGTCCCCGAGTACCTCCTCTTCCTGAAGGATCATCCTCAGATGACCTATCGGGATGTGGAGGAGCACTTCGGCCTCAAGAAGGGGTGCATGGCAGTGTGGGTGCAGCGTGCTCGGCAGCGCACTGAGATCACCCCCGCTTCGCGCAAGGTGGGCGCACCTCTCCAACTGCCCCCCTTGCCCTCCTTGGTTCTCCTGAGAAAGGAAGACCCTCCGATGGTGCACATCCCTCGGAAGGAACCTGTGCAGCTGAAGGAACCAAAGACCCCACGGGATGTTCCTCAGGGAGTTATAGCCAGGCACCGTGCTTTGATTGATCGACAGCTCACGTACCTGGAGAAACAGGACCTGGGCACCAAGGAGTACCTGGCAACCCACACTGTGTATCGAGGACTCCTCGCAGACTGGATGGCCCTTCCTGCTATCGACGCCGAGAAGGCCCCCTCGAACGTCCCAGACGTGTCCACCGAGGAAGGCCTGACCGCTGCCGTAGCCCTTATCGCGAGCCTCCCAGAGGACCTGATTCAGGCTGCTCTGAGCCTATGCGAAGCAGCCAATGGCAAGGGATAACAACAACAAGTGACACTGTCCAGCGGAACGCTAACGCATGAGAGCATCCTCAAGATCGCTGCACTCGCGCAGCGTCTGAGAGACAATCCTGCTGAGGGGTTCAGGCCCAGCCCAGCCCTCGCCGCGTTCATGAGAGACCGGTCCAACCGGATCCTCGTTCGCGCTGCAAACCGGGTTGGGAAGAGTGTGCATGCAGCATGCAAGCTGGCGAAGATCATGCTCTCGTACCCCAGAAAGAACTACCGGGCGGTCGGGGTCTCCTACAAGCAGAGCATCAAGGTCGTCTCAAAGCTCCTGTTCCAGTTCATCCCCAGAGATCAGCTGGCTGATGGATGCTCGTACACCGAGACCAACGGGTGGTCCCACTCTCTCATCCGCCTGAAGAACGGAACCACGTGCCAGATCAAGTCGTCGGACCAGAAGGCCATCGCGCACTCGGGTGACGACCTTGATGGCATCTGGATCGACGAGCCTCCAACCAGGGACGTGTGGCTTGAGTGTGTGAAGCGTGTCATGTCCCTTCGAGGATTCGTGTGGCTCACGATGACGCCCATCGGTCGTCCTTGTGAGTGGCTGCGTGAGCTTGCCGAGGAGCTTGGATCCACCTGGGTGCAGCATGTCGTGGAGTTCAGCCATGCCAACTGTCCCTGGTACACCCGTGAGCAAGTAGAGGGCTGGCTTTCGGAGGCATCATCGTCCCCCTGGGCTTACCGCCAGACCATCTTCGGGGACTGGGAGGGTGAGGTTCTCGATCGTGTGTTCACTGGCTTCGACGTAGACTGCGTCATCACAGACGATCAACTGCCCGCTGAGGGCGACAAGTTCAAGGTGGGCCTCGGGATCGACCACGGTGAGGGTGTCGGCAGACAGGTGGCCCTTTTAGTCCTGTGGACTGGGACCTGCATGTATGCACTCGACGAGTGTGTGAACGCTTCAAAGACGGTCCCGGCACAGGACGCCCAGGCGATCCTCGAAATGCTCGGACGGTGGGGCTGGAAGATCTCCGATGTACAGAGGCTCGTCGGAGACATCAACTCCGCAGGGAAGCTCGGGGCAGGCTTGAAGGTCAACGATGTTCTCGCGGCTGAGCTGTCCACCCAATCAGGTCTTCGCACCCGCACCTGTGTCATCGAGCCTCCCAACAAGGGAAAGGGGTCAGTGGAGCTGGGGGAGAAGCTTCTCAACCATGCGTTCATGCAGGGCAAGCTGAAGGTCCATGCGAACTGCAAGACCCTCCTCCACAGTCTGAAAAACTACAGCGAGGGAGATGAGGACCTGAAGCACTCCATCGATGCCCTCAGGTACGTCACCCAGCCCACCCTTGAAAGCTGGACCGATGTGTTCCCTTCCATCGGCCGCATGAAGTTCCGGTAAGGCTATCATCCTTCCGGGAGAGTGTGTAACCTGGGGTTTTCCCCGTCCTCCTAATCTCTCCTCCTTCGGATAAAAATCAGAGGCACAATGACTGAAACCCCCGTCCTCCTTCCTTCGGATCCCAGCGACATCGCACGCTGGGCGGAAGAGCGTGTGCGCCTCCGGATGCTCTCCAACCTGCACCGTCGTGACGTAGAGCAGCGCCTCAACGATCGCCTCACACCTGGCCGCGTGTGTAACCTGGGGTTCCCTCTCCTCTCTTTGAACCTGTTCTCCTCGACTGTGCGACAGCTTGCTGTGCAGTACGACGCTGAACCCACGGTCACCAATGAGCGTCTCAATGACGATGCATCCACTGCGTGGAGTCAAATGTGCGCCGGCACCCACCTGTGGGCGATCCTCCAGAAGAACAGCGAACACGTGATCGGACTGAACGAGTGCCTTCTCCAGATCGAGTGGACTGAACGTGGTCTTCGGGTGAAGTCTGTCACCCCCGACTCCATCGTCGTTGAGACTGTTCCTGGCGATGTGAACACGATCCTTGTGGTCAAGGCTGCTCGGGTCTACACCATCAACGGGGCTGATATCCCCGCGTGGGCTATGTGGGACATCTCTGACCCCCTCAATCCTAACTTCCGGGTTGAGGACGCAAAGGGTGTAGACATCACCTCCAAGGTTGTGATTGACTCGCAGCCTTGGCCCTACTTCAACGAGGATGGAAGCCCCTTCCTCCCGTTCGTCATGTACCGAGCCCAGTACACATCCGAGCCGTGGAACCCGTACTCTGGAAGTGAGATCGTCCATGCCTCACTCGACCTTGCAATCCTTTGGACTGCATGGGCCAAGGCGATCCTCGACTCTTCATGGGCCCAGCGGTGGGTCATTGACCTCATGCTCCAGGGGGCTTCGATAGCCAATGCAGGCGGAGCAGGGGCAACCGCCACTGTTGAGGCAGACCCTTCCAGTGTCCTGGTGTTCCAGTCGAAGGGCGACAAGACTGGAAGCGCAGGGCAGTTCGATGCTCCTCAGGATCTGAAGGCGCAGAGTGATAGCATCCTCACCTATCAGGCCACTGTGCTGAGCAACGTGGGCATCCACCCCGCTGATATCGAGTCCACCGCAGGCCCTTCGAGTGGCGTGGCGATCTCCCTGAAGCGTTCGGCTCAGCGCCGTCTTGCCATGCGGTATGTGCCCAACTTCCGTGCTGCGGACATTGAGCTCTTCAGTAAGATGGCTCTCGTCTCGAATATCTTCTCCGAGACCCAGTACCCGGTTGACGGGTGGGTGATCCAGTACCACCTTCCGGAGGAGAGCATCGAAGAGTTCATTGCAGCTCTCGACCGCGACGAGCGCCTCGTCACTGCGGGCTTCATCTCCAAGGTCGACCTCATGATGCGCTTCCACCCCGAACTCTCTCGTGCACAGGCCCGTGATAAGCTGATCCAGGTGGCTGCGGAGAACCTTGAGTTCAGCATGCAACCCCCTGCAGTCCCTGCAGACCATGCCGAGGAGATGGCGGACGACGATGCCCAACTCGGTGTGCTGATCGGTGACGCTGAGCGGCTGATCGCGGACGGGGATCTCACCAGCGCTCGCGCGTCCCTGCTGGCGGCGCGCACGCTGATCGGGCTGAACGACGACACCGAGGACGACGATGCCGGTTGAACGCGCGACGGTGAAGGGGCAGCCGGGATACCGGTGGGGGCAGTCCGGGAAGGTGTACACCTACACCGCCGGATCGGCATCCTCCCGCGCCCGCGCCTATGCCTCTGCGGCTCGACAGGGTGCCGCCGCCCGCACGGTCAACGGCGAGTCTGACCGCAGTTACACACCGCCCGCTGCCGTCGCCGCAGTCGCCACTGCTGCCCTGGAGGCACGCGCAGCCGCTTCTCCGTCGAACCGGGGCATGACTGCCGTGGGGATTGCCCGCGCCCGTGATCTCTCAAACCGCCGCCCGGTCTCGCTGGAGACGGTCAAGCGGATGGCTGCCTACTTCTCCCGTCACCTCGTCGATAAGCAGGGATCCACCTGGGACGAGAAGGGCAAGGGATGGCAAGCCTGGAACGGATGGGGCGGCGATCGGGGTCGCTCCTGGGTAGCTGCGATTCTACGCTCACTGTCCGCTTGAACAATCCAACAATCCACCAGCGGTGACTACTATGGAAGACGACGAGACGATGGTTGACCTCGGAGGCATCAAGGTTCCGCCCGCTCTGAAGGCTCGCTTCGACGAACTGATAGCAAAGCAAAAAGAGCTGAAAGCCCAGCTTTTCGAGTCGAAAACCGCCCTTCAGGAATACGAAACCGCAGCCAAGGCTCCCAGTGCCGAACTCACAGCAGCTCTTGCTCGTGTGTCCGAGCTGGAAGCTGCAGCCTCGAAGGGTGAGCACACCCGTATCCTTGCAGCTGACGGGCTTGATGCAGACGAGGAACTGTACGACTACCTCCAGATGCAGTACGGGAAGGTCACCCCCCCAGAAGGAGAGGGCAAGGAGAAGGCTTCCTTCACCGATTGGTATGCTGGAGCGAAGACCACCTCGTCCGTGATTAGAGCCGCAGTGGCAAACGCTGCGGCCTCTAAGGCTGCTTCCGCAGGAGCAGGAGAAGCTGCGCCCAGTCGCCCCGCAGGGGTCAAGGTGACGACGGCCCCCAAGGTTGTGGCGACCCCTTCCAAGGTGATCCCCGCCAAGACCCCAGGCCCCTCTGAAGTGGGCATGGATGCAAGCGCTATGAGCAAGCTCTCCCCCGAGTCCTGGAAGGCGAACAGGGAAGCTTTCAGGAAGTCTCTGTTTGGTGGGTCATGATGGATGGAGAGTCACTCCTGTTGACCGCCCTACAACGGGTGCGTTCTGGAGAAACCCTGTCGTTCGTGGTCGTGTCGATGCATCCTGGGGGACACACCTCTATGGCAACCTGGATATCGGACTACACGTCCGAGAGAGAAGCCATCTCGAATGCGATGCATGTAGGGGCACAGACCCTGTTATCAAAGAGCATCTGTGCAACCTGTGGGTCTGAGTACCTCCAACCGCTGTGCGGGGAGTGTTTTTAGCCCCGGCTATTATCATAGCAAGACGTCCTCCTGAACGTATCAGGCCACCGGCAAGTTGTTCGTAAGCCTCGCGTGAGACAGGTAGCCGGAGAGAACGCTCTTCTTTCCCCCTCAAACCCATCTGCCCCCTGAGGACTTACTATGGCTGCTGATACCTATGCATCACTCTCCGACCTGCGCGTCGCCGCCTACATGAACCAGGAGCTGTTCATGCTCCTGCACGAGGCCGGTGATCTGCGCGGGACGATGAACGAGGTTGTCTTCAACCCGTCCCTCGGCTCGTCCGCTGTCAAGCTGGGCCTGTACAACCCTATCGACGCCTTCGCGGCTCCTGGTGAGGACACCGCTCTCTCCGTGACCAACATCACGGACTCCAGCGCAACCCTCACGGTGGCTCGCTACGGTCTGCAGCGTGAGCTGACCGACCTTGCCCAGATCACGGGCAACCCCGACCTGGACAAGCTCGCGGCTGACATGGCGGCTTCTGCCACCTACACGCTTTCGTCTCTCCTGACCGCCGGGTTCACCAACCTCGCCACGTCCGTTGGGTCGGCTGGTATCAACCTCGCAGTGGATGACATCTACAGCGGCCAGTACGCTCTCCAGCTCTCGCTGGTGAACGGTCCCTTCTACTGTGTCCTGCACCCCCAGCAGTTCAACGACTTCCAGGCCTCCCTCCGTGGTGAGCAGGGCGCGATCCAGTTCGCTCCTGCGACCGCTGAGATGCTTGGGATCAAGGGTGCCTCGTTCAAGGGCATCTGGAACGGCATCGAGTTCTACACCCACAACAGCGTCGTCGCTTCGGGTGGGGACCGGATCGGGGCCATGTACGGCAAGGGCTGCTACGCCTACACCGAGGCTCCTGTCGATCGCATCACCCCCTTCATGAACAGATCGGTCTCCCCGGTTGGCTCGAAGATGGTCGTTGAGATCGTGCGTGGTTCCACGGGCGCTTCGAAGGGCAAGACCTTCGCAGTGGGCCAGTACTACCCCGGCGTCGCCGAGGTTGAAGACCTGCGCGGCGTCAAGGTTGTGTCCGATCAGTAATCGGTCTTCGGAGTGAGGGGCCGTTGCGGGCTCGTAGGCTTTATTATAAGGATATAAGCCTACGAGCCCGCAACGGCCCCCTCCTCTGGTTCAAGCTTCTCCTCCCAATCCACGGAGCTTCTATTGGCATCAGTTCATCAGTTTGTAGGCGCACCAGATACCACCGGAGAAGGTGGAGATACTCCGCGCCTTCCTGTCGAGGTCATCAACCTCACGTGGGTCTTCACTCACTACGTGACGTCCTGGGCCTTCGAAGAGGGAGAGTGGCTTCCTCTCCTCACCCGTCTCTCGTTCCGCAAGGGTCTGAACGGACAGCCTGAAGACGGTGACACCACGATGCCTGAGGCTCACTGTGCCAAGAAGGGTGGTCAGGTCATCAAGCCCGGCTCACCCAAGCTCGGGATGTTCAAGAACTACCGCACCAAGATCCCGGCATACAAGTCCGACACTGGGACCCCCGGCGACTACTTCGGAACCATGTGGGACCGCTGGTCGGTCGTGGGCCGCAAGCCTCGCAACAAGTTCGACTTCAAGGGGTTCCGCGACTTCCGCTCTCACCTCGTTGACAACGGCGTGATTGAGCCCATCACGCGTCAGGTTGCAGAGACGATCATCGAGACGATGGAAGCCAATGTCTCGAACCTGAAGATCCAGCCCAACTCCCCCGCACGTGCAGAGCGCATCGCAGCCTTCGAGAAGCAGATCGAAGCAATGAGCGCATCCCTCGACTCCATCGAAGAGATCTTCGAGGAAGAGGAAAAGGTTGCTCCTACCCCCAAGGCTTCTGTGCGCACCCGCAAACTCGGCAAGCCCGCCGTTGAGGAATCCTGATCATGAACACCGCTTCTGATAAGAAGATCAAGCTATCCATCGGAGTCTCTGGCGTCGCCATGACTGAGATGGAAGCACAGAATTTAGCCTCAAGCGTGCAGTCGAACTGCGCCTACGCCCTTGGAGTCTCTCCGGAGAGCCTCGAAGTAGAGGTGTCCATGATGCCTCCTGAGGAGGAAGAGACCCCTCCCGAGGCCGATGCGGAGCAGGGGGACATGTCCGCTGAGGATATCACCGCCATGACCCCCGAGAAGTTCAAGGCTTCCAAGGGCAAGATCATGACGAAGATGGGAGCCAAGTGATGGATGTCACTTCCCTGACGAACGGTGGCGAGCGTGAAGGTGCACGGGATGCAATCGCTCGTCAGACCAAGCAGCTGATAGATGCTGGGATGAAGCCTGACCAGGCCAAGCAGACCTCACGGGACGCAGCCCTCCGCTTCGAACGCCAGAACCCCAACCGCAAGTAACCTTTCTCTTTCCCTCTGTTGTACATAGGAGTCTACCATGTCCCTCACCGGCACAACACCCTTCAAGCTCTATCGGGCCCTCGCCCTCGGTTCCTCCGGCAACGGCGTTGAGGTCACGACCCTCGCCGCGACGCTCACGATGTCCTTCCTGGATGAGCAGTTCCAGTCCCTGAACCCCAACGGTTCGAACCGGACGGTGACCCTCCCAGTGCCCGACCCAGAGCACAGGGGTGTATTCTTCGTCCTCTACAACGCTGGTGCCCTCGGTGACCTCGCTATCAAGGACAGCGCGAACACGATCATCACCCTCGGGACGGGTGGGTCGTGCATCGTGGCTTGCACCTCCACCGCGTGGAAGGTTGAGATCGCCTCTCCGGGGATCATCAAGCTCGCGGCAGCCTCAGGCGCGCCGATCCCGGTTGTCCAGAACGGCTCGCTGCCCATCACCCAGAACGGTCCAGAGACGAACACTCTCCCCATCCCGACCTACCTCGGCCAGACGCTCTCGCTGTTCGTAGACACTGACACCTCGGGTGCCCGCGTGGTGACTTCCGCAGCGCGGATCAACCAAGCAGGCAACACGATCATGACCTTATCCGATGTGGGCGACTTCATCAAGCTTGAGGCGATCACGATTGCGGGTGCCCTCCGGTGGCAGGTTATTGCGAATGATGGCGTCATCCTCTCCTGATCTTAGGTGACGGGATTGGGGTGGTCTTTGTGGATTGAACACCCCAACCCTGTCCCTTTGGTCTTTTCTGGTCTACAACCTTTGAGAGCTTGATGATCTCCACCGACTTCAGCCTTCCCAGCTTCATTGAACGAGCCAAGACAGTGACCCTGTCTATGGCCGTGTACGAAGACGGACCGAACCCGGTGGCTCCGGTCTCGGGGACCTTCACGCTCTACAATCAGAGCAAGGTGGTTGTGGTCACAGGGGCTGTAACGGTGACGAGTTCTATCGCCACCTTCCAGGTGACTGCAGCTGTAATCCCAACCGCCACGCTGCTCTCCGCAGAGTGGCAGGAAGAGTGGGTTATGACGCTCGCGGATGGCCGTGTCGAGACCATCCGTCGTGACGCATACCTCTGCCTCCGTGGGCTGTACAACCCAGTCAATGAGGCGATGCTTCTTCGCCGGGTCTCAGACCTTCAGAACCTCAAGCACTCCAGCCTCACGTCCTTCCAGGGATACATTGATGAGGCGTGGTCCACCGTGGAGGGGATGCTCCTTCAGGACGGGAAGCGTCCCTACCTGATCATGAACTCCTGGGCTTTGAAAGAGATCACCCTCTGCTACTCGCTCCAGTACATCTTCCAGGACGTCGAGACGTACATGTCCGGAGAGGGGCGATATGCAAAGCGGGCCAAGGAATACTCGGAAGCCGCTTCTGCTGCATACGCGACCCTGAAGCTCGAATACGACTTCAGTGAGACCAATCAGCGTGCCTCGGCAGACGACTCCACCGCTGCGATCTCCATCCTCTACTTGAACACTCCTCCACGCGGCTACCGTGGCGGGGACACCATCTACTGATTCTTAAGGGAGTCCCTCATGGCCTACACAGCCGTCACTACTGTCACACACAAGGTCATCAACGGGCGCGATCACATGCTCATCTCGGTGACCGAGACCGAAGCAGCTTCAAGCTCCGAGTACGGTGTGACTAACGTGCCCGTCGTTGGGACGATCGTGCACTACAAGATGACCAAGACTGCAGGCACGGGAGCCACGGTCAACCTCAAGATCGGTAGGACCCCAGGGTTCACGGGATCGACCCAGGACCATGTGTTGACGAGCGGCACTACTGCAGCCCACGTCAACGACACGACGTCGACGAGGTATCACTCCCCCTCGGGGCTCATGTACTTCCGGTCGACCGCTTCGAATGCGACGCCGGATCACACGATCCTCACTGAGATCCTCATCGTGGAGGGTGTGCTCTGATGCCTGATCCGTCCTCCATGACCATGAGGACGATGCTCACGGAGGTGACCAATGTCCTCTCCGGAGCGGGGCTGCGCCTTTCCCCTTCTCTGTTCACAGTGAACGCGACCCCCAAGAACCTGGTTGATCTCAGCTACGTGATAAACCTCGCAAGTCGTGACACCGGGAAGTACCGGAACGGTGGCAGTGCCTGTGAGGTGCTCAGGATGGAGCACTCTCTCACGGTGACGGTGGCCAAGTTCATCAAGCCACTCGATCAGTTCTCCTCCCAGCTCGACGCCTTCGAGATCCAAGAGAGGGTGATCACAGCTCTGAGTCAAGCCAACGCCTTCGCCTACGCACGGGTCGACTGGATATCAACCCGTTCAACCCCCACACCGACCCGCGAGCACCTGATCATGGAGATGGTCTTCACCATCGAGATGGATTGGTCCTGGGCCCAGTAAGCTCCCACTCTCCCGCCTCTCCCTTCGGGAGAGGCTATCCTACTTCCATGAGGTTACACACAAATGGCTGAAACTACCGTGGTTCGCGTAAAACGCGACGGACAGATTCTTCTCGCAGACTTGGGCGCAGTCCACACCTACACTGTGGCCTACGAGCCTGGTGACTTCAACTTCACGATCCCTGGGGAGACGGTCAACCTCTTCCTCGATCGTGGTGTCATCGGAAGCACCCCCTCGATCCGTTACGGGGATGAACAGGCTATGACCCTGGGCTTCTCCGCTTACATGCGGGGTCTTGGAGATCCCTCTGCTGCGTATGCAACGCTCCTTGACATCGGCGCTCGTGCCGCTTCTGGGTACGTGCTGGCGAACTGGTCGAGCACAATGGGTGCCAACTCGGATGTGTTCACGATCAGCGTGACCTTCACGGTTGACGGCTCTCCCTTTGGAGAGGCGGACCAGTCCTACGTCTTCGCCTTTGTGGTGTTTCGCGCTTCCGGCAAGGAAGGCGATCCCAACACGGTCGATTGCTCCGGCACCTCTTACGCCCTCAAGCCTGTCCTTTCCTGAACGCAACCTTAGGAGTTCCACATGGGTACCTCTTCCGCTCGCATCAACATCGACATCCAGGCCCTGGACATCCTCTCTGCAGGTGTCGCGGCTGGGGTCATCCCCGCCAAGTTCCTCGTTCAGACCGACCTCAACACGGGGGTTTCAGACGGCCAGTGCGATCTCATGTTCGCGAAGACCGAGTCTGCGATTGCCGCTTCTCTGATCACCTCGTACGACCTTGCGGGCTCCCTGAAGGATTCCTTCGGGAACACCCTGACGTTCGTCGAGGTGGTCCTGATCGCCGTGCGTAACAAGCGGACAACCGCCCTCGCGTACCTCGACGTGGGGCC
>Ga0315274_10015321_pt1 | contig 10863 bp, 10 predicted proteins | sample YL17G02_20_MG_FD_203700 | JGI IMG/M metagenome (GOLD analysis project Ga0315274, IMG submission 203700) | Sediment microbial communities from Yellowstone Lake, YNP, Wyoming, USA - YL17G02_20 | ecosystem: Environmental > Aquatic > Freshwater > Lake > Sediment | place: USA: Wyoming | collected...
TGGTCATCTACAGAGACATCAAATGGCAGGAACTACCAAAGGTCATGCGAAAAAGCATGGTGTTGGTGGGCGGGATCTTGATCATTCTGGGGGCTGCCCTCGGTCTGACCAATTATCTGATCGATGAGCAAGTCCCGATGAAGATGATGGATTTAATCAAGGTCCATATCCAAAGCCCCATCGTTTTTTTGGTGGTGTTGAATTTCTTTCTCTTGGCCGTGGGCTGCATCATGGGTACATTTTCTGCGCTGATCGTCGTCGTCCCTCTCATCCCTCCTATTGCTCAAGCCTATGGCATCCACCCGATTCATATCGGGATTATTATCCTTACCAATCTGGAAATTGGTGCTTCGATCCCACCCTTGGGGATCAATCTTTTCATCTCCAGCATCCGTTTTGAAAAAACAATACTGAGACTTTATCTAGCCTCTCTCCCATTTATTGGCGTCCTTCTGTTCGCTCTGGCGATCATCACCTATCTCCCCTGGTTGAGCCTCGTACTCCTCAAATAAGAGCGCAAAGGGCATAGAGCATAGCGCAAAGCGTACGAAGCTCAAAGCCAAAAGTTCAAAGCTGAAACCTAACCACTTTGAGCTTTGAGCCTTCAGCTTTCAGCCTATAACGCTATGCCCTCTGCACCATGCGTTATGCGGTTTTATTCTTTCAGGAAGTCAAGGATAACCTGATTGACCTCTTCTGGGGTTTCCCACATGGGGATATGGCCGCTCTTTTCAACCATCTGAAATTTCGAACCTCTGATGGCTTGATGGAGGCTCTCTCCTACGGAGGGAGGGAAGATAAGATCTCTTCCTCCCCATAGGAGAAGAGTGGGTTGGTAAATTCGGGTAAGGTGATCCTTTAACTTTGGAGCATCTTTGGCATTCTTAAAGGTGGAGTAAAGGACCCAAGTGCTCCCTTTAATCTTAGAAAGTTGATATTGCCGATTCAATATCTCCCGGGTGATAAGTTTGATATCTGAAACACATTCCAGTAGGATCCACCGAACCGAATTTTTGCTTCGACATGCAATGACCAGATAGGGGAGAAGAGGGATATCCTTAATGGCTACCAATGTTCTAAAGGAGTCGTTTCTGACTTGGTCCAGGACATCCGGCGGAGTGCAATTGATCAATATTAACTTCTCAACTCGTTCTGGAAAGAGAGCAGCCATCGCCCAGGCAATTCCTCCACCCATCGAATTCCCAATCAGGATTGCTTTCTCAATTCCAATCCCATCCATGAAATCTCTTAAAAAATGGATATAGGCCTCAGGCGTATAAGGAATCTTTGGCCTGTCTGAGTAACCATGGCCGATCAGATCCAAGGCATAGACCCGGTAGGATTGTGAGAGGAAATCAATCTGCTTTTCCCATACCCACATTCCGGCACCATAGCCATGAATTAATAGGAGAGGTTTTCCTTCTCCTTTAACAATGTAAAAGATGGTATGTCCTTTAATCTGAACAGTCTGTGGGGTAAGGGAAGGATTCCATTCGATCCGGTTCGGTCGAACTAAGGGAATGCTGCATCCCCACAAAAAAGGCATCAATAGAATAGAAACAATCCAACGAATGTGAACCATTCTCTTCCGTTGCTATTTTCAATTTGCGATTTGCAATTTCCAATTTAGAAGACTTGAAATCGCAAATCGGCAATCGTAAATCAAAAATCTAAGACTTCTCCTCCAGAGATGGGCTTTCGGGTTTGGGTATTGATGTCCAAAGTAAAGCCAGGTTCGATGATACCCGAACGGGTATATCCTCTATCCTCCCAGTATCCCCCTTCCATCTGATCGATGAAATCGATCTTCCCCAGCCATTTACAACTCTTATATCCCCAGAGGTTCGGGATAACCATCCTCAACGGCCCCCCATAATCTGGTTCGATAGGTTCTCCATTTACGCCATAGGCTAAAAGGATTCTTGGATTTTCCAAATTTTTACAACTGACGACAGTCGTATAACCTTCTCCAACGGTGGTAAACCGCACATAATTCGCTTTTGCATCGACCGTGATCTCTCGGAAAAAATCACTCCATTTTACTCCTTCCCAATCGGCTCGAACCGACCAGCCGGATACGGAAGTGAGGCGGCAGTTCACCCTGCTCTTTAACATTGCTAAAATCTCTTGCCATGAAAAATGTCGTTCTGCCTTCACTAAACCTCCCACTGAAAGTACATAAGTTTGTAGGTCAATCGTTGGCATCCCACCAGCCTTGAAAGCGGGAACTCCGAGATTTTTAAGAATACTCACCTCTTTTCCTCCTTCTTTTTTCTGAACAATTTCTCAATCGACTTCAATCCCTCTATCAATCCTTCAGCTCCTTTTCCAGCACCTCCAATAATTGTTTCGCCAACTACCTTAATCGGAACCCCTAAGGTCCCTGCCAGAGAAACGGCCACCCTTGTTAAGAAGGTCTCCTGAAGGCTAAACTGGGGGTCACCCATATTGCCTTTGACGTGAAACTGGATCTGAATCCGATTCCCTTTATCTTTCAACAGGGAAATGAGGGCCTTTGCAGGAATCCAAAGCACTGTCCCTTCCTCCTTAACACGAAGATCGATCAGTTGTAATTGCCCAGGTGCGTCAATCATCTTTTCCTTTATCCGGATCTTTGCCTCCAGATCAATATGACCTGCCTCAATCTCTGCCGAAACCCTCTTTCGGTAATAAGGTTCAAAAATCTTTATATCGACTTCCTGAACTTTGAAGGAGGTCTCCATATCCATGTTTTTAAGGTCAACCCATCCTTCAATATAAATGTTCCCTTCTTTCTTTCCCCCCTTTGTCTTGCCTTTCAATGCGATGAAAGAATGAGATGAAATGAAGGGGTATTGGATATTTTTTAATTCCAAATCCAACTCTCTCAATTGGATTTGTGCTGGAGGCTCTCCCATCTTTCTGTCCTCAAAATCAACAGAGCCTTTACGGATTCGAAACCTATCGATCTTAATAGGAAGGGACTCTTTCCCCTTCCTCTCTTGGTCCTCGGAAATCTCTTTACCCTTCTCTCTCTTTTCCACTGTCGTCCAGGGACCGATAATACTACCCTCTCGAGATCGATAGAAGAAGAAGGAAGGCCGTAAAATCATGCATTCCCGAATGTTTAAGGTCCCTTTTAAAAAAGAGGAGAGAGCAGGATAAACTCTCATCTCTTCGATCATGAAGATTTTCCTTTTTGAAAGGGAGTCTTCATATCGAATTCCTTTGGCGGAGAGGTAGGTGGGTTTGATCTCGATCTCGGCAATGGTTAATCCAGGGCCTACCACCTTTTGAAGTCGGGCCTGGATGAATTTGACCGCATAATAGGATGCGAATAGATACCCTGCGATCAGGAGTATCGCAATGATTCCAATGATGACAAACCATTTCCTCATGCTTCTATCTCCCCCGTGTCATTGCTCAAAGCTGAAGGCTCAAAGCTCAAGGCTGAAAATCAAATGCTTTTCCCTTTGAGCTTTGACCTTTGAGCTTCATGCTTTTTTCTTCTACGGTTTCACAATCAGAGAGTGCTTTTTCACCCTCTTCTCGTAAGCTTCTTTTAAGAGAGTGAAAATGGACTTGACCACCAGCTGGAAGAGGAAAGGATTAGGCTGTAACGGACTCGCTGGTTTTTTGAGATCGATCGCTACCGCGAGGGAAACTTTTGCCTCCTCTTCTCTTCCCAATTTGAAAAAAATATAGGCCATCTCTTCGAGTCTTCGCTGATAAAGAAACCGCCTCTCATTCGTGAAGAGCTCAGACAATGCTTTTCGATAGATCCCTTGAAATCGAGCTTCTTTCTGAGGTTGAGTGAGAACGATCTTCGACTCCTCTGCCCCCCACACCTCCTCTGCATAGGGTCGGATCTCGTCCTCATCCATCCTCCAACTGGAAATCACATCTGCCTTAAGGAGTTCTCCTCCCCTTTGTAAAATCCAATCGTCTCCTGCAATCTCGTTAGCTTGAAGAAAGGAATAGATCAGCGGCCTTTCGTAATCTTTTTTTACCCTCTCTATCTCATTTTTGAAGTGGAGGTAGTCCTGAGGAAGAGCTCTTTCTTTCTCGAGAGTTAAATGATAGGCCTGGAAGAAAAGGAATCCCACATAGGAGGCTTCTATCTCAATCAAGGGGAATGGGCTTTTTTCTTGAACCTCTTCAAAGAACACCCTAAACCCTTTCCGCGTCATCTCCTCCCCAGAGAAATCGATCAACCCTTGCGTATCACTGGTGATCCCATGCATCACTGTCCATCCTCGACCCAGGCGAGGAATGACCAATATCAGGAAGCGTTGACCAAGAAAATCGATACCACCTCCAAACCCTTTCGGTAATTCCGTTTGTAATGGACGGAGAACGGAGCTCTTCTTTTCGGCAGAAACTTCCTCTACAGCAATCCCCTTGCTCTTCAGCCGATAGAGAGATCGTTTGATGATTTTGTGCACCTTTTTATCTCTGGAAATCTGCAGCATGCGATGGAGAATGTTGGCAATCTTTACCTGGGGAATGGCGGCCAATAATTCGACTACATGACGATCAATTTCTGGATCTCTTCCAAAAAAATGAAGGGTGGTTTGAAAGATCTCCTCATCTGATCTTCCATTCTGAAAATCTGTCTTGACCTTCTCAATTATTGTTTGAACATCTTCCATTTCAACCCCATTTCTCCAAAATAGACCGAATGAAGGTTTGTTGAATCGTTAAGATCATGGTGATCGAGAGATTGATGAAGATTGTATTGCGACATAACAATTCGAGCCTTTTGGGATCCCGATAATCGCCTCGCCAGATCTGGATGAGATTCCAAAGAATGAGCAGGAGTGGAATTCCTGAGAGAGCAAATAGCCAGATGGGTGTTTGGCCGAAAATTTTTAACACTTTAATGAGGGAAAGACCGATCAAGATGGAGAACCCAATATAAAGGTCTCCCATCCTCTCTTTGCCAAACCTCACCACCAAGTTTTTTCTCCCAACAGCCCGGTCAGCCTCTTCATCAGGAAACTCATTGATCAGGATCACATTGAATATGGAGAGACCGGCTGGAATGGAGAGCAATACAATTTGATGACTAAAAAACCCGGTAAAAAGATAAAATCCGGTTGCAATCGGTAACCATCCATAACAAAACCCAATAAGAACCTCCCCCACTCCATGGTATGACCATCGAAAGGGTTTGCTTGAATAGAAAAATCCAGAAAAGATACCAATCCCTCCCAATAGAAGGGTCCAAGAACCCGTCCGGTATTTGAGATAAATATATAAACCAAGGATCATGGCACCGATTAAACATCCATATCCCAATAGGAGTGGAACCCAGGCAGGAAGAAACCCCTTGACCAAGACTCTTGATCCACCTGAAAATCGGTTAAAACTTTGATTGAGTTGATCACCTTCCAAATCGTTCCATTCACCAAGATAATAGGTCATCCACATGATGAGGATGACGGCCATCGATGAAAGGAGATAAAGTCCAAATGGGCCTTTATAACCCCATCGCCATGCCAGTACAAATCCTAAGATCAAGGGAAGAATACCCACAGAAAGAAATGGGACTCGGGAGAGTTTCCACCATCCAACAATATAGATTCTCCATTTCGTCATAGCGTAATCTATGTAATCATTCGGTATGTGGATAGTGAAATTAACTGACGGATTAAATTCCAATAATCAAATTCCCTGCCTGCGGCAGGCAGGCAAGCTCCAAATAAATTCCAATGACCCAATCATCAAACAAAGTTTGGCTATTAGAATTTGGGTATTCGCAATTCCTCAATTCCAGAATTGTTAATCATAAGAAACAAATAGAACAAATCGCTCCAAAATTCAACCTCAGGATTCAAAAGTCAAGGGTGAGCGTTTCAATGGAGGATGGTCGGTTCAGGATTTGAATAAAAAAAGAGGCGATGACCGCTGGGATCATCGCCTGTTGATGGGTGAAGGAGGCTGGGATGGAGGAGTTTATTCGTTTATCCAAACATATCTAATGCAACAGTCTTCCAAAGAAATAAGCAATGAAGAATGCATTGGTAAAGATCAGTGTCCAAAGGGTCACTCTCTTGAAACTAACTTCAATCCTTCTTACACCTTCTGTCTCACAAATACCGAGTATTTGGCTTCCGTTCATCTCTTCTTCCTAATCTTCGAATCTTTTTTTCGCAACCTGAATGACGCCAAAACCAACTATTACGAGTATAAAAACTACAAAAAGATTAATGGTTGCGAAATCCTTTATCATTGTTTTCTCCGAGGTTCTCTTCTGTTATAAATGAATAGAAGCAAGTCTTATGCCAAAAATAAAGAGAAATGCAAACTATTTGAAATTAAAAAGGAATTTTAGTTTCTGAAGGCTGACACAGGATTTCCTGGATCGCCAAAAATGTCATATTATTGCAAAAAGTTTAGTTAAACTGGGGATCTGTGAGAAAAGGAACAAATCACTGATTGGCCGAAGGGATGGGACATTAGTTTCGCTCCCCTGTCGAGAGACTGTGTCGTAATCCCATTTTGATGGTAGCCGCAGGCTTTAGCCTGCGTGCAACTCATTGATTTTATTGAAACTGACCGCAACCTAAAGGTTGCGACTACCAATTACGACACAGTCTCCGAGGGGGAGGGAATTAGTTGGAATGTCCATCGATCATTGACTATATCTCATTGAATGATTAATCCCTAAATTAGGGATAAATTCCTCTAAGTCTCGTGGCTTCGGCCACCCTTCCGATACCAAGCACAAGGGCTGCCGTTCTCATAGGGATCTTCTTTGAAAGGGAAATATCTAAAACCTCTTTAAAACTTCGCCGCATGATCCGGGCCAATCGGTCCAGTACCTCTTCTTCACTCCAGAGCAATTCCTGGAGGTTCTGAACCCATTCAAAATAGGAGACCGTCACTCCTCCTGCGTTGGCCAGTATATCGGGAACAATGAAAATTCCCTTGTCATTTAAAATCTCATCTGCTTCTGGTGTTGTTGGTCCATTGGCCCCCTCCACGATAATCTTGGCTTTGATTCGTGAGGCATTCTTCTCAGTGATCTGATTCTCAATGGCAGCTGGAACCAAAATATCACAATCCAACTCCAATAATTCCTGATTGGTGATCTCCGACTCCTCCTTAACCTCACAAACAAAGCATTGATATTGTGCTTTGCGATCCAGGACTCTCTTCACGTCAAGTCCCTTATCATTATAGATCCCTCCCGCTGAGCAACTCATGGCAATGATCTTTGCCCCCAGTCGTCGGAATTGCTCTGCTGCAATGCCCCCTACATTACCACAACCTTGGATGGCGATTTTAACCCCTTCAATAGGCTTTTTTAAATATTTCAGCGCCTCGAGAGCTGTGATCACCACCCCTCTGCCTGTAGCCTCAAACCTTCCCAGAGACCCCCCTAACTCAATGGGTTTTCCAGTCACCACACCCGGGACAGAATAACCTTTCAATATACTGTAAGTATCCATTATCCATGCCATCACCTGCGGATTGGTATAGACATCTGGAGCAGGGATATCCTGTTCCGGACCCAGCATCATCGAGATCTCCCAGGTAAATCTTCGTGTCAAATGTTCGATCTCGTGAAGAGACATCTCCTTGGGATTACATTGAACCCCGCCTTTGGCTCCCCCAAAAGGAATGTTGACTACAGCCGACTTCCAGGTCATCCACATGGCCAAGGCCCTCAGTTCATCAAGATCGACATCGGGATGGTATCGGATCCCCCCTTTGGCAGGTCCTCTTGAAACATCGTGCTGAACCCGATATCCTGTGAAAACCTTCATGGTCCCATCGTCCATCTTAACAGGAAAGTGGACGATCAACTCCCTCTTCGTATGCTTCAACTTCTCCAACAATCCAGGGTCTACGTCTAAATATTTTGCAGCGATATCAATTTGCTTCCTTGCCACCTCGAAAGAATTAATCTTCTCATTTTCTGCCTTCATAGAGAAGCCTCCTGATTTTTTCTTTTCCAATGCTCTTCTTACACAATTTTTTCTACCTTTTCTCTCTCTTTTTATCAAGTAAAATTTTTTGGACTTTAGAATATGATGTAGGAAATTCTTGTCGAATTGTTCGTCAAGATTGTCGAAACAGATTATTTACCGATATCTAAGAAGAAACCTTATTCTCATAAAGAAGAATCGACAAACCTTTCCTCTCCGAAAATTAAGAGAGTAAATCTATTCTAATTTCCAAAAAGCAGCAACCTATTGAATATTCAAGATAAATCAACTTATTTCTTAGATTGGCATAGCTCTTGCTGTATTTAAAAAGTAAAAATTAACCAAAAGAAAGGAGGTGAGATCGATGAAAAAGGCTATCATTGCATTGAGTTTGGTAGGTGTGATTCTTTTTGGGATCACCTATGCTTATGCTCGTGGACCAGGTTTCGGCCGCGGAGAAATGGGACAATATTGTCCAGGATTCTGGGGTTCTGGAAAAGGATCTTCTCTGACTCCTGAACAGCTAAACAAGTTTAAGGAATTACGCCAGAAGTTTAATGAAGAGACAGCTCAATTAAGAGGAAATATCCTCACAAAAAGGCTGGAACTCCAATCTCTCTGGACAAATCCAAAAGCTGACCCAAAGATCATTGCTGATAAGGAAAAAGAGTTGAGGGACCTTCAAAACCAGATGAAGGATAAAATGCTTCAATTAAAATTGGAGGCTCGAAAGTCTCTTACCCCTGATCAGATTTCTCAATTTGGTCCGGGTCGTGGAATGGGACCTGGTTTTGGTCCCGGTCACATGAGGGGCTACGGAATGGGTTCTGGTTCTGATCATGGCCACTTGAAAGGCGGCCGAATGGGCCGTTAAAGCGGAATATGGTAGTAAAATTTTCTCTAACGAAACTGAAGAGGGGAAGAGAATAACGTCTTCCCCTCTTCACACTATGGTATGAAGAAAGTCTCGGCTCTTCCCTATTGAAAATTTAATTGGCAAATAAAAAAACAGAGGTGAATATATATTTACCTCAGATTCAATGAATCCTCTAAAACAAAAGAAAGGGGAATCAAAATGAGCAGACGATGGAAGAAGCTGTGGACACCAATCATTCTCCTCGTCATCCTCTCGGCTGGGGGACTATTTCTTTTCGGAGCAATCGGTCATAAGGGGACAAACCAAAAATTTAGAACGCTAAAGGTTGAACGTGGGGAGATCAGCTCTATCGTGACGGCGACTGGCACGATCAATCCGGTCATCACCGTGCTCGTGGGGAGCCAGATTTCAGGAAGGATCAAGACCCTCTTTGCTGATTTTAATTCCCATGTGAAAGAAGGGGAGGTAATTGCTCAGATTGATCCAGACATTTTTGAGTCCCAGGTAGAGCAGGCCAGGGCCACAGTGGCCATAGAGCAGGCCAATGTGGCAAATGCCCAGGCAAATCTGCAGAACATCCAGGCCAATCTTGTGAAGGCGGAGGTGGCGGTTTCCGATACGAAGAAGACCCTGGATCGTTACTTACAATTGATGAAGATGAGTGCCATTGCTCAGGCTGCCCTCGATACGTCCCAGGCCAGCTATGATTCTGCTGTTGCTCAAAGAGAGGCTACCAAGGCTCAGTTAAATGTGGCCCGATCTCAGATCGAATCCGCAAAGGCACAGTTGGAACGAGCCAGGGCCGCTTTGAAAATGGCTGAGACCAACTTGAGGTATACGACCATCCGATCTCCTGTCAACGGGATTGTGATTTCGAGGAATGTCGATGTGGGTCAGACTGTGGCAGCAAGCCTTCAGGCCCCGACCTTTTTTACCATTGCCAAGGACCTGACACAGATGCAGGTGGATACCAATTTTAGTGAAGCTGATATCGGCCGCATTGAAAAGAAGCAGGAGGCAACCTTTACCGTCGATGCCTATCCGGAGAGGACATTTCGGGGAAGGGTTTCAGAAATTCGCAATGCGCCCACCATTATTCAGAATGTTGTGACCTACGATGTGGTTATCCAGGTGGATAATAAGGATTTAAGGTTGAAGCCGGGCATGACAGCCAATGTTACGGTGATGATTGCTCATAAGGAGGGGGTGTTGAGGATACCGAATGCGGTATTGCGGTATCGGCCGGAGTTTGCGAAGGCGGTTGTTAGCGAGGAAGTTGGGAAGAAGGAGGGAGGGACTCAGACTCAAAAGAGTGAGGCTACAAGTGAGAGGGGTACGAGAGGACAGCAGCGGGGTGGAATGACGGTGGAGCGATTGACCGAGGGATTAAATCTCACACCAGAGCAGCAAGAGAAGGTGGGTATGATCATGAAGGCATCCCAACAAGAGATTCAGGAGATTCGTGAGAAATCGAAGCCGGAGGAGTCGAGAGGGAAGATACAGAGTTTGTTACGACAGAAGATCATGGGGTTATTGACAGAGGAGCAGAGGCAGAAGTGGGAGAATCGGCAGAGCGGGCAGGGAGAAGAGAGAAAATCGGCCAGGGTATGGGTTCTTTCATCAGCGGGCCAGCCGGTAGGGGTGTCTATTGTCCTTGGCATTACGGATGGGACCTCCAGTGAGGTGGTTTCAGGCGACCTCAAGGAGGGGGCAGAACTGATCGTTGAAGAGACGTCGAATAAAAAGACCCAGGCCACAAGGGCCGGTTCGCTTCCTTTCATGCCGGGACCCAGAAGGTAGAAACCATGAATCTGCCGAATCATTCTGCGGGAATAGATTCGAGGTCTAATAAGGTTTCCATGACAGGGAGAAGAGTGGAGTCGTTTATTGAGGTTCAGGAACTGGAAAAACTTTACCGATTAGGAGAGGTAGAAGTTCAAGCGCTTCGGGGTGTTTCTCTCAGAATCGAAAAGGGGGAGTTTGTTGCGATTATGGGCCCCTCTGGCTCAGGGAAATCGACCTTCATGAACATCCTGGGGTTCTTAGATCAGCCTACTCGCGGTCAATATT
>Ga0315274_10015323_pt1 | contig 10862 bp, 10 predicted proteins | sample YL17G02_20_MG_FD_203700 | JGI IMG/M metagenome (GOLD analysis project Ga0315274, IMG submission 203700) | Sediment microbial communities from Yellowstone Lake, YNP, Wyoming, USA - YL17G02_20 | ecosystem: Environmental > Aquatic > Freshwater > Lake > Sediment | place: USA: Wyoming | collected...
CACCATGGCCATTCCGGGCTTTGCGCAGACCCATGCTCCTTGGCCGAGTGATTGGAACAACTGGTTCGATCCGAACCTGTGGGTGACCGTGGGCAATCCGGGCAATGCACCCGACACGCGGTACGATGCTAACGGTTTCGGAGCAGTATCCTACACCTACAAGATGGGTAAGTTTGAGGTGACGGCCGGTCAGTACACCGGCTTCCTCAACGCCGTGGGCAAGACAGACACCTACGGCCTGTACGACACATCCATGTGGTCGAGCAGTTACGGGTGTGAGATTCAGCAGAGCGGGTCCCCCGGGAGCTACACCTACAGCGTGGACCCCAATTGGGCCAACCGCGCGGTTAACTGCGTCTCCTGGGGCGACGCAGCGCGTTTCTGCAACTGGCTGACCCATTGCCAACCGAGCGGCGCGCAAGACGCGAACACCACAGAGGATGGTTCGTACTACCTCAACGGGGTGACGACAAATGATCTTCTGGCCGTGACGCGGAGAACGGCGGCAGAGGGTGGCCGGTACTACATCCCAACCGAGGATGAATGGTACAAGGCCGCCTACCACAAGAACGACGGCGCGACGGGGAACTACTCCGACTACCCGACCGGCAGCGACAGCATCCCGAGCAACGAGGTGTTGACCACCGATGGGGGAAACAATGCCAACTTCTGGGCCCTCACCTGGATCGGGGGCCCCTACTACCGCACGCTGGCGGGCGACTTCGAGAACTCCGAAAGCCCCTACGGGACATTCGACCAGGGCGGGAACGTCGCTGAGTGGAACGAGGCGATCCTGGAATCGTCCTGTCGTGCGGTCCGGGGCGGCTCCTTCAGCAACGGCTACAACCTGTTGTCCGGAGGGGGTCGGGAGGGCTACGGCCCGATGCTTACATCCGTGGATGTCGGGTTTCGCGTCGTCGAGATCCCCGAACCCGCCACGCTGTCCCTTCTGGCCCTGGGCGGGCTGGCGGTGCTGAGGCGCAGGCGGAAGTAGGGCGTAGAAAGAAGGGGGGGGCGGACGTTCACCCTGGGCCTATGTGCGGTCGACCACGATGAGCGTCTCATCGTCGCCCTGTAGGGCGGGGCCTCGGAAGTCGTCGACGGCCTGGAAGATCCTGTCCACCAGCTCCCGCGGGCCTAGCTCGGCGGATTCGGCGATGATCCGCTCCAGGCGCTTCTGGCCGAATTGCTCCCCTCCGGGGTTGCGGACGTCGACGATCCCGTTGGTGTAGAGCACCAGGCGCTGGCCTGGCGTGAACGTGTGGCACATCTCCTCCGGCTCGAAAGGCTCGATCCCCAGGAGCATCCCGGCGGAGGCGAGCCGGCGAATGCCTCCGCTATCGCGATCCCAAAGTAGCCCCGGCGGGTGTCCCGCATTGACGAAGAAGCCTGTCCCAGTCGGTCCGTCGATGATCGCATAGAAGACCGAGCAGAGCATCACCGAGCGGATCTTGTCCCCCAGGTCGATCAGCATCCTGTTCAGGGCCGAGATCAAACCCGCCGGGCGGCTGATCGCCCGGGCCTGGGAGCGAAGAAACCCCATGATCTGCGCCATCATCAGCGACGCCTGGACGCCGTGGCCCACCACGTCGCCGATGGCGATGGCGATCTGGTCCTCGTTCAGCCGGATGAAGTCGTAGAAGTCTCCCCCGATGGTGCTGCACATGCGGTTCCGCGCCGCGGCCTGCTGGTGCGGGCAGTCCGCCGGGCAGGTCCTGGGCAGAAGCGCCGCCTGGAGCTGTGCCGCCAGTGCCAACTCCCGCTCCTGGATGCTGATCAGGTCTTCCACCAGACCATCATATCCCGCCCTCGCCGCGGAGTGCCTCAATTGGCCGGAGAGAATTGGCCCTTCTCCGCGCCGCATTCCGGACAGACCCAGGTATCAGGGATATCCGCAAACTCGGTCCCGACAGCCACGCCGTTGTCCGGGTCGCCCTTGGCCGGATCGTAGACCCAGCCGCATACGTCACAGATGTACTTCTGCATTTGGGTTGTCCTTTCGCTTCGGACCGGGGGGGTATTCATGCTGTCTGCCAGTCGCTCTCCCGGCCCGCCGGCCGCCCCGGCGCTCCTACCACAGCCCGCTCCACAACCGGCCAATGTCCTGCCAGGTCAAGGCCACGAAAACCAAGCCGAGGAACACCAGCCCGCATACCTGCGCAATGTACATCACCCGCTGCGGCAAGGGCCTGCCGCGTACCTTCTCAATGAGCAGAAAGACGGCGTGGCCCCCGTCCACCACCGGGATCGGCAGGAAGTTCATGACCGCCAGGATGGCCGAGATCACGGCCATGAGATAGACGAAGTCCAGCAGGCTCCTTCGCCCGGCCTCCACGGCCAACTGGCCGATGCCCACCGGGCCGCTGAGGCTCTTGGTGGAGACGTGGCCCTTCATCAGCCCCTGGAGACTCAAGTAGGTGGAGAGGATGAACTTCCAGGTCTCTTCGGCGCCCCAGGCAACGGCCTCCAGCGGGTTCGCCTTGACGATAGTCACCTCAAGCTGCCGGAAGGCCACCTCAGGCCCGAAGAAGGCGAACTCATAGTCGTTGGGATCGAACAGGTCCCCCGTGAGCCTGCCGATTGCGGCACGGTGCTCCGCGGCGCCGATTTGCCAGGTCAGGCAGACCTCTCCTCCGGTGCAGGCCTTCAGCGCGTTGTAAAAGTCGATCCAGGAGCGGACCGGGGCGTCATTGACGGCCTTGAGGAGGCTTTCCGGCTGGATGCCGCCCCTGGCGGCAGCCGATCCCGGGCGTACGCCCGCCACCACCGGCTGCTCCAGGTCCGCGCTGTGACGAATGCCGATAAGGGCCGCACCGCCTCGTATTGCCGGCCTGATCCAGACCGAATGAGTCTCCTGCCCGCGCAGTACGACGATGTTGGTCTCCCTGCCTGCAAACTGCCTGTTAAGCTCCAGCATCACCGTCAGGGTCGGCGCCCCCCGGTCGCCGTAGCCGGTGATGACGTCACCGGGCCTCAGCCCGGCGTTGTCAGCGGGCGAACCCTTGAAAACGGCGGCCACCTTCAGCCGCGGGATGAGGCCCAGGATGTCCAAAGGCTCGCGATGAGCGCCGCCGACAATGGCGGATTCCGGATAGACCCTCTCGGCCCCGTCTGCCAGTCTGACAGTGACGTCGTTGCCGTCTCGTGCAATGATCCTGCCGCGAAGGCGGGAACCGTCCTCCAGCCAGAGGACCTCCGGGGAGGTGTAGAGCACGGGCTGGACGGTCAGCTCGACTTGCCTGCCATCCCGCAGGACGGTGACGTGCGCGGGTTGCCCGGTAAGCTTTGCGGCAAGTGGCTCGATCTCCCAGAAGTGCCTGACGGCCTGGCCGTTGACCGCCACGAGCCTGTCGCCGTCGCGGAAGGAACTTGCCGGATCGTTGACGAAATCGGGGTATCGGGTGACGACGGTGTCCGCGGCGGAGATTATGCCGAAGGCCATCTGGGTGCCGTCGGGATACTGCTTGACGCCCAGGGTGGTCTTGCCGATGCGGACCTGGCCATCCACCTCCCGTTGGAGGGTCATGACGAACTTGTCATCCGGCCCGGCCAGGACGGCGGTCATCGCGATGTCCGCGAACCGGGTGATCGGCTTGCCGATCATCCTCAGGAAGAACCGGTCGCTGTCCAGCTCCAGGATCCTGTCCCCGGGGCGCAACCCCTTGGAGGTCGGCTGGCTGGCCGGGGTGCTAGCCGGCTCGCCGGGGCGCGCCTGCTCCCGGCCGTCTTGCCAGGTAATGACCGCTTCCGCGGCGGGGAACCCCGGCACCACTCCGCCCACCACCGGCGCCGGGTAGCTCTTGCCCACCATCGCGACGATCACGAACACGACCGCGGCGAAAACGGCGTTCATCACCACCCCCGCGGCGACGACTCCCAGCCGCGCACCGACCGACTTGCTCCCAAAGGCGCGGGGATCGCCGGTGGACTCAACGGGCTTGACGTCCTCCTGCCCCAGCATCTTGACGTAACCACCCAGCGGGAGCAGGTTCAGGCAGTATTCCGTCTCGCCTCGGCGGAATCGCAGGACCCGCTTGCCGAAACCTATCGCCAGCCGCTCCACCTTGATGTCGGCAGCCTTGGCCGCCAGGAAGTGACCAAGCTCATGCACGAATACCACCACCCCCAGGCCGACCACGAACAGCAGGAGCGGGTAGACCCATTGAAACCACAGATACACCAGCCTGGGGTACAGAGCTTCCATGTTCCTCAGATCATCCTTGGCGCCGTCCCGCGTGAGTGGTTCGCCATGTCCCCTCTCCGGCGAGGGCCTCGCAGACCTGTTGGCGCGCCCAGGCATCGGCGTCAATGAGGGCCTGGCAGGTCACTTCCGTCGCCATGGGCGCGCGGTTGAGGACCTCCTCCACCAGCGGCACGATCTGCCCGAAGCGGATCTTGCCTGCCAGGAATGCCTCCACCGCCGCCTCGTTGGCCCCGTTGAGCACCGCCCCGGACAGGCCTCCCCGTCGAATGACCTGGTATCCAAGGTCCACCGCCCTGGCGAAGCGGCTTTCCAGGGGGGCGAAGGAAAGCCTTCCCAAGGCCGGCAGGTCCAGCGGCGCCGCCCGGCGCAGCGGGCGATCCGGATAGGACAATGCGTAGGCAATAGGCATGGTCATGTCGGGCCTCGCCAGTTGCGCGATCACCGAGCCGTCGCAGAACTCGACGCAGGAATGGAGGATCGACTCAGGATGCAGAACGACTTCGATCTGATCGGCTGACAGATCGAACAGCCAGTGCGCCTCGACGAGTTCCAGCGCCTTGTTGACCATCGTGGCCGAGTCGATGGTGATTTTTCGGCCCATTCGCCATGTTGGGTGATTCAGCGCTTCTTCAACCGTGGCGTCCTCGGCGGCCTTGGCGTCCAGGCCGCGGAGCGCGCCGCCGGAGGCCGTGATCACCACCCGCCGCACGTCGCGGCGCTTCCCCGCCGCCAGGCACTGGAAGACGGCGGAATGCTCGCTGTCCACCGGCAGGACGTTCAGCCCCGCTGCCCGTGCGGCGGGCATGATGATCGCCCCGGCCATCACAAGGGTCTCCTTGTTGGCAATCGCCAGAGTCGAACCGCACTCGATGGCCGCCAGGGTCGGGGCAAGCCCCGCCGAGCCGACCACGCCCGAAAGCACCAGGTCAGGACGGCTGCGACGGACCAGTTCGGTCATTGCGCCAGGCCCCGACAGCAGCTCCGTTCCCTCCGGCAGGCTGCCCCTCACTTGCCCGGCTGCGTCGAGATCGCACAGCGCCACCACTTCCGGGCGGAATCGCCTGGCCTGCCGGGCCAGCAACTGCCAGTTTCTCCGCGCCGCCAGCGCGCAGGCGCGAAGCGATCCGTCCGCGGCGATGACCTCCAGCGTCTGCTGGCCGATGCTGCCGGTGGAGCCAAGGATGGCGACTCGCTTAGTCTTCACGGTGTCTCGCGACATGCCCTGTCCGCGCGCAGATGGGCACCAATCCGTCAGAATAACCCCGCGGCGCATGCATCACAATACCATTACCACGCCCCGTGCCCCGCAATGAGGCCCGAGGTTGTCCCCGTCCGCCTGCGAGCCTATAATCGCGCCATGGGCCGCAGGTTCGAATACGATCACCTCGTCTTCGACGGCATCATCGCCAAGGCGCACAAGGTGGGCCTGCGGATGGACGACGGCAGAATCGTCCCGCGGGACTACATCCGCTACCCCGGCGCCGCCGTCGTCCTGCCGGTGCTGGGCGACGGGAGATTCGCCTTCATCAACAACTACCGCTTCGCCGTCGACGAGGTGCTCTATGAGCTTCCAGCCGGGTGCTTGGGCGAGGGCGAAGACCCCGCCGCCTGCGCCGCCCGCGAGCTTACCGAGGAGACCGGCTACTCCGCCGGGAATCTCCGCAAGCTGGGGGGCTTCTACACCGGCCCGGGCGTCAGCGACGAATACATACACGCGTTTCTGGCCACCGAACTGACCGAAGGCCGCCAGAAGCTGGAACGATACGAGAGGATCACCGTGGACCTGCTCGAGGAGGCCCAGGTCCGTTCCATGGTGGCCCGGGGCAAGATCAAGGACGCCAAGACGATCGCCACGCTCGCCCTTTACTGGTTGAGCAAGGACCTCTGATGCCGATCTACCATCGGCCATACATGCGTCAGGACGGATACGGCCAGGGCAGCGGGGCCTTCGGCCTGCCCAGGCCAACCAAGGTTGTCAAGTTCCTGTTGATCGCCAATATCGGCGTGTTCCTCCTCCAGATGCTGTCCCGGGCCATTTTCCGCCGACCCGGTGGCGTGGACCCGCTGAGTTCCGCCTTCGGCGTCACGGTTGGCGGGTTCTGGCAGGTCTGGCGGTACGTCACATTCCAGTTCCTGCACGACACCGACGGGATATGGCACATCGCCCTGAACATGCTGGCCATCTACTTTCTGGGGACCCCGCTTGAAGGGCTTTGGGGGCCGCGCCGGTTCCTGGTCTTCTACCTGAGCTGCGGCGCCCTGGCCGGAGCGGCGTATGTGTTGATCGGGGCTGCGCTGGGGCTGGACCCGGCAATTCCGATCATCGGGGCCTCAGGTGGAGTCTATGGCATTGTCCTGGCCTGTGCGGTTTTATTCCCGCATTTCAGGATCATCTTCCTGTTCTTCCCGGTGCCGATCCGCCTGGCGGCGATCATCATCTTCGGCGGGATGGGCCTGTTTGTCCTTTCTTCCATCAGCAGGGGCATTGGTGCAGCGGCGATGAGCGACGTAGCTCACCTTGGCGGGGCGGTAATGGCCGCGCTGTGGTTGTGGGCGCCCAGGCGGCTGGCACAAACTGGTGCGCGGCCTAGGGAATGGATCAAGAGCGCCATGCGGCGGCGACAGGCCAACGCAGCCATGGCGCAGCAGGAGCAGATCGACCGCATCCTCCGCAAGGTCCACGAGCAGGGCCTTGGCAGCCTGACAGGCAAGGAACGCAAGAAGCTGCACGACGCCACGACGACACAGCGCCGGGAGGAGCGCCAGCCTCCCCCGTTCTAGCGAGGCGCGGTTGAAACCATGCCAATGGGGGCATAAAGCCCTTTCAGCAACAAGCGCCTTGCGGTTAACATCCGGGTTTCCTGCAAGGGCTTTGTGGAATCCAGGCGAAGGACCATGGAACCGGAGAACTGTTTCCAGAAGTGCATAAGCGCAGCTTGCGCGGCAACCTTCGACGTTCGTGAGGTCCACGTCGGCTGTCCCCGCTGCGGCGACCTGCTGGACGCGGCGTATGACTGGAGCGCCGTCTCGCCGCCGCGGAGGCTTGCGGACTTCCAGGCCCGCTGGGCCAATCGGAGCAACGCCTTGGACTTCTCCGGCGTCTGGCGGTTCCGCGAGCTGCTGAACTTCTGCCCTGATGAGTGCAAGGTCACCCTCGGCGAGGGCCAGACGCTGCTGCTGCCCGGCGCCGGCGTCGCCGCCTACATCGGTGCAAAGCCCACCTCCGTTTTCCTCCAGTACGAGGGGCTGAACCCCTCCGGGTCGTTCAAGGACAACGGCATGGCCGCCGCGTTCAGCCACGCAAGGATGGTCGGCGCCAGGCGGGTGGCGTGCGCGTCGACCGGTAACACCTCGGCGTCGCTGGCGCTGTACGCGGCCCACTGCGGGCTGCCGGCCATCGTGTTCATAGGCTCCGGACGCGTCGCCTTCGGCAAGCTCGCCCAGGCGCTGGACTACGGCGCCAGGACCTTTCAGATCCCAGGGGACTTCGACGCCTGCATGCGCCGCGTCAAGGAGGCCTCCCAGCGGCTGAAACTTTACCTGATGAACTCCCTCAACCCCTTCCGCCTGGAAGGGCAGAAGACCATCATGTACCGCGTGCTGGAAGGACTTGGCTGGGAGGCGCCCGATTGGGTCGTCGTTCCCGGGGGCAACCTGGGCAACAGCTCCGCCTTCGGCAAGGCCTTCATGGAACTGAAGGAACTGGGGCTGCTGAAGCGCCTGCCGCGCCTGGCGGTGATCAACTCCACCGGCGCCGACACGCTGGACCGCCTGGTCAACCGGAAGAAGCTGGTCTGGAACGGCGGGCGGTACGACCGCCAGGCAATCGCCGCCGACTGGGCCTGGCAGGATGAGACTCACCGCCTCCCGCACACCGTCGCCTCGGCGATAGAGATTGCCCGCCCGGTCAACGCGGCCAAGTGCCTCCGCGCCCTGGAGGTCTGCGACGGCGTGGTCCGCGCGGTGGACGATAGCGCCATCATGGACGCCAAGGCCCAGGTCAGCCGCTGCGGGCTGGGCTGCGAGCCTGCCTCCGCCGCCTCGGTCGCCGGGGCAAGGCTGCTGGTCGAGCAAGGCGTAATCGACCGCGACGCGCGGATCGTCTGCATACTCACCGGGCATCCGCTGAAGGACCCCGACGCGACCGTCGGCTACCACACCGGCGACTACCCGCCCGGCAAGGAAGTCCGAGGCGCACGGACCTTCGCCAACATGCCCATCCCGGTCGCCGATGACATCGAGGCGATCTGCGCAGCCATCGAGGGCGGTCGGTGAAGCCGCAAGCAAGGAACCTGGTCATGATAAAGCTGGCGATCAGCGGGGCGGCAGGACGCATGGGCAGCAGGCTCGTCGCGCTGGCAATTGACTCCGAGCAGTTCGACATCGTCTCGGCCATCGAGGCCCCCAACCACCCGGCCATAGGCAAGGACGTGGGGGAATCCGCCGGAGTCGGCGCCTTCGGGGTCAAGATCACCCCCAGGCTGGAGCAGACGCCCCAGGTGCTGATCGACTTTTCCAGCCCCGAGGGGACGTTATCCGCGCTGGAGGCCTGCCGGAAGGTCGGCTCGGCGATGGTGATCGGAACGACCGGGCTGACGGAGTCTCACCAGGCCGCCGTCGCCGACGCCGCGGGGCAGCTTGCCATCGTGCAGTCGGCCAACATGTCGGTGGGAATCAACGTGCTGATGGAACTCATCGCCCAGGCGGCCAAGGCCCTCGGGAACGACTACGACATCGAGATCGCCGAGACTCACCACCGTTTCAAGAAAGACGCCCCCTCCGGCACGGCGATTGCGCTTGCCAAGGCCATTTGCGCGGCGACGGGAAGGGATTTCGGCGAGGTCGTCTCCTACGGCCGGGGAGGATTGTGCCCGCGAAGGAGCGGGGAGATCGGCATGCATGCGCTGCGGGTGGGCGACACGGTCGGGGAGCATGCGGTCTATTTCGGCAACCTGGGCGAGACGGTCACCATCGCCCACTCGGCCCACACACGGGAGACCTTTGCCCGAGGCGCCCTCCGCGCGGCTCAGTGGGTGGTGGGCAGGAAGCCCGGCTTGTATTCCATGGCCGAAGTCCTGGGACTCAGGAAGTAGCCGCACCAGACTCCCGGTCAGGGACGAACCCCACGGAGGCGTACGCCGCAAGCTGACGGCTGATCGCCGAAAGCTTATTGCTGAAAGCTGATGGCTTCCATGATCCGCCACTCTTGGAATCTCACGCCGAAGGCAGCAATTGCGCTCCAGCAGAGATACGCCCCCCTGGTCCGGGAGAAGCCGCTTGGAGGACCTGTAACCACCATTGCAGGCGTCGATTGCGCGGCAACGGAGGACGGCAGGACCATTATCGCCGCAGCCGTGCTGTGCAGCGCTGCCAGCATGGAGGTCATCGCAGTGGCCAGCGAACGCCGCCCCTGCACGTTCCCCTACGTGCCCGGGCTTCTGAGCTTCCGGGAGGCCCCCGCCGTCATCGAGGCCATCCGGAGGCTTCCTTGCCGGCCTGACCTGCTGATGTGCGACGGTCAAGGCCGGGCGCATCCTCGAGGCCTCGGACTTGCCTGCCACGTGGGACTGTGGTTGGGCATCCCCGCCATCGGAGTGGCCAAGAGCCGGCTGTGCGGAACACACGCACCGGTAGGCCTGCGCCGGGGCTGCCGGCGGCAACTGCGCTATCGCGGGCAGACCGTCGGTGCGGTGCTAAGGACCCGCAGCAACGTCAAGCCGCTATATGTATCGGTGGGGCACCTGATCAGTCTGGAGGAGGCCGTCGCCTGGACGCTGCGATGCGCAAGGCACGTGCGGCTGCCCGAACCGACTCGGCGGGCGCATCAGGTCGTCGCAAGGCTGAAACCATCCGCGGGAGAATGAATTGCACCCTCATCCTGCGTACATATAATCGCCGGGCGGATTGACCACTCATGTTCCCGCGATGCGCATGCAAGACCGTGGCGCAGGTGGCCTTTGCCAGCCTGGCGCTGGTGGTTGGCTTTGCAGCCTGCGGGTGCTCCGCGCCCCGGCCGGACCTTTACCATCGTTTCCAGGACGAGGACCCATCCGTCCGCGCCGGAGCCGCCGTCGAGGCGGGCCGGCTCAAAGACCCAAATGCCGCCCCGTACCTGGTTGACCGTCTCAGCGACACTGAGTCCGAGGTGCGTTTCTTTGCGGCCTTGGCGCTGGAGAAGATCACCGGCCAAACGATGGGCTACCGCTATTACGAATCGAGCGACCGGCGCGAGGAGGCGATTGCCCGCTGGCGGGAGTGGCTGAAGACCAACGCCGCCACGCAGCCGGCTACGCAAGGGCGCCCCGCCGCGATGAATAGCGGCGGGGGCCCCCTACCGGGCCAGACAGGTGCACAGTGAACGCCGCACTCGCCAAGCCGATCCGATTGAGCATGTCCTCTCACCCGGCGTGCCTTTCGGTGGTCCGTTCAGCCACCGGGAAGTTCTGCGAAATCCTGGGCTTTGAGTCCGCGGCGATCGGGGAGGCGGTAGCGAGCGTGGACGAGGCCTTGACCAACATCATCCGCCACGCCTACGGCGGCGACGAAGGCAAGACCATCGATATCGAGCTGTCGCCGTTGGAGGGCGGCGGCGGGCTGCGGGTGACCATTCGCGATTACGGTCCCGGCGCGCAGACCGACCGGATCAAGGCCCGCAACC
>Ga0315274_10015325_pt1 | contig 10859 bp, 9 predicted proteins | sample YL17G02_20_MG_FD_203700 | JGI IMG/M metagenome (GOLD analysis project Ga0315274, IMG submission 203700) | Sediment microbial communities from Yellowstone Lake, YNP, Wyoming, USA - YL17G02_20 | ecosystem: Environmental > Aquatic > Freshwater > Lake > Sediment | place: USA: Wyoming | collected...
AAGGGAGACGGCACTACCGACACGGATCAGCTCACCGTGGCCCCGGGCTCACGCTCCACTGTCTCCCCGAGGGCCAAGCTGGGTACCGGCGACGACCCCGCCCACGACTTCTCCGCGACTGTGGAATGCACCAACGGCCAGCAGATAGTAGCCGAGCGTCCCGTGTACTTCGACTACCACGGCTGGACGGGTGGGCATGACGTGATGGGGGCGACGTCGGTCAGCCCCTGGCGTCTCAAGCTCCCTCCCGCCGGCAGCATCTACCACGGTGTGTATCCCGGTGGCCACATCGACGAGGACGACATAACCCCGGCGGACGTCCGGTCCTACGAGAAATCCGCGGGCAAACATGCGGCGTGGGTGTACTTTTCGAACAGCTGGTACAGAACCCGCTCCTTCCCTGTTGAGACGGCAACATGGATAAGGGAACGAGGCAGCGTGCCGTTTATCCGCCTCATACTCATGAGCGGCCCCGAGCGGCCGAAACCGGAGCCTGAGTTTACGCTCGACAGGATAATACGCGGCGAATTCGACTCCGACTTCAAAGCATGGGCAAGATCGGCCAGGGACTTCGCCACACCGCTCATAGTGGAGTACGGGACGGAGGTCAACGGTGAGTGGTTCCCCTGGAACGGGAAATGGAACGGTGGTGGCGCCACGACGGGGTACGGTGACCCGAATGAGCCTGATGGTCCGGAACGCTTTCGCGACGCCTACCGCCATATCATCGAGCTGATGAGGTCCGCTGGAGCGGGCAACATCACCTGGGTCTTCCACGCGAACGGAGACGACCAGCCGGGGGAATCCTGGAACAGTCTCGAGAATTACTACCCCGGTAACCAGTGGATCGACTGGATCGGAGTCAGCGCCTACGGGCCGCAGACGCCTCTGGACGAATACAGCGATACCTTCCGGAGCATGATGGACTCCGCCTACCCGAGGCTTGCCTCGCTTTCCTCCAGCAAGCCCATCTTCGTACTCGAGTTCGGTGTGACCTCGGGCAATCCGTACGTGGACCAGGCGGAGTGGGCCGGGTCCGCGCTCCGGGACCTGACGTCCCTGAGGTGGCCGCGGGTCGCCGGGTTCTCCTGGTGGAACGAGAAATGGCCCAACGACGACGACCCGGCTCACAACACGGACATGCGGGTACAGGACAATCCCGATCTTTCCGACGCTTTCAAGAGACTCGTAGGCGCGAAGGATACGGTTCTCGGCCGGCCGATCATCTTAGGTTTCAACAGGCGACCGGTCTATTCAGATCCCGCCCCCGGTAGTGTTCAGAATCCAGCCTTCTCCCCCGACGGCACCAGAGTGTTGTTCACTGTTTTCCACGAGGGGTACAACGAAGGACCCGCGGGTCTCTTCACAGTCCCCGCCGCCGGTGGGGTCCCTGAAGCACTCATCGACCGGGAGGACCACGACTGCGTGAACCTGCCCGGCTCGTGCTGGAACGCTCAGAGCAGACGAATCGCCTTTTCCTCCGACCTCGAAGGTCCTGATGACATCTGGACCATCGGGCAGGACGGCGGTAGCCTCCGTCAGGTGACGACACACACCGGCGGTTACTACTTCGTCGAGCCGAGCTTCTCCCCGGACGGGAAGTGGCTGGTTTTCGAGCGGGACGTAGGGGACACGGAGGAAGACCAGGAGGGAAGCATCTGGAAGGTTCGCGCGGATGGGACCGGGCTTACGCGACTCACTCACGGCGAAGACGACCGGCAGCCTAACTGGTCTCCGGCTGGCAACCGAATCCTGTTCCAGCGCAGGAAGGTCGGGAGCGACAACTGGGACATCTACACAATAGCGCCGGACGGTAAGAAACTAAGCAGGGTCACCTTTTCTCCGTCTTCCGATACGGATGCCAGTTGGTCACCGGACGGGAAATGGATCGTGTACTCCAGCGATTATGGCGGCATACAGATGCCGAGCATATTCATGATACCGGCCAGTGGCAGCGAGCCCACGAGGGTCACATGGAACGACACTCATGAGGACGGCGCACCCAGCTGGTCACCGGACGGCAATTCCATAGCGTTCGAATCGCACCTGGGCGCAGATGAGACGACCCCGGCGAACATCTGGCTGATCGCAGTACCACCGCATTGAGGTAGATTGACGTTACGCGTGCTGCGCGGTGTCGGAGGTCAGACACAACGAACCCCCCCCTGCTGAGTATACATACAGGTAGTATAGATTCACTTATATATGACACAGACTTCCATTAGAGCCTGGCGGTATCGGGTTCAAAGGACCTGTGGCTTGTGGGAGTATCTCTGGCTTTCGGGCTCACTGTACTGGTAATGGTCTATGCCGTGGGACACATATCCGGCGCCCACTTCAACCCGGCAGTCTCAATCGGTGCCTGGGCAAGCGGTCGTTTCCCCGTAAAGAAACTGCTGCCGTACATCGTTGTTCAGGTCGCGGGGGCAATCGCCGCCGGCGGTGTACTCTACTCCATTGCCAGCGGAAAGGCCGGGTTCAGCGCCTCCAGGTTACATAACAACTGTAATCGCCACCCCGCGCATAGAAAGGATTTCCACTCTGCGTCTTTCCCTTCAAGGGGCATCAAGCTTGTTTATCCTGTCTGTGTAGCCATCGATGTCGAACTTCCGCCTGCATCCTTCGTAGTTCAGGCACCTGATTTTTCCGAAGACGTCCCGTTTCCCTACTGGCCCGCCGCCGGCTGCCCTTCCGCTCCGCCCGAGAGAAGCTCCGCATGTAGTGTGTAGTGCTGCAGCAGGAGCAGGCTCGGGGAGTCCGCCATCGTGGAGCAGGTCGCGATGGGGTTCTGGACCGCCATCGGGAGGAATACGTCCTCATTGGCCGGCGGGATGAGCGGCTCGTCGACGTCAAGCTGCACGTTACAGCGCTTCGGATCCTGGTTTGCGAAGAAGAAATCCTTGTACTCCTTGCGCTGCTGTTCCGAGATCTGGTTCGTCCAGTCGGACATATCCGCCGCGGTCGGGTCCACCGGAATCCACCCGTAGTTCGGAAGGAAGAATTCAGACCAGAAATGACCGGCGAAATCGCCCAGCAGCAGCTGCCAGCCGCCGGTAGTGCGGGCCGGTATTCCCAGCGACCGGCACAGGGCGCTGAAGTACATGCTCTGCGCCCCGCAGTCCCCGCGCTTCATCCTGTGCACGTACACGGACTCGGGTTCGCCGCGAGGCCACATGGTCAGGTGCGGCATGAAGCTGTACTTGATGTCCTTGATTATGTAATCGTAGAGCTTCTTCGCGGCGAGGTACGGGTTCTTCTCGTTCCCAACCACTTTCCCGGCCGTTTCCTTAATCTCCTTTGAGATATGGATGTTGCCGTATGATTTCGTGTACTGCTTGTACATGGGGCTGCTCTTGTCGTAGACGCCGACGTTTCCGGGGTCCACCTGGTAGTTCTCCTGGTAATGCGTGAACTGGAACCGCACCGAGACGTTAAGGTCGCCCTGGAGCTGCTCGAGGGGCACCTCCATGTAGGCGAGCGAGATGTCCTGGTCGATGGAAGGCGGCTGCTTGATGTACGTGTCGGGTGTTATTGAGAGCACGGACACTGATTCCTGCGGGCCCGTGAGAACCGGGAGCGGGAACCACATCTTGAATGTCCCGGTCTTCGGCAGGTCGCCGCGTGGCACGCTCACCGTTTCGGTGCCCAGGTATGTCCTGGGGTTCGAGTACGGTTGCCAGGGGATGGGCTTTCTCTGCACTATTTCCTTATTGAACGAAGTGACGAAATCCCCGAGAAGGGCGTTCTTCTCCTTGTTCTGGTAACTCACGTCGAAATGGCGGGTAGCGATGTTCTCGACTGCCTGGTTGAAGTAGTGCACTTTGCCGTCCCAAGTCAAGTGCTCCATCTCGCCGCTCGAGACCCACCTGTCGCGCTGGTCCTGCGGTACCTGCGGGTACGCCTCGGAGAGCTTCTTCTTCACGTCCGCCTCGAGGTCGGGGTACGTCGCCGTAAAGTAGCTTATCCTCTGGACAGCCATGCGGCACCCCGTTGCATCTCCTTTCATGCCCTCCTTTTCGAGGAGCGACCCGGCCTCCTTGTATGCTGCGGTCGCCTTTGTGAACTGGTTGTTCTCCTCGTACTCTTTTGCCTTGTTGTAAAGCTCCTGTCCCCTGGACTGGCCGCAGCCGCAAGCTAACGCGGGGATGAGTAGTGCAGTTACGAGGAGGAGCACGATGAGTCTCCTCGACTTCCTCATCACTTACCTCCCTTGTTCAAGTCAGCTTATACAGTGGTTATCGTATGCAAGAGGTCATTACTTAACAGTCTTGAAGACCGTTGAGCCCTCGGCTGGGATTTACCGAGGCCGGGGTCACCGCCCGCCTAGCGGGTGTGGCGGCGGGGTCACCGCGCTCGGGAGAGCATGGAGTGAACCCCTCTCCCGCCGCGATACCGTACTCTAACAGGCACTAACCCTGAACCGCGGTCTCGGCCTTTTTCCAATCTACGACTGATAGAGATAACAGTTGTAATATCTACGAAATACGGTTATTATCGTAGATATAGGTTCTCCTGGTTGGAGGTGAAACAATGCGGGCAGGGCAGTATGTAACTCAGTCCAGTGGCAAGGCGAAGTACAAAGCGTTTGTCCCGAATCCCCTGCCATTCAAGCTGAAGATGGATAACGTCCTCCAGGCGCGCCTTTCTGAAGCCGACCTGGCTCTTGGCAGGCTGGACGGGATTACCGAGATACTGCCCGATGTCGACTTCTTCATCCTTATGTACGTGGGCAAGGAGGCGACGCTCTCGAGCCAGGTCGAGGGAACGCAGGCGACCTTCTCGGACTTGCTGAAGGCCGAAGCGAGAATAGAAGACGCCGGAATCCACAGTGATGTTGATGAGATACAGAACTACATCGGGGCAATGAACCACGGCCTGGAAAGGCTCCAGACCCTGCCGCTTTCCCTCAGGCTGATAAGGGAAATCCACGCGTTGTTACTTGAAGGTGTCAGGGGTGAGGGGAAGACCCCCGGGGCCTTCAGGAAGACCCAGAACTGGGTGGGAGGGCGCTCAATCGAGACAGCGTCATTCGTGCCGCCACCTCCGCATGAAGTGATGCCCCTGTTACATAACCTGGAGAAGTACATGCACGATCGAACGCCAGCCCCCCCATTGGTCAAGACAGCCTTGATCCATTCGCAGTTCGAGGGTATCCACCCGTTCCTGGACGAAAATGGAAGGATCGGACGTCTCCTGGTCACCTTCTATCTCTGTCAACAGGGCGTCCTGAAGAAACCCCTGCTTTACCTGTCTGAGTTCTTCAGGGCTAACAGGCAGGAGTACTATGACAGGCTGAGCGGTGCTCACGAAAAGGACGACCTGGAAGGATGGCTGAGGTTCTTCCTGGAAGGAGTTGCCGTTACCGCGCGGAGCTCTGCTGAAGCTGCAGGGAAGGTGATCGATCTGCGCGAAAGAGATGTGAGAGCTGTAACAGAAATGGGTGCCACGGGTGAACGAGCCATGAAGCTGCTGAACCACCTGTACGCAAGCCCGCTGGTCAGGATCAAGGATGTGGAGCGGATCGCGGGTCTGAGAAATCCAAACGCTATCGGACTTATTCGTAAGTTCGCCACGATGGGAATACTCCAAGAGATCACCGGCAGGAAGAGAAACAAGATCTTCGCCTACTCGAAGTACATCGATGTTTTTATGAAGAGCTAGCATGCTCGTTGTCCGATCAGGGGTGCCGGGCATTTCACCTCTATTGCCAAAAAACAGTGTGGTTCTGGATGGAACAGGATGGGATTAACATCAACGACCTTGAAAACCGTTGCACCTTCAGCTGGAATTTACCGAGGCCGGGGTCACCGCGCTCGGGAGAGCGTGGGGTTAATCCCTCTCACCCCGCTAGCGATATTTACCATAGCGACAAGACATTCACGCCATTTGCGGTGTTATAATCGGTTGCGCGACAACAGGTATCCATCAGGTCTGGAGGAAGGCCTCTGCGGCAATATTAGAAAGGGGATGGTCTCATGTCTGACGATTTCTTTTCCGGGATCCAGCAGATCGATTTCAAGGCCGAAGAATACGATTTCAAGGGTCCGCTACTCTACCGCGATTTCCGCGACCTGATCGCAGTGTACCCTGCCCGCTTGTCAGAGATCAGAAAACTAGTGCCGGACAAGAGGTTAAGTCCCGTGCAGGTGGTTCCGGGCGTTGGCGCCGTCATACTCAGCGCGCTGGAATATCACGATACCGATATCGGGCCATACAACGAGTTCAGTTTCGGTATCATGGTAAATTCGCCGCAGTTCCTGGCGTTGCCGGGATACAACATGCTGCGTCAGCAGCTTCAGCTGTACAACCACGTATATATCCATAGGCTGCCGGTTACGACGAGGATAGCCCTGGTTGGCGGCCTGTTGTTCGGGTTCCCCAAGTTCATCGCCTCCATCGATTTTGATGAAACAGATCAATGGTTGAGCTGTGAAGTCAGGGAGAAAAACGATCTGCTGCTGAGACTGAAAGGCAGGAAGATACCGACTACCCGCTCAGACGAGATGAGAATGTTCGCGTACGTGTACCTGAACGGCCAGCCGCAGTGCCTTGAATTCAGGATGAATGTAAGAGAATACGGAATGAGCATGAAGCGGTCCGATGCGGAGTTGGAGCTGGGCACTCACCCGGTAGCAGGCGAGCTCAAGAACGTCTTATTGTCCACGAAACCGCTGATGTACATGTGTGCTACGAGAGTGCAGGGAATGCTGTTTGGTCCCGAGGGCTTTTCTATAAGCATGCTCGAGAAATATCTCAAAGCGCGGGTATCAGAGGGGGCAGATGAGCTTGTGGGACGAACCCTATGATAGCCAGGTTGAGGACCGGTGTGAGGTTGCCTGCAAACGTGATGCAAACAAAACAGGACGATACAGGACAACACCAGACGTACCAGATAGCACGAAGCCCCGTACAGGACAGCACCAGATAACACCAGACGGAATAGATAACACGAACTCCACCGAACTTGAAAACCGTTGCACCTACTGCTGGAATTTACCGAGGCCGGGGTCCCCCCGCATAGCGGGTGGGGCGGTGAGGGCACCGCTCTCCAACTGAGCGTGGGGTTAATCCCTCTCACCCCGCCAGCGACTTGGTTAAGCGCCATGTATTTGGCATCAGGGACTGGTGCTTCTCGATCTCATATGGGTTCGAGTCCCCCCTCCGACACGACCACTCAGCGTACGCAGAGTCAAAGATGTTCTCGCGTTATCCTAGGATCTTGTTGACTTGGTGCCGAAATATTCGTACAATAATGAGTATTACAAAGTAATAACCAGTAAGGAGGGAGTCAGGTTGGGAAGAGTTTCCAAGGTCTTGTCTTTCTCAGTGCCGCCGGACACCGCGAGTAAGATCGAAGATCTTGCGAAAAGCGAAAACCGGTCGAAAAGCGAGTTGCTCAGAGAGATGGTAAGTGTGTATGAACGATTCCAGGCGGAAGCTGAGTGGCAGGAACTGTTCTCTTTTGGAGAAGAGACAGCCAAGCGTTTCAAGATCAAGAGCGAAGATGAGCTGTTGAAGATCCTCGGCGGTGCCGCTTAGTGTTGAGAGTCGTGTTTGACTCAAACGTCTACATATCCACTCTTCTCTTCGATGGACCACCCAGGCAGATTCTTGAATTCGCTATGAAGCGGCAGGTGGTATTGATAGCTTCAGAAGCGATCATTACCGAAACGGCGGGAAAACTCAGAGACAAGTTCTCATGGCCCGAACACAGGATTCTGCAGTTCGTCCGAGCGACCAGCCGACTGGCTGAGCTCCATAGCTCGAAGCGGAAACTCTCGGTAGCGCATGACGAGGCCGATAACAGGGTATTGGAATGTGCGATAGCTGGCAAAGCGAACCTGATCATTTCAGGAGACAAGCACCTGTTGAGATTAAAGTCCTATCAAAACATACCGATCCAGAAGCCGAAATACCTGACATATCTTATCGAAAAGGAAGAGTAGCAGAGGATGATTGGCAGCGTCTTCATTCCTCCTGGAAACGCTCGTTCCTGCTTAGCCTGATAGTCCCCTCGATCTCATGGGGGTTCGAGTCCCCACTCCGACACCACCACGTAGCGTACGTAAAGTCAAAGTGCCTCTGTCAGCAATCACCTATCCCCTGATAGGTAAGCGCAGGCGATATTGCCGATGAGGCCGTCGCGCATCTGGGTCTGAACCTGGGGCTTCGGAAGTGGGGTTGAACCGGCAGTAGTCATCTTTCTCAAGCCGCCGTCGTTGTTCTGCGCTTCTGTCCGCTCCCTACCAGCACCCGCTACGCGTGAGACTCCATCCAGTCCAGCATATCTTGATAGACCTCTTCACGGTTGGTCTCGTTCAGTATCTCGTGGCGCGCACCCTGGTACGACTTTATCTTCAAGTCCTTGATGCTGAGCTTCCTGTACTGCTCGTAGAGCACCCGGGCTCCCTTGCCCTGGTTATTCGTGGGGTCCTCCGACCCTGTCATGATGTAGATCGGAAGGTCCGTGGGGATCTTTTCCTGGAGCGACTTCCGGGCGATCTTCTTGACGCCCTTCGCCAGCTCCACATACATGCTGGTGCCCGCCGAGGACATCCACCCGCAGTACGGGTCATTCACGTATCTATCGACGACGTCACGGTCCGTGCAAAGCCATTCGAACTCGGTTGGCGCCGGCTCGTACGGTTTGTTGTATCCCTTGAAAGCGAGCTTGGAGAGGAGGTCACTGGGCGCATCCGGACCGAGCTTCTTCATCTGGCGGTTGGCGATGAACGGCGCCATCGTACGCACGATGAACGGCTGCTTTCCGTTTGTCCCGCTGAGGATGATACCCTTTATCTCAGACCCCCACTGCTCGATGTAATCCTGGGCCAGCAGCGAACCCCATGAATGGCCGATCATGAACAGGGGGATGCCGGGGTTATCCTTCTTGATGATGTCGGTCAGCGCTTTCAGGGCTTTTACGGTGCTGTCCCAGCCCCCCGGTCCCAGCCTCCCGAGGTTCTTCCCGTCCCCGGCGGTCTTGCCGTGTCCACGATGATCGTCCGCATAGCAGACATACCCGGCGCCCGTCAGGAACTCCGCGAACTCTTCGTAGCGGGCCGCATGCTCCGCGAGCCCGTGCGCAATCTGTACGGCAGCCTTGGGGGGACTGCCAGGGCTCCACTTGTAGACGAATATTTCGACCCCGTCCTGGTCCTTGTAGGTAAAAGTCGAGCTTTCCATCGGCACCTCCACCGCTCTAGTATTGGCCGTCAGTCCGAGTATCCCCCGATTTCATCCGTCCCGGCTCCCCGAGAGCTCCAACCGACATTTCCCCATATGCGTCCTAACATCGTGATATTACCATCTTCAGGTCCGGTATCACACTTTGAACCCAGGTTGCCGCAAACGCGAGGGCGCCAGCTCGCGCCGCGTTCGCAGAACAACGCGCCTCGCCCGTTTCTGAAGATGGTTGACCGCCAGCAGCTTATCAATCTAATCCACCCGCTCGTTGTCAGGTCGGAACGGCAGCAAGGGAATGGATACGCTCCAGGAGAGTGGCGAACAGTCCTTCAGAAACGGCGACCTCGGCCATCTGGAAGATGGTTCGCCTGGCGTGAGACGCGACCTTAGCCCCTATCTTGATCAGCTTGAGCTGGATGCTCCGTAGTGACCAGTGCGAGACCTCCTTCGGCAGGGCGAAGCGTCGCAGGAAGTTGCCCAGGTTGTAGGCAAGTACGAACAGGGCGAGTCTCACCTTGTTTGAGGCGAATCTCGTGCAGGATAGCCTTGTCCAAGAGAGGGCATACTTGCCCTCCTTGATCCACTACTCGCAGTTGCCGCGTTTGTTGTAGAAGCGAACCACGTTCTTTGCTTTCGCGCTCATGTTTGTCACGATGAAGCCGACTCTCGGGAAGAGCTCACCCATGTGCTACTCCACCTTGGCAATCACCCTTCTGGGCTTGTTCCAAGAGGCCGCCCGGTAGGAGAAGTCGTGGTAGAAGACCCGTGGTTTCTTGGGAGGCCTGCCGACGGGCCTGGTAAGCAGGTGGTCTATCTCCCTTTGAAGGTTCTGGTTGGCCGGAATCCTTATGGCGTAGAGGATATGGTTCTCCTCCAGGTACTCGTAGACATCAGGCGAAGGGAAGGCGGCATCTGCGCGGAAGTAGATCCTCTTGCCCGTATCTTTGTATCTGTCGATGATCGGTTCGAGCATGTTCTTCCATCCGTCGGAGGAGTGAACATTGCCCGGCCTCAAGGTAGCAGCTTCACAATCCCCGTACTGGTTGAACACGAGTAGCGGGTGATAACAGCGCGAGCCGAAGTGCCCGTTGTAGGACGAGCCCTCCTGGCTTCCGTGAACGGGGAACTTGGAGGAATCCATGTCGAGGTCTATCTTCTTGTTCGTTGAGCAAGAGACCGCTTTGTCCACCCAGGCGCTGTTGATTGAGCTGAGCGCCTCAATGTTTTCCTCTTGAGCGAGCATCTCGGTTTCGAACCGGGATACGGTCTGAGAGCTCGCCGCGTTCCTATCGAGTGCTCTCTTCCCAACCACGGCTCTCATGGCCGGGTCCCTGGTGAGCGGCTCCTGGTCGTTAACGTCCTCTTATCCGGCGAGCCTCGCATAGACCGACTGCTTGAGAAGGCCTGCAAGTTCGTGCTGCACGTTCCTGCCGGTGCTCGCTTTGCAGATGAAGTCGCCCGCCATATCTGTGAGACCCATGACCTAATCCAGCTCTCTCACCGCCAGAAGACCGGCGTCCGTTGTCACTCTCGCGCCTCTGAATTCTAGTCTCAGATGTCCGTCGAAACGGAGCTTCAAACCGGCGTTTTCGCTTTCACCCAACAGGTTTCATCTCCTTGAGACCAAGGATTCCCGTTTTTCTGCTTCCCCTTGCATACTTAAGCAATTCAAG
>Ga0315274_10015327_pt1 | contig 10859 bp, 11 predicted proteins | sample YL17G02_20_MG_FD_203700 | JGI IMG/M metagenome (GOLD analysis project Ga0315274, IMG submission 203700) | Sediment microbial communities from Yellowstone Lake, YNP, Wyoming, USA - YL17G02_20 | ecosystem: Environmental > Aquatic > Freshwater > Lake > Sediment | place: USA: Wyoming | collected...
AGCCTCTTTTTGTCGCCCACATAAAAGAGGCTGCCGCCCGTTGCGATGATGTCGTCGATCATCAGGCATAAATTACGCCACTGTAGAGTGCTCGTGTCCTGGAACTCGTCGATTAAAAAATGCCTCAGGCGTGTGGCTATATGATAATAGAGCTCGGGGACAGTAACGCCGTTCTGCTGAATGAGAGTATGCGCCTGCTGATTCAGCTCTTCCAGGAAGAGCACGTCGTCTTTCTTGGCGTATTTCCTAAAAGACTCATAGACTAAATTAAAGATATCAATGTAACAGTTAAAAAACGAACTGGCTTCTTTTTCCGCAAGCTGGGCGCACTCCTGGCGGATTTTTTTCCAGAGCCGGTTAAGTTCCGCCGGAGCAACTTCGCCTTTATTCATGGGAAGTTCATCTTTCATAAGGTTTGCCTTCCCGGCTATATCTCCAAAATCAAAAATTTCTTCGTTTTCCTGCACAAATCTCGATAGCGTTTTCAGGAAAGTACCATTAATCCCTTGAGGGGCTTTATCTGCTACCTTCTTAAAAAGCTGAAGTAATAATTGTTTTTCTTGATAAAGGCTTTTGCCCTTCAATTCAAATTTTTTAAAATTGCCACCGTAGATATTGGCGTGATAAAGCATAGCGCTTATCAGGTTTGCGATATCCAGCTTGGGAAGCCAGCTGTTTTTTCCTTCCAGGTAAATATACTGGTCGAGGAAATTTCTAAATATCTTCTCCACGGCCTTGTCGTGATTGGCCTGCTCAATGCAATCATCAAGGCTTAAGGTAAGATAATTCTCGCGGTCATCCCGGATTTTAAAATTAGCGGAAAGGCCAATCTGGTAGGCGCAGCCTAAGAGAATCATGTTGATGAAGCTATCGATGGTTTTTACCTGAAAGAAGTTGTAGTGGGCAATGATGTAATCCATCAGCGCCGCTGCTTTGATTCGCGCTTCCTGTTTGCTTATCGGGAGACTGGATAATATATCTTTCTCCTGCTTCGGGTCAGAAAATTCATCCAGGGCGATTTTCTTAAGGAACTCAAGAATCCTTTCTTTCATCTCACGCGATGCCTTGTTGGTAAAGGTAATCGCCAGGATTTCTTTGATTTGCTGAGGGTGGGAATCTTTATTCAGAAGGAGCTTAAGGTATTGTTTTGCCAGACAATAGGTCTTGCCTGAACCGGCAGAAGCTTCAACAATTAGAACCTGTGGATATTCCTTCATAATAGCCTATCTATCTATAAACTATAAATTATGTCTCTTCCTTTTATGATTTAGCTTATATTTATCCATTAATCTTTACTTCTCCTCCACATTTAGGGCATTTGGCGATTTTTTTATCTTCATCAATCCATTCGATTTTCTGATCTAGATATATCACATCTCCACAATGAGGGCATGCTTCGGTATTTAACAGCTCATCTCCGCCTTCAAGGAAAAAATCATCAAGTTCGTCGTTATTCATTTAAAAAATAGAACCGTTCCCCTTTATTACTGCGCCAGAAATCCGGGCTTTTCTAATTCACGCTCTAATGTTTCTTTCAACTGTGGGTCCTTTGCGCGAACTTCTGTCATCAAGAAATCTTTGTATTCTTCGATAATCTGACTTAAAGCTTTAACGGGATGAAGCATTATTATTATCCTTTATTTTTTTAATAATGTATTTCGTTTTTCTATCTTTCGCGGAAGCCGTAGTTACTTTTGTCTTTCCTTCTTTTAAAAGCCTTCTCAACCAATACAAAATAGCAGGGGCACTCAAGTGTAGGCGCTCTTGAATCTGTTTCCTGCTTACCGGCTGATTCATTTTGATCACGTCCATGATCTCATCCCGCCTATCTTTTCTTTTTGCAGGTGCGCGCAACACTGTTTTTTCCGCTCCCCAAATAGTATAATACGTCCACCTGCGTGAACCATGCTGCTGAATAATTCTTCTTGCCGTCAGCTCGTTAAGTTCGCGAAAAGCTAAACGTGAATCGCAATCATTCATTCGGCAATATTCTGAATTGGTCAATCTTTCCTTATGGCGGATATACGCCAAGGCAAAACGCTGCCTGTCGGATAGTTCCACATCAGCATACTTCTGGAACCACGATAAGGTATCTTTATCAAAAAGGGCTTGGTTGGAACAGATAACCCGAAACTGGTTGCGTAAGTCTTTAAACTGAGGGGGCTCCATTCCGGCTTTGATTAAAGAAGCAATCATGGCAGAAATGCCTGTGCCTCTGTTTTCACACAGCACTTGTTTTTCGCCAGGCACAGGAATATCTTCAAGCAGTTTCATTAGATATGCGTTGCGCGTCGCCTGCAGCCCCTGCTCACCAAGGCGTTCCTCAGTCACAGGGCCAAACAATCCGCCGGGATTGCTAATCTCGATTCTGTCAGGAAAAATCTTTATCTGCACCGCAGTGCCACGCGCCAAAGGAGCATAATCACGATGCCCCAGGGCATTAATCACCGCCTCGCGTAAAAATATCTCCGGATATTCAAGCACATCTTCCCGAAACAACCCTTTCACAAATGCCCTCTTCTGCAAATTGCGTTTGATCGCCTTTATCGCCTCCGGCACTGCCCTTATCAACGAGCCTTCTATCTTGATATTGTCCATCAGCCGCTCTCCAAACTCTCCCTGCTGAATAGGGCTTTTCGCCGGATATACTAAAATATGCAGGACAAGGCCGGGGAAAAACTTCTGAGGGTATTCCCCTAAGCAAAGCAGCCCGGCCAGTGTCAAACATTCCTTATTTTTACAATCGGCGACAATGCGGCAAGTGCTCAAAATCTTTTTATCATCCCATGCTTCTACCTTGGGTAGTTTTTCCCTCACCTTTTGAAGGAATAAACTAACCAGTTCCTTGTCTAAATCTTCCCGGGAGCTATCCGCTACAGGTTCAATGTCATAAAGCGGCTGGCCTCTGCCGTCAAGAAATCCCTGCACTTCATATTGAGTAAGCTGCCGGTCACCATCGGCAACCCGAATGAAAGAACCTGACATTACTCCAGCGCCTTTATAGAAACAAGGTTTCTCTTTGTATGAAACCTCCGGCACCTCCACGGTAACCAGATTTTTTCCTTCGTATTTGTGTATCTCAATAAGCGCACGAAGAGGCGGCGCCATCTGGTCGCAAAGCGAGGCTAAGTCTTTCTGAAAATGCGCCGGATTTTTAACCCCGGTTATCTCAATTCCTTTTTCCGTTTCGCTTACCCCCAAAATAATAACCCCTCCGCCGGGAGTATTGGTAAAGGCAGAAATACTTTCCCATATTCTTTTGGGAAATCCTCCGGCGCAGGATTTTATTTCAACATGAGTGGTATCTGCCTGCACATCACATAATGAGGTGATGATTTCCTGCAATTCTTCTCTGGTCATAGCGCAAAGCTCCTCTTCATACTAATCATAATAATTAACATGTTAACAAGGTAATATTAACATGCTAATTAACATCTGTCAACTTCTCCTTCGCTGAGGGGACAGGGACAGTGGGACAGCGCCCTTTTTTTATTCTTTCCTGGGGGCGCCCGGGATTTAAACACCGCAAAGAACGTTTTATTTTACACTCGGTCTTTTGTATAAAATGATCCGTACCTACTGCAAACCCTCGTTGTGTCTTTAACCTGCGCCAATAAGTTACAACAGAACTAACTCAGGGGACGTTCCCAACTACTAAGACGCTGTTGGTAACCCCATAATTATCAAGCGCTTACTAAACAAATCCAATCCATTAGGGATAAATATTTGTTTCGTAACTCTATAATTCAGAATCAGTTATCAACAGCGTCCTTGGGTTCCCCTTGCTTTTCTTCTTTCAAAAACGCAGAGACAGAAGCACTGATTTCTTCAAATGAAACCGGATAATAGTTCCAGACCTCAACGCTGAGATTCACAACCAATGAATTCTCGTTCAATCGTTTTACCTTATACTTTTCATGAACATGACCGCAAAAATTCCACGGCACGCCTGGATCAGCGTCCTCAGCCCGGTGAGTCATGCAGATATCCTTAGAGCCATAATGAATATACATCTTCGAGATGATCGTATTAAGGCTATTGTTGCGATCATGGTTACCCTTGATGAAAATAAACTTGCCATTCAGCCTCTTTTCAAACTGCCGATATTTCTCTATTCCGCCCTCTTTCCCGCCTTTAAAGATAAAAGTCACCCAGAAAAAAGACCGTATCGTCGGGCTTAACTCTCTCGTTATGCCTGCGAATGATCGTTTCATTCATTTCCTCAGCCGTCTTAAAAGGCCTCTTGCAGTAGGAAATGATGTTAAAATGCGACAAGTGATAATCTGAAGTCCACCAATAATTCATACTGACATTCTACTCCTTGCTCACTTTAACGCAGGTTTTATTTTGCCGTAGCGACTTCTTAAATTCCTTATCGAGCCTCTGTATTTCCGCTAACATGTATTTTTTTAATACAGTCCATTCATACTCGTTAACTTCTTTACAGCGATGTTTACTGTAATATTTTTTACTTAGAACCTTGGGCGCCTCTTCGATTTTCATTAACCTGCCTTTCCAAAACACCAAAACATATACATTGCCATTATGAAGCTCTAAGGGTGCCTGCCAGCCAACATAATATGGCGTCTCAACATAAGGCGAAAGATTATTGAGTTTCTCTAATTCTTCCTTGCCCATTTTGTTTAATGGCTTACCTAAATCATTGTGTCTGAGAAAAAATGTTGTAGTTCCCATAACTCATTCTTTCCTTATAGGCGCCGGCGCAAATCCCTGCTCGCCTTACATCCCCTGCACAAATTCCGGAAACAACTCGACCTTCTTCGCCTCTCCGGGAATAAATACAAGCGGCGCGGCATCATTGGCAAGCCGCTTAAAATCAAACGTTGCGCAGCGATCCTGCAGCGCCTTCTTTAAGCCTTGCGTATCAACAATCCCTGCCTTAAACTTCAAATATCTAAAATTCGGCTTTGCCTTTCCGGATAAAAACATTACATCATAAAAATCCCTGCCCATAGCCCGCTTGCGCTTTAAAATAGCGTAAAACTTCTGCGCAAGTAAAATATCGTCCGGCACAACGCCAACGCCCACCGTCACATCAAACTTATTAATAATCACCCGCCGTGGCACATATTCAAAATCCTGCGGCTCTGTATCGATTTTAATTAAAATCTTTTCTTCCTTATGTCCGGATAAGCCCGTTTCATACAACAAGCCCGTAATCTTAATATCCGCGCTGAACGCCGCCTTACACGAAATCCCTGTTTCCACCTGAAACCCCTCCAGCGACAATTGCCGCGCGACAAGCATAGTCAATGCGCGAAAATCGTCCTGCGTAAGCCCGCGGTTGTCAAAATCGAGGTCCTCGGAAAAACGGCCCACGCCATGCACAATATGTAGTGCCGTGCCCCCCATAAACGCAAGTTTTCCGGCATACTTCCCGCTGAAGATAACCGCGAGTATCTTATACTGAAGGTATTCCCGCAGGATGTTACGCTTAAAATGGCGTAAGTGTTCCGGATAAAAAGACTCGATGTGCCGAAGTTCAAGCATGGTCGACATACTCCAAAAATGTCTTTAAACGCTTATCCAAGGACTTCTGCCCATACACCGCCGCATACCCCTCCAGGTTCTTGCGGTCAACTTTCTTTAAAAACGCTTCCCCTCTTATCCGAGTGTGCGCGAAATCGTCAACGCTATTCAGCTCATCATGAAGATAAAAATAATCAAGCAGTGCCTTCTCGGGAGAAGCGACCTTACAGTAATTGCCGGAAACAGACAAATAATCAAAACCAAAATACAGTTTCGGCCGGATCGTACGGTAACTAAATTCACCCAAAGGGGTCTTAAAATGCATGGTCTTGCGCGTTGAGGCCGAAGTAACCCCGTAAATGCTTTCCGGTATCATTCCGTGGTAGGCAAGCGCCATTTCAAAAGACACATACGAAGGCGCGTAGATGCGGTTAGCTATCTCAAACAAAGCCTTCTCATCAATCGGCAAGTCGGAAAAAATGTAATACCCCTTAATTATCTTCTTAAGGTACCCCTTATCCTGCCATTCGTTAAGCCGCCTGCGGTGAAACAAAGGGTCAGCCTGGCGTATATCGGCAAGCGAAAACACCTTAAATCCTCCCATAATCTTCCGGAATTGAATGTATTGCATATATTTCTCCAAAGTGCTATTTATAACATCAATAAGAAATATAGCATATCAACGGGGTTTTGTCAACTTATTCCTTCTACACACACTCCCGCACAGCCTTTTTCGCCTACGCCGGCTATAGACTCTCATTCTTATAATTGTCTAAATATTGTACCTATCCATACAGGAGCATAACGAAGGTCCTTTATAAGCCGGCGTTTATCATCGTGAGATAATCTTTTCGTAAGCATCCCGATGATTTTATCATCCACATTGTCTTGTCCTAAATGACGCAGGGCTTGAATAACCAAACCGCTCACGCGTCCGGCAGTCGCCATATTTTTAGTAACTACTAAGACGCTGTTGGTAACCCCATAATTATCAAGCGCTTACTAAACAAATCCAATCCATTAGGGATAAATATTTGTTTCGTAACTCTATAATTCAGAATCAGTTATCAACAGCCGTCTTGGTTCTTCTTTTCTTTTTCTAAATAACTTTACTTACTTAATAAGCCGTCTCTTTCAAATCTTATCTTCATAACATATTCAGATACTACGAATTTAACTGCAAGAGACCTAACCAATATACCTGTGACAAGCTCTGGTTTATTTTTATAGGATATCTTTAAAAGGGCCTCAGTCTCTTTTAATGCCTTTTTAAACTCATCCTTTAAAACGGCTCTTGGCACAAGCACCAAACCAGCAAATTCGTCAGCTTGCCATTCTACTATTTCTTGATCCTGAAACGGCATCTGCCCAATAGCAGCTGTCCACTCATCTATTGTGTTAAACTCAAATTTACTATACAAATAACCATGAAGAAGCATATGCCCAATTTCATGGGCTAAGCTAAACCTATAACGGTTATTTCTTTTTTCCTGTATAAACTTATCAACCGAAATACTTACAAAATCCGATGAAATAAATGCATCTATATCAAGGCCGACTTCTGCGAAAGCGTCTTTCAGGCTCGGTATTTGAATAATATCAATTTGCAATTTTAAATCAATAATCTCTTCAATCGGTATGGGGATCGACTTCGAAGGATGGTAGGCAGTTAAAAAGCTCTCCGCTTCTGCGTTTATCTGTTCTGTTGTTTTTTGAATCGGCTACAATTCCATTAAGATTCTCTGATTTTTTTAATTAACTTATTCAGTTCTTCTTTTGAAAATTTCTTCCCCCTTAACGCTCTAAAAAATACCGGAAGCCTGGTTAGCAACTCTTCGTCTTTAAGGTCTTCCGGAATTTTACCAGCGCCAATAGCAGCTAAGTCCTTAAAAGTTTGCCAATCCCGACTTCCAATTTGAATCTTTAAATACTTAGCATACTCTCTTAATTTTTCTTCTGAAGTAGTCGGCGCCATCTTCCCTCTTTCAATTTTGCTAATATTGCCTGGGTCTAATTCATTTTCCAAGCAAAACTGCCTTAATGTCTTTCCTAAGGCTATGCGCTTTTGTTTAAAGAATTCTCCGAAAGTAGCCATTACTATCACCCCCCTTCTTGGGTATATAAATCTTTTACCGTTGTTAAATTAATACAACGCCCAATCAAAGTATAGCATATTGTAAAAAAAATACAACATATTTTTTAAAAAAATAAACCTATTATTTAACGGCTGGATTGGCTGTGGTCGAGCGATAAACTACTAAGGACGCTATTGGTAACCCCATAATTATCAAGCGCTTACTAAACAAATCCAATCCATTAGGGATAAATATTTGTTTCGTAACTCTATAATTCAGAATCAGTTATCAACAGCGTCCTTGGGTTCCCTCCTTGGCTTCTACGACAATGCGGTCTTTTCCGTTGATCTTACGTGTCTCTACTTTAGGATAAACCTTCGGCTCCGTATTATCCACTACCGCCTGCGTCACGTCCTTGATCGTCTTGCGCCCAACCATCTGCCCTAAAACCATCCCATCATCAGCAATACCAAAATACACCTCTCCTCGGCCGTGCTTATTAAGCATGGCGACAACAGAAATTACCGCTTCCTTAAGCTCCGCGGTCGATTTCTTAAATTCTATCGTTTCCGATTCCTTATGCGTCATTAAATTCCCCCTCTAACGAAATCTTTTATTGCCCGGCGCTCTTCCTTTAATTCCTTTTGAACGCCGCTGATAAATATTTGGTATTTTTCCACCGCTTAACCTCATCTTTCTTGCAAACCTTTACTTCAATTCCGGAAGCGACAACTCATCCAACACCCAGTTAATATTTAAATCTAACCCCCTATCCTTATTCTGCTTCTCAATGCCCTTGAGGTGCTGTTTCATAAGTTCAATTAGCCGTGTCCGCATCTGTAGACTAGAGGCGGCTTGGCGCGGAGTCATATTATCCAAAGCCGGAATTTTGTCCTCAAGAAACACACTGTAATGCCGTCTATGCATCTTTTGTATAAGCTCGCGTTCTATCTCTGGCGGAATATTCTCGCTGCTGCCTTCTTCTTTATCTAAAACCCGTCTCTCTACATAATCTTCATAATTATCCTCTATCTTTGCCGCCTGCTGCTTGGCCAGATCTACCACTGCTTCATTCTGCAATATGAGATTATCCCCAAAGAATTTCTTAACCATCTCTTTAGCAAAGGCATACTTCTGCTTGCTAAAGACTTCTATGATTAGCTTATCCGGCAAAAGGCTGACATTACCCACTGTTCCTACGCCCTCTTCGCGCTCGTCTCCGTGATGAAAATGCAGCGGCATATCTTTTTCTAAGGCCTTGGACTGGCCCCGGCGCAGCCAACTGTAGTAATACGCTCCGGCAACTTCTTTTTCATCAGGATGCCTTTCGCGCTTCTCAAAGTCCGGATAATTATCCAGAGCCGCCTTAATCTCTGTGTAATTGCCGATAATCTTATACATTGCCTTGCATTGATGTAAATCCATCCTCTCTAATGCTGCGATGCTTTTCTTCTGGCTTAAATCATAAACTAAGGCGCAGAATACTCCAAAGGCCTTAGAAAGATAATCTTTTATCGTTAACACTTTATTTTTGCGGTGTTCCTTCCTGAAAGTATCGCGCAAGGCCTCCATAAACTCCGCAAATACAAGGTCGGGAATTTCCACGCCGTTATTAGCCATACGGCTAAAGTAAGGATAATGCACAAACCATGTTAACATCCGCGTAAAACGCACTGACCTTGCGGCAGTAGCGCGGTCAATTAAAACAAAACTCCCTTTTTCCGGCTCCAATAAATCAATACACTCCAGCCTCTGGTGGTCTAATACCTTTTGTATCTCAATCACCGTAGCACGGCAATTAAGGCGGTGCTCCATCATAATCCGCTCGTCATTATTAAGGCCCTGCCATCCTTCTGCTTGCCACTTTTGGGCTAAGGCATGGCCGTCGGAACCACGTTTGACAAAGAAAAGATAATACACCGCCGCCCCTTCCGCTGTTCCTGAATCCTCATCGCTAAAGCGCATCTGTTCAACCACTTCTTGAAATTCGCGGTAGCTATAGCAAGACTTAAGGTAACTCATTTTCTTGTGCACTAATTTTGTGTCTACCTCCAGCCATAAATCGTATCCTGGTATGCTAAAGGGAAAGTATCCACAGGAAGGAATACAGTGTATCTTGCTCCCGCGCCCTGAGCCGCAACAGGCCGGGCAGATTATCTTTTCCAAGGCCGGACAAGCTCCCCGCGGCTTCCTGCCGCAAAGAGCGCACCTTGGGGCTGTTTTATCCATAGAATAGTTTTCCTCGAATAAACTTCTTCACGGTCTTATATTAAATTCAGAAATCTGTTTCTAAACTCATAGACTCTTTCATCAAAAATAATGTCGCTGGCGATTACCGGCCTTTTTAAGATAATACCTCCAAGCGTTGTGCAACGACTAAGGCCAACATATACCTGGCCATGAGTAAAAGCGCCAGCTCCTAAATCTATAACAATATTGTCAAAAGTCTGGCCCTGGCTCTTGTGAATGGTAATTGCCCAAGCGAGTTTTATCGGATATTGTTCGAAGGTGCCGATTATCTTTTCTTCAATTTTGTCTTCGGCTTGATTATATTCGTATTCAATCTTTTCCCAGCTTGATTTTGGTACCTCATGAATACTCCCATTTATAGAAACTTTTATAGTGTCTGGGGATAGCGCCGCAATCTCTGCAATAGTGCCGTTTACCCATCTTTTATCAGGATCATTTCTTATCAAAATAACCTGTGCGCCCTTCTTAAGCCTCAAACAATACTCCGCAGGATAAGCAGATTCATCAAATTTTTTAGTAATAGCGGCTTCATATTTATATTCTTTGTCGGGTAGACCGGCTAATTTTTCTTCATTTATCGCATTGGCGCGGTTATTGGTAGTCGTCAAAATAACACAATGCTCAGAATCTCCTGGGATTATTTTTCTTACTCTCTCATTTAGCAAATCAAGGTCAACATTGCCTTGAGTCTTATTCCGGATCTTATTCAACAAATCAATAAATTGGGTATCTGATTGGCGGTAATTTTTGTTCAATTCCACATATCGCAGATTCAGTTTATTGAAAACTTTTGCCTTAAAAAAATACGGACTATCGTAGCGCTGATCCAAAATGTCTCGCGCTTCCTTCTCTACCACAGGGGGAAGCTGAAATAAATCTCCAAAAAATACCATTTGGACGCCGCCGAATGGCAGCTTCATCTCATCACGATTAATTCTAAGCGCATAGTCAATCCCGTCCATAAGGTCGGCGCGCACCATAGAAACTTCATCGACTATTACTGTATCGAGTTTTTGAATGATTTCACTTTTACGTCTTCTGCGA
>Ga0315274_10015328_pt1 | contig 10859 bp, 10 predicted proteins | sample YL17G02_20_MG_FD_203700 | JGI IMG/M metagenome (GOLD analysis project Ga0315274, IMG submission 203700) | Sediment microbial communities from Yellowstone Lake, YNP, Wyoming, USA - YL17G02_20 | ecosystem: Environmental > Aquatic > Freshwater > Lake > Sediment | place: USA: Wyoming | collected...
CATAAGCCAGGGATTGAGAAGCACCAGCAATTTCATACCCGGGATCAATCACCAGTCCAAGTTTAGTCTTGGATAGAGGGCCCAGCAAACGGGGAGAAAGGAGAAAGGGTTTCAACCAGCAAATGTGAACAACGTTACAGCTTATTCCCTTGGCTTTAAGTCTTTGGACGGCTGGACCGACTTCAAAACGCGTGGAAGATACTGCATAAAGGGTTATGGCGGCATCTTCCTCCAGCACATCTGGCAGTTCTTCAGTATTAGTGAAGCTCTGGCGGTGTTCACTCACCAGAAAAGGAGTATCGTCGGCCATGAATTCTTTCCACACTTCTTCATACTCTCCAGGGGTCATAGGAGCTGCCACGCGGAATCCAGGGAAGTGCATGCAAATACTATGTAGCACCCCGGAATGCACTGGACCCAAACCCTCTGCAGCAATGGCCCTTATAAAAATGGGTGCACTTTTGCCGTGCAGTTCCTTGGTTTTTGCAGCATAGAAAATTAAGGGGCTGGCGTTTAAAACCAGGAGGTCCTGGAAGCGAATTACGAAAATTGGCCGTCTTCCAACCAGAGCTGCACCCACGGCAATACCGGCTCCAGCCACATCTGTCATCGGAAGTTCCAAGATGCCTTGACAGTCAGGCACTGTATTGTTCACCCAACCCACTGCCGTAATAGCTTGCCCCAAAAGCAGACCATTATGGTTCAGCAAATGATTTTGGGTGATTTCTCTTATCGTATCCGCAACGGTTCTTTTTGCCACAACCGCTCCATACTGCCTCGGACTTGCAGCTCTATTGCTTGCATTTCCTCAGAAAGTCCCAACTTGTCCAATTGTTCTTTGACCAGGGCAAAGCGGTCCCATTCCGGCGGGCCATCCGATCCCACGCCAACATGCCAATTGGCGCGGCATACAAAAATGTTTAAAAAAGCCGGCAGATGGTTGGTCAGGTTTCGCGTATGATGGATGATCGTCCACGGGTCATCGGCAATGTCGAGCGCGGGCATTCCCAAAGCCTGCGCCACTGCAGTCAAGCTCCAGCTCCTGCGCACAGTCACTGGAGTCAGGATAGAGAGATTATTGTCTTCGCATACAAACAATACTGGCAGTTGATGGGTTACAGCAAAGCCCATGGCGGAAAAAACATAATCCTCTTCCGCCGCTCCATCGCCAAAAAAACATGCAGTTGGCCGGCGATTTCCCAAAGCCGCGCCTACTGCTAGGGGAACGTTCTCACCGACCAGGCCATGATGCCCAAACATGGTCAAATTGTTTTCATGGCATTGAATGCAGTTGGAACCAGCTCTCCCACCACTGGTACCGGTGGGCAACCCCAGCAATTCATCGCGCAATTTCTCGGGAAATCCGCCAAAGGCCAAATAAACTGCATGACAGCGGTGCTGGGTAAAAATTTGATAATCCCGCACCACTAACGACATGGCCGCAGAAACGGCTTCTTGGCCTAAGGACAAATAGACCGGATATGTAACACGCCCGTCTTTAAACGCTTTGATTACTTCCAACTCAAAGTAACGAACCATGCTCATCCGGGAAAAGATGATAAGCGAGTCCGAGCGATCAAACGAAACGACCAAGTGCGGAATCAAACCATAATTTGCCGAGCGCACAATCACCCTTTCTTACTTATAAGAATAACGCACGGAGCAATCCCGTTTGATCTGTAAAATCCTTAATTTTTATAATGGATGCAGGCAAGAAACTTTCCTGAGCATTTACAAGGCGACCGACAAAAGCGACTCCGGCCGTGGCCGCACTTTCATAATCGGTTATGCTATCTCCGACCCTGACCACTTCTTCTGCCAGCAAACCGGACCGTGAGAGGATTTTAGAAATGATCTCTGCCTTGGTTTGCGGCGACCCATAGACGCCCTTAAAATAATGCGCAATCTCACGCGCCTTCGTAATGGGCCGCAGTTCCTCTTCAGGAGTTCCTGAGGCGATGTAGAAATCCATGACCCCGGCATAGGTATCCAAAAATTCCAGTACCCCAGGTACCCACGGCGCATCTACTACCGCCTGCTCTACCAAGAGGGAGAACCACTCACCGAGCCGGATTTCCTCCAGCTGACTGAGTTCTTTTTTCAATATCTTCTGATGATAATATCTGATTTTTTGAAATCGAGATAGGCCACCATGAAGCAGATCGTACAGGATAACCTTATCCACCACCTCGGGCCCATATTCTTTATATAATTCCGCATAGGCCTGGTTTTTTATATCAACCGATTCTACCAGCACTCCATCAAAATCAAAGATAATTGCCCGATATTTACAATGAACCATTTGCCTTTTTCAGGTTACTCGGCTGTTTTACAACCATTATGCTTTTCCCAGATAGTCGATGACGGCGCGCATAAAATCACCGTTATTATTATAATGGGGGGAGGTAATAAGATTGCCGTCAATCACCACGGGGACCTGATGTTGATAATCGGCCCCGGAATTGCGAACATCCGCTTCAATGCTCCAGTAAGCGGTCATTTTTCTTCCTTTGGTAATGCCTGCAGAAATGAGGATCCAGGGGCCGTGACAAATGGCCGCTATAAGTTTATGCTGGGCATCCATGATACGAATGAATTCTAAGACTTCTGGCAATAATCGCAAACGATCAGGAGCCTCAAACCCCCCGGGCAATACTACGAGATCAAAATCATCCACACACAACTCTACAGTGCTTATTGTCGGTCGTGCAGGTACTCCATATTTGCCATACACCACAACTTTATCTTTTGTGGCCACATCCACCTTAACCCCAGCTTCCTGGAGGCGATAATAGGAATAAATATATTCCTCATCTTGAAACCCCGATGCAGTAATGATTACAGCTCTTTCTCCTTTTTTCACGACCTCTCCCTTCTTCTTATATTTCCTTAGATCTGCAAGTTTCTCCTTGGCGCGTCACCGCTGATTCGCATGAGCTTGCTCGCGTATCAGTGTAATCCTTCTCCAGATCGCAAAATATAATCTGACTCCCGGAGAATTCAAACTGAAACGGTACATGGATGAAATGGCTGAGTTTTTCCTCTATCGCACTTTGCCGCTCAGGCGGTGCAAACAGCAAGAGGAATCCACCCCCACCGGCTCCGGTCAGCTTCCCGCCAATGGCTCCAGCAGAAATAGCTCGATCGTAGATCTCGTCTACCAGGGAATTCGAGACCCAGGAGCTCAAACTGCGTTTGGCTTGCCATGCCTCATGAAGCAGTTTCCCAAAGGCGGTAATGTCCTGCCCGCTATTCAAAATTGCAATGCTCTCATCTACCACATCTTTCAGAATCCGCAAATGCCGTCTTCTGGCATCAATGCCGTTGACATAGCTTTCTGCAATATCTGAGGCCGTGCGCTTGATCCCTGTATAGAACAGCATCAAATGAGAACTCAGTTCTCTTATACGCTCCGGCGCAATGGTAACTGGTCTGACAGAGATTTCACCGTTCGGAAGAAACGTGATGTGATTGAAACCGCCGTAGGCACACAATACCTGATCCTGTGACCCCACCGTTTCTTTGAGAAGTTCCTGTTCGATGTGTATACTTTCCTTAGCTAGTCGATGCTTGTCAATAAACTGCCCTTTGAGGGCATAGAGGGCGTGTAATAGTCCTACGGTAAAGGAGGAACTTGATCCAATCCCACTGCGGGCCGGTAAATCTCCATCGTGATGAATCTCAACGCCACGATCAATCTTCAAATAACGCAGGACTTCACGAACGGCCGGATGAGCGATCTCGTCGATGGTCTGACAATTCTCGATCACGGAATAGACCACACGGAACCTGTGCTCGAAAAATGGTGGGAGATAACGGCACGTGAGGTAGCAGTATTTGTCGATTGTGGTAGCCAGCACGGCGCCACCATGATTTCGATACCACGCCGGATAGTCCGTCCCGCCACCAAAGAAAGAGATCCGAAAAGGGGTTCTGCTAATGATCATGGATTCTCGTCCTCCTATCTATTTCTTTCACTAATACCAGGTATCGGACCAAGCACTACGAAGCGTCGTTGTTGCATGTCACCCTAATCCGAGCGAGAAGAACTGTTCGGCGTTAGCATATGCTTCGGGCGTGCCGATATCCAAGAAACGCCCTTTACTTTGGTACCCATAAAGTCCCCGACCCATCCAGGCAGGAAACATCTCTCGTTCCAGAGACACAGTCCCACTTGCTGGAATGGTTAGGAGCAGACGATGGTTGAGCAGGTATATCCCCGCGTTAATCCAGCCTGGTCCACGCTTTTCAGTTTTTTCGTCAAAACCAACCACAGATCCATCAGCGTCCACGTGCACTCGACCGTAGCGCGTCGTATCAAGCATTTTTGTCAAGACCAGCGTGGCATTCGCGTTGTGCTCACAGTGCCAAGCCCAAAAAGCACTAAGGTTCACATTGGAGAACGAGTCGCCATTCATAACCAGCACGAAATCCGACTTAAACAGGGGCAGCGCCAACCGCAGGGCGCCGGCCGTGCCCAGCGGCGATGATTCCTGGGAATAGAATAGATGCAGACATCCATATGTGTCACCAAATGCAGCACGCACCTGTTCACCCATATAGCCTGTGCACAACACAGCGTATTTGAGTCCGGCGTTGACCAACTGATCCAACAAATATGCCAGAAACGGCCTTCTCCGGACCTCTGCCAGCACTTTCGGCCGATCAGCCACCACAGGACGCAGCCGGGTCCCAAGGCCACCGGCCAGGATAGCCACAGTTGCATCTGCTATGTCTCCGGATGCTAACACGTCAGAGTTATAACCATCGAAACATTCCTAAGTTGCACCAGATCTCTCTTTGGGCAAGCTGGAACTCCTATATTCACTTCAAAATGGCCTTTTTGATCTTTTCAGGGAATCCCACCAGCCTTTGAGCACCCCATACATTCGAGGGCCTATCAATTTCTTCGTCAATTTCTTCACAGCTTCAAGAAACTGCGCTTTGATACTCCGCCAGTGCATACCCCTGTTCAATACAACATTCTCTATCATCCAGTAAATCTTCCAGACCGGACCGCCGAATGGCTTAAATTGAACGCCGAATGGTTTGAATTCAGCGTCTATAATGTCAGATATCCTCCTATTTGCCCAGACATCTGGCACTCCGTGTTCCAACACTGGAACTGAGTTAGGCTTAATATTCTCTCTAAACATAAAGTAGTTAGGCAAACACTTCTTTGGAGGAAGACCCACAAAGTCAGGATTTTGCTCAAATAGGACCCCTGTATCATTAAGCATATTTTTCAGCCTCTGGGCATAATAATGCACCTGCTTTTGTGACATTTCCGCAAAAGAGATCGTATTGATAGCAAGATCAATTTTTACATTCGCCACCACCAAATCATCAAACATAAAGTTTGGGACAAACTTGAACCCAAAATCACTTCTACAAAGTATGGATCTATTTTTATCTGTGCCATCGTAGATAGTATGGGAATACTCAGGTTGTGCAATCGCTAAGTACAACGAAGAAAATAGCAAGGCCTCCGGAATATCGCAAATGAAGTAATTTGTTTGTGTGACAATATGCTTTAAGTGATAGGCTAAACCACCGTATCCACCTCCAATCTCAAGAATGTTTACGCTGCCACTTGTTTCAACTTTCTTACGAAGCCAATTAATAATTCCAGCTTCAAATAATAGATTCAAGCGTTCCTGATAAGCAAAAGTGTCATGGTTAACTGGGCTTCCACCAACATCCCACCCAATTTCTCCTAAGATTTTTGGGGGTCTCGCAATCATCTCTATCGGTAGGTGGCGAGTGATTAGCAAATACCTACGAACCCAGTGATCTGGCGCAGGTGCTATTTTTCTTATTTCTTCATCGAAGTTGTCCGGTATCTCAGGGATGGGTGTTTTCCCATAACCCCTAGAAAACGATATGAGTTGAAAACCCGTAAATGGTTGGGTAAAAAACCTTAGTCTATTGATGACATTATATGTAGGTGTAGCAACCAACCGATAAAGGTCGTGAATAGCACTCTGGCCGTTCTCCCCCCAAAAAGCAGCAGGAAGGGCTATCTCTGGGTCGAGAGCACGCTTCTCGATATAAGCCGCTCTTGATTCTTGTATTTCCTTGATTTCTCTACAGATGCGGCAAGCAGTATTAAACTCCTGCTGCGAAATGGACCGAAGATCACTTAAACAAACCCTTCCGCCAATCTTCATCGTCCTTTTCACCCAATCAGATGTTCTTAAATCGAGCCCTTCCTATCATGCGGTAGCCCTTGAGGAGTTCTTTAATACCCTCGTCCAGTGAGCGCGACGGTTCGAAGCCTGCTTCACGCAGTCTCTGGTTGGAAACGATGTAGTTGCGCTTGTCCGGATCGCTGCCGACCTCTGAGAAGTAGACGTAGAACTTTGGAACATACTCCTTGATCTTCAGCGCCAGTTCTTCTTTGGATAAGTTAGCAGAATCCAGCCCCACATTGTACGGGCGCCCAACCATTCGCTCTGCGTTCTTGATGCAATGGATGAAGCAATCAGCCGCATCACGAATGTGGATGTAATTGCGCCTAAAATCCTTCTCGAAGATGACGAGGTATCCATCCGTAACCGCGGCATAAACAAAATGGTTCACTAACAAATCCAAACGCATGCGGGGAGACACCCCAAAAACCGTCGCGAGCCTCAGGCTAATAGTGTTAGGGGTCTTTAGCAACTCCGTCTCGGCTTGGGCCTTGGTCTGTCCATACAGTGATATGGGTTCCAGGGGTGTCTCCTCGGTGCAATAGGTACCGCCAGACTTGGTGCCATAGCCGCTGTTCGTGGTTGGATAGATCACCAACTGCTGGGGACTCCGCAGCCGGTTAACCAACCGTACAGCATCCACGTTCACCGCTTGCGCAAGCCAGGGATCTCGGGCACAGGCTGGCCCGCCCACGACCGCAGCCAGTGGGATCAGCACGTCGGAATCGTTCACCAGAAGGCGCATCACTTCCTCATTGCGCACATCACCGAAGACGAACTCGAAGCGGGGATTGGCACAAAGGTGGAACAGGCTCTGTGAGCCATACATCAGATTATCGATGACGGTGACCCTGTACCCAGCATTGAGCAGATGTTCGCACAAAATCGAACCCAAATAACCTGCGCCCCCGGTAACAAGTACTTTATCACTCATTTATCATCCTTTTGTCGACGCCCATCTAATCCTGCGAGCGTCTTGTAATGTTTCAAGTGTATACTGTTGTTAAATTCTCCAAATACGGTGTTAAATGAACGGGTGTTCCTTCTGCAACAAGGTTCTATTTGCTTCAAACAGTCCATGACGTGTCCATAGGTCCTGTTCAGTCCTATAGCGCCTGCCTCGTCTCAAACGTCCAATTTTTACTCTTAATCTTCTATAACACCGCGTCATTTTGGTTCTGTAAGCATCTAAGCTGTCCAACCAATACAGGTGCTTCGGTATGCTGAGGCTGCCAACAAATTCTTCTGCCTCCCGGTAATCATCGTAGCCGTAAATTTCTCCGTATTCAAAGGAACCATTCCAGAAAATGAAGGGACACTGCACCTCAGGGAATAGTGTTCGCGTGAAACTGCGCGGAATGTAATACTTCTTGTGTGTGTGTAGAAAGTGAGGTTTAAGACGAAACGTAAGACAGTTGTCCTGAATTTCTACCAGCCATCTATGGCGTGGACAACCAACCACCCCTTCTTGTTCAAAGCCCATAGTTTGTTCAATAATGCGGGAAGGAACCTCTATATACCCTGCACGGCCAACACGGATTATCTCCGAACACGCCCTTATCGGGTCTCGAACATCCTCCAATACGTGCGAGGCGACGACGAAATCAAACATTTTGTCCGGGAAAGGGAATCCGCTACAAATATCATGAATAATCCATGTTTCTTTCCGAAACCGCTCGCCGGGCAAAGGATCCCGATGTAGACAGGTGGTGGGCAGTCGCCCTATTCCATCAGCAACAATACATCGGGTTTCATATGGGAAGATGTCAATTACATAATCAGCCCTAAGGAAGGGGCGAGCATAGCCTCCAACATCCAAAAGCAAGCCGTCACCCACCAATTCCTCTATCCTGACCCGATCAGATTCTCTCATAAGAAGCGCATCTTCTCCAAGACTTAATTAATAGGTTTGAACGTGAACACAGGCTCATCATTCCGTGAATTACATCCCTGCATTCTCCCATCTCGTATTCAGCCTACTTCATCCCCAGAATCCTGCGGACGCCTTCTCTATAGGTGCCTTTCTCGGCACACAGGTAAGGTTCGAGCTGCCAAACGAGACGCTCCAATCCAAGCATGTTGACCACTGAAACCGGCAAGTATTCAAGCGCAAAATACATGATCTTGGTTGAAGTCCTCTGGGCGACCTTGTGGAAGAGTATCATGCCCTTGCGCCAGTATTGCGGGTAATGCTTTGCAAACCAAACTGCGTCCGGCTCCCAGAGTGTGGTTGAGGCGCCGGTTTTCAGCGTCTGCTGTCCGAGGTGAATTACATGACCCACGTTGCGCAATACAAGGGAATATCCTTCTTCACGCAGAAGTATAGATAGAATTACATCACAAAAAACACCCGTAATTTCTGTAGGCATGAGGCCTACCTTTTCAAGCGCCTCTCGCGAAAAAGCAGCCACCACAATTACCATCCTGCTTGGATAACATCTCCGGGGAACTGGAAGCCTTCTCTCTATTTGAGTCCCATAGTCGCAGGAAGTCAAGTATGGAAATGCACAGGCGATGTTTCCTCGCACCTCGGCTGCCAATTTCCGGACTTGGGCAGCCTGAATGAAAACATCGTTTGTTAAATATACAACTACCGGATTTTTTGTTCTCATGATTCCGGCGTTGACAGTTTCCGTGGCGGAAAGTTCCTTGCCGCAATGAAGGTATTCAACCCCGAGCCGTTCCAAGCCCTGCGCGAGCTCGTCGTCCCTCACCGGACTACCGTCAACAAGAATAATGTTCAAGTCCGTGGGTTGTTCCTTACATAAGAACGCCATCGTATGTAAGGCCATATGATGTAGGTGGGCTGCTTGGCTCTTGTTGTAATGACAGACCACAACGTCAATACGATTACTTTCCGAGCCCATATTCGCCAGCCTCACTTCTCGCCATCAGATACCAGATCACCATGATTGATAACCTGTAGTAGCATGACCTATTTCACCTGTGCGCCTACCCGCGCTTCGAATTCGTGTTCGGCGATGCAGGTGATAGGGACTTGCAAGGAAGAACGATAACCTAGATAACCCACATCGCCAGTAATGAGCCTGTGTGCTACCATCTCGTCATCCTCAGAAGACCGTGTATAAGCTCAATTGCATGTTCCAAATAGCTGCGACACTATGGGACACGCTCTGGAGGTTTCAAGGTTAAGAAGGTTAAGCAACCATTTACCACGCCGGGATTGTACGCTAATGGTACCAATCCCTGCTCTGTATGCTCCAACACTCCGAGGTTGACCGTCTCTATATGAAAAAGGTTACTCAAATAATGGTGGTGATGTGCACCTACAGCCAGCTTATAGATGCCGGGTTTCAGATCATTCTGAAGAGTAAACTTGATAGTGTGCCTGCCAGGCTCGAGCGTCCACCGCGGCTTAACGCCATCATCATCATGATGGACGCTGAGAATCCACGTTCCGTCAGCCAGTTTGATACCAGCCCCAAAGCTCACATCATCGACTTGTTCCAAGACTTCTATTTCTACAGATACTGAGATCGGCTGCTGCCAATACACAAAAAATCTATTCTCCACCCCATTCAGTAACCTAATCCGTCTCACCCGTATCTTATTGACCCCTGTTAAGTGATCCTCGTCGCTTATTACCTTTTCTGCTGCATCTACCTGGTTCGCACTTAGGTATGTGTTGACAACACCATCTACTGGCCCTAGTGTTCTCACAACTCCTCGTTCGAGAAGGATCGCTTTTGAGCAAAGGGCCTTGACCGTGCTCATGCTATGACTCACCATGACTGCAGTCTTTCCCTCACCAGCAACCTTCTCTATTTTTCCAATGCACTTCTTTTGAAACTCGATATCCCCCACCGCCAATACTTCATCCACGAGCAGGATCTCCGGTTCCAGATGCGCTGCAATTGCAAACGCCAGGCGGGTGCCCATTCCTGTCGAGTAATGTTTTACCGGCGTATCGAGAAACTTTTCAACCTCTGCAAACGCTACAATCTCATCAAAGTTGGTGTTTATCTCGGCCTTGCTCATGCCGAGAATCGCCCCATTTAGGAAGATATTCTCTCTTCCTGTAAGTTCTGGATGAAAACCTGTCCCTACCTCGAGTAGCGAGCTCACCCTTCCTCTTAACTCAACCTCTCCCTCTGTTGGCTCTGTAATCCGTGATAGAATTTTTAGCAACGTGGTTTTGCCTGCCCCATTGGGACCGATGATACCGATGACCTCGCCGTGCTTGACCTCAAATGAAACGTCCTTCAAGGCCCAAATGGTGTCAAATCGAGGATGGGAGATGGAGGATGGAGGATGGTTTGATTGCGGATTGCGGATCGCAGATTGCAGATTCTTGCGATTAAATGGGGCTGTAAACACATTAGTCAAACTTTCGCGGAGGGTTTTATAGCTCTCGCGCGGTCCGATACGGTATTGTTTACTTAGATTTTCAACCCTGATTGCAACGTTGCTCATTTTAATTTAAATTACATCAGCAAAGGTTTTTTCCATTCTTCGGAAGTAGTACAGGCCACTAATCAAAATTAGAATGACTACAATAATCGAGACCCCTAACAATATCCCAGGCCCCTTTACCTTCCCCAACAATGCCCACCGAAACCCTTCAATGACACCTGCGAGTGGATTAAGACCATAGATAAAACGCCACTGTTCAGGAACCAAACTGCTTGAGTAGGCAATCGGTGATGC
>Ga0315274_10015329_pt1 | contig 10858 bp, 10 predicted proteins | sample YL17G02_20_MG_FD_203700 | JGI IMG/M metagenome (GOLD analysis project Ga0315274, IMG submission 203700) | Sediment microbial communities from Yellowstone Lake, YNP, Wyoming, USA - YL17G02_20 | ecosystem: Environmental > Aquatic > Freshwater > Lake > Sediment | place: USA: Wyoming | collected...
AATCCCGACCAGGGAGACTCGCACCCAGGCGTCCACAACCACGCCCTTGTCCAGGATCCGGTCAATAACCTCAACCAGACTGGAGGATCCGATCGCTTTTTCTACGGCCATATTTTTTCACCTCCTTTCGTTCTGAATTCCGCTTTGTCGATCGAGGAGCGGTCAACCTCTTTGTCGACACTTTCTTTATAAGCAATATCCGTGCCAAACCATAATTTCAAAATAGTGCTTTCGTATCCCGTTAATTGTATTGTAATTACGCCAAGGCCATTCCATGGAACAGGGATTTTTTGCCTGAGAAGGGACATAATTGGGACAACTATGAGATTTAAACGGGACAGAATTGTCTCCGGCCTTGGTTGAGTAGAGGATGCGCCTGAATTCAAGCAGGTTCCGGAGCCCGCGAACGGGGCGCGGCAGCCTGGGAACACAGCCCACCCGGAGGTCCGGGCACTGAGCGATGACTTCCCGCACATATCCCTGTTCCTCATCCCGTTTCCGGGAGCAAAAAGAGCAATCGTCGGGTGGGGTGACCATGTTGATCACGATCTGCCGGCAGGCGATCTTGAACCTGCGGAGGGCCTGGAGGACTCGTTTCATTTCGACGACGCCCATGGCTTCCGGGATGGTGACGACGACGATCTCGGTGCCGGCGGCCGGAGACAATTTTGTCGCGTCTTAATCATATATATCCCAATAATGTCCTTTTTCAGACAAAGCGTCTCTCTCTTCTATTGACAGGCCTGGACATAAATACAATGCAATTAACGAGTTACGAAAGCATCTTTTTAAGACTATGGTTTGGCATAGTTATTGCTTAATCTCAGTATAAACCCATGTCCCAAATAATACGGTTGAACCATAAGTATTTTATCCTCGGCTTTCTCGTCCTCTTTTTCGTGGGCGGAAGGCCGGTCGAGTTCGGCCGGGAAACGGTCTTTTTCCAAGGGTTTCCCATCCCAAAACCGGTGATCCGGATCGCCCTGGGCCTAAACTTGGAGGACATCCATATCCATGCCTCCTCGGGCATGATGATTTATCAGGCCGCCGGAAACTATAAATCGTTGGCCGACGACGCCTCCGATGTCTGGGTGAAAGACCTGAAGGAAGCGTTGACCGAAATATTCTTCGTCCAGGTCGACCAGTCCCGCCGCCGCGACGAGGCCGAAAAAATCGCCCGGAACCTCCGCCCCCGCATCGACCGCCCCGTCAGCGTGTCCGAGGGCCGGGCCGATGATCTCGAGGGCGTCTTCCAGGTCCGGGTTGGGGATTTTCTCACCCGAGGCGAGGCCTTGGCATACATCAAAACCCTGAATACGCTCGGTTTTCCCGAGGCCTGGATCATTCGAGAGGAAGTGACCGAGCGGGCGTCGAAACGCCCATGGGTCATGGTCAACGACGAACTCGTCAACCTGGACGGAAGGACGTCCCTTTATTTCATCCCCGCGAACCCGCAAAGCTACTTGAACTATGGCGGTAAAAATTACCGCGGCATCTTCATTCTGCGGGGCAGCCGCCGGGGGACGATCCTGGTCAACGTGCTGAATCTCGAGGATTACCTCAAAAGCGTGGTTCCCGGAGAGCTGTCGCCGTATTATTTCGGCGAGATCGAAGCCCTCAAAGCCCAGGCCATCGCCGCCCGGACCTACGCCTTGAAGAATATCGGCCAGTTCGGCGACCTCGGCTTCGACCTGTACGCCACTCCGCAGTCCCAGGTGTACGAAGGGATGAGCCTCGAACATCCCTTGAGCAGCCGGGCCGTCGCGGAGACAAAGGGGGAGGTGGCCGTCTATGACGGAATGCTCATCAACGCTTTATACACCAGCACTTGCGGCGGCGCGACCGAGAACGCCGAGGCGGTGTTCGGGGGGAACGCGGTCCCGTATCTCCAAAGCACCCAATGCCTGATGGAGAGCGAGTGGGGCTGGACGCTTCAAACAGGACAGAGTCTTCCGACGTATTTCGTCGGCGGAGGCAATGTTTCCCGGAAAACCGCGATCTTGGCGGCTCTCGGAATCCTCGCTCCGGACGGCGGCCGTTTTGGACCGGAATCACTGGCCGGATTGACCGGAATATCCAATCTTGAGCTTGGTCCGAATCCCTATCTCCTCCGGAGCTTGGACAGTTCGGCCTCGTTCTTTTTATACCTCGACCTTGAGCCGGGCGACGCCGTGCAATGGATCGAAGACGAAGGCCAGGTTCGCTTGCTTCAAGTGCAATCCATCCCCCTCTCCAGCGTCGTCGATCAACCCTCCCATTATCACTACTGGCAGGTCCGGACCGCGCGAGAGGACCTCGAAGCCCGTATTAACGAATATTATCCGATCGGGAAACTGATCGACCTCGTTCCCCGGAAACACGGGGCGTCCCAGCGGGTCATCGAGCTCTCTGTCATCGGCCGGGAAAGCCAGGTCCTGGTGACCGGTTTGAAGATCCGTCAGGTCCTGAACCTCCGGGATAACCTTTTCGTCATCGACCGCGAGACGGACGAAGAAGGGCAGCCCACTCACTTCCTCTTCTCGGGCAAGGGCTGGGGACACGGAGTGGGCCTCTGTCAGGTCGGAGCTTTCCGGATGGCCCAGAAAGGCGCGACCTATGAAGAAATTCTAAAGAAATATTACCGCGGGATCAAGATCGATAAAAGGACCTGAGCCCCTTCATCACCCGTCGTGACCCGGGAATCTGTTCCAGGTCAGCCAATAGGAGCATACGGCGTCCAGCAGTTTGTCGAACTTCTCGAAATTCGCCGGTTTCACCAGGTAACTTCCGGTGCCCTGGACGTAGGCGGCATCGATGTCCGAATTGTCGTCGGCTGTCGTAAGCACGACCACCGGGATCCGCTTGATGCTGTCGTCTTTTTTGATCCGGCGCAACACTCCCAGTCCGTCCACCTTCGGCAATTGAAGATCCAGAAGGATCAGGTCCGGCCGGGGACTGGTCTCGGGGTCGGCGCAGGCGCCCTGGCGAAAGAGAAAATCCAGCGCCTCCTGTCCGTCTTTGACCAAGAAGAATTGGTTCGCTACGGGGAAGTCTTTGAGCATGCGCCGCACGATCTCGACGTGCGCCGCGTCATTTTCGGCCAGCAGGATATTGATAGGTTGTTTTTTGGCCATGGCTTTTCATCCCCCCTTTCCAAACTCCCTGTTCGGTTTTTGGATGCCGCCTCACATTGTCTCTCTAATGGGTCGATAGGCATCAGATATCGCCTTCGTCGACCTTGGAAATAAGATATCCGCTCAAGTCCTCGAACCGTTTTTTATTCTTAGGATAATAGGGAAGCAGGGATTGGTATTCTTTGATTTTTCGTATTTCCTTGATTTCTTTGATTTTGATGTCCCGGGCGAGTCTCGGCTGGACATGATGATAAGCGCCGATAAAAAGAATACCGGTTTCGCCCTCATCGAGGGCCAAATCTATTCTTCGGGCAATATCGTCATCTCTTTGGTTTAGAAGCAATTTCTTGGTTAGCTTATATATGACTAAGCCGAATAGTTTCTCCACGGTCGTTTTGGCCCGGATCATTTTCAGCAACCGATCTCGCTCTTTCTTCACCAGGTTGAAGTCTTCCGTCTTCATCAATAGCGCCCCTCGGTGAAGGAGCTTGGAAACCAATTGGTGATTTTTGCTGCCCGCTTTCTCGCCTTCCTGGATGATGTTCAATCCCACGTCCCCGTCCGCGACCATGCCATCTTGGAATATCTTGGCTCCGGAGACATTGATCGAATCAAAATAAAGGAAGAGCGCGTCCCAAAAACCGTCGATGGTCCTCAGATGATCTCTCCACATGTTTTCGCCGAAATTTTCAAGGCCTTTTCGATGGACCTCTTCGGCCAGAGAGCCGAGATCGGCGCTCGTGTGGATGATCGGAACATAAAGAAGAGTTCTCATTCGTTTTAAGCTTCGCTTTTTAATTTATTGACTTCTTCCTCAAGTTTCTTGATTCTCTCCTCTTTCTCCGACTCTTGGGCTTTGGAGGAAAGATAAGAATCCGTTTGCCACCAATTGATCCCCATCTCCATGGCCTTGTCCACGGAAGCAATCAACAGCCTTATTTTGATGGTGAGCAGGTCAATATCGGCGATTTGAATTTTGATGTCTCCGGCGATGACGATGCCCTTATCCAAGACCCTCTCTAAAATATCCGCAAGATTCGTGGCATTCGTGGCATGCATCATTTGTTGTTGGGTCATGGGATTGTGCTCCTTTGTTTTATGACGTCAAATTCCCCAGCGGCCCTAAATCCAAATCCAGCTCTTCATCCTCAAGACCAAAGATCGTCTGAACCTCTTTGATCTTCTTCTTGACCGCTTTAAGACTCAACCCTAATTTTTGAATTTCAACGGGAGACAGAGTCCCCCGCTTGACTCTCCGAAAAGCCTCTTTTTCCAGGAGTTTTCTTATCAGTTCAACCAAGGTTAAAACCAATTTGGCTAAACCCTGCTCGGCCTTTTTGGGATGGTCCAGGTCGATGAGTCTGGGAATATTCTCTTCCGCTCTTTTGATCTCCCTTTGCAGTTTCTCTATATACGCCATGTCCTCAGGGGTCAATTCCCGGTTCGGATTGCCGAAATTCTTGCCGGAGAGCTCTTCCGCCTTGGACACAGAGGTCAGAATCAGCCTTAACCCTAAATAAACAAGGTCGACATCCGCGACCCTGAGGACGAGATCGCCGTTGATGATCGCCCCTTTTTCCAGAACCTTATCCAGGGCATCGACTAATCCGGCATGCTCGCCATATTGGGACGTATGATTCATCCATGCACCCTATTTTTCAAGCGTGGGGAAATGATAGGCCGGCCAGGGGCCGCTGAACTCAAGATAAATGCCTTTTTCTTGAATCTCTTGATTCAGTCTTTGGGCCGCTTCTTTGAATTCTTCAATTTTCTCTTCAGCGACCAAACAGGCGGCATTTAAAATCATGGGCTCGCGTTTGCCCGTCAATTCTCTCCCCAAAATATTATTATGGACCGAGGCTTCGGCTTGCCGGCTTAAGCTTTCATATAAACCTTCGACAACATGATGCAATTCTTTGTTCACTTCACTTGAAATGACTTCTTTTAGCTCTTCCTCCATAAAAAAAGCCATTCCCTCCGGCAAACCCGCGATTTCTCTCTCCTTTTCTTGGATGGCGGCATTGTTCTCTTTGACCGCCTGCTCGAACTTATTTTGATCCGTCAAATAGGCCTTGACGCCCCATTCCTGTTTTCCTTCAAGTTTCTCCAACGTATCTTTGAATTGTTCATGGTGTTTGTTTAAGGTCTCTTGGAGCGCCTTTTCTTCTTTGAATATCGTTCCGAATTTCATCGGGATCAAACTCAATATCTCCCCGCCGTTTCTCATCGCTTCTTCGATAACCGTCTCATGAAGGACGGCCTTTTCTTTAATCCATTGGAGATCGTTCTGGGCCTTGATATGGATTGTTTCGGAATCGAATTCCTCCAAGGACACTTTGCTGACTACGGCCTCCAATCCCTGATAAGTACGGGTGAAGACCCCTCCCTTTTCATCGATGCCTTTGGTTAAAAATAGAGAAGACGCGCCACGACTCTTCCTCACACAATACAAATAGAATCCTTCCAACGGGCTTACTCTCTTTCTTTTTACCTCTGTGTCCCTATGCTTGCCATCCCTTTTTCGCTCAAACCCCATAAGATTTCCATCTTCACCCAAAAGGCTTCCTCCAGAACTAAGCGTCTCAAGATATAGATGCCGCGGATACAAATCTTGTGTTCGAGGCGGCAGAAAGATCATCCCAACTCCCTTTTATAAGCAAAAACAGTGCCAACCCATAAACTCAATGCCTAAATTACGTAACACGCTGTTAATAAATATATTAAAATAGTGACCAGCCCGCGATTCGAGATATTACCAACGGGCACAGTCAAAAAAGGGACAGAAATGAGACAAAAAGGGGGCAGATTTGTCTATATATTCAGACTTTTTATCTTGCGATACAGGGTCTTTTTATTCAGCTTCAGGAGTTCTGCCGCCTTCGTTTTTTTACCCCCCGCCTCCTCTAAGGCTTTCTTAATGACATCCTTCTGGAATTTGCGGGTTATCTCCTCAAAAGAAGCCCCTTTTTCCGGGGGCTTTGCGGCCTCAATCGCCTCGTTCGTCGGGAGGCGCGGATTTATGGATAAATGGTCGAGTTCAATCGTGTCTGATAACGCCAACAAGACCGCTCTTCTGGTGACATTTTTAAACTCCCTGCCATTGCCCGGCCAAGCATGATTCAGGATGCATCGCATGGCCTCCGGCGAAAATCTCTTGACTTCCTTATGGAACTCGCTATTCGCCTCCTCTAAAAAATATTTCGCTAAGATGGGAATATCTTCCATTCTTTCCGCTAATCGAGGCACCTCGATTTGAAACTCATTGAGCCGATGATAGAGGTCGTCTCTGAATCTTCCCTTGCGAACCTGTTCTGAGAGAAGAACATTGGAAGCCACAAGGATACGCACATCGATGCTGATCTCTCTCTGGCCGCCCAAATGCTGGAGTCTTCTTTCTTGAATGACCCTTAAGAGCTTCATCTGGACGGCCTCGGAAAGATTCGCGATTTCATCTAAAAACAAAGTCCCGCCATGGGCTTGTTCAAACTTGCCGTTTTTTCGACCATCCGCTCCCGTGAAAGCGCCCTTTTCATAGCCGAAGAATTCACTCTCCATCAAGGTCTCAGGCAGAGCGCCGCAGTCGACGGCCACGAAAGGTTGATCGTGACGTCGGCTCTTGTGATGAATCCGTCGAGCGATCAACTCCTTGCCTGTTCCACTTGCGCCCTGAATGACGACGGTCATGTTCGTCGGAGCAACAATCTCAACCTGTTTGAGGATCTGTTGAATTCGGGGACTTCTTCCCATGATCTCTTCAACACCTTGGCTTTCACCCAATATTTTTCGTAATCTCTTCACCTCCTTGCTCAGACTCCGGGATTCCAATGCCTTTTTGATGATCAAGATCAGCTCTTCATCATCAAATGGCTTGGCAACATAGTCAAAGGCTCCCATTTTCATGGCCCTGACCGCGCCCTTGACATCGCTATGGGCGGTAACCATGATAGTGAGGAGGTTTTGATCTATTTTTCGCATCCCCTCTAAAACCTTCATCCCGTCCATGTCGGGAAGCCGGATATCCAATAAGGCAATACTGGGGGCACGTCTCGCAACCTCTTTTATGGCCTGACGACCATTGGAAGCGGTCATCACCTCATATCCCGCGCCTCTTAAAATCTCGGACAGGTTGAATCGGAAATCCCTATCATCGTCGACAACTAAAATGGTTTCCATTCTTATCCTGTCGTTTTGACTTCGCTTTCGCCCGGTTTGGCTCCCTTGATACGCATTTCTCTTATCTTTCGGATGACATCCTCTTCATTATAAGGCTTGTCGAGAAAGCCATAAGCGCCCAATTCCCTTGCTTCGTTTCTGGCCTCTTCGCTGCCAAAGGCGGTCGTTATAATGACTGTGGGGGCGGGAGTCATCTTCCTGATGAAGTATAATAACACCATTCCATCACCATCAGGCAACTTGAGATCCAATAATACGAGGTCCGGCAGCCGCCTGTTCAAGCGTTTAAGCGCTTCTCTCTTCGTATGGGCGAGCTCCATTTGAAAGCCGCGAGAGCTTAAGGAATCCCCCAGAAGAGAGCACAATTCCTTCTCGTCGTCAATGAGCAAAATGCTTTTGATCTGTTTTCTTCCGCGGGGGGTCCTTCTTCCCGATTTCCGTCTTTCACTCTTACCGAATTGGGCTCGTTCATAGAGCTTAAAAAAGGGTTTCAGTTCCTCAAGTTCTTCAGGCTTTCGCCAACCGGATAAATTGATATGCCAGACAACCACTTCGCTCGCTTTTATCTTGCCGCTTTTGATCCAGGACTTTAAGCGACCGTCCGACACTTGGTGATAAACATTTGTGCCTCTTTTCATATCCCATCTTATTTCCGCCATAATGATGTTCCCCCCGTTATGACTTTCCTTTAATGTCTCCTTCGCCACCTGACGGCTTCGGTTCAAGGGGCAAACAAACAGAAAAGGAAGATCCCTTTCTCCACGCGCTTTCAACCTCAATCATGCCCCCATGGCTGGTAACAATATTTTGACATGTGGACAATCCCAAACCCACGCCCCCCTTTTTAGTGCTGAAGAAGGGGTCAAATATCTTTATCAGATTATTTTCCGAGATGCCTCTTCCGTTATCTCGAATCGTGATTCGAAAAAAATCCTTTTCGTTTTTCGTGGTAGTCCACAAATTGCCGCCGGGCCGCATGGCCTCCATAGCGTTGATGATGATGTTCAGGAAGACGCGCCCCAAATATTCTTTATCAACGAGTAAGATCGGGGGATGAGAGGTCAGGTTCTTAATCACTTGGATCTTCTGCGTTTTAAGCCTGACTTTATGGAAGATCAAGACATCCTCAAGGATCCGCTGGACATCCACAGGCTGAAGATTAAGCTTTATCGGGCGGGCGCAGTTCAGGAGTTCCGTAATTAAAAAATCGATCCTCTCGGTATTCCTCTCCATGATCTTGACATAGGGGTGGCCCTCCGGCTTTATCCTGCCCTCTTTGTTGAGTTGTCGGATCGACAAAACAATATTGGTCAGGGGATTTCTTATTTCGTGGGCGATGCTTGAGGCCATCCGACCGGTAAAAGCGAGTTTCTCCGAATACACCAAAGCGTCTTTATTCGCCTTCAAAGCCTCGTAGGAAGCCCCGAGCTCCTCCCGGGAGCGAGTCAATCGATCAATCAAGTCTTCAACGGATGAGCTTTGCTGATTTAAGAGGAATTGTTGCCCCCGAATCGTTTTCTCAAAATCCGATATTATATTCTCCCTCTTCCTTTCCTCGGTGATGTCGCGATAAAGCACCTGGAACTGTTTTTCGCCGTCCCAAAGGATTTCCTTCCGGAAGACCCGGAGACGGCGGACTTCGCCGTTTTTCCTCACAATGCCGATTTCATATTCGGAGGGGCCGATATCTCCACTCTGCCTTATATTCCTTCTTTCTTGGGATTCCACAAGGCTTTCCGGAGTGTAGCGCTTCTCAATGCTTGTGTTTCTCAGTTCCTCGAGGCTGTCGTATCGGTACATTTCCAGAATGGCCCGGTTCGCATAAAGAGTGGTTCCATCCGCTGTGGCGATGCGCACTCCAAGAGGGGAATCATCCAGAGAATGTTGAAAGTTCTCTTTCTCCCGGCGCAACGCATCCACCATCCGTTTGCGGGTCTGGAGGAGGGCCCACTCGCGAAGGGAACGCTCGACGGCGTGGGGGATGGCGGCGAAAGCCCCGGAGGACTTCTCGATATAATCGATCGCGCCCGCCTTCATCGCCTCCACCGCGACTCGCTCGTCGCCGTAGCCGGTCATGATCAGAATGGGGAATGGGCCGGCCTCCGGCGGCGATGTCAGGACATTCACGCCATTCCCGTCCGGCAAGTGGAGATCTACGATTGCGAGATCCGGCGGTTGCGCGGCCGCAAGCGTTCTGTAATCCTGCAGATTTCGGGCCAAATGGACCACGGCCTTCATGCCGGAATCCAGGAAAATCCGCTGAACGGCTTCGGCGTGCGCCGGATCGTCTTCGACGAGCAGGATGCGGACGGGCTCTCCTTGGCTCATGGCTTTTCTTCCTCGGCCCGCCGGCGTCTCGTCTTCGCCAGGGTGAACCGGAACGTCGTGCCCTTCCCGAGGCCTTCCGATTCCACCCAGATCCTGCCGCCGTGCAACTCCGCGATCCGCCGCACCAGCGCTAGGCCGATGCCCTCGCCCTCCATTTTAGGATCGAGCTTATGGAACAGGCTGAAGAGCAACGGCTGAACCTGCGGATCGATCCCGATTCCGTTATCGCGCACGTGGAGCACCAGCTCCTCGCCGGTCTGTTCCACGCCGATCTCGACACGGGGCGCCGGCTCGTCGCCCATGAACTTGACAGCGTTATCCACGAGGTTCAGGAAGACTTCGACCAAGCGCGTTCGATCGCCATAGAGCACGACCGGTTCTTCCGTCACCTGAACCTTCACGCCCCGCCCGGTGATCCGCCCCGCCACTAAGTCCAGGGCCTCTTTTACGATCGCCTGCAGGGGCGCTTCCTCGGAAGGGTTTGTTATATGTCCGACCCGCGAAAGCCGGCGGATATCGTCGAGCAGGCGGCCCATCTTGTCGGCCGCGTTGCGGATGAAGCCCAGGTCCTCTTCCACTCGCGCCGCATCCCGGCTCCGGATGTCCCGTTCCAGATGTCCCTGGAAGGTCTGGATCGTCACCAGCGGGCTTCTCAGATCGTGCGCGACGGCGTGGGTGAAGCGGGTCAGCTCGTCGTTCTTCTCCTGCAGTTCCTTCGCTTTCCGCCGAACCTCTTCCTCCGCCTGCTTGCGCTCGGTGATGTCGGTCAGAAGGTTGAGCGTTGCCGGTTTTCCTTTCCACCGGATCACCGCCGCGGACAGGAAAATCCAGGTTAACCTGCCTCCCGCACCGATGATCCTGCAATCGTAGGCGTCGCGGACGGTCTCTCCGGCGATCCGCTTCCTATAGTTCGCAATCAATAGTTCCCTGTCCTCGGGCCAGACGAAATCGATGAAAGACTTGCCTTCCAGATCCCCGGCCGGCACACCCAGGAGGTCGGACGTCCTGCGGTTGGTGAAGACGAGGGCGCCATCTTGCACGATGACGATCGCCTCGTTCGCCTTTTCGACCAGGGTGCGGTATTTCTCCTCGCTCTCGCGCAGTGCCTCCCCCGCCCGCTTGCGCTCGGTGATGTCACGTATGGCGGTCACCCGGGCGGTCCGCCCTTTATAGGGGATATTTTCAGCCTGAACTTCAACGGGAAACGTGGAGCCGTCCTTGCGGATGGCAACACCCTCATAAGC
>Ga0315274_10015335_pt1 | contig 10857 bp, 7 predicted proteins | sample YL17G02_20_MG_FD_203700 | JGI IMG/M metagenome (GOLD analysis project Ga0315274, IMG submission 203700) | Sediment microbial communities from Yellowstone Lake, YNP, Wyoming, USA - YL17G02_20 | ecosystem: Environmental > Aquatic > Freshwater > Lake > Sediment | place: USA: Wyoming | collected...
GAGAAGACCGACCAGAACTTTGAGCTTCATTGCGTCCCCTCCTGTTGACCATTGGCGTCGACCTCGACAAAGAGATCTTCCCACACACCCGCGAAATCCGAGGGCGAGAACGCTTCGTAGTACGCCTGAGCGAGCTCGGTCTCTTCTGCGGAACGTGTGTTCGTGTAAAGCCCTTTGCCGAGGTAGACGCCCGCGGCCGCAGCCAGAATGAGCATCACACTCCCCACCGAGACGCGGACCCAACCGACTGCACTTCGTCGGCCGCGTGCGGCCCCCCGTTCCTCGGCCAACGCGCGGATCCGTGAAGGAAGAAACGGATCCGCCGCCAGACGGGGGAGGAGCGTTGGGTGGGGTCTCTCGACAAGGAGTGAGATTTTCTCAAAGTACGTCCGGCACTCGCCGCATTCGTCGAGATGCTGCTGGACGCTTCGACGCTCCTCCGCACCGAGGCCGCCCTCGATCCAGGCTTGATACTTTTCTCTGGCGGTTTTGTGTTCCATGGTTCACGCAACAACGTTTACTCGAGAATCATCCCCAAACGCGGAAACTTCTCTTTGATAAGCTTCTTCTGTTTGTCGGTGAGGATTTTCTTCGCCTCGAACAGGTTGGCGATCCGCGCCGCTTGAATATCCGCGTGCGCTTTCGAAATCGCTCCCAAGTGGCTTCTGATTCGAGCCAGATCGTCACTCCCCGACAGGAGTTGGTTGTGAATCTCGAGCTGCTCCTTCTCGACCTCGGCGTGAAAATCGACGAGCTCCTTCTGTGTCTCGTAGACGAGCGTCTGGAGCTTGTCGGCCTGCTCGTCGCTGAGTTTCAGCGCCTCCGCGTGACGGAGCATCCGCTCGGCGGCCAGCCCCTCACGGGGACCCCGTCCGTGCAGACCGCCAAAACCCATACCCCGCGGCGCCATTCCCTCGTGCATCATTCCCCGATCCATCATTCTTGGGCATGTCGCTTTCTGATGCATCATTCCACGATGCGCCATCCCCGCCCCGGCACCCTTCTCATCGGGGGCCAGCGCCGGGCGGCCGAACCGTCCTTTCTCTCGCCCCATGTGAGCGCCGCCCATGGCTCTACAACAACAGCAACCGCTGCATTCGTGCTCCAGGTCAGGGGCCTCGATCGACGGATCGGCCGGGCTCACGCCCTGCGGAGGCGGGGGAGGCGGTGTCTGTGGATCATCGGCCACCGCCAGAGGAGCGGCCACCGCCGTGAACAAACCCGGGCTCAGGGCGGGCGTCATGACGGCGAATACAAAGAGCGCCGTCGCGAAAAAGAGAAGCGTCTTTCTCATCTTGACCTCCAGTTCCATAAGACATTACCAAACATTCTCTTGCGCGCAGGACCTGTGACGGGAACCCGTTCTCGTTTTCTCGTCATCTTTTTGGACAGTCGTGCCCGATGGTTCCTTGCATCTTTTTTTGACCCTGCGGCCTTGACCTCGCTACCGACGCGCAGCACCCGAGACAATCTCTTGCGTTTCCCCCTGACTCTAAACAGGCGACTCGTGGTTCAGATCCGCCCAAGCCACGGCTCGAGTTTCTTGATGAGCTGTTTTTTCGCCCTGTGGATCCGCGTCTCGACGGCGGCTACGCTGAGTCCAAGCGTGTCCGAAATCTCCTTGTGGCTCATCCCGTCGTAATAGAAAAGGACCAGCGGCACGCGGTACTTGGGAGGAAGCGATCGAATTATCGACCACACGATTCGGGCCCGCTCCTGTTCTTCGAGTTTTCTTTCAGCGGACGACTCGATCGCCGGAACGGCGAAGGCCGGTTGTTCCTCTCCTTCTCTGAGAACATCCGAGAGCTTCTGATCCATGAAGAAAACCCACCGGCGCCGCCTCTCTTTTCTGAGATAGCTCGTGATGTGATTGATTGCAATCCGGTAGATCCAGGTGAATACGTGGGACCGCTGCTCGAAATCGCCGAGGTTCTCGTAAACTTTAACGAAGATCTCCTGCGTGAGATCGCGCGCCGTTTCCTCGTCCGCGGTGATCCGGTACGCGAGGTTCAGCACGCGGTCCGCGTACGCGCCGTAGATCTCTTCGAATGTCGGCCGGCCCTCGCCGTGCTCCACGTTGCCACCTCGCGGTCCCGGTACACCTCGCCTCCACGTTGGACGAGAGTTTAACCGAATCCTTGCAGAAATGAACGGCGAAGATAGAGGCACGCAGAGCGCGTACAAGCGACTGGCCGGGGCCGTACACGCCCGACGCGGGCCCCGCAGAATGGAAAAACGCGGCCCCTCGGCAGGAGCCGCGTTCATGTTTGGGCGTCACGCGTGGATCTCGAAAAGCGCGTTCAGCGGCGAGCTTTCGCCATGGCTTCGAAACCGGGGCGAAAAACCTGCTCGGCGAAGGTGCCAAGCGTCGTCGCCGCCGCCTTCGCCTGTCTGGGGAGCTCGGGAACCACTTTCCCCGCGTCGAAGGCCACGTACATTTCGACGAAAAGATCGGCCGTCTTCGCGGGTATGCCCATTCCTGTGAGCGCCTGGCGCATCTGGTCCGGTGTCGTCGTGACGAACTTGACTTCTTTCCCGAGGGCTTCGCCGAGGGTCTTGGCGGCCTCTTCGAACGTGACTTCCGCTGGGCCGACGAGCTCGATCATCGAGCGTCCCGTCCACCCTCGATCGAGAATGCGTTCGGCGGCGGCTTTGGCGATGTCGCGTGACGCAATCATCGCGAGCCTCGCGCTCCCGCGCACGGGCATATAAACGGCGCCGTCTCTGGCGATCGTGTCAGCCGCCATGAACAAGTTCTCCATGAAAAACCCCGCGCGGAGATGTGTCACGTGCGCACCGGTTCGGTCGAACTTTTTCTCGACGTCGTGGAGCCCTGCGATCGGCCCCGTCCCTCCGGGCAGATGGGCGCCGATGCTCGAAAGATCCACCACACGGGGAATCTTGTTCTGAGTGACCGCCTGCACAGCGATATCAACGAGTTTATTCTGATAACCGCGGAAATCATTGGTTGCCATATTCGGGGGCGTGACCCAGAAAAGCACATCCGCGCCTTTCGTGGCGTTGAGGACGAAATCAGCATCCTCGAGATTTCCGACATGCGCCTTGGCGCCGCGATCGACAAATTGTTTGACCTTCTCCGGACTTCGCGTCAGAAGGACGACGTCGGTCCCAGCATCCAGGAGATGTTCCGTAAGAACTCGTCCGATGTTTCCGTTCGGTGTATTGACTGCGACTTTCATTGGTACCTCCTCAAAGGTGTTCGTTTCTCAAGTTGTTTGTGAAAAAAAGAACGCTGCCTGGCTTTTCGCTTGGCCTCAATATATGAAAAGATTCTCTCCGCGCAAGTACCGATCGGCTACGATGTCCACTCGGCGAGTTTCTCCCGGGCCTTTGTGGCGGGTTCATAGACGGGGTCGGCGTTTTCCCACACGGAGAGCGCCTTCTGCAGAGATTTCAGCGCCTCGGCTTTCCTCCCCTGGTCCGCGTCGAGCAGGGCGAGTTCGTAGAGCACCTCGGGGTCGTTCGGGAAAACCTTGAGCATCTTCGTCAAAGACGTGCTGGCTTTTTCGTACTCGCCGAGTTTGCGCTGGCACCGACCGATATAAAAATGAGCCGAAGGATCGGCCGGGGTGGCGGCGGCCTCTTTTTCGAAGCGTTCGATTGCCTTTCGATAATCCCCGCGGATTTCCGCGATGCGCCCTTCCGCGAAGTACACGTCTCCGCGAAGCTGCTCGATCCGATACGCCTCGATGAAGGGCATCAGCCGCTTGAGAGCAGCCTCGGCGCTGTCGGCTTCTTCGAGCTCGAGATACGCGTACACATAACCCAACGGTACGAGCTCATCGTATGGCGGCTGAATCTCTTTTCGAATGGACTCGATGATCGCGAACGCTTCGTCCGGGCGTTTGGCCTTGATCAAGATCCTCGCGTCCAGGGACTTTCTGATCATCAGCTGGACAGGGGTGTACACACTCTTGTACTCATCCCACTTGAGACGCATCTGTTCGAACGACTTTTCCAGTTCTCCGCGATTCAAATAGAATTCCTGCAGTCCGGAGTAGATCTCGATCCGATCGCGAGGGGATCTCGCCATACGGAGAGCATCGTTGTATTTCTTCAGGGCAATGTCGCTCCGACCTAGCTTCGCGTCGATATCCGCGAGAGCGCGGAGGACCGACACGTTTTCGGGGTCGAGAAGGAGCGCTTTTTCGTAGTACGTCGCGGCCTGGTCGTATTCGCCGAGAACATCGTAGACCCCGCCGATTTCGGTGAACGATTTCGTGTTTTCCGGGTTGGCTTTCGCGTACCTTTCGAAGTACACGAGGGCTTGACTGAAATCCCCTTTCTCCCGGTAGAACAGTCCAATCCGCCTCAGGAACTCGGTGCGATTCGGATCGATCCTGAGTATCTCGTTGTATTCCGCTATGGCCTTGTCCATCTCGTTCCGCGCGGCGAGATTCTCCGCCAGCGTCTGCCGCGCTGTGACATCCGCCGGGTAGAGTTCCGTCGCCATCCTGAGCACCGCGATGCTTTTCTCGGGCTCCTTGTTCAAGACGTAGTACGCTGCTTTTGCTTCGAACTGTATTCGCTCGGGCAGCTTGTACACATGCCGCATGAGGCGCTGAAGCGCCCAGTCCATTTTTTCGCCCTGGTTCCCGTTCACGTAGAGATCGAGGAGCTGCATGTACGCGCCCGCCATCGTCGAGTCGATCATCGTCGCCCGTTCCACAAGTGCGATCGAGCCAGGCCAATCGTGTTCGAACCACGCCTTCTTCGTCCCGATACTGAAGGCCTTGAGCGCTTCGAGCGAAGAGGTCATCATCTCGGCGACCGGAAGGTCTTTGACGCCGCCGGGGCGCGTGTCGGGGATATTGACATCCCGTTTGGTGTCCACGGACATTTCGTCGACGAGCGAGAAGAGGTTGGGTCCCTTGTACGTTTGGGTGGCTGCAAGCCTTCCGGTGGAGGCGTCATGAAGCGTTCTCGTGACGACATACCCGCCGTCTTCGACGGAAAACGACCCCGTTACCAGGTAGTCCAGATTCGATTCGTTCGCCAGCCGCTGTTTGAAACTCCACGGCGCCTGCTCCCAGCTCTTGAACCCGGCCCTCTGGAGCCGCTCGATCGCGAAGGGATCGAACGCCGAGCGCACGGTGAGAAACTGATCCTGCAAAAGGTCCTCCTCGAGGAGCAGGGGGATTGCCACCCCAAGCCAGTCATTCTCCGCATTGCCGGTCTTGTTGTCGAAGAAGGCGAGCGCGAAACTCCTACGGTATTCGCTTTTGGGCACAAAACGCTCGATCGTCTGACCCTTTTCGTCGACCACGGCCACCGTTTCAGCGACACCGCGTTTTCCGCCGCCAAAAGTGATCACGAGAACGATGATCAATGCCGCGATCACGGCCGCGCTGGGGAGCAGCACGACCGGCCTGAGCAATCCCCACTTCCCCTTTCGCCTTGCGAGGGGCCCAAGCCGCGTGCGCGTCGCGGACCGCGATTTGGACGAACCGACTTTCACCTCATCGAGGGCAAGCTCGAGGTCCGCGAGCATTTCTGCGGCGGTCTGATAACGGTCGGCGGGGTTTTTTGCCATCGCTTTGCGGATGATGTAGACGAGATTGGTATCGGCGTTTTTCCGGAGTTCTTCGACAGGCTTGGGAACTTCGTTCAATATCGAATAGATAACGGCCTCGTCGTAGTCACCTTTGAACGGACGCTGTCCCGCCGTCATCTCGTAGAGCATCACGCCGAGCGACCAGATGTCGGTCCGGTGATCGACCTCGTCGCCGCGTGTCTGTTCGGGCGACATGTACGCGATCGTCCCCATGGTCGTGCCGAGCCGGGTGACGTGCGTTTGCCTTTTCGACTTGGCAAGGCCAAAGTCCATGACCGTCGCCACGCCGCTCTCCGAGAACATGATGTTCGACGGCTTGATGTCACGGTGGACGATGCCCTTCTTGTGCGCCGCCTCGAGGCCCCGGCCGATTTGAATGGCGATCTTGAGTATGTCCTCCGTCGCGACCGGACCGTGCTCGATCTTGTCCCGGAGGTTTCCTCCCGAAAGGTACGCCATCGAGATGAACACCTGGTCGTCCGCTTCATTGATCTCGTAAACCGTGCAGATGTTCGGGTCGTGGAGGGCCGCAGCGGCCTGGGCTTCGTGGAGGAATCGGGCCCGGTCACCCTCGTCTGCGAGCGCATTCGCCGGGAGGAACTTGAGGGCCACGGTACGGTCGAGTTTCGTGTCCTCCGCTTTGAAGACGGCACCCATCCCACCCTGACCGAGTTTCTCGACAATCTTGTAGTGAAGGATCGTTTTGCCAATCATGTCTTGCACGCTCCCCGGCTCGTTAGAGACGGCTGACCGGGCTGGCGAAAGCCACCCGACCGGATCGAGTTTAGCAGCGTTTCCCCGCGGCGTCAAACGTCACTGGAGTGCTTTTTGCTTGATGGACTTTCATGGTTTATCATTAAGGCGGATCCGGTACTGTGACCGTATCAGAGGGAGAGCCCGCGCCGTGAAACACGCAACACCCATCGCGCTCTTTTTCGTCGCGGTTGCGCTCATCGCCGCATCCGTGGTCGCGGCCGATGAGGACCGGATGTGCAAGGCCTGCGGGGAACCCATCCACGGCTCGTACTTCGAAACGGGCGGGCGCTTCTACCACCCGCGCTGTTTTACCTGTGAGTATTGCAGACAGCCGATCAAAAACTCGTTCACGGTTTTTCGTAACAAGAACTACCACACACCCTGCTTCGAAGAGCACGTTGCGCTCCGGTGCGCCGTTTGCGGCGGGATCATCGAGGGCCGGTATCTCCTCGACTACTGGGGTAACGCGTACCACACGCGCCACAAGGACGATGTGCTCCAGTGTGACTTCTGCCAACGGTTCATCGTGGGACAGCTCGTCGACGGGATGAAGCGCCTCCCCGACGGGCGCTGCCTTTGCACGAAGTGTGCACCGACATCGATCACTACCGTGCGGGAAGCGCGGTCGCTTCTCCGCGACGCCGCAAAGAAGCTCGAAAAGTCCGGGATTTCGGTCGATCCGGCGCCGGTCGAGCTCCACCTCGTCGGGCAAGAGGAACTCCGCCGGATCGCCGGCGAGAGATCCCACGACACGAAGGGGTTCACGGACTATCTCGTAAAAAAGGGCCCGTTCGGGATGGTGAAGAACGAGGAAGCGAAGGTCTATCTTCTGAACGGCATGCCCCGGACGCAGGCGGTGGCGACGGCCGCTCACGAACTGATGCACATTTGGCAGTTTCAGAATGGACGTCTCGATCAGAATCCGGTTCTTTCGGAGGGAAGCTGCAACTTTGCCTCGTATCTCGCGCTTCGACGGATCGGCGGCCGCGAGGCTGATTACGTGATCGACGGGATGCTGACCGATCCCGACCGCGTCTACGGGGAGGGGTTCCGGCGGGTCAAAACGTACGCCGAAAAGAACGGCATCCCGGCGTGGCTCCGGCTTCTCAAAGAAAAGAACCCCGACCTGTCGCAGCTCTAGCCTTTCGTGCGCCACCCACGAGAGTGTCAGTCGTTGTGCGCCCGTGGGGGGCGAGGGGTCCCCACCCAACAACCTGTTGTCAAACCTCCCCGGCCGCCGTATCCTCGCACACGTGATCGGCCACACGATATCGCACTACAGAATCCTCGATAAGCTCGGCGAAGGCGGGATGGGGGTCGTCTACAAAGCCGAAGACACAACGCTCCACCGTCTCGTCGCCCTCAAGTTTCTTCCGCCCGAGCTGACGCGTGAACCCGAAGCAAAAATGCGATTCATACAGGAGGCACGTGCCGCCTCGGCGCTCGACCATCCCAACATCTGCGCCATCCACGAAATCGGAGAGACCCGGGAGAAACAGCTTTTCATCTGCATGAGCTACTATCCGGGCGAGACTCTAAAGAAGATGATCGAGCGCGGCCCCCTGCGGCTCGAAAGAGCGGGCGATATCGCTTTGCAAATAGCGCGTGGTCTGTCGCGTGCGCACGAGGGCGGGGTGGTGCACCGCGACATCAAGTCGGCCAATATCATGGTCACCGAGCGGGGGGAAGCAAAGATCGTCGATTTCGGTCTCGCCAAGCTTGCGGGGCAAAAGGGTATCACGAGAACCGGCACAACCATCGGAACCGTTTCATACATGTCTCCCGAGCAAGCACGGGGCGAAGAGGTGGATCGGCGGACGGACATCTGGTCTTTGGGAGTCGTGCTTTTCGAGATGGTGACCGGCCGTCTGCCGTTCGAGGGCGATTACGAGCAGGCAATTCTGTACAGGATCGTGAACGAGGAGCCGGCGCCGTGTACGAGTTTGATACCCTCTCTTCCGGTTGAACTCGACGACATTCTGACGAGAGCGCTCGCTAAGAATCCGAACGACCGTTATCAGGATATCGAAGAGATGCGGACGGACATGGAACAGTTGAGCCGGAGCGTCGCGAGCCGGTCATCGAAGACACAGCCCGCCGCGACCCAGACTCTCCCCTCCATCGCGGTATTGCCGTTCAGGGACATGAGCCCGGGGCGGGATCAGGAGTATTTCTGCGAGGGGATCGCCGAGGAGCTCATCAATGCGCTCACACAGATCGAGGGACTCCGCGTCGCCGCCCGAACCTCGGCGTTTCAATATAAGGACAGAGAACTGGATGTGAGGAAAATCGGCAAAGGGCTCGGGGTGGAGTCGGTTCTCGAAGGCAGCGTCCGCAAGGCGGGCAACCGGCTGCGCATCACCGCGCAGCTCGTGACTGTCTCGGACGGATACCATCTCTGGTCGGAAAAGTACGATCGCGACCTCGAGGACATCTTTGCCATACAGGATGAGATCTCGCTCGCAATCGTCGACAAGCTCAGAGTGAAGCTCCTGAAAGAAGAGAAATCGAAGCTCGTCAAGCGATACACCGAGAATGAGGAGGCCTACAGCCTTCAGCTCAAGGGACGGTATTTCTGGAACCGGCGTCACGAGGGCGGGATCCAGAAGGCGCTCGAGCTCTTTCAACAAGCCGTCGAGAAAGATCCCCTCTACGCTCCGGGATACGTCGGGATGGCCGATTGCTACAACCTTTCTGCGCACTTCTCCTTCATGGATCCCAAGCTCGCCTATGCGAAGGCGAAACAAGCAGTCGCGAAGGCGCTGGAGATCGACGACAATCTCGCGGAAGCCCACGCGTCCCTCATCTGGATCAAGACGTTCCACGACTGGGATTGGGCCGGCGCGGAAGCGGAGTACTTCAGGGCGTTCGAACTCAACCCGAACTGTCCGACGGCACACTACTTCTATGGCTTGTACCTCGGTGTCATGGGAAGGTACGACGAAAGCGTCGCCCAGGCATCCCGCGCCCTGGAGCTCGACCCCGTTGATCTCGTCTTCAATTCGATCCGCGGACTCGTCCTCTACTGGGGTCGACGGTACGACGATGCGACCGAGCAATTTCAGAGAGCACTCGAAATGGATCCGAGTTTCTACCTGGCGCACCTTTTCCTCGGGTTCACACTCGCCGCGAAAATGATGTGGCAAGAGGCTCTCGATTCGTTCAGAAGAGCTTCCGTGCTTTCCCCCGGGAGCCCCCTCACCATGGGATACATCGGATACGCCCTGGCCGCCTCGGGCCGAAAGAAGGAAGCACTCGAGCAGCTCGACCGAATGGAGGAGCTGTCCAAGACGAGGTTTGTATCCTCTTTCTACAGAGCTGTGATCCACCTCGGCCTCAACGCGGACGATCGTGTGTTCGAGTGTCTGGAGGACGCTTTCGTCGAAAGAGAGTCGTGGCTGCCGGCGCTCAACACGTTCCCCTTTTTCGACGGCTTTCGGTCCGATCCAAGATCCGCGGCGCTCATCAGAAGAATGGGCTTGCAGAAATGATCGGCCAGACGATATCGCACTACAAAATCCTCGATAAACTCGGCGAAGGCGGGATGGGGGTCGTCTACAAAGCCGAAGACACAACGCTCAACCGTCTCGTCGCCCTCAAGTTTCTTCCGCCTCACGTTCTCACCGCTCACAAAGAGAAAGAGCGTTTCTTGAACGAGGCCCAGACGGCCGCACGCCTCAGCCACCCCAACATCTGCACCATCTACGAGATCGATACCGTCGACGAGCACACGTTCATCGCGATGGAGTACGTCCCCGGCGCCGATCTCGCGGAGAAGATCGCTGCCGGTCCGCTCGAGTTCGACGAAGCCGCGGCGATCGCCATCGAGTTGTGCGGCGCTCTTCGAGAAGCCCACGGCGCGGACATCATCCACCGCGACATCAAGCCCGCTAACATCATCATCTCGGAGAAGGGGCGAACGGTGCTTCTCGATTTTGGGCTCGCCAAATTGAAGACTCACCCTCAACTCACGCGCACCGGCACAACGGTCGGAACCTCGGCGTACATGTCCCCGGAGCAGGTTCGTGGTGAGAAGATCGATCACCGGACCGACATTTGGTCGCTCGGCGTCGTCCTCTACCAGATGCTCACCCGGGAGCTTCCCTTCAGAGCCGAGCACGACGCCGCCGTTCTCTACTCCATCGCGAACGAGGACCCGCAGTCCATCTCCGCGATCCGCCCGAACGTTCCCGCGAGACTCGAGGCCATCGTCATGAAGGCGCTGGCGAAGTCACCTGCCGAGCGCTACCAGAATACCGACGCGCTTCAAGCCGACCTCGACGTCTTTCTCGGCAAACAAGGAGGAAAGACGACCCCTGCGAGCGTGCGGCTCGGGTTCGAAGAGGTCCGCCGGCGCCGCCTCATCCGCGGCGGATGGATTGCTTTGGCCGTCGCCATCACCGCGGCGGGCCTGTGGCTCTGGCCACGGGGTCATCAGGAAACGCCGCCGGTTCCCGCCGAGCGGCAGGGGCGCACGCCGGCCCCGGCTGACGGCCACAGAGAGTCGGTCGCAGTCCTCCCGCTGG
>Ga0315274_10015337_pt1 | contig 10855 bp, 10 predicted proteins | sample YL17G02_20_MG_FD_203700 | JGI IMG/M metagenome (GOLD analysis project Ga0315274, IMG submission 203700) | Sediment microbial communities from Yellowstone Lake, YNP, Wyoming, USA - YL17G02_20 | ecosystem: Environmental > Aquatic > Freshwater > Lake > Sediment | place: USA: Wyoming | collected...
GCACCAGGCGGTTCTAGACCCGCGATCGCTCCGAGGGCGGTACTCCGGTGGCGGGTTGTGGGGGCGCTTTTGATTGATACTGTTCTCAACATTTGACCCCAGATCTGACCCCAGATGGGAGTGATACACGGTGGACGCCAAAGACGCGGTGTCACGGAAGTCGTTTCTTTGCAAAACCTGGTAAAACGCCAAAATACGCCAAAGACATACCGAACAATCTGAAAATCACGGTGTCGGCAGTTCAATTCCGCCCCTGGGCACCACGACAGCCGACCACTCCGCTTGGCGGGGTTTTTGATTTTCAGTCACGTGCTCTCGGGGGGCCGGCGGACACTACCTCGCCGGCGAAATGAAGAGGTGACCTGACGCTCAGCGCCGGTCATCCGGGTCCGCTTCACGCCCCGCGGAAGCCGATCAGCCGACGGGACTCCTCGTCGTAGAGGCGCAGGCGGAGCGAGCGCAGGCTCGAGAGGAGCGTGAGGCGGTTCACCCGCTGGAAGACCGGCTGCTCGCGGAACGCCTTCGGCAGGCGGTAGTTGGGAATCAGCGGGGAGAGGTGGTGAATGTGGTGGAAGCCGATGTTGCCCGAGAACCACTGCAGCACGCGCGGCAGGGTGTAGAGGGAGCTGCCCTGCATCGCCACGGCCACCCAGTCGCGCCTGATGTGCCGCTCCCAGTAGACCGTCTCGAACTGGTGCTGGACGTAGAACAGCCAGACGCCGGCCGCACCCGCGGTCGCGATGAGCGGCAGCTCCACCAGCAGCGTGTCCTTCACGCCGATGGTCGCGAAGAGCAGCCAGAAGATGACGGCGAGCGCCAGGTCGGTCACCACCACGCTCACGACCCCGCGCGCCCCGGTGCCGCGCCTGGGTAGCCGCTGCTGGATGACGAAGATGTACAGCGGGGCAACGCAGAGGAGCACGAGCGGGTTGCGGTAGAGGCGGTAGCCGAGACGCTGCCAGAACGAGGCGTGCCGGTACTCGTTGACGGTCATCGTCCACACGTCGCCGGCCCCTCGCCGGTCGAGATCGCCGGCAGTGACGTGGTGCCGGGCGTGTTCCGCCCGCCAGTCGTAGTAGGGCGTGAACGTCAGGATACCGGTGATGAAGCCCACGACATCGTTGGCGACCCGTGACTTGAAGAAGGAGCCGTGACCGCAGTCGTGGAAGATGATGAAGACCCGCACCATGAATCCGGCGGCTAGGACGATGACGGGCAGCGCGAGCCAGTAGGAGACGGCGAGCAGGCGGTAGGCGACGTACCAGAGCGCAAGGTAGGGGCCGACGCTGTTGACCAGCTGCCAGACGCTGCGTTTGATGTCCGGGCTCTGGTAGGCGGCAACGATCTGCTTCCAGCTCTGCTTCACTTCGTCCACGACGGCTTCCGACGCTCCACGGCGTGAATCCTGCATATAGGCGCTCCCAGAACGCGAATCCGGGACCTCCTGCCTTGCCCCGGATCGTTGCGACAGGATGTATTCTACTCCTCCAAAGGCGGTCGCCGGCCAGATTCGTTCTTTGGGCGCACCATTGAAGTTCAGGACCCCGGACCCCAGGGTTTGGACGAGACCGATCCGCAGGGCCGAGGTCAGCGGCGCGCTGCCAAAGGAGAAGAAATAGTGAGAACCATCCGCATGGAAGAGATGACCTGGCCTGACATCAAGGCCGCAATCGAACGAGGGTTCACGACCGCAGTCGTTGGGGTGGGATCCACGGAGCAGCACGGTCCCCACCTGCCGACGATGACCGATGCGCGGATCGGGGAGGGGGTCGCTCACCTCGTCGCCCTCAAGCTCGGCGACGCACTCCAGGCGAGGACGGTCGACGTCGGGGTGTCGGAGCATCACCTCGCGTTCGCCGGGACCCTCTCGCTGAGGCCCGAGACGTTGAAGATGATCCTCCGTGACTACGTGGACAGTCTCGTGCGCTCCGGTTTCAAGAGGATCGTGTTCGTTCCTACCCACGGCGGCAACTTCGCCACCGTCGAGCAGGTGATCGTGGAGGCCCGCGCAGCCCATCCGGGCATCGAGTTCACCGGCTACACGGATCTCCTGGGGCTTACGGGCTTCCTGAACCAGGTATCCGCCGAGCACGGGATCACCGCCGAGGAGTCGGGGGCTCACGCCGGCGAGAACGAGACCTCGATCATGATGGCCCTCGAGCGGGACCTCGTCGTGCCCGAGCGCTTCGCCCCCGGCTATCTCGGTCCGCTGGGCGAGCGTGAGGTGAAGGTCATCCTCGAGAGCGGCATGCCCACCCTCAGCTCCAACGGCGTCCTCGGCGACCCGCGAAAGGCCTCCGCGGAGAAGGGCAGGATCTACCTGGAACGTCTCGCGGATTTTCTGGTGGAGAAGGTCGGGAAGAGAGCTGCTCGTCGATAGCGGTGTTTGACTAACCCTTGACCACGCCGAGCGGGCGCAGGCGCGCGACGGGCAGCGCGATGCCCGACTCGTGCAACGCCTCCACGACCTCCGCGGCGTCCTTGTAGGCTTCCGGCATCTCCTCGGCCAGCGTCTTGGGCGAGCGCGCCGCCACGACCACGCCTCTCTGCTCGAGCTCCCTGGCGATGTTGCGCCCGGCGCCCGCCCGCCGCGCCGCGTGGCGGGACATCATGCGGCCGGCGCCGTGGGCCGCGGAGCCGAACGTCTCGGCCATCGCCTTGTCGGTGCCCACGCAGACGAACGAGGCCCGCCCCATGTCGCCCGGCACCAGCACCGGCTGGCCGACCTTGCGGTAGGCGACCGGGACCTCGGGGTGACCGGCAGGGAAGGCGCGGGTCGCGCCCTTGCGGTGCACCAGGACTGGCTGGCGCTTGCCGCCGCGTTCGTGCTCCTCGAGCTTCGCGATGTTGTGCGCGACGTCGTAGACGAGCCGGAAGCCGAGCGTCTTCCTGCTGCCGCCGAGGACGCGCAGCATCGCGCGCTCGATCAGCGCCATCATGACCTGCCGGTTGGCCCAGGCGAAGTTGGCCGCCGCCCGCATCGCGGCCAGGTACCGCTTGCCCTCCGGCGAGGAGATCGGCACCGCCACCAGCTGCGGATCGGGCAGGGCGATGCGGTGGCGGCGCGCCCCCTCGTGCATGGCGGCAAGGGCGTCGTCGCACACCTGGTAGCCAAGGCCGCGCGAGCCCGAGTGTAGGAGCACCGTGACCATTCCGGGGGCGAGCCCGAACGCGGCGGCGGCCCGCTCGTCGAAGACCTCGTCCACGACCTGCACCTCGGCGAAGTGGTTGCCGGAGCCGAGCGTGCCGAGCTGCGGTGCACCCCGCTCGCGGGCCCGCCGCGAGAGCGCGCGCGGGTCGGCCCCGGGAAGGCAACCCGTCGCCTCGGTGTGCTCCAGGTCCTCCGGCTCGCCGTACCCGTGCCGCACCGCCCACGCGGCGCCGTCGCGCAGTACCTCGTCCAGGTCGCGCTCGGAGAGGGTCGCGATGGCGCCCTGGCTGCCCACGCCCGCGGGCACGTCGCGCTGGATCTGGTGCACGAGCTTGGCCATGCTATCGCCGAGCTCGGCGGCGAGCAGGTCGGTGCGCATCAGGCGCACGCCGCAGTTGATGTCGTAGCCCACGCCGCCCGGGGAGACGATTCCCTCCTCGGCGTCGAACGCCGCGACGCCGCCGATTGGGAAGCCGTACCCCTCGTGCATGTCCGGCATCGCGAGGGAGGCGCCGACGATGCCAGGCAGGTGCGCGACGTTGCACGCCTGGACCAGCGACTGGTCCCCGCGGATCGCGGCGAGCAGCTTCTCGCTCGCGTAGATGCGCGCGGGGACCCGCATGCCGCCAGTTGGCGGCACCTGCCAGACGCCGGGTCCGACCTTTTCGAGATCCATGCTCACGTCTTCAATATAGGGCCTGCCTGCTATCGCAGACAGGTCTGGGAGCGGCCGCCGTCCACCGGGAGGCTCACGCCGGTGATCCAGGCCGCCCGTGGCGAGGCCAGGAAGGCGATCGCGTCGGCCACCTCCTCGGCCTGCCCGACGCGGCCGAGAGGGTGCGTGCCCTTGGAGTGTTCGAGAAACGCGGCGTACGCCTTCTCGTCCATGTAGGCGCGGCGGTGCAGCTCGGTGACCACGACCCCGGGATCGACCGCGTTGACGCGCACGCCCCTGGGCCCCAGCTCGAGGGCGGCGCAGTGGGTGAGCTGGTCCACGGCCGCCTTAGACACGGCGTACGGCGTGATCCCGGGGAAGGCCCGCAGCCCCGCCACCGAGGAGAGGTTCACGATCGAGCCCGCGGTCTTCTCGAGATGCGGTATGGCGGCGCGCATCAGCTCGACGGTGGCGTGGAGGTTGATCTCCAGCATCCGGTCCCACGTCTCGCGGCTGGCCTCGGCAACGGTCCCGGTGCCGATCACCCCGGCGGCGTTCACCAGGACATCGAGGCGCCCGAAACGCTCCACGCACGCCGGGACCACCCTGGCGCGCTGACCGGGGCTCGTGAGGTCGGCCCGGTGCACCAGCGCGACCTCCTTGCCGCCCAGCTCTTCCGCCAGCGCCTCGAGGCGTGCCCCGTCGCGCGCGACGAGGCACAGCAGAGCCCCGTCGCGGGCCAGGCGTATCGCGGTGGCCCTGCCGATCCCGCTCGAGGCCCCGGTCACCAGGGCGACCTTGCCGGAGAACTCGTCACTTGCCATCGTTCCTCCCGAAGAACGTCCCAGCGGCCGTCCCGGCCGTCCAGGTCTTCATCAGCTCCGCCCACCGGCCGCGAGCCTCGAGGACGAGCTTCACGAGCTCGCGCACGGCGCCGTACCCGCCGGAGGCCCGGCAGACGAGGTGGGACAGCTCCCGGGCCTCTTCCGCGGCGTCGGCCGGGCACGCCGCGAGACCGGCGGAGGCGAGCGCCGGGAGGTCTGGGATGTCGTCGCCCATGTAGGCCACCTCGTGCAGGCCGAGTCCCAGCCGGGAAGCGAGGGTTGCGATGTCGGCCTTTTTGTCCCGGCTCCCCTGGACGGTGAGCCTTCGGGGGATGCCGAGGTCGGCGAGCCTTGCCTTCACCGCCGCGGCAAGCCGGCCGGAGAGGATCGCCACCGGGACCCCCTCGCTCTGCGCCAGCTTGATCGCGAAGCCGTCGCGGGCCGAGAACGCCTTCAGGTACTCGCCGCGCGGGCCGTAGAACAGGCTCGAGTCGGTGAGCACGCCGTCCACGTCCAGCACGATGGCCCGCACGGCCCGCGCACGGGCCAGCAGCTCTTCGCGGGATAGCGACACGACCCACCTCCGGCCGCTATGCTAACCGTGCCGGCGGCGTGGGGAAAGGGCATGCGCGAACGCGAGAAGTGGGAGAGGAGGTATCACGACTCGGAGGAGCCCTTCTACGGGCGCCAGCCTTCGGCCTTTCTGGCGCGGTCGCTGCCGCTCCTCCCGGACGGCGGGCGCTGCCTCGACCTCGGCGGCGGCCAGGGGCGCAACGCGGTGTTTCTGGCTCGGCGGGGCTGGGACGTGGTCATGGTGGACGTGGCCGTCGCCGGGGCGGCGCGGGCCCGGGCCGCGGCGCAGGCGGAAAAGGTGCGCATTTCGGCTCTGGTAGCCGATCTGAGCGAGGGCGCGCTGGCGGTCCCCGAGGCGAGCTTCGACCTCGTGCTCATGGTCAACTACCACGACCGCCTGGCTACGGCACGCGCGGCGAAGTGGCTGCGTCCCGGAGGTGCGCTGCTCGTGGAGGGGTTCGCCCAGGAGCAGCTCGGCAGGCCCTCGGGCGGGCCGCAGGATCCCGCAGCGCTCTGGCATCCCAATGAGCTCCTCTCCCTCGCCGGGGAGATGCGGGTCGTGTGGTACGAGGACCGCCTGATCACCGACGACGACAACCCCCGCCACCACGGCGCCAAGTGGGTGGTGCGCCTGATCGCGCGCCGGACCGCGTAGAATCGCCTCATGCCCCCGATCGTGCAGGTCTCCGACCTCGCGGTGGCGTTCCCGGGCGCCGGCGATGGGTGGCGGCGCGTGGTGGACGGGGTCTCCCTCACGGTCGAGGAAGGCGAGGTCGTGGGGCTGGTGGGCGAGTCGGGGTGCGGAAAGACCCTCACCGCGCTCGCGCTGTTCGGCCTCGTCCCGGAGCCGAGCAGGGTCGTCGCAGGGACCGTGCGGGTGGGCGGCGAGGACGTGCTGGCCGCAGACGAGAAGCGCCTGTCAGCGCTCCGCGGAGGGGTTGCCGGCCTGGTGTTCCAGGAGCCGGCTCAGGCCCTCAACCCGGTGCGCTCGATCGGCTTCCAGGTGAGCGAGGCGGCCAGACTGCACCTCAAGCTGCCGGGCGAGCGAACCGATGAGCTTGTGCCGAAGCTGCTGGCCGAGGTCGGGCTCGAGGACCCGGCGGCCCTGGCGCGCGCCTACCCGCATCAGCTGTCGGGCGGTCAGCGCCAGCGGGTGCTCCTGGCCTCCGCGCTCTCGGCCAACCCGAGGCTGCTGGTGGCCGACGAGCCCACCTCGGCACTGGACACGGTTTCCCAGCAGCACATGGTCGAGCTCCTGGAGAAGCTGCGTGAGAGGCGCCAGCTGTCAGTGCTCTTCATCAGCCACGACCTCGCGCTGGTGGGACGCCTGGCGGACCGGGTGACCGTGCTCTACGCCGGTGAGACAGTGGAGGTCGCCGCACGGGAGGCGCTGCTCGACGATCCGCGGCACCCGTACACCCGCGCGCTGATGCAGTCGCAGCTCCGGGTCGAGGGGGGAGGATCGCAACGCCTTCCCACCGTGCCCGGCACCGTCCCCCGCGCCGGGGAGTGGGGGAGGGCCTGCCGCTTCGCCCCCCGCTGCCCGGTGGCGTTCGAGCGTTGCCGTGCGGCCCGGCCGGCGCTGACCGGGCTGGAGAACGGGCGGCAGGTTCGCTGCTTTCTGGCCAGCGACGCGGAGGAGCCCGATGGGAAAGGCTGACGGGCCCCCGATCCTCGCGGCGCGGCACGTCGTGCGCCGGTACCCCGCGCGCGGCGGCGTGCGGTGGGGCCGGGAGCGGGAAGGGGCGCCGGCGCTCGACGGTGTGTCGCTCGAGCTGTGGCCGGGCGAGATCCTCGGCCTCATCGGCAGGTCGGGCTCGGGGAAGAGCACGCTGGCTCGGGTTCTGCTCGGCCTGGAAACCCCTGACGAGGGCGAGGTCACCTTCGACGGGCGCCCTCTCGGGTCGCTCTCGGACCCCGAGCAGCGGCGGCTGCGGCGGGAAGTGCAGGTGGTGTTTCAAGACCCCCACGCATCACTCGATCCCAGACAGTCGGTTGGCGGCATCCTGGCGGAGCCCCTGGCCGTGCACCGGCTGGTTCCGCGGGGCGAGCGCCGCAGCCGCGGGAAGCTTCTGCTGGGCGAGGTCGGCCTCCCCACCGACGACGAGGTGCTCGACCGCCTCCCGCGTGCGCTCTCTGGCGGTGAGAGGCAGCGCGTGGCACTGGCACGCGCGCTCGCGTCCGGGCCGCGGGCGCTGATCCTCGACGAGCCGGTGTCGGCCCTCGACGTCTCCGTGCGGGGCCAGGTGCTGAACGTGCTGCTGGATCTGTGCGAGCGCGCCGGGCTCGCGATGCTCCTGATTGCCCACGACATGAGGCTCGTGGCACGCCTGTGCGGCAGGGTGGCGGTGATGGCTGCAGGGCGGGTCGTCGAGGAAGGTCCGACGCGAGGAGTCCTCGAAAGCCCGGCTCACAGCGCAACCTTGGAGCTCCTCGAAGCAGCACGCTGGCTCTCCGAGCCGCCACGCGCGGAGACGGCTCGGTCGCCCGGCGAACATTCCGCTGACCGCTGACGTTCTTCTTCCACGAGGAGACCCGTGTTCCTCCGTCCCCGGGCGGTGGATCTTCGGGAAAACTCGGTTAAAGTGGCACGGCGGCGGGGGGATCTGAAACCAGGCGCTGCCGCGGAACGTACTAGAGCATCGATGCGAGAGTGGAGGTGCATGTGAAGACCAGACTCTTCCCGTACTGCTTGAGTGCGGCGCTTGCGGTGTGCGGCACCGTGATGGCGGCGGAGCCCGGCTTCGTGGTGAGCACAAACCCGGGTCAGCAGACCCGCGGCGCCCGGTTGGGCGCACCCGAGCTGAAGCTCTCCCTGAAGGACGCCATCGCGCTGGCCCTCGAGCACAACATCAACGTGGAAGTCTCGCGGCTCGGCCTCGCGGGAGCCGAGCAGGGGTTCCTCGCGACCACAGGAGTATTCGACTTCCTGCTCAACTCCGACGCCGGGGCGAACTACTCCGAGTCGCCCGCGACCAACCAGCTGGTGGGCGCCGCGGTCGCCGTGCAGCGGGGCAGGAGGTTCGACCTCTACCTCTCGAAGGCGATCCCGACCGGCGGCAGCTTTGCCATCGGCTGGGCGAACACACGCTCCTCGACCAACTCCACCTTCTACTTCCTGAACCCGGCGTACAACTCGGGCCTCACGTTCTCAATCTCGCAGTCGTTACTGCGGGGGTTCGGAACCGATGTGACCCGCGCCCCGATCGAAGTGGCGAGGCGCTCCAGGGAAATATCGCGGGTCCAGTTCGAGCAGGTCGTCATCGCAACCGTACAGGCGGTAGACAGCGCCTACTGGAACCTCATCTACGCCATCGACAACCTCAAGGTAAAGCAGCACTCCCTGAAGCTGGCCCAGGACCTGCTGGACCAGACCCGCACGCGGGTTCGCATCGGCACATCGGCGCCCATCGACATCGTGCAGTCCGAGGCCACGGTCGCATCGCGAGAGTTGGACATCATCGTGGCAGAGAACCAGCTGGAGAACGCAGCGGACCTCCTGAAGGACCTGATGGGCTTCGAGAACCCGCAGGACTGGAACAGCCGCGTCGTGCCGACGGATGCTCTCGAGGTGACGACCACTACGGCGGAGCTCGAGCAGTCCATCGCGGAGGCCCTGCAACGCCGGCCCGACCTCAGGCAGCGGGAGCTCGAGACGGAGATCGACCAGATCAACGTGCTGACGGCGCGCAACGCCGTCCTGCCCCAGCTCAACCTCGGGTTGAACTACGGGCTCACCGGGGTTGGGGGTACCCAGACGATCGTTGACCCGGAGACGGGCGAGGTCACCGGGACCATCCCCGGCGGCTGGAACGATGCGCTCACGCAGATCTGGAACCGTGACTACAACCAGTGGTCTGCCGGGGTCACGTTCTCGTACCCGCTCGGGAACACGACGGCCAGGGCCACCCTGGCCCAGCAGCGCTTCGCCCTCAGCGCCTCCAAGCAGAACACCGCGTTGGCACAGCAGCGGATCATCGGGGAGGTCCGGATTGCGGTCCGAGGGCTGGAAGCCAGCGCCAAGGCGATCTCGGCGGCCGTGAAGTCGCGGGAGCTGGCGGAGCGCAACCTGGACGCGGAGCAGAAGAAGTACCTCAACGGGATGTCCACGGCCTTCCAGGTGGTCAAGATCCAGGACGACCTCGCGTCGGCGCAGGCGTCGGAGTTGCAGGCGCGGGTGTACTACCGGCAGGCGGAGGCGGTATACCGGACCGCGGTGGGAACCCTGCTCGATTCCACCGGCGTCGCCATCAAGGACGAGGCGCAGCCCAAGGAGCCGCACGCCGGGTTGAAGGACGTCAACTGGCTCAAGTACTCGAACTACATGAAGAGCGAGGCCGCTGCTCCGGTCTCGAAGCAGTGAGGCAGGGGAAGGGGACGGCTCGTGCTGATTGAGATCCGGGACCTCGTCAAGCTCTACGAGATGGGGGACATGCAGGTGCGTGCCCTGGACGGCGTCAGCGTCGACGTCGACCGTGGTGAGTTCGTGGCCATCATGGGCCCTTCGGGTTCGGGCAAGTCCACGCTCATGAACCTGATCGGCTGCCTCGACACCCCCACGTCGGGCACCTACCGGCTCAACGGCCAGGAGGTTTCTCGCCTGGACGACGACGAGCTGGCTCGCATCCGGAACAAGGAGATCGGCTTCGTGTTCCAGACGTTCAACCTGCTCTCCCGCACCTCGGCCCTCGAGAACGTCGAAGTGCCCCTCGTCTACGCCGGGGTGGCGAGGCACGAGCGGCACCGGCGCGCCAAGGAGATCCTCGAACAGTGCGGGCTCGGGGACCGCATGCACCACCAGCCCAACGAGCTCTCGGGCGGGCAGCGCCAGCGGGTCTCTGTGGCGCGAGCGCTCGTCAACAACCCCTCGATCCTCCTGGCCGACGAGCCCACCGGCAACCTCGACTCCCGCACCGGCGAGGAGATCATGCTGCTGTTCGACGAACTGAACCGGGGCGGAAACACGATCGTGCTGGTCACACACGAGGAGGACATCGCGCGTCACGCCCGCAGGACGGTACGCCTGCGCGACGGCCAGGTCGTCGAGGAGCGCCACACCTGAAGAAAGTGAAGAGTTAAGAGTTAAGAGTGAAGAGTGAACGGGTTGGCGCTTGCCGGATAATTGCTGCTCGTCCCAGGTCTTCCCCGGAGTTATTTTCCCTGCTCGCAGCTCTCAACTCTTCCTTCCTGACTCTCGGCTGTTAGCTCCTAACTCTTAACTCTCCACTCTTCACTCTGAACTTTCCCGATCTGGTGTGGCAGACTACTGGCGTGAAAACGACCTGGACGCCCCGTGCCCTGGTCGTGGGGAGCGGCCTCGCTGGGCTCGAGTGTGCGCTGGGGCTGGGCACCCGCGGCTGGCAGGTGGACGTGCTCAGCCCGGGCAGGGTGGGGCGAGACGGGGCAACCCACAGGCTGCATGCGCTGGCGCCGTGGGTTCTCCTCAGCGCGCCGTGGGTCCGCGGGGACAGCCCGGAGCGCTTCCTGGCGGATCTCAAGCGGCGCGGGCAGGGGGACGAGCGCGCCGGTCTCGCCGAGGTGCTGGCTGCAGAGGCGCATCCCGCAGCGCGGCACCTGATCGAAACGCTCGATCTGGTACCTGTCGAGCCCGAGCCTGCCATTCTTCCGGGCGACGAGGTGCCTCGGGGGATG
>Ga0315274_10015338_pt1 | contig 10855 bp, 2 predicted proteins | sample YL17G02_20_MG_FD_203700 | JGI IMG/M metagenome (GOLD analysis project Ga0315274, IMG submission 203700) | Sediment microbial communities from Yellowstone Lake, YNP, Wyoming, USA - YL17G02_20 | ecosystem: Environmental > Aquatic > Freshwater > Lake > Sediment | place: USA: Wyoming | collected...
CTCTCCCTCTCTCGTTTCCCTCCCCCTCCCCCCCCCCCTCCACACACACACACACAACCACGACCACGACCAGGCGACCGCCCCTACCTCGTCTCCGGCGCCGACGACCGCACCGCCAAGGTCTGGGACTACCAGACCAAGGCCTGCGTGCACACGCTCGAGGGCCACGCGCACAACGTCTCGGCCGTCGCCTTCCACCCGGAGCTGCCGCTGATCGTGACGGGGTCCGAGGACGGCGCGTGCCGGCTGTGGCACGCGGCCACCTACCGGCTCGAGGCGTCGCTCTCCTACGGGCTCGAGAGGCTCTGGGCCGTGGGGGCCGCGCGCGGCTCCGCGGCGATCGCGCTGGGCTACGACGACGGCGTCGTCCTCGTCTCGGCGGGCCGCGACGACCCCGTCGCGTCGATGGACGGCGGGGGCCGCGCGGTCTGGGCCAGGCAGGCCGACGTCTGCGGCGCCGCGCTGCGGTCGCTGGGCCCCGCGGAGCTGGCGGCCGCGGAGGACGGCGAGCGGCTTCCCCTTGCCGCGAAGGACCTCGGCTCGTGCGACTGCTACCCGCAGCAGCTCGCGCACTCGCCCAACGGCCGCTTCGTCGCCGCGTGCGGCGACGGCGAGTGGTCGATCTACACGGCCCTCGCCTGGCGGTCCAAGGCCTACGGCGCGGGGCTCGACCTCGCCTGGGCGGACGACTCGGCGAGCTTCGCCGTGCGCGAGTCCCCGGCCCTGGTGCGCGTGCACAGGCAGTTCAAGGCCGCGGGCGCGCTGCGCCCCCCCGAGGCCGCGGAGGGCGTGCACGGCGCCGGGCCGCTGCTCGGCGTGCGCTGCGCCGAGTCGGTCCTGTTCTACGACTGGGAGCTGGTCACCTCGTTCGGCGGCGGCGGCGGCGCCGACAGCGTCATCCCGGTGGGGCCCTCGGCGCGCCTCGACGTCGCCGCGAGGGAAGTGCGGTGGTCCGAGTCGCGCAGGCTCGTCGCGGTCACCACCGACTCCGCCTTCTACATCCTGCGCTTCGACGCCGCCGCCGCCGCGGCCGCGGCCCAGCGCGCCGCCGACCGCGCGGGGCTCGAGGAGGAGGACGACGGGGAAGAAGATCCCGAGGTCTTCGAGCTGCTCCACGAGGTGCCCGACGCCGCGCTGACCTGCGTCTGGGTCGGGGACGCGTTCGTGTACGCCAACGGCGCGCGCAAGCTCTGCGTGTGCGTGGGCGGGGACGTCACGACGCTCGCGCACTGGGACCGGCCGCAGCTGCTGCTCGGCGCGGTCGCGGGCGCGGCGGCGGCCTCCGGGGCGGCCGGGGCCGGGGCAACCCCGTCCTCGGGTCGCGTCTACGCCATAGACAGGGCCCACGGCATCGCGGGCTACTCGCTCCAGCTCCCCGTGATAGAGTACAAGTCCCTCGTGCTGGCCGGCGACATGGACGGCGCCGCGGCGGCGCTGCCGGGCGTGCCCGCCGCCGCCCGCGACGACGTCGCGCGCTTCCTCGAGAAGCGCGGCCTGAGGGACCTGGCGGCGGAGGTCGCCGTCGACGCCGAGTACCGCTTCGAACTGGCCGTCTCGCGTGGGGACCTCGCCGGGGCCAGGGAGCTGCTGCTGCTGCAGGGGGCTCCCGCCGCCGCCGGCCCCGGGGCGGCGGCCGCGAAGGGCGAGCTCGGCGCGGCGCTCGGTGGCACCGAGAGCCGCTGGAGGGCGCTTGGCGACGCCGCACTCGCCGCGGGCGACCTCTCGCTCGCGGCCGCGTGCCTGCGCGCCGCAGGCGACGCCGGCGGGCTGCTGCTGCTCGCTGCGTCCGTGGGAGACGTCGAGACGCTGCGCGAGCTCGCCGAGGGCGGAGTGATCGGAGGAGGAGCAGCGAGCGGAGAAGGGAAAGATCCGGCGGCGCACGGCAAAGCCAACGTCGCCTTTGCCGCCGCGCTGCTGCTCGGCGACGCCGGCGCCGCCGTCGACGTGCTCGCTGCCGCCGGGCGGGCCCCCGAGGCCGCGCTCTTCGCGAGGTCGCACGCGCCCAGCAAGGTCGGCGCCGCGCTGCGCGCCTGGAAGGCGGGTCTGGCCAGGGTGAACCCGAGGGCCGCGGAGGCGCTCGCCGACCCGGGCGAGTACCCCAACCTGTTCCCGGGCTGGGCCGAGGCGCTGGCCGCCGAGGGGCGCGGCGGCGGCGGCGCGGGGGCGCCGTCGGCGAAGGCCGCCGCTGCTGCTCCGGCTGCCGCTGCTCCGGCTGCTGCTCCTGCTGCGAGGCCTCCTTCTGCCAACGGGCACGCTGCTGCTGCTGCTCCGGCTGCCGCTGCTGCTGCTGCACCAGCAGCGGCGGCGGCGCCTGCGGCACCTTCGCCGCCGAAGCCGGCCACCGCGGTCGCGCCGCCTCCGGTTGCCGCTGCGGCCCCCCCGCCTCCACCCCCCGCTTCGGCTGCTCCTCCTCCTCCCCCCGCCCCCGAGCAGCCCGAGTCCGAGGACGACAACGACGCGTTCGCTGATCCCGCGGCAGCAGCACCAGCAGCCGCAGCAGCGCTGACGAAGGACGAGGGCGAGCTCGACCTGGACGAGTTTGACGACGTCGAGGAAGAGGAGGTCGAGGAAGCTGCTGCCGCTCCGGCGCCCGTCGCTCCTCCTCCTCCTCCTCCTCCTCCGGCACCCAAGGCGGCGTCGCCGCCGCTGCCTCCTGCTCCTGCTACTGTCGCTCCCCCTCCGCCGCCGCCGCCGCCTCCTGCTTCCCCGAAGCCCGCTGCCCCGGCGCCGGTCGCTGCGGCAGTGGCCCCGCCGCCGCCGCCCGCCCCACCGGCGCCCGCGGCCGCGACCGAGGACGAGGAAGAGGACGAGGATGACTGGGGCGTCTGAGATTCTAGAAAGAGAGGTTGAATCAAAAGAGAGAGAGTGCATAGAGAATAGAGAGAGAGGGATGGTTTTACTAATGGAAGAGAAGTGGAGAGAGAGATGGAGGGAATCAGAGAGGGACGTGAGGAAAACAAAAAACGAGTAAAAAAAAGCAAAAGTTTCGCATTTTTAATTTTTGAAAGTATTTTCTCTCTCTCTCTCAAACGCGATGAAATTACACACGACGGCGGGCCTTCAATTCTTCTTTTTCCTCTCTTCGCCTGTTCCTCTCTCGCGCGCGCGGCGCCGTGCGTATGATTTTGGTGGGGAAAAAAACAGCTCTGTCTCTCTCTCTCTCTTTAAAAAAAACAAGGGGGGGGGGAGAACATGTTTTCTCTCTCACTCTCTCTCACTCTCTCTCTTCTTCCTCTTGCAAGAATCAAAAAGGGAAAAAACAGTCATCTTTTCCCCCACCCCCCTCCTCCTTGAAAGAGTAAAAAAACAGTGTTGCTTGTCGATCAACGAGAGGACCAACAAGGGGGTGAATGGAAATTCGTGTTAGGTTTGTTGTGTTTTTTCAGTGGGGGGCAGAAAAATGGGGGAGCGGTGGTGAAAAAAGTTGATTTTTTTCCAGGTTTTTTTTTTCCCTCCTCTCTTTCTCTCTCTCTCGAGGTTTTTCTTCTTCTCAACCTCGTCGTCGTCATCAAATCATCTCTCTCTACGCGCGAGCCGTGGGCAGGCGCTCCGTCGCGTGAGCCCCGACGGGCCCGCGGCGGCGGCGCGACAGCGCGACCGCGGCGACGCCGGCGACGGTGAGCACCACCAGCGGCACGAGCACGCCGATCGCGACGGCGCCGCCCTTGGACAGCTTGCCCGACGACGCGGGCTTGCTGCCGTCCTTGGGGGCCGCGTCGAGCACCCCCGGCAGGTTGGCGGTCTGCAGGGACTGCTTGAGGCCCTCGGGGGCCGTGGCCGCGGCGAAGGCCTCGGGCTTGACGGAGCCCTGCGCGAGGCGGCCGAGCGCCGGCACCAGCTGCTGCTGCGCGACGAGCGTCGTCTTCTGCGCGTCGGCCGGGTTTTGCGACGCGGCGGCCTCGGCGTTGAGGTTGGCGACGGCCGAGGCCGCGGCGGTGGCGACGTCGGCGGGGACGGGCGCAGGGGGCGTTCCCGCGGCGGCAGCCAGGGCCTGGGCGCGGGCGAAGACCGCGGAGACGACTGCGGCGTCGGCGAGGTTGAGGGGCTCTCCGGTCGACGACGACGAGGGGGCGGCGCCGGCGGCCGAGGCGGCAGAGTTCTTCTCCGAGGTGACCTCGACGGCGCCGGCCGGGGAGGCGGCGGCGCCTCCGAGCCCGGGCAGCGTCAGCGAGGGCAGGGCCGGGGGCTGGGGCGGGGCCTGGCGGCGCGCGCGGCGGGCGGCCGGGGAGTTGTCCTCGGCGGCGTCGTCCTGGGCCAGGCGGCGGCCGCGCGAGCCGACGCCGGCGACCCGCTCCGGGGCCACCTCCGCGGCCTCCTTCCTCGCCTTCTTCTCCGCGGGGGACGCGGAGGCGCCTCCGGCGGCGGCGGCCTCGGCGAGCGCCATGTCGACCATCACGGCCATGTTGGCGTACGAGGGCGAGTCGGCCGACAGCAGCGACGCGCCGACCGTGACGACGTTGGAGATGGCCGCGTTGGCGCGCACGGCGGCCATCGCGGGGCCCTTGGGGTCGGCCTCGGCAAGCGCCGCGGCGAGCGCGTCGTAGGTCGGGACGTCGATCGACGCGTCGAGCCCGAAGGCCGCCGCCAGCTTCTGGGCGTCGAGCCCCGCAGAGGCGGCCCCGAAGACCAGCAGCGTCGACAGGGGGGACGCGGCGGGCCCGCGCGCGACGGCCTCGGGCGTGGCCGGCAGCGGCGTCGCCAGGGGGTTGAAGGCCGGGAGCAGCGTCGCGCGGTCGAAGCAGTGCCCCGGGGCGTCGGTCGGGCTCGAGACCGCCGCGAGCTGCGTGCCCTTGGCCGCCGGGATGACGTAGGCCACGCTCGCGGGGTGATCGGCCAGCAGCCGCGAGGGCACGCCGAAGCGCCCGCCCTTGACGGTCGTGGCGAAGCCGTCGACCTTGTCGAACGTGCCGTCGGCGCGCGGCAGGCCGCCGACGATCAGCGAGCAGTCGGAGATGTAGCCGTCGTAGGCGACGCCCTGCAGGGCCGGGGCGCCGTCGGCGCCCACGGGGAGCTGCAGCGCCGAGGCGGAGGCCGCGACAGCTTGGCGCGCGGCCTCGTCGGCGGCGGCCTTGGCGCGCGCGGCGTCCTCGGCGGCCTTCTCAGCCTCGTTCTTCCAGTCGTGCCCGCCAAAGTTGGCTGACGAGCCGGCCGACGACTTGGACAGGATGTCCTGCGACGTCGGCGTGGAGGCGCCGGAGGAGCCCCTCTTGGAGGGCGGGCCGGCGGGCTTGGGCGGGCGCGGGACGGAGTCGACGAACGACTTCCACGCCTGCCAGGGGCTGGCCGTCGGGTCGATCGCCTGGCCGTTGGGCAGCTTGGGCGCGCCCTCGGAGAACTGCACGTTGATCGGCGCCGCGGCCGCGTCAAAGGGGTTGCGCACCGAAAACCCCTTGGGGATCGGCACGCCCTGGCCGTTGGCGCCGTTGGTCTTGACGAACGACACGAAGTGGTTGGCGAGCTTCTCGGCGTCGGTGGCTGCGGTCTGCATAAACTCCTTGCCGCTGGGCGCGTCCTTGACGCCGATGCAGTCGAAGAACGGCTGGCCCGTCTCGCCGCGGACGACCTGGTCGAACTTGTTGCCCAGCGCGTCGATCGCCGACTTAGGCGCGTTGAGCTTGGCGGTGCCCGTGGCCGGGTCGAACGTCACGAGCGGGGGCCTCCTGGCCTCGGGCTTCTTGAGCAGGTCCCTGATCGAGGAGTCGCGGTTGGACAGCGACGCGCGCACCGAGTCGACGAGCTTGTCGGTCGGGCCGAACTCCTTGGTCAGCGTCGCGTTGCGGCCGGAGAGCGCCTCGGCGAGCGTCGCATTGCGCAGCTGCAGCCTGGCCATGAACGTCGAGTTCCTTGCCGCGAGCGCGGCGACGCCGGCGGCGCCGGCGTCGGGCCCGGCATCCTTGGTGATGGCGTCGAGCTCCTTGATCGCGCCGCGGTCGGCCAGGTCCATCGCGGCCTCGCGGGCGGCCGAGTCGGTGTCGGCGGCGCCGGACTCGACGCGCTTGAGCAGCGCACCGTACTTGCCCGTCGACTGCGCGGCCACGGCCTCGGTCAGCTCCTCCGAGTTGGAGAACTTGTTCTCGCCCGTCAGCGGGTTGATGAGGTTGGGGATCGAGACCGAGGGGGCTCCAGCAACAGCGGCGGGGGCGCCGGTGACGGCGGCGGCGGCGGGACCGCCGAGGACGGCCGAGGGGTCGATGATCTTGGCGCCCGAGGGGTTGATCGAGTCGTCGAGCGCGGGCTTGGTCGGCGAGCCGAACGACGTCGCGGGCATGCCCGAGGCGTCGAGCATCGAGGCTGCCGTGGCGGAGGCGGCCTCGTCGACGGCGGCGAGCGGGGCGGCGACGGCGGCGGCGGCCAGCGGCACCGCCGAGGCAGGCGCGGCGGCGGCGGCAGCTGCGGCGGCGGCGGCCTCGACGGCGACGGCAGCGGCGTTGGCAGAGGCGGCGGCCTGCGCGTCGGCGTCCTTGGCGGCAGCAGCGGCAGCGGGCACGGAGGCAGCAGCCCCGGCGTCGGCGGCGACGGCGGCGACGCCGGCGGAGGCCGCGGCCATTTGGGCCTTGAGCGCCGACTCCATCGCCGCGGCCTCGTCGGCGGTCGACGGGACGGCCTCGAGGAGCATGCGGCGGCGCGAGGGGGGAGCAGAGGCAGCGGGGGCAGCGGCAGCGGCAGCGGGGCCAGCGGCAGCGGCGGCGGGGGCAACGGCAGCGGCAGCGGGGGCAGCTGCAGCGGCGTCGGACGTCGCCTTGGCCGAGAGCGCCTCGCGCGTCGCCGTCTCGACGCCCGCGGCGAGCGCGACGGCGGCCGGGTCGCGGGCCGAGGGCTGGTAAGGGGTGCACGCCCACTCTCTTCCCTCGGCGGCGTAGGTGCGGACCTCGGGGACAGCAGCGGAGGCGTCGGCGGCAGCGGCGGCAGCAGCGGCATCGGCTTCAGGAGCGGCGGCGCCGGTCCCGGGGGCACCGCCGCCGAACGAGGCGTCAGTGTCGGCCGCGAGCGACTGCGATGACATCTTCATCGCGACCGACTTGAGGCCGTCAGCGTCGGGCAGAGCGGGCAGAGCGGCAGCGGCGGCGTCTCCAGCTCCAGCAGCCTTGTCCCCTCCCCCGACGAGGCCGCTCAACTTGGACATCAGCGACTTGACCGCGGACTGGGCGGCGTCGGCAGAGGGCACCGTCGGCGTCGCGTCGGCGGGAAGCTTGGAGAAGACGGTGCCCTTGGGGCCCTCGAGCCCGTCGGGCATGCCGATGGGAGACGCTGACGCGAGCTGCTTGAACACGTTCGGCACGTTCTTGATCGCGGGCGTCGCGAAGATGCAGAAGTTCTTGTCGTCGGGCGAGAAGCCGTACGGGTTGGCCCCGGGCCATCCCCCGAGCTCGTGGCCAGACTGCTTGAGCACAAGCATGCGGTCGAGCAGCTTGGAGAAGTCTACGTGGGTGTAGGCGTCGTTGGCGAGCTTGAAGACCTTGTTGGCGACCTGTGAGGAGGGAGGAGGAAGGGGGCAGGGGTAGAGGGAGAGGAAGAGATGAAAAAATGAGGGTGAGTTTTTTCTTTTCTTTTTCCCTTCTCGCCCATCCTCCTCGACCCTCTCTCTATCCTTCTTTCTCTCTTCCCTCTAGAGCTCTCAAAAAGAGAAGCGAAAAACAATCACGCACCACGGGAGCGCGCTCCTGGACCTTGTCTTCGACCTTGGACACGATGTACTCCGGGCTGGGCCCGTTCTGCGGGTTGGGGAACTTCATCTCCTGGTTGATCGAGTGCATCGCGCCCGACACGCGCGGCGCCGTCGCGAGCACAGCCTGGTTGGCGGCGGCGACATCGGCGTCGGTAGCGCGCGGGGTGCCCTCGACGAGGCCGGCGGAGCGGGCGGCGGTCTGCAGGAAGGACTGAGCGGCCTGGAGGAGATTCGGAGGAGGAGATTTGGAGGAGGAGGAGGAGGTGGAGGAGAAGAGGAAGCGAGAGAGAGAGACGAGGGAGAGTTAAAATAAGTGGGTTTTTTTTTCTTCCTTGGAGGCCGAGGTCGAGAGAAAAGAAAGAATTCAAAAAAAAACGTCAAATCAACTCACCGCCGGGTTGCTCGCGAGCAGCTCGACCTGCTTGTCCAGCGCCACCTTGATCGAGTTGGGGTCGGAAAGCGAGATGGCAGGGCCCGCGGCGGGCGCGGCAGCGGGCGCCCCGGCGATGCCGGCGAAGACCGAGTCGAGCGAGGCCGCGGCGGCCTGCGGGGCGGCCTGCGGGGCGGCGGCGGGCGCGCCCGCGGCGACCGCCTCGGCGGCGGCTCCCGCGGCCAGGGCCTCGGCGGTCACGGCGTCCAGGGCGGCGGCGGCGGTGGACCCGGCGGCGGCGGAGGCGTCGCGGGCGGCGACGGCGTCGGCGAGCGCGGCCTGGGTGGCCGAGCCTGCGGCGGCGGGCTTGTCCTGGAGGAGGTGGCGCAGGGTCTGAGGGGAAAAAGAGGTGTTTGTTTGTTGAGGTGCAAGTGAGGAGAGAGAAAAAAAAGCGTGCGGCAGTCGAAACGGTGCACTCGCTCTCGCGCTCTTTCTCTCTCTTCCTTCCGCCCGTGACCCCCAATTCACGCGCTTCGCTCTATTGCAGTCCTTCAATTATCCTCTCCTCTGGATCTAGATACGACGATTGCTCAGGGTCCGGGGAGCCCAGCAGGTCAGAACGGAGAGAAAAGAAGGAGGGAGAGCGAGAAGGAGGACAGGAAAACAACTGCATCGTCGTCGTCGTCGTTCGAGAGGAGAGTCGAAGAGAAGCAGAAGGGCTGCGCATGTCGATTGGTTGCTCGCGTTCTCTCGCTTCCCCTGCGCCCCCCCCCTTGTCCGCTCCAACTTTTGCGCTCCGCGACTCGATGGTGGATTCCATGCTCTCCAGGTGGGCGCAGAGGAGACGAAGCGATGCCGCGCGTCTCGGCGCGGCACGTGCCGAGCTGACTGAAGAGGGAGGAGAAGAAAACTTTTCTGTTTGCTTCTTCTGCAATTTGGACCGTCCAATGAAACGCCTCCCCTCACAGCACCCCCCGCGCGACAGCGTCCCTCCGCTTTTCTCTCCGAATCAAAGCCCCGGGTCCACTCCAACTGTGAACACGCACCATCTGCGGCGTGGCGCTGGCCATGGCCAGGGTCGCCAGGAGCAGCAGGCCCCGCATTTTGTTGTTGAGCTTCGCCATGGTTGAGCAAAGAAAAAAAAGGGAAGGTGTGTGGGAGAGACAAAAAAGACTCGACGCCGCCATTGCTCTCGTCGACCTCTCCTTCTTTTTCCCTTTGTTTCACTCCTTTTTTTCCCCTCTCTCTCTCAGGTGGTCTTCTTTTTCTTTCTCTCTTTTCGCGTCGTGCACCTCGGGGTTGGGTAACTTCTTTTTCCTTCTTTCTCTCTCCCCCTCTCTCTTCTCTTTCCTAATGGCTCTTGTTCGCGCTGTGTTTCACCTCAGGGCGTTGGCAGCAACGAAATCACTTCGTTTATTTTTTTAACCCCCATCTTATCTTGGGGCCCTGTCACTTTTGATTTTTCTAGGGGGGAGGAGGAGGACTGAATCTCCCCGAAGAATTATGGACATTCTTGGACTGTCGATGAAAAGTTGTTTTTTCCCGTTCAAAAAGTGAAGGCAAAGGGCAAAAAAAGGAGGGGAAAGGAAAGACCGGAAGAGGAAAGCAAGAAGACTCGTCGAGTCTTCTTGCTTTCCTCTTTTCTTCGCCTTTCCTCTCCCCCTCCTCCTCTTTCCCCCTGGCACTCGCGCGCTCTCTCTCGCTCTCTCGCTCGCTCTCTCTCTCGCTCTCGCTCGCTCGCTGACCTCGTTCTTCTCCTCTCTTTACACTCCACTTCCTCCACTTGTTCTTCAACGTCACCTTCCTCCCCCCTCCTCCACTTGTTCTTCAACGTCCTCCACTTCCACCTCCACGCGTCCTTCACTTTTTCCCTTGGCTGACGCGGAGCACCTGCACCTCGAACACTAGCGGCTCCCTCTCGTGGTTGGCCAGCTGCCGCCTCGAGGCGAACGTCGGGGGCTGCGGGCCCAGAGCGCCCTTGACGCCCCTTTTGAGTTTCGAAGTGTACCCGGCCGAGGGCGGCACGAAGGCGCGGCGCTTGGAGCCCGGGAGCGAGCCGGCGAGGGCCGAGTCGAGGCCGGGGACGAGGTCTCCCGAGCCCTAGTGGTTAATTTCGAAGGGAGAAAAAGGAGAGGAGGAGGACGAGGGAGAGAGAGGGAGAGAGGTGCGGTGAGCAAATAGAAAGAGAAGAAGAAGAAGAAACGAAGGAGAAGAAGAAGAAGAAGAAGAAGAAACTTTCTCTCCCCCTCTCTCCTCCTCCTCTCTCACCAGCACCACCTCGACGGGACCGACGGGCACGTCCGCGGGCTGGAACGAGACGCCCTCGACGGTCGAGTAGATAAAGTAGCCGTTGGCCCTCCGCAGCACGTAGTCGATCAGCAGCCTGTCGCCGCTTTGGGCGGCCCTGCCTTTCGCGGCGTCGCCGACGGCGAGCTCTTGCACGCGGGTGCCGTCGGCAGCGACGGAGAACGCAGCGGAGCTTCCAGCGTCGTCCTCCGGCCGGGAGGCCAGGCCCGGGGAGCTCCAGTCGCCGCCGGAGCCCGCGTTCTTGGACCGCGCTGCCGAGCCGGGTAGGGCGGTGGCGGCTGCGTCGTCCGCGATCTTGGCGACGGCGGGCCTGATCGTTGGTGGTGGTGGTGTTTTTTTTTTTTTTTTTTGAGGAGGCGGTTGAGAAGAGAGAGTCCAAGCCGTCGTCGTCGTCTCCTCTTTCCGATCTCTCGCCCCCCCCCTTCGAAACGGAAACGTACCTGGAGCTCCAGACTGTTGCCGCTGCCGCAGCAGCTGCTAGCCGAAGGGCCGCTCTTCGCGGCACGTCGACT
>Ga0315274_10015339_pt1 | contig 10855 bp, 20 predicted proteins | sample YL17G02_20_MG_FD_203700 | JGI IMG/M metagenome (GOLD analysis project Ga0315274, IMG submission 203700) | Sediment microbial communities from Yellowstone Lake, YNP, Wyoming, USA - YL17G02_20 | ecosystem: Environmental > Aquatic > Freshwater > Lake > Sediment | place: USA: Wyoming | collected...
CCCAGAATCACCCAGCAGTAGTATCAGCGGCGCTGCCGGGAGGGAATCATATCGCCCTCGAGGTTCCTGCAAAGGATATTCTTTTACGCTTCGTGTCAATAAATCCTCCCGGCCGTGTTCTGGCCCAGTCTGGCCTTTTAAAATTTCGTATCGATTATATATTTTCATCGCCCAGACTCGTACAGTTCTAGTTTGTGTCTCTGCTTGACCCTATACATGGAAAATTTCCATGCAAGATCGTTGAAGGCCAAACAAAAATAACTTATAATCCATAGACCTAAAGAAACAAGAACTGGAACAAGTTTTCCTTGAACAACTACAATTAAGGCAATCAGATGAACAGCCATAAGAATCAAAAATATGATGGCATATGGATTGATAAATGATTCGAACTTATTAATTTTAGGACAGAAATTGACAAGATCGTTGTTGGACGAACAGATCTTGCACAAAGCCTCAAACTCCTTCTTATGAAGAGTCTGGCAGTTCTTGCAGTGTTTTATTTCAAAATCGTTCGGCATTCTTCATTGCCCTTTCAATGTTCTGACGACCCGCCGGATTGGCCGAATGTATCTGCCATTCTGGACAGGGAATGTTTCCGTCATGTACATTTTCTTCAATGTACTTGGCAACGTCATATCCAGTTTTTCTAGAGCCCAAATCGTGGTCAAAACTGATCCAGGTCACTTTTCCGGTTTTCAGCTGTTCAATCGCATCATTGTAGTTTTTGATCCAGACCACATCACTTACCTTGTACTCCTTCGGGTCACGAAGATCGTCTATAAATAAGCGTATGCCTGTAGACAGTTTAAGGAAAGAATCCACTATTTTAAGTACTTTTCCCATAACTGGAAAAATTTGATTAAGAGATAATTATGCAAAAAACCGCTATTTAAATATCTTTTTTAATCCAGTAGTTGTAGATTCCCCAGCCCCAGGCAACTGTATACCAGATTGATAATACAAAAACTCCCCATAGATGATTTACGAAAGAGGTGTGCAGCCAGCAGGGTGCGGAGGCAATTCCGAGGACATAGCCCCATTTCTTAATCTTTCCTTTACAGGAAACAAACCATATGGACAGGCCGCCGAGAATGGCTATGAGGAATTGTTCCATAATAAGGAATATATATTATGGAAGAGAGGAAAATGGTCGGGAAAGCCGGATTTGAACCGACAACCACGTGCGCCCAAGGCACGTGCTCTACCAAGTTGAGCTATTTCCCGTTTACAAATCGGAGTGAGTGGATTTGAACCACCGACTTCCTGGCCCCGGACCAGGCGTTCTAAACCAGACTGAACTACACTCCGTAAAATTTGGTCGAGGTGAGCAGATTTGAACTGCTGATCCCAAGTCCCCCAGACTTGTGCCCTGAACCAGACTGGGCCACACCTCGAAATTCTTGGCAGGGACGGAAAGAGTTGAACTTTCAAATATCCGGTTCAAAGCCGGGTGCGTTACCGTTTCGCCACGTCCCTAAATTTTGGCAGGGGCGGAAGGAGTCGAGCCCTCGTCCTTAGAGCCAGAGTCTAATGTTCTGCCGTTGAACTACGCCCCTAATTTAACAGCTAGGGAGGGGTTCGAACCCCCAATCAATTGATTAACAATCAATCCGCTTGCCAATTTGCGTACCTAGCTAAATATGTCAAAGAGCAAAAAGAAAAGCCCCCGTCCCGAGTTCTTGTCGGGGCGGAGGCTTTGTTTTTTTCTTTTGGTTTTTAGATTAAATCGCCTTCACCCCAATACTTTGAGTATTCGGTTGTGGATTATTAGGCTGCTGGCGATTAATTTTAATCATAATATTTTTCTCTGTTAATAATATAACATATTCCGGCAAGACATGCAACATATTTCTTTTAAAAATGCAATCGCCGCCTCCCGATATCTGGAAGACGGCGAAGATCTCGCTTTACCGTTGGTAAAGGAGGCAAAGTTTATTTTTCTTCTAATATACCTTTTACTCAGCCCCTGTATTTCGCCACGTGGCATATTTTATTATTTTCTATAAAAACAGGTCTTTCACTTTTGACCAGTTTGTCGGAACTTTGGGAGTTATTTTTGTAACAGCTTTTTCTTTTAAAATGGTTTTCAGAGAATCCTGTTTTACGGTTGAGTCGACCTGAGCATAGATGAGGCCAGTAATGCACAGGATAATGAGCAGAATTTTTGCTATTTTATTCATATTTTCTTTTAATATAGGTAATACGTTAATCAGGATGCAAATATTTTATATGAATTGTTTATTCTCATACGATCGGCAAGATAGACATCACCTTTAGAATGGGTCTTTTTTCTTAATCCAGTTGCTTCGCATTGAATGACTCTTCTGTTTTCTTTGTGTCTGAACATTTTATCCAAGAAAATTTTTGTGGCTTCAATCGATTTTAAAACGTGAAAACCTGACTCATACCATGTAGCACAGGAACCGTCCCGGACTATTTTTTTATCAGCTTTTAGCCAAACACCCGTTGGAAGATTTCTGCTTCCTTGAGTTCCGTGAAACAAAGAAAAGATTTTCCCTTTTTTAACTTCCACAATCCGATAACAGATCATTTTTTCAATTTTCTGTTAATATATCAAGAGCGTCTAAGGCTCTACTGCACAGTAATTGTCGGTGAGATAGCTTTGATCCAAAAGCCGATATTGCAAGTGCCATAAAATTCAATTCTAATTTTTTAGGTAATTGCAGTCTTTCAATATTTTTATTTAAAGCGTCTAAAAATTTTTCTCCTGCACGAAAATTATGCATCATATATGCAAATTCAAGTTTTACTAAACAAAAGAAAGCTTCAACTGGCAGTTTTTTCATAATTTGCCGCCGACTGGGGTAACGCTCATTTGCTTTCCGGCTTTAACCCCTAATTTATAAACCTCTCGCTCTCTTCGAGCCTGACGGCCGAGAAGTTCCGTGCTTGGATTGACCATGATGCTCAGGATTTTTTCATCTACGTCTGGGCATTCGCAAGCGAAGAGCTCTCTTTTGCAGGTGGCACAGATCATGTTGTTCCTTTTTTTGAGGAATTGTTTAAGTAAATCTTCCGAGTTCCCTAATTTCCAGCTCTCTTTGTTCTGGATGCTCTATGATTTCCAGTCGAGTATGCTTTGCGGAGTTCAGCTCAGTGATGAATTCTTTCAGCATGTTCTTGGTCTGCTGCGTCATTCCGACCGACGACTTCGTAAACAGATTCAGATAGATTGCCTGTTTCATTCTCTTTCCGACGCCGAAGCCCCGCATTTCCCGACGAATCATGTAGTAATAGGCATCCGAAATTTTAATGCCGGTGGCTTTGTTGAAGGCACTCCACGTCGAATTGGGGTGTGCGTCAACATAGGCTTTGACTTTCGCTAGACGGCTGTTGTCTGAAGATTGCATGTTTCTTCTCCTTTAAGAACAAATTCAAGAAGCGGGACGGCCCATTTTATGTCTAGGCACAAAAGAAATTGTGTTCCAGTTGGGTCAGCCATTGCGTCGATTAATCGAAGCAGTTCGGAAATGCTTTTGGAACGATCGCCGCCTGACGGTCCGAAAACTGGATTTTGCCAATTGGGACGATGTATTGTTATACCTTGATATCGTATCAGTATATCCGGAAAAGTGGATTTTTCAAAGCCTCGGTAATCAATCAGGATCTTAAATCCAGATTTGTTTGCAAAAATATAGCCAGACATGGTGTGAAAAGTCTCTGTGTATTTTTCTGTTTTTTTCCACGTAAGAGTTCCATAATAGGGGGCGTTAAATCCCCTATTCATGAGATGTTCTCTCCAAAACGATAGTTTAGTATAATCGGGCATTTTTCTGACCTCCGATAAGGATTATATATCGGGGCCAGACTAGATTATGAATTTTTTTTAGAAGTGAAGTTCTTGAGGGTCTTCCTCTCCGTCGTCAATCATGTCGGTGAGAAGCTGTTCCTCTTCTTCAGCTGTATAAGGAGTTTCTGCGACAGGGTCTGGAACTATCTCCCCGTCTTCCGGATCTATGTACAGGTTGTTGCTGTTGTGTGACTTGCTGTTGCGTGACATATTTTCCCCGTTTTCCTCGAAACTTCTTTCGAGATATTGGTGTGTGTTTGAAATGAACAATGCCATTCTGGGTCATATATGAAATTTAGACAGTGTTCTTCAAGACAGTCTTTACAGGTAATAACATTTTTACATTTACGGCACAAGGAATCAAACCAAGCTTTTCTGAAATTTTCTGCATGGTTTTCAATCCACCAGACATAAAAATTTTGAGAAGGCCGTCCTTGATCATCAAAAAAAAGATCCTTATTTGCTTTTTGGCTTTCAATAAATTTGGATTTGGCCATAGCATTCTGTTCAGCCATGAGGAATCTACAATCCTCAAAATCTTTTCTTTTTATATTATGAGGGCTAAACATAATATCACCTCTTTTTATGATTATATATCATGGTTTAGAAAATAATTAGTAAATTATTACAAATTATTTGTAATTCTCAATTAATATAAAAACAAATATATGATTGAATTATATGCCGCCATAGTTCACAAAGTCAGGAAAGGTCTGGTCAGGAATACAGTATTGGATCAGATCAAGGAAATCAAAAAGAGTATTTCTTTACTTTTGCAAGGACGGAATGTTAAAGCAAAGGAAATTAGGGAGTACAAAGGAAATCTGGAAAAGATTAGAATACTAAAACGGCAGGTCGAAATTATAAACGAAGGTACAGGATACTTAAAACAGGCTGTTCAAGCCCTCAATCACTACAAAAAATTAACAACTACTATTTAAATCTTTGTGAGTTAAACCTTGTTTTGGTAGAAACCGAAACAAAAATCTGCATATCGGATTATTGACAAAAAACATGATAATACTTTTCCTGCACCAGGAACAGATGCTCCATTTTCCGTAATCAAACAGGTGTTCGGCTTTTCTCCTGCAAAACCGGCAGGTGTTGGCTTCCTTTTCATACTCAAGGATTTTATTGGCCAAGTCTTTGACGCTTTTCAGCAGTTCAACGACACGATCCCGTTCCAAGTGGGAGGCATTGGTTTTAAGAGCCAAGGCATGATCGTCTCCCCCATCCTCGCTTTTCGACTCTATCTCCCAATTTACAAGATTAAACTTTTTTTGTATCATTGAGGCAAGTCTCTCGCTGTTCAGCCAAATTTCTATTAGCATTTGGGGGGGAGTGCTCAAGTCCGTTTTTTTATCGCCATAATATCTGACTATTTCCGCACGAACGGTAAAATTGAAATAACCAGGCCAAGATTTTTCGTCATCCCTTCTCATAAAATGTATGTAAAAATAATCATCGGTTTGAAAAACCTCCCTTACGAGCTCGTCAAACTTGGTATCCCAGCAAGACCTGTCGTCTATCCAGTATTTGCATTTATCCTTGATGCAATCCGCACCGCTTTCCAGCTGACATTTTTTTGTATTGGGAAAATATTCCTTCAATAATTCAGCCCTAGCCTCTTTATGGCTCATAATGTTTCCTTCCCTTTCAAAAAAAGTTCCGAAACGACTTCGTTGTTTTGAACGGAAATGACGACGATATGGGTTTTATCAGGAAGCTGCCCAGGTTGAATCACTGTAGTTTTTCCAATTTTAGCCTTCCAAACCTTGGATACATCGTATGATTCATGAATATGGCCAGAAAGAACTACGAGGGGCTTTTCGTTTTTGATCCAATCGTAGACCGATTTTGATCCGACTCTCCGGCCGCCCCTACAGACATCCAAGTCCAAGGACCAAGGCGGTGCATGGATGGCCATTATCGTTTTATCCGTAATGACGTGAATGTTTTTCAAATCATTTTCGATTGTACCCTTTTTAATAAAGTATTTTTCAATGTCGGGAATCTCTTCCAAACCCTTAGGTCCGCAATCCAGCGGGCGGCCGAGGTAAGGATCAGGACATTTCCAGCCGTCGTAATCAAGCTTACAAGCTGTTTTTAAACCGAAGGGGTAGTCTGGAACAAAGCCATAAGCTCGGAAATCATAGCCGTTTTTCGAGTAAGGAGTTTCATCTAGAAGAGTCGCGTATTTGAGAAAATACTTTTTTCTCGTGTAGATATCGTCGTTTCCGAAGAAGGCCAGCACGTCTATGCCCAAGTCCTTGCATCTTTTGTAATACTTTTTCAGATACCCGTTGATGAATTTTTTCTGTTGTGAAAGTATGCCAGACCCTTTTGGTAATAGATCAGCCCCGAGATGAACAAGATTTATTTTTTGTTCTTGAGCAAATTTTAAAACAGCTTCATATTTGAGGACATCGCCGTGAAGATCGGTTGTGTAAATAAAAACCATGTTATTAATATATATCTTGCGGTTTAAAAAAAAGAATTAAATTTACTTTTCGACCCAAAAATGATATTATTAATATAGGAAAGGACTAATAATCAATTAATTATAGTTTTATATAGTGAGAAGCATTAAAACGATTAAAAGAGGGTTAAGGTGTTGGATATGAGGGGCTTAAGCAAAATAGTTGATAGAATTCTGAAGATTGAGCCAACTCTTCAGAATCAGCTTCTTCCAATCAAAACCAAATGGGAGAAGTCCAATCGCATTGCTTATTGGAAGCAGCTCCTGAAAATATTGAATAAAGAAGTTACCCCGCAGCATCCGAAACGAATGGAAATACAGAATATTTTTATTTCCAAACGAGTCAAAGGGCCTAAAAAACTGCAGACTTTTGAACCACCCTCTCCAATGGAAGTTGTTGTTGGGGTGTTGCCGGAGCCTGTCGATTGTAAGATAAGACGATACGATCGTATGCAGGTCGATTTATCAAAAAAAATACTAGAAGCACGAATGACACATAATATTGAAATGATGGCTGATATAGCAAGACGATATGAAAGATTAGACATAAAACAGAAACAGGTCTGGGCTGAAATTAAAGATCATTTTAATCTTTGGAAAGTCGATGATCCAACGTCTTTTTTTATCAGAGAACGAGAACATCTTCTTGTTTTAACTTCTTTAAAAATACCGTTGGATGGCGGCGGGCCTTCTCAAGGTGGCGGAAATTCTCCTGATGGTTTCGCTCTAAAATTGGACCCAGAACTTTTGAAAAAATTTCTTAAGTATTTCAATATTAATCCACCTCCGGGCTTTTTACCTCCAGGGCTCATGCCACCAGGAAATGATTAACTAGAAAGAAAACAAGTTTATGCGACTGAATCCAAGGTATTGGTATGTCGATGAGAAAGGTGTAACTAAAAAATACATTTATTGCAGATTATGTCTTGCTGGTCCTTTCAAATTAATCGATATAGATGAAAAATTTTTCTTTTATGCAGACGAAGCCTATTGTAAGGACTGCTCAGCTATTCACAAAAACTTCAGCAAATTTGTATCAGAGTCTTTTTTCGAAGCCGTTGATAAAAGCCCTCTTCAACCATTAAAGAAAAACAAGAGGAAAAAAAGAAAACTTAAAGGATCACTTTAGGTATTGTACAAACTGGTATTGGATTGAATTTGTGTCTGCTAGAGGCATGCCGTTGTAAATAAATTTGTAGAACTATTTCTTGTCGAGGTGTGAATTTGATGTCGGTTGTTGAAGGATAAATTAACGGATCCGTATAATTTTTGGTTTCACATATACCCATAGCCCACTCAAGTTCGGCGTAGGAAGCACCAATCTGAGTTTCATCCCCGCGGTTATCTGCCCAAAGGCCATCGGTCGGAACAGCTTGAGTGATTTCCTTACTTATACCGACATGTTTTGCAAGCTCCCATACCTGGGTTTTAGAAAGATCTCCGATTGGGGAGATATCAACTGCAGAATCTCCAAATTTTGTACAGAAGCCAATTCCATAGTCTTCTACACGGTTCCCTGTCCCAGCAACCAAATATCCGTTATGGCCGGCATAGGCGTATAGAGTTGTCATTCGGAGACGTGACCGCATATTGGCCATTGCCAGTTCGTCTTCCTGTACCTCTCCCCTTAAATGGTGTTTAAGAGTTGTAAAAGATTCTGTAAGATCTACTTCGGCAAGAGCTACATTATCTTTTTGTCCGGCAGCGTACGCTTGACCTACAAGCCAAGTCATGTGGTCTCGTGCCCGTTTAATTTGATCTGCTGATTGATGAATAGGCAAACTTAACAACAAGGTCGGATATTTCGTTAAGGCACACAATGTCGAAACAAGAGCTGAATCGACTCCTCCGGAGATTCCAACAACAAATCCTTCCTGATTGCTTTTTTTAAGGTATTCCTTCAACCAATCGACTATAATTTGTTCAATGGCAATGCAGTTCATCGAGAGCTCCTTCGAAAATGTAATTAAATATTGTTTGTGACAAATTCGATTTCAAACCCAAAGCATTTCTGTCAACGGGTTTTATTAAATTCCGTTTTATTTTTTCTTCTAAAAGTTCATCCAAATGATTTTCTGGAACCGTATCGTCAAATATGATTGTTGTATCCTTCGTTGATAGTTTTTTACAGTTTTCAAAATCCAGCGATGCGTGTTCAATGTCGTGTCCTCCATCCACATGAATCAGATCAAATTTCGTTCCTTGCAATGCAAATTCAGGAATGGTAATTTTACTATCGCCATAATTTATGGACATGTCAGGATAAGTCTGTTTTAAAAAACAGAAACACGGGTTGGTATATTTATGATAATTTAAATCAAATAAGACAAAAAACGCTGCTGGGTTGGCCAAGAGCATTATTAAGGTGGAGTGACCGGCATTAAACCCTATTTCCATAATATGTCTTTTGTTTTGAGCCAGCTGAAACAGGTTGTACCTTTTTTCAAAAAAGTTTTCGCTGAAGGGGTCGTTTATGGAGTGAAAAGGGTGATCATAAACCAAGTTGCCTTCTACGTATGCCCAAGCATAAGACAATGCTATTTTATTTAAATCTTTCAATAACGGGCATTGTCTCAAAAAATCATCCGTGTAAGTCATTTTCTTAATCCGGATTTAAGGGTGTTAAAAAAATTATTGACATCTTGATTTTCTGATTTAATTATTATTGTTGCTTTTCCAAGATTGCAGTCAATCAGCCAGTAACATGTAAGATAACTTGAGTTTATTTTACTTTCAATATTTCCGCGAAGAAATCGAATGATGCCTGTTGGTTCGCCGCATTCTTTTGAATTAAAACTAAGTTGACGATATATGGGTGGAATTTTACCCTTTACAAGACTATTATCAATTGGCTCAACATACCATCCGGGGCCAAAACGATCTATTTTTTTGTAATCACGCAAATTTTCTATATGATTTATTTTTTTGACCCAGATGTGCTGCATAAAAATAAATGTTTATTTCTTTATTTTAAGTAATTGCTGACAAAGATTGATCATTTTTTTATCGCCAGTGTGTTTGGTTTTATTGTCCGAAAGTTTTACGGTTGAAATCCAGTCCCCGTCAATAAGACAGGCGGTCATTTTAATGACCATATTCAGGGGTTTTATTAAACCAAGACCAAAAGGAGCTCGAACATCGTTTGTGAGCCAGGTTCCTATCCCTAAACGGGGCTGAATCTTCAAACGACCTTCATCATCAGTACATGCCTGTTTAATTCTTTGAATAGTGTCAAAACTGTCAATACCGTCCGAAAATACAATAACTTTGGACGCAGGATTGATTCTCAAATTTTTGTAGTGCTGTACGGCTTTACGAGCAAATTCAACAGGGTCGCCACTATCTTGACGTACACCATCGAACAGCTTCGCATATTTTGTAGTAAAAGCCTTGAAAAACACATCGGTCGTAAAAGTATCAGTCAAGGCAATACCAAGATCGCCTTGATAAACTTCCGACCAGGCATCGAGCGCCATTTGATTGGCCAGTTTGAAACCGAACCGGGCTGCATGATACATGAACCACTCGTGTGCATGCGTACCAATCGGAACAGTATTATTGATCATGGATAAATAAACATTACTCGAACCCATGAATACAAAAGAACCAGCTGTTCCACCTTCAGCATATTTCTGAAAATCTTCAAGAACGATCTTATGATTTTCGAAAGAAAAACGCCGTCTTGTTCCGAAATCGGATGTTGGAATTCTTAAACAAGCCAGTTCAGAAAATTTTTCTTCATTGATCTTTCTGGAAGCACCTACATCCAAAACTTTGCCAGTCATTTCGAAATAAAGTTCGCTGATAGTGGCCATAAGTGGCACTTCCCATAAAACCGTCCGATGCCATAAACCTTCAATCGTTATTATGAGTTCAGAGCCTTTCTGATTAATGAAAACCTCGGTTGGATCATAACGATACCCAGATAGAAAATCTAGATAAACTGGATCCATGTAATAGCACTTCTCTCGCAGGAAATTTTTTTCATTTTCGGTCAGCGTTATTCCGCGAAATTCATTTATAATCTCTCTCAGTCGCTTGGCAAAACCATCTGGAAATTCTCTCCCACCACGGTTAATAAAACTATACCGGACGATTGCCCGAGGATATAACCTGCAGATTGCCAACTGCATTGACAGTTTATATAAATCGGTGTCTGTTATAGCAATATGATATTTATTCATGATCCTCCACCGAGCGGAAACCACGGGCCTCGTGCCCGTGGAGGAAGCGAGTCATTTGACTCTGCTCTCTTCCTGAATTATATTTAGTTCAAAGCCTCAGGTATCAGATAGGGCATGATAACAAGAAATTGTTTGCCTGTGTACGGCATACAGGTTCCTTATCTGATGGGTCGTTCTCAAGGCCTAAGGAACCTTGAGCAGGGTTTGCCACCCGTGTGTCAACCGACCTACCTGCCTCCGGGTTTAACTTGAGATGACCCGGAATTTAAGGCTAAAGTGCTCCGTCTCACTCTGGCTTAATATGGAGTGGCGCTTTGCTTTTAAGCACTGCGAAACTTGGAAGCGCAAGCCACGCCCCTTGTGGGTGTGGTAGTTGAC
>Ga0315274_10015343_pt1 | contig 10854 bp, 9 predicted proteins | sample YL17G02_20_MG_FD_203700 | JGI IMG/M metagenome (GOLD analysis project Ga0315274, IMG submission 203700) | Sediment microbial communities from Yellowstone Lake, YNP, Wyoming, USA - YL17G02_20 | ecosystem: Environmental > Aquatic > Freshwater > Lake > Sediment | place: USA: Wyoming | collected...
ACCCTGTCCTCCAAAATGCCCTATCCCATCCTTTTTATGGAACCCTTTAAATACTCCACTGGTATTATTATGGACAGATGCTGCTACTAATAATGGAGCCAAACAATATATTTTATGTGATTCTGGGATATCAGTATCTATCATTCTTCTTATATTATCTATAATTTTGGCATTATCCGATGTATAAAATACTCTTTCGTCTTTTAAAATATTATGGTCGTCATTAGGAGCATAAAGTTGAGATATAATGCCTTGTTCCATATCATTTAATTTATTATTATTCAAATAGTCTATACTATCATTAATGCTTTGTGGAACAGAAGAAACATTAGATAGATAACAACTATTAACAGTTTTGCAATAATCCTCTAAATCATTTACATATAAATCGGTAGCATAATGTTTAAATAATCTACTAACAACACCAGATCCTGCGAAACCATCTAAAATACTAAATTGTTTTTGTTTCGTATGATTAGTAATTTTTTGTATGCCATCATTAATAAATCCCAACAATCTTCTTTTATTTCCTAAATATGTAATAATATTTTCTTTAAAATATTTACTATCTAAATCAATCATCATTAGCCTCTCAGTAATATATGTTTATCTTTCATATTATTTTTCTTGTAGTAATCAGTAGAAATTTGGACAATTTCATACATAATGGATGTCATCTCTTCAATTCCCCACTCTTTTTCTCGTAAAAATATCGAACATGGTTCATAAGGAGGATTATTATATACAAAAATTTTATTTAAGGGATGGAATTCATTCATAGAACTGCCTCTATCTAATATTGTTTCTTGAGGTGAAAAATCACAACCATGTCCGAAACAGACAAAAGGTAAAATAATATCTTGTCTAAAAATAGTTCTACATAATGACAAATTTTTTCCTAACCTTTCTATTGCATTTCCCAATGCCTGTTTTTTCTTTCCTTCTTCCATTCTCTTTTTATTAGTACCCTGTTTTTTAACTTCAGCACAAATAACAATATTATTATTCCAGAAGAGAAATCCACCGTCTGGTCTCACATAACTTTTTGGATGATTTTGTTGGAATGTATAGTCTGGCATGTCGGGATTAATGACAGACAAATATTTAATAATATTTTTATTATGCATGGTCTGTTGCCAGGATATATCTTCATTAGGATATTCTTGTATTAACTGTTCCATTATAATATTTTTAGATTCTATGATGTTATTTTCACATCGTTTAGATTCTATATTTTTAATTTTATGCTGTTCAATTCTTTGTATTAAGCTTTCAGATTGTGTCAAGATTATCAACCTTTTTATTTTTTAATTAATATATAAAATAAACCTATCGAATGATATTTTGCTTAGATCAAATCAAACAATAGGTTTATTATTAAAAATTTATTATTTTTTGATCTAAGCTATAGTTATTTATTTAAACATTATATAATAAATATCATTCTTTTATTTCCCTCCAGGAGAAAACTCCAGCAAATAAATCAGGTTGCATTGATAAATATGGTATATTATCATTTCATTATTTATAATGCCAGAAACACCAGCCTTTGCAAATACGCTGTCGAATCCAGACTTGGGGAATGGGCCATCATAAGTCCCCTTGGGAATGTAAGATTTCCCCATGGCTACATCAGCTACAAACATCATACAGTTATTATCTTTTGACTTTCCATCCCAAAATCCGAATGAATAATTCAATGACTTGCTACTCTGATCCGAGAAATAGCAACCATCTCCATATAATCGCCCAGTTACGAATCCGGCTCTTGAAGGGGGAATAATAAGACCCTGTTTTAAAATAGAGAGACAATTACTTACCCGGCTACCATGAAATAAAGCTTGTATCCCCCCAATGGCTTTCCCCTTTTTCTCGAATGCGTCTCCCATCGTTTTAATATCGACACTATACACTGTCTTCAACTTCAAATGACTACTAGCATGACTATAATGTCTAGTCTCATTAACTTTACGATTCATCTTATCAAATACCTTGCCATCTTCAACCAATTCTAGTTTCACGTCAAACAATTTAGGGGTATCATCTTCCGTTTTTTCATCTTTTTGCACAGGCGTATTTAATACGCTTTGAATAGATACTTCCAATGCATCAAGCACACTATTTTGACGCTGGACCGCCATAATATCAGGGAAGACCAATTCTGGTTTTAATTTCACCCTGCCAATGTCTTGAGGGATTTTCATTAAATAATCCTCAAAGGCTTTCTGGAATCCTCCGTTTTTGTTATTATTTTGGATATAACCACCAATGGTTGTCAATAACGCTCTGGCTTCATCTACAACGTCTTGCGTGACCACGCCGCAAGGTGTCGAGAATAATCCGCTGGTGCTGTTATAAGTCATTTTGGTGGCACCCATGATACTATGGACGTTCGCAGTGGTAAGTCTGGAAATCAGTCTCTCTACTAAAGGATTACTGTATTCGATTTGCTTCTTAGCAACTTCTGCCAACTTAGCATTGCCTAATGTACTATTCCCAGAAGAAGTTGTAGTATGAGGAGTATTTAGAGTGGGAAGTAGGGCATAGCCTTTCTTTTCCTTTTCCTTACATTTCTTATCGAATTCCTTTTCTGCACCATAAGTTGAGAAATGTTTTTCGGTGATGTTCGGAGCTTCACCCACACGACCCCAACGGGTGATAAAAGTGCCATCATCATACAGTTCGGCATACCAGAATTTATTATTATTATTCTGGACATTGCTCATGACATAACGAGATTCTTTTATCATATTACCGGCCATGACTATTCTCCTTTCATAAACTTCGGGGGTGCTTTCAAAGTATTGTGCATACTCTCATAAATTATATCGTGTAATTTATTTCCATCATCTGGGTTAATGGTCATGCAATCATCATCAATGAATATCAAAAGTCTTTCATGGGGATAGTAATCATGGCGGACAAAGGATATATGTTGGCCTTTATAAAAAGCCTTATAGGCATGAGCAAATTCATCATATTTGGGGCTCTCATAAATACCCCATACCCACTGGATATCATTAGATTCGGTGGCCTTTATCAAATGATTTACGATTTTCGTCTTTTCAGATGGATGGGCACAACCAGCCAGCACACTCACGACCAGCAATGGCAAAATGTATTTATGCATTGGGCATCACTCCTCACTGAGGACATTATACTCCATCGGGCACGGCGGTTCAAGGGCTTCTTCAAAAACCTTGGGGCGACTTTTAGGGCTAGCAATGAGCGAAACTATTTCGGTTTCGGCTCACCCAAAACACTGGTAGTATTGCCCAACAAATAAATCTTATGTTGCCTCCCATCAAGTTTCACATTCACAACTAATAATGAATTTGTCGAAACAATCCGAGAGAAATATGTATCTACCAAATACTCACTCTTCAAAGTCAAATTACAATTCTCAACCAGCCCAGCGGGGAAAAATGCCCGAGCTTGATCTGGTGGGACCCACATCGAAATGTCATTATCAACGACATATTCAGCCTTAGGCGTTATATCAACTAAATTCCAATTGCCAATAAAAATACTGGTTCGATTAGTTTCATCTGTATTAGGGAAGTTAAATTCCGTTTCCCATCGTTTTTTAGCATTAGAATTAGGGAATCTATATATTAAGGCAGCATATTTTGTGGCATATTTTATGAAATTTAACAACCCCTCTGTTTCTCTGTCCCATTTAATGGCATTGATGATCTTCCCCGTTTGATCCATCGTAAAAGTTCCAATCAATGAATCACTAACAACATTCTTGTTAAATTTGATGTTATTCAAGCTCAATTTAATGTCAAAATTCGAATCCCTATACATTTTACATTCTAGAGAATACAACATACTGACATCATACTTGACATCATCAGTCGCCACGCCATCAATGATAACACTGTCAGTTTGAAAAGTAATTTTGCCCTCATCAAACAGACCAATGGGGGGCATGAAGCTGAAAGCGAATGCTGGACCTGTTAATAAAATTGTGAATAAAAGTAAATATCTCATAATCTTCCTTTCTTTAATATTTCTCTTAAAATCTTGGCAATGTTATTAGCATCATCACAACCCCGATGATGCGTCCCCTCCAATGGGATCTTCAATTTATTCAACAATTTGTCCATCCCCACTTCATCCCACCCATAATAAATGGAGGCCAATGTCTTCACATTCAGATGCTTGTCATTGAAAGGGTATTCGACCTGAAACTTATTGCAAGACTTTTTAAACTGTTTCTTGTCATATTCCCCATATGAAGCCCACATCCTGGTCTTAGTATTATACTCGCTAATGATTCTTCTGCAAACATAATCAAAGGTAGGAGCGTTTGCAACCATTTCTGGGGTGATGGAGGTGAGTCCCGTGCAGAAATCACTGACCTCGGAATACCTCGGTTTAATCAAAAATCCCTTATTACCCGATATGGTCAAATCATTAACATCTAACAGAGCGATTCCCACTTCAATTATTTCATTCATTTGGCCTTCAGGAGGCGGCCCTCGCCAACAAGTTGATTCTATATCTACAACGATGATCTTGTCTAATTTTGCGATTCTAATCTTCCTTTCTGTCTTGTTGTATTGGCCCGCCACAGTTACTGCAAACTCTTCTCCAAATGCCAGTGCTACCTCTAGCAGATGTGACAGAAGCATTACAACAAGGACTCACTTCAAATTGCACCCCAGGCTGATAACTACCTGAAGCTTTCGGAATCTTCGTTGCTTTTTCTCTTTCATTTTGCCCTCCTATTTTCTACCTTCCATTCTATCCATATCCTCGTATTTGAAAACCTCATGGACATCATAGTCCCATGAAAAATCACAATCAGTTGCTATTTTAGATACAGATTCGGCATAGTACATTCTACTATATTTATCAAAAGAAATACATAAATCTGGACAAACCTCTTTGACCTTTTGAAGCCAACTAATTTCTTGTTCTAAGGCACTAACATTGGCTCCGCAAAAATCGAATGGCATCTTCCGTTTGATTCCCCTTCTCAGTTTTCCCCCACCAAACGTTTCTTAAAAGAAAATCAAGGTAATTCACTGTCAGCCAACCTCATTGTTCAGGGCGTCAAATCTCTTCGAACAAGCCAACGAATTCATTCGTTGGTAGCCGACTATTTGATCATCCCTTCAAATTCGTCCTCAGTGATTATACAGACTCCCAACTCTTTCGCCTTCTCCATCTTCGAGCCAGCATCACTCCCCGCCAACAAATAATTCGTTTTCTTACTCACACTGCCTGATGCCTTCCCACCGTTCTCCTCAATCATCTTCTCAAAATCCCCTCTAGGACGAGATAATGTCCCAGTAATGCAGAATGACTTGCCAGCTAACTTATCACTCTGTTTTGCCTCTTCCTTGAAAGTAATCCCCGCCGCCTGGAATCTCTTCAACAAATCAATGTTATTAGAATTCTTAAACCAATCCACAATAGACTGAGCAACCACATCACCAATGTCTCCAATCTGCACCAAGTCTTCGTAAGTAGTCTTGACCAAATTCCCAATTCGCTCATATTTCTTAGCCAGAGCCTTTGAGGTCCCTTCCCCACAGTTCGGAATGCCTAAAGCAAATATGAATGACATCAATGTCGGGTTCTTACTGTCTTCAATTGCATTAATCAACTTCTCCGCTGATCTCTCTCCCATTTTGTCAATATTAACCAAATCATCCTGTTTGAGATAATACAAATCAGCCGAATCTTTAATCAATCCATTATCAATCAACTTCTCAATTATGGATTCCCCCAACCCATCAATGTTCATCATCTTTCGGCCAACAAAATGGACGATCTTCCCCATGCCCTGCGATGGACAGCCCTCATGGTTGGGGCAACGGATGATGGTCTCTTCTTGCTCTAGTTTTGCTCTACAGGAAGGACAAATATCAGGAAGTCTAAACATCGTGATGCCATCAATTCTCTTAGTATGATCAACACTAACAATCTGCGGGATGATATCTCCCGCTTTTTGGACAATGATAGTGTCCCCAATCCCAATGTCTAATCGTTCAATTTCAGACTGATTATGTAAGGTGGCTCTCGAAACTTGGGTCCCAGCCAACTGCACAGTGTCAAAAATGGCTGTAGGAGTAATGTTGCCAGTTCTACCAACCGTGATCTCAACATCTCTCAAAACCGACTGAGCCCGATCAGCAGGGAATTTGTAAGCAACAGCCCATTTGGGTGCTCTAGAAACAAAACCTAATTTTGCCTGTAAATCAAAATTATTAACCTTGATGACCACGCCATCGATGTCATAAGGAATTTTATCCCTTTTGGCAATCATTTGCTCTCGATATTCCAAAACCTCATCAATGGTCTCAAAAATCTTATTTTGCTTGCTAATCTTGAAGCCCACATAAGAGAGCCATTCCAAGAAGGTATATTGCAAATCAGCAGGCAGCGAAGTCGCTTCTCCATAAGTATAAGGAATGAATGCTAGTTTTCTTTGAGCAGTTACTTTGGGGTCTAATTGTCTTAATGACCCAGCGGCGGCATTCCGAGGATTGGCAAACGGAGGCTTGTTATTAGCTAACTGCTGACCATTCAAAATCTCAAAATCCTTCTTGAGCATAAAAGCTTCGCCACGAATTTCAATTCGTTTGGGAATGACATCTTTGGGGCCACTTAATCTTAATGGTATGTATTTGATGGTCTTGGCATTGGCCGTCACATCTTCTCCCACAGCCGAGTCCCCCCTAGTCGCGGCTCTAGTTAATATTCCGTCTTCATATAATAGTGATAAACTCAAACCATCAATTTTAAGCTCCCCAATATAATTGACTTTAGAAACACCTATACCTTCTAATACCTTCCGGTGAAAATCTCGCATTTCATCAGCATTCATGGCGTTGTTAAGAGAAAGCATTGGTGTTCCATGTTTCACCTTCTCGAAGCCCTCGGAAATGACGGCTCCGACTCTCTGAGTGGGGGAATCTGGAATGATATGCTCTGGGTTATCTGTTTCTAATTGTTGCAATTCTCGGAATTTGATGTCATAATCAGCATCCGTCATAATGGGGTTGTCATTAATATAATACGCCGAACACGCAGAATTCAATTCTACGACCAAAGCCTGGATACGCTCCTGAATCGTCATTGGGGATGACCTCCTTGTCCTGACCTCATTATACTGCAGACAGGGGCCTGCAACAAGGTCTTTTCTAGCCGACTGGCGTATATGTTTTTATGCATCGAATATTATCTACCTTAGCTCAAAACCTGGATAAGAAACAACTCTACAAGATTGCCGATTCCATTGATTCAATGATAAAATTGGCAAACAGGTGGGATACTAGTCAGGTGCCTGCAGAAATTAAGGAAGAGGTAGCTAAATTAAATCTTGCTAGTAATGGTAAATTAGCTAAAGCTTTAGAAATAGCCTTATATCAATCGATGTTAGCCTCTGATGATCCCACTCAACAATTCCAATGGAACAAAAATCATCTAATTAGTGTCCGAGACTGGGCTGATAGTTCAGGAGAAAAATATTGGAAGTGCGAAGACTACAGAGAAATGGTTTATCGGTCTCAAGAATGGCATACTAAAATTGCCAAAGAAAATGCTGGCAAAGGTCATCCGGCCCTATATTCCACCAGAGACGTTGTTTATACTTACCCCAATGACTGGACGATGCAAAGACTATCGGCAGATGATTTAGCGAATGAAGGTAATTTGATGTCTAATTGTATCGGGCAAGGCACTACTTATAAAAACCAAATCAATGATGGAAAGCTAGAGGTGCTTTCCTTGCGAGATGAAAGAAATAATCCTCATGCAACCATTGGAATTGCTTTGACAGCAGACAAGGAATATTATGAACAAGAAGAATCCTTACTGCATCATTATAGACAATTAAATGGAGAAAAGTACCATAAACAATATTGGGAAGAAAGAGAAAGAGAACTCAGAGAAGAACTTGCCCCACAATTCAATGACGACCAATATTGGGAGTTTGAAAGGGCTGTTGAAATAGCCTTGCAAAATTCCCATGAACCAGAATGGAATGAAGATTATTTTGAGGAAGACATAGACCCTACTCCAGAACAATGGGCAGAAATGAGGAAAGACTTACAACCCTATATTGAAAGAACAACTGAGCAAATCAAAGGTGCTCAAAATGAAGCCCCGATTCAAAAATATCGGGATATGATAGTCGAATACTTTGATTATTTTGATAAGCGAAATCCCAACAATCCAATAGATATAAATGGCGACAGGTGGAACATTAAACATGTTAGTGAAGTATTAGAGGCTCTTTATGATGAACAAGATTACACCTTATTAGATGCTTTGCCCACTGTAGATAAAGAGCCCGTTTTCGAAAAAATCATTAAAGATTGGATGGTAAACATGGATGCCGGTCAATGGAACATCAACTTCATTGCTCCAGTGATAGAATATGCTTGGAATAAAGCCTTAAAAGGCTCAGTCAAACATAAGGCTTTCATTGATCGCATGTTGGGGCCAGATTACATTGACCAAACCTTATATAGTCTTCTATATCCAACTGATAATGATGCCGCCACCTTAAGACTGGGGAATCTCACAGGAATGGCCCCAATATTATTGAATAAAATGCAAGAATATACAGGGCCAGATAATACTAATATATTGGAATCATTGTTAGAGCATTTACATCGAAATACTAGGGGCCGAAGAGAATTCCCATCCATTGCCATTCCTATCATCAAACAAATGATTCTTAAAGATCCATCATATATGATCCATGTGACGCCAGATTTATTGCACACCTTGTCCAAGAGTAATATTAGCCCTGAAGATTTTGTGGAAGTAATAAATGCGACAGCAGACACAGTTGCCAAAAATACTCCAATATCTGCTGCCATACAAGACAACTACATTAAACCTTTACGCAGATATTTATCAACCATTTATCATAATGATCCCGAAATATTCTGGCAGATGTTAGATCACCTTTCTACTTCTGCTTACCAAATACTCAATGCCAGTCATTATGATGAAAAACCACATCCATTGTATACCAAAGAAAATTATGGCAACGGGCTATATGATCCGCTTGAAACCGATAAAACTGAGACATTACCATTTGAGGAGGCTTCCCGAGAAGGTTTGTCAAATAACTATTATGATCCTAAAAAACAAGCTGAAATTAATAAACAGATCAGAGAAAAAATGAAACAAAATCAATTCTTGCGAAAGAAACAATGGGAATCTGAATTGGAACAAGAACAATTCGATTATGCATCGGTTATTAACAAAATGAGGAAATTGGCAGGGAAAAGGAAATTGACTGTTTTGTGTCCTCTTTAATCAACAAATGAGGCTTTGTCTTTATTAATCATTCTATTGCTCCTTTTTATTTAAAAACTTGATTAGCTCTCCTATTGCATTAGGCTCTATTGAAGGATATTCAATTTGAATGTTGATGTCTCTATTTTCTATCGCATATTCATCTAATACTTTTTGTTGAGCAACCGCCAATACCTCTTGAGGCGTATCAAATAATTTGGCGTTCATTATTTGATCCCTCATAGTCATTGTTTCACTATTTTCATCGATCATATACCATTTCCCACTATCAACAGCAATAATTAATTTACTATTCATAATTTTCACGCTCCTTCATATCATTATACAATTAACCAGTGAAAAACATCTGGTCTCTTTCTGGCCCCACCGAAATATAAGCAATCGGAAAATCAATTTGATCCTCAATAAAAGAAATGTAATCCCTGGCATTTTTAGGCAAATCAGCCAACGATTTGGCATTGGTAATGTTATCTCCCCATCCGGGTAATATTTCATAAACAGGTTTGCAAGCTGCTAAAACAGCAGGATTGGAGGGTACATAATCAATTAAGGAACCGTTAGGATGTTGGTAATGGGTGACAATTTTAATTTCGGGGAGAACTCCAATTATATCTAATTTACTTAAAACAATATCAGTAACTGAATTAAGGTCCATTGCTGTTTTAAGAGCCGGAGCATTCAACCAGCCACAACGTCTAATTCTTGATGTCGTGGTACCAATTTCCTTTCCAACTGTTTGTAGAATATGACTATTATCTAGATCACATTCTTCTAGATAGGGGCCGTTGCCCACATAAGTTGAATAAGCCTTTGTGACTCCAATAATTCTATCTACTTCTCTAATAGCAATGCCAGTCCCCGTGCATAACGATGCCGCTGTACAACAAGATGATGTAACAAAAGGGTAAATCCCATGATTTATATCTAAAAACGTCCCCTGAGATCCTTCGGCCAATATATTATCATCTCTTATAATAGCTTCTCTTACCATTTGACGACCATCCACAATCATAGATTTCATTTTTAATAATGATGGATAAAAATTATCTATCATAGATTTGATTTCATCATCAGTGGACTTTACTAAATATATCTTATATAATTTAATAACTTTATTATAAAAATCTTCTTTAGATAAATTAATTACATCATAATATTGCATGCCCAATCTAGCATATTTCGCTGCATAACAAGGACCTATTCCATGCCTAGTCGTTCCAATCGCTATTCCTCTCTCATTTTCTTCTTGGCCGTCGATCTCACTATATAACGGGAAATTGATATGTGCGATTCCGTCAATCCAAAGATTGGATGTATTTATTCCCCTATTATTAAGGTCTTCTACTTCTTTACAAAACCTTTCAGGATTAATTATCATATCACCACATAATAAACATGGCTGTCCACTAAAAATACTAGATGGGATATGATGAAGCTTATATAATTCATCACCGATTTGGCAAGTGTGACCGCAGTTATCACCCGATGTGACTCTTAAATGTAATTGATAACTATCTTTGTTCTGACTAAAGAAATCAACAACTCTTCCCTTGCCACTGTCTC
>Ga0315274_10015345_pt1 | contig 10852 bp, 20 predicted proteins | sample YL17G02_20_MG_FD_203700 | JGI IMG/M metagenome (GOLD analysis project Ga0315274, IMG submission 203700) | Sediment microbial communities from Yellowstone Lake, YNP, Wyoming, USA - YL17G02_20 | ecosystem: Environmental > Aquatic > Freshwater > Lake > Sediment | place: USA: Wyoming | collected...
GGTAACCAGACCAGTCCGGCGCAAGACTTGAAGATGATGCGAAACGGTGGGCTGCGATACCTTGTAGTGGGCCGTGAACTCCCCAGCACAGAGTCTCCCTCGGTCTGCCAACAGTCTGACCATATCAAGGCGGATTGCGTTGGCCAAGGCGCGCCACAGCTCGACAAGCTCCACATCCGCGTGAATGGGCGAGGGAATCTGGCGGGATGCTGCGCGCGGGGCGCAGCATCCTCTGGCTGCACTATGCCCGTTCGAGACGGGCCGCGCCGTCTCCCGTTTCACGGGTTACCCCCCTGTCTGGTGGCGCCAGACCATCATGATTGCGGCGGCATCACAGACTGTAGGGCCTCTTTGAGCTGCTCTATCGTGAGCTGCTTGCCGGCAAAGCGCCCTGATGGTTGATCAGCACGGCAGGGGCAAAGGTGGCGCCGTGTCTTTGGAAGAGGGTCAGGATCTGCTCTCGTTGTCTTACCGTGAGCATGCCGCCTCCGGCCGACACGGCACTCAAGGGGACTTCTTGCACGTCAACCACAATGTATACCCCTTGTACCAATACGTGTTTTGGCCAGGGCCAGGCTCTACCGCTGCCCTTTCTCAAGGTGGCTTTGCATCCCCTTGCGTCGCACCGCCTCTACCTGCTCCCAGATGACCTTCTTGAGAAAGCGCAAGGCTTGCGCACCGTCGCCATCCAGCAAGATCATCTGCAGCTCGGCCAACTGCTCATTATCCAGGGTGAGTGCTATTTTGGGCATGGATTCTGTCTCCCTCGAGTGCTAACCAAGTTTCGAAGCCCCGCAGGCACTTGACAGATCGCGGATCTCGGCCTATAATATTCATAGACTAGAATATCGTCAAGGATGGGTCCTGTGGACGCCTACACGAAACAGGCGAGCCTGCTCAAAGCTCTGGCTCACCCTGTACGCCTGCGCATCCTGGATATCCTGACCCAGGACGAGGCTTGCGTCTGCCACCTCACCGCCCTGCTGCAGCAACGCCAGCCCTATGTATCGCAGCATCTGATGCTGCTGCGCGAGCTGGGGCTGGTGCTGGACCGCAAAGAGGGTACCATCGTCTACTATCGCCTGGCTGACCGGCAACTCGCGCAGATCATCGCCGTGAGCCGCGAGATGCTGCGCGCTCAGGGCCTGGATGTGAGCGTTGCCGCCATCCCGGCCAAGCCCGTGCCGGGTTGTCCCTGTCCCAAGTGTGGCAGCAGTGCTGGCTGCAAGTGAGTGGAGGCCTCTTTTTTTGCCTTTTGTGTATTCAATTATCGGAATATTGGGACAACTCCTGAGGAGGTAGCGAGGATCATGGACGTTCTGAGCTATGTCGTGCATCTGGTGCAGAGTGGCCTGGGCAACTTGGGCGCGTATCTGGCGGCCCACGTGTTGCTGTGTCTGCTGCCGGCCTTTTTCATCGCCGGGGGGCTGACGGCCCTGGTGCCTAAAGAGTCCGTCACACGCCTGTTGGGGCGCAACGCGCGCAAGTACGTTTCCTACCCCGCCGCCGCGCTGGCGGGCAGCGTGCTGGCGGTGTGCTCGTGTACCATCGTGCCGCTCTTTGCAGGCATCTACAGAAAGGGTGCGGGGCTGGGGCCGGCCATCACCTTTCTCTTCTTCGCGCCGGCGGCCAACATCCTGGCGATAGCCTACACGGGGGTCGCCATCGGTGCCGATTTCGCTCTGGCGCGCATCGTGCTCTCGTTGGCCTTTGGCATCAGCATCGGGCTGATCATGGCGCTGCTTTTCAGCCGTCAGGACATCGCCCACGCCGAAGCCACGGACACCGGCTTCGTCGGGCAGGAGGGCCTCAAGGCCCACACGGTCGTTTTCCTGATGCTCATGGTGGCCCTGCTGATCTTTGGGACGCTCAAGGTGCCTGTACTCCTGAACACCTACGGGCATTTCACCCTGCCGCTGCAGGGAATGGATCGCTTCCAGGACGCGCTCTATCGGCTGATCCCCTTCGATGCCGCCAAGGGCGAGGAGGGGGTCTCCGCGCAAGGCGTGATCCTGATCGGGCTGCTGGCACTCATCGCCGCAGCGGCGTGGAAAGGTCTGGGCAAAGTGGAGGAGGGCTACAACCGCTGGACGTGGGTCTCGCTGGGGCTGACCGTGGTCACGCTGCTCGTCGCCGCCGCGCGCATGGAACCGACCGCCCAGGGACTGAATGTATACTTGCCCGGAAAGCTGTTCGGGGTAGCGCTCACCATGGTCGCCCTCATCATCATGGCCCGCCGCTATTTCGACGCCAGTGAGATGCAGCAGTGGTTGTGGGAAACGTGGCGCTTTGTCCGCCAGATCTTCCCACTGCTGGTCGTGGGCGTGTTCGGCGTGGGTGTGTTGCGCCAGATCATCCGCCCTGAATGGGTGGAGTCGGTCGCAGGACGCAATACGCTGGTGGGCAATCTCGTGGGCGTGGTCTTTGGCGTGTTCATGTATTTTCCTACGTTGGTGGAGGTGCCCATCGCCAAGATGTTCTTGAGCCTGGGCATGCATCGTGGGCCGCTCATCGCCTATCTCATGGCAGACCCGGAGCTGAGCCTGCAAAGCATCCTTATCACGGCCAGCATCATCGGCAAGTTGCGCGCCTGGACCTATGTGGCCTTTGTAGCGGTCTTTAGCACCATGTCGGGGTTGCTTTACGGAGCCTGGGTGGATGGGACCAGCCTCTGGCTGATCCTGCTGTACCTGGTCGTTTTCATCACCGTGCTGGCCACGGGGGTCCATCTGATCGGCAAGCGCAGCCAGAACGCTGTGGCGAACGCGGCCGCCGGATAGAGCATAGATGTGACGGCCACATAGCCTGTCGGGTTTACGGCAGCCAGGCGTGGCCTGTTCAATGGCTATGTGCCCGATAGCGCCTTGGTCAGCATCATGGGCAAGCAAGCCTGGTAGTCGGTGCCAGCGGCAGTGCCTCTCGGGGTGCCTCAGTATTCGAATGCCGCGGGCGTGATGCCCGTTGTTAGTGCGCTGCTCGAATAAGGCGCTTCGCTGGGCACGGTGTTGGCCTTCATGATGTCGGTCGTAGGATTGAGCCTGCCTGAGACCATCATGTTGCGCCGTGTGCTCAAACCGCAGCTTATCACCGTGTTCATTGGGACCGTGGCTATGGCGATCATTATCACCGGGTATCTCTCTAACCTGGTGATCTAGCGTCGAATGCCTCAAACAGGTGGCGGTCTATCGACGATGAATCGGGTTGGGGGGCTATGTGTCAGATAGTGCCATTTTCGACATTGCAGTGATCGGCGGGGGGCCAGGCGGTTATGTTGCTGCCCTGCGCGCGGCCCAACTTGGGGCACGCGTGGCATTGGTGGAGCGGGCACGCATCGGCGGCGTATGCCTGAATAGCGGCTGTATCCCGACCAAGGCCCTGGCCGCCACCGCCGAATGGCTCGCTGCCGGACGCACGCGCCAGGCGCTGGGCGTGGTCGGCGACCTTCGCGTGGATCCCAAGGCAGCGTTTGCTCACAAGGACGCGGCGGTTGCTCAGATCGTGGGCGGGGTCGAGCAATTGCTGCTGGAACAGGGCGTAGTGGTGTTGCGGGGGCACGCCACGCTGCTGAACCCGAGCGGCGTGGCCGTCGAGGACGCGCAGGGAGCGCGGCAGATAGGGTTACATCGTGGCGTGATCCTGTCGCCGGGTTCTCGGCCCGTAGCAGCGCGCTTCCCCGGCGCGGACCTCCCGCAGGTATTGGAAAGCGATGCTTTGTTGCTTTCCGCCGCGATCCCGCGTCGCCTAGTCATCATCGGCGGCGGAGTTGTGGGGGTGGAGTTCGCCTCGATCTGGGCGGCCTTGGGGACGCACGTGACGGTTGTCGAGGCCCTTCCCACGCTGCTGCCCGCTTTCGATGCCGACCTGGGGCGGCGACTGCAGCTCGCTTTCCGTCGCGCGGGCATCGCCGCGCACACGCGCACCCGGGTGGAGGGCATTTCGTCGCAACAGTCGGGGTTACAAGTTGCGGCAATTGGGCCGCAAGGCGCTTTCACGCTCGAAGCGGAGGCGGTACTGCTGGCGATGGGGCGGCGGCCGGCAATCGCAGGGATGGGCTTGGAGGAGGCGGGGGTGCGGCTACGCGAGGGCGCTATTGGGGTCAACGAGCGCCTGGAGACGAGCCTTCCCGGCGTGTACGCCGTTGGCGATGCGGTAGGCGGTGCGATGCTCGCCCACCGGGCAATGGCCCAGGGCAGAATCGCCGCTGAGAACATCATGGGCGCAGATCATCGCCTCGATGAAAAGGCCATCCCGAGTTGCGTCTTTGCTTCTCCCGAGGTGGCGACGGTCGGCTTGACCATGGCGCAGGCGCAGGCTGTGGGGATTGCCGCAGAAGAGATCGGTTTCCCGTTTGCCTCCAATGGCCGCGCACTGGCTGCCGAGGAAGCGTTCGGAGAGGCGAAATTGGTTTGCACGCCGGGAGGGCAGCAGGTTCTGGGAATGCACATTATCGGCCCCCACGCGACCGACCTGATTAGTGAGGGGGTGCTGGCCGTGCGGTTGGGTCTCTCGGCTGACGATATCGCTGATAGTGTGCACCCGCATCCTACGTATGGCGAAGCGGTCATGGAGGCTGCGCTCGGGTTCCGTGGCGCAATGATCCATCACCTGTACAAACCCGTGCGGCACGCTGCGCTTCGGCATGATAGCTAGGCGACTGGAAGACACGATAAATACACGTTAGGAGATGAACATGTCAGAGGAAACCAAGGTTATGGTTATCCCTTGCAGCGGCATCGGCAAAGCGTTCGGATCGATCGGGCGCGAGGCGTCGTACATTGCCGTGGAGGAGTTGCGCCCTGGCCAGACCGATACCGTCTGCCTCTCGCTCCTGGTGATGGGCGATGAGGAGACACGCGACCGCGTGCGGGGACACCCCTGCATCAGCGTCGATGGCTGCCCGACCGGCTGCGCCAGGAAGAACATTGAGTTGGCCGGCGGCAAGATAGCCCGCGCCCTGCGGGTGATCGACACTTATCGGCAACACCATGAGCTGAAGCCGGTACAGGTGACCGAGCTGGACGAGGCCGGCCAACGGTTGGCTGGTCTGCTGGCGGAAGAGATTGCCAAGCAGGTCGATGCGGTGATCCAGGAGGTGCAGTGATGACGGCTCAACTCAAGCGCAAGGTTGGGATTATATCCTGCAGCGGCGAGGAGATCTGCGAGGGTACCGTCTCGAGGGTGGCGACGCGGCTCGTGCTCGAGAAGCTGTGCGCCGACCGTACGGTGACGCTGTGCTTGCCACTCTTTCTGGCGGGGGGCCAGGATGAGCGCAGCTTTGCCAAGAATTACCCGACGGTGGCCGTCGATGGTTGCGGCAAGCTCTGCGCGGCCAAAGCGACCGCGACCTACAGCGCTGAGCCCGCGGCCCAAGTGGTGGTGACAGAGGTGGCCAAACGCTTCCCAGATCTCAAGGCCGATACGCGACGCAATCTCGGCGAGGCCGGCATGGAATTGGCCTATCGCGTGGCGGAGGAGATCGCGGCTCGCGTGGATGAGCTGCTGAGCCGCGAGGCGGAGGTCCCCCAGGACGCAACCCCGGCGCAGGGCACCCAAGCTGGCGCATGCAGTTGTCAGGGCGGCGGGGTGCCCACGAAGGAGATCCTGGTCGCTGGCGCTCCGGTTGAGGTCGTTGGGCTACAGCCGATCTTGGCGCGGTTTCACGCTGCGGATGCCCCCGAAACGGAGCTCAAAGCGCAAATTCTAAAGATGGCCAAGATCTACAATTATGTGCCTCCCGAGCAAGAGTCGGCCTACGCCGAGGCCTTGTGGCGCGAGTTTGTATCCTATCGGGCGGACGGGGACGCCAACGGATGACCGGCGGTCGCTTTCAGGAAGATGAGCCGCTACTGGAATAGATCAAGGGAAATACAGGAGGATCGAGAACATGGAGATCAAGATTCTAGGTATGGGGTGCCCGAACTGCCAGCGCCTGGAGCAATTGGCGCGCGAAGCGGTCAAAGAGGCGGGGGTGGAGGCCCTGATCACGCATGTGACTAATATGCAACAGATCATGGCCTATCCCATCCTCAGCACGCCCGGGCTGGTGATCAACGAAGAACTAAAGTCCTCGGGACGGCTGCCGCCCAAAGAAGAGATCATCGCCTGGATCAGGGAGGCCGATTAACTACCATGGTTGAGCAGACCTGCGAGTGTCGTGCGGATTCGGTGCTGGTTTTCTCCTGCTCGGGGAGCTCCAATGTGGGGCAGATCGCCAACGCCGCTGGGGTAGAACTGACGCGCCAGGGTAAGCCCGCATGTACTGCTTGGCTGGCATGGGGGCGCACATCTCGGGCATGGTCAACTCGGCCGCTGGCGCGGATTACCGCATCGCCCTGGATGGCTGCCCCGTCGCCTGCGACCGCAAGACGCTGGAAAAGGCCGGCTTACAGGTGGATAAGGCTGTCGTGATCACGGATCTTGGCATCCCCAAGAACCACGAGTTCGAGTGGAGCTATAACGAGCTCGACCAGGTGATGGAGGCCACCATAGCCGGTATCCCTATCATGGCCGGCGCAGAAGGCTGCGGGTGTGGCTGCGAGGGCAAATGACCCCTACGAGGAGTCGAACTATGCTCTGCGATAGGAAAGCGCACGGCGCATGCCGGTACTCGGGCTGCGGGCACGGGTGCCGTTGCGACACGACCAGGAAGCGGCCCCCCATGCGGAGAGGGCCGACCTTCCAGCCGCAGGGGTGGCTTTCGCAAGCTGATGCCGTGCGTCTCGAGTAGGATATCGTAAACACAAGCCAACAACTGTCCAGGAGGACTACAATGTCTGACCAACTTCCGCGTTTCGTGATGTGTTTTTGCACGGGCAAGTGCCCCGGGTTCGAAAAGCTCGATCTGTGGGATCTGATCAACTATGTGCGTAACGAGTTGGATGTCCAGTACGCCATCGTGCATCCCCAGCTCTGCGTGGACGACGGAGATGCCTTCTGGCGCGACTATGCCAAGCCTGGCGTCAAATATGTGGTCGGGGGGTGCGACGCGCGCATGCAGCGCAAGATGTACAAGGACGCCCTATCCGAGGTGGGCATTGACTTTGGGAAGCAGATCGTGCCTTTGGATCTGCGCAACCTGACGACTCCCGAGGCGATCGCGCGTGTCAAGAAGGCGGTTGAAGAGGTCAATGCAGGAGCGTAGCGCCAACATGGATACTCACCAAGATGAGGAAATGAACAGCTATGCGGGAGTGCCCCGTGAGCGCATCGCCTGGTACCCGACCATTGATGCCGCACGTTGCCATCCTGACCAATGCCAGTTGAACTGTATGGCGTGGTGTCAGAAGGGCGTCTATGCTCGAGATGACAGCGGACGAGTGGTCGTAGCCCGGCCCCTGGCCTGCACGGTAGGCGACATCTCGTGTAGTTTCCAGTGCCCGCTCGACGCGATCAGCTTTCCCAGCAAGCGCGCTCTGCGCGAAATGCTCCAACGAGCCCGCGGGGCTGGCTGAGCGCCTTTAGGATACGGAATCGTGAAGGAGATTCAAAACGATGAGTGCTCATGACGATGTTCTGGAGGGGCTGGAAGAGAGATACCAGCTTTATCTGGGTATCCCGCGCCAGATGATCCCCTGGTTCCCGACGATCGACGCCGCCAAATGCGTGGGTTGCAAGGAATGCATGACCTTTTGCCACGATACGGTGTATGCCTTTGATGAAGAGGCCCGCAAGGTTTATGTGGCGGCCCCCTGGCATTGCCAGGTTTACTGTCAGTCGTGCACGTACGCCTGCAATAAGGATGCCATCACCTTCAAGGATAGGCGCGAAGTGAAGGCAGCCATTCGGGTGTTGCGCGAGAAATACCCGCCCGCGTAGGAATTTGAGTCGGTTGCGCTAGTTGGGGCATGCCCCTGCTAGGCCTTGGGCCTTCATGGCAGGCCCATACTAAAACCAAGAGCAGGAGGTTTCCGGTGGAGACAGGTGAATTCTATGAACTCCAGTTCGACAAGTTCCGCCTGCGGGTGCCCAAAGGCTACTGGTACGCGGGCTATGATACCTGGGTCAAGGTCGAGGGAGACGAGGCCCTGGTAGGGATAACGGATTTCTTCCAGACCAAACTGGGCGATATCGCCTTCGTCCATATGCCCACGGCGACGGCGCTCGAACAGGATGACGTGCTGGCCACGTTGGAAAGCGCCAAGGCAACGGTGGACGTCACCGCTCCGGCCAGTGGGGAAGTGATCGCACTGAACACCGCCTTGGACGACCAGCCGGAGTTGATCAACCAGGATCCCTATGGCAAGGGCTGGATCGCACGCCTGAAGCTAGCCGATTTCGCATCGGATCAATCCATGCTGCTGTCGCCGCAGGCGTACTTTGACCTCATGCAGCAGAAAGTCGCCAAAGCTTCGGCCGATCGGGTATAGACGAAAGGAGCCTGACATGGCAGCCAGCTACAAAACCTGGGGCCATCTGATCGGCAAGCGCAGCCAGAACGTTGTGGACGTCACGCCGCTGTCGTCGGGCAAGTAATCTGATAGGAGGTTCGCACAACATGTAGATCAAGGTGTTGGGCACAGGTTGCCAAGTGTAGGCGCCTAGAGCAATTGGCGCACGGGGCCGCGGTCGAGGCGGGAATCGAGGCGCAGATCGTCTACGTGACCAAGATGGACGAGATCATGGCCTACCCCATCCTCAGCACGCCGGGTCTTGTGGCTAACGAGAAGCACAAATCGTCGGGCCGCCTGCCGCGCAAGCAAGAGATCGTGGCATGGCCAAAAGAGTCAAAGGAGTGAGCTATGGTTACAGTGACGATTTTCGGCACCACGCCGCCCTGTGCCAAGTGCAAGCGGGCTGAACAGGAAGCCCGCAAGGCAGCAGAGCGGTTCCCGGGGCAGGTCGAGGTGCGCAAGCTCGACGCCCTGGGGCCGGAGGCCGACAAGTTCGGCATGATCGTCACCCCCACCGTGGTGGTGGGTGACAAGGTCGTGGGTTCGGGCAAAGTCGTGCTTGCGGATCAGCTTGTTGCATACATCAGCAAAACCCTGGGAGGCTGAGACATGGTACAGTTAGAGATCTTTAGCGGCAACCCGCCCTGCCCCGGCTGTGAGGCCATCATCGCGCTGGCCCAGAACGTCGCCGAGCGCTATGACGCCAGCGAATTGCAGCTCACCGTCTATTCGGGGCAAGAGGGCATGGCCAAGTTTGAGGAGTACGGCCTGTTCTGTGTGCCCGCGGCGGTGGTGAATGGCAATGTGCGCATCGAAGGGATGTGCCCCACCGCGGCCACCCTCAACAACGCGCTGCGAGAGGGGGGGCTATGTCTAAAATAGTCGTGGAAGCCTTTCTGTCGGTGCCGCCTTGCTCGGGAGGCGTTGCCGTGCGACGCCTGCTAAAACGCGCCCAGGAGGAGTTCGGGGAGCAGATCGAGGTCATCACCCAGGTCGGCCACAATGCCCGCTGGGATGAGCAGCACATCAGCAATGCTCCCGGCCTGGTCGTGGGCGACCTGGTCAAGTTCGTGGGCGTGGCGCCCGATTACGAGTGTTTTGTGGGTGCACTGCGCGAAGCGGGTCTTGAGTAGGCGCTGGTAGGGGCAGCGGTTGTGGCAAGGAGTTTTCTTGTAGCCATACGCCGTTGCTGTACAGCGTCTCGATGGTGCCCACGCTGAGGCGCGTATTCGCTCTTTCAAGGTTGCGACGGGCGGTGCGACGTGGCGACCTTTCGGTAGTGCCCCATGCGGTCGAGACCTTGCTTTCCGCCCTGCGCGCCTGTCTGCTCACGAACGTGAAGACTCTTGAGGCACAAATGCGCGTGAGCATTCAGGATGCCTATGTGGAACTGCAGGGCGAGCGCCAGGATCAGCCGCCCCTGCTAACGCACGTAACGTGTCTGCTGGTGCTGGTAAGCGCAGCGCCGCGCAATCGGCTGGAGACGTTGTTCGACTTGGCGCCGAAATGGGGTACGGTCACGAATACCTTGGCCCGGGGGGTGCCGCTGGATATGGAATTGGCGGTGCAGACCCCAGACATGGAACAACACAAAACGATAGATGAGACGGATGGTATCCGATGACGGATGTTTCTATTTCTTCACAAAGGAGTTTCGATATGGCTTGGCTTGCAGGTTTTCCGCGCGAGAAGCTGGATTGGTTTCCGACCATTGACGCGACCAAATGCGTCAAATGCGGGATGTGCATGAACTGCGGCAAGAATGTCTTTGACTGGACGCCCGAGGGCGCTGTGGTGGTGCGGCCCTACAGTTGCCAGCCGGGGTGTTCTACCTGTATGAACCTCTGCCTGGGCGATGCCATCACCTTCCCGGACGTCAGCACCATCCGCGAGCTCTACAAACGGGAAAAGATCTGGCCCAAGGTGAAGAAGCAGCTCATTGCTGAGGGCAAGATCCCCTCAGAAGGTTAGATGGCAGGGCGGCCGCGTGGCCGTGACAATGGCGTTACGGCCACGCAGTAGCGTGGGTCAGTCGGAGCCGCGGACAAGGAAGCAATAATGGCTCTCTGCTGGGTCAAAGCCGGGGAGTGTGGGCAGGAAACAAGCATCGAGGCCCGCAAAATGGATATGACTCATGTCGCCTTCGAGATCACCACCACCTGCGAGCACATCCAGGCGTTGGCCGAGGCGTTGGGCCAGGTGGACGTGGGCCACGAGATGTCCTGCGGACTGGATGAAACCCGTGTCCATGCCCTGGCGGCAAAGCACATTTGTCGTAATAGTTGCATCGTACCCACCGCTATCCTCAAGGCGATGGAAGTCGCTGCGGGTATCTTTCTGCCGGGCGATTGCCAGATAGAGTTCGTCCAGAGCGCCGTATAGTGCGGACAGTAGCAGGTCGTCGCCACGGTCTCACGACCGTGCTCAGGCACATATGAACGGGAGATGCAATGCCTGCCTCC
>Ga0315274_10015346_pt1 | contig 10852 bp, 17 predicted proteins | sample YL17G02_20_MG_FD_203700 | JGI IMG/M metagenome (GOLD analysis project Ga0315274, IMG submission 203700) | Sediment microbial communities from Yellowstone Lake, YNP, Wyoming, USA - YL17G02_20 | ecosystem: Environmental > Aquatic > Freshwater > Lake > Sediment | place: USA: Wyoming | collected...
AGGAGGTCCCTTTGAACGCCTTCTTCAAATAGATCACCGCGGTGCGCGAGAAACTCCGGGTCCTCGAGCAGAAGATCAACAGCAATCCGGCGCTCAAGCCGGAAGACAAAATGGAGATGCAGCAGTTGATCACGCGCGCCTATGGGAGCCTGACCACGTTCAACGTGCTGTTCCGCGAGGAGGAGGACCACTTTGTCGGGGCAAAGGAAATGAACGAATGACACTCGCCTCGGACAAGCGGAATCTGATCCTGATCGGGATGCCGGGTGTGGGCAAGAGCACCGTCGGCGTGCTGCTGGCCAAGGCCCTGTCGCGGAGTTTCATCGATACGGATGTGTACATCCAGGCCCAGGAAGGCCGGCGGCTCCAAGACATCATCGACAACGAAGGCCTGGGATGCTTCCTCGATATCGAGGCGCGGCACATTCTGTCGCTCGAATGCCGGGACCACGTGATCGCCACGGGGGGCAGCGTGGTTTACAGCGCCGCGGCGATGCGGCACTTGAAGACGTCCGGGATCGCCGTGTACATGCGCCTGCCGCTGCCGCAACTTCAGGATCGGATCACGAATCTCGACTCGAGGGGCGTCGTGATGGCTCGTGGGCAGACGCTGGAGAGTCTATTTGAGGAACGCCAGCCGCTCTATGAGCGTTATGCGGACCTCACGGTTGACTGCCAGGGACTTCGGCACGAGCAGACGGTGGCGCGGATCATCATGGGGGTCGAGCAACAGCTTGGCTCAACCTGAATCAGGCGGTAGGCGTCAGAAGATGAGGGAAAGGAGATATGGGGATTAAGGAGATGATGGGGATAAGCAAAATACGGAATGGTTCCTCGCCAATCTCCATCATCTCCTGTCATCTCCCTATCTCCTTCTCTTACAAAGCGTTCCGTTTTACAGCGTCTTGAAGATGCAGCGTCGTGGTGTTAAGCACCCTACTCCATCAGATCCACTTCAACAGGCCTGCAAACAGGACAAGGCATGCGGCGTCGAAGGCATAGATGGCTGCAACGATCTTGATCTTCCGCCGCAGACTCTCCATATCGAACACCCAGAACGACACCAGGAAAAAGGGGAAGTAGCCGGCCAGGAAGATCAGCCAGGGGGCGCCTTGATTCCACCAGGAGTACTCCCACGTGAGCGCGGCAGCCCGGTTCAAGAGAAGTTCCACGAACACGCAGAAGGCGGCGCCTGTGATGGCAAAGAAGAGACGGTTCGGCAGTCCCAGGATTCTCAGGTTCTTGTCGCCGGGAAGCATCTTCGCGAAGGTGATGCCGGCGATGGAGAACATGAAGGAGATTTCGATATTCAGCCCGATAAGGATCAAGTAGGCGGTCTTTCCGGGTGCGCCCCAAACGGGAGCGTACTGGGTGAAGTGCAAGACCAAGCCGTTCCAGATTTCGTTGAACCAGTCCATTCCCCAAAACGCGAGTCCGGCGAACACCACATTCCAGTTTCGCCGTTCGACCTCGGCCGCGTAGACGTACACGACCAGAGCGAACAGGGGGATGACGTACCACTGGAACAGGCTTCCGTCGCGAAGCACTCCCTGGGCTTCCAAAGCGGATGGTGTCATGACATGCCTCCTTGCTCTCGACAAGACGGTCAGCCAGCAGGCGCCTGTCGCCAGTCCTCTAGAACCAACGGATGGCCGAGAGCAACGATGCGACCGAAGTGGTCGCAATTGCCGCTGACAAGAATGAGGCCGTGCTGGATTGCGGTTGCCGCAATCATGGGGTCTGCGCGCCCTATGGGTTGGCCGTTTAACTCCAAGTCCGCCGATATCCGCCCTGCGAGATCGGCCGTGTCCTTGTCGAAAGGAATGACCTCGACGTCCGCCACTTCCGCGGCCAGATCGTCCAAGACATCTTTGCGTCCGCGCTTGTACAGGCCCTTGGCGAGCTCCATGAACGTGACCGCGCTGATCGTAAACGCCGCAAACGCCGACTCATAGGCGTGCGCCCTGTCGATCACCAGGGTGTCTCCCCTCGCATCATTTCCGAAAAGATGTCTGTGTCGATCAGCGACTTCCGCATCAAGGCATCCTCATCGGAATGCTTTCCCGATCGGACATGGCCTCCTCGCATACCTCGTCGATCAGATCAGCCTCAGAGGAATACCGTCCTACGATGGAGAATCCGTGCGGCCTCGATGCAGGGGACGGACACTTGAGCACGCGGGCGATCACCTCACCGACCGAAAGGGATTTTTCCCTCGCCGCTACAAGTATCTGCTCGTATATTTCCGGCGGTAAATCGATTTGCACTTTCATCTCACAGCGCCTCCATCGGTAACGCAGGGATCGACCGCTACGACCGCGCCATTATACACGCACACTCGGAGTTTCTGGGAACAGGGTAAGCCAGGCTCGCCAGAATCCGCGCATAACTCTGGGAACGAGCCAGGGAGTGCTCTGCAAAGCGCATCGCCATAGATCAAGTGTCACCGGCGAGCAGAGGCAAACAACATGCCTCCCTTACGCGCGGATTTTGGTGGTGGATCGTCCACTTGTATGATATCGCCCCGTGGGCGTAGGCTGAATGCGGGTATGGGCGCAAAAAGGGAAGGCGAAAGGAGAGACCGGATCATGGGTTACCTGCCTACTACGGAAAGAGACGCGCGGATCGAGAGACTCAGAGGCATCATGGCTGCAAGCGGTCTGGACATCGCCTTGGTCTACTACGATGAGTTCAATATCGGCAATGGTTGGTATCTGACCGGCTGGTGTCCGCAGTTTGAAAGCGGGGCCGTGCTTGTGCCGCAGTCCGGTGATCCGATGCTGCTCGGCGGGCCGGAAAGCGAGCCGTTTGCGAAGCTGGACAGCGCCATTACTGAAACGCGGAACTTCCCGGTGTTCATGGTGCCGGATGAGGAATATCCGAATGCGACGATCATCGATTTCCCCGCGCTCTTCCGGGACCTCACGCGCGGCGGCAAGCGCCTGAAAAAGGCCGGCCTTGTCGGCGGCGATCGCATGCCGGCGGCATGCTACCGACAGATCGCGGAGGGCTTCAAGGGCGTCGAACTTGTTGACATCACCCAGGAGTTCGTAAGCCTGAGGTATATGAAGTCTCCGTGGGAGTTGAAGCAGATACGCGCGGCATTTGCCTTGGCCGACGAATGCTATGACGCAATGAAGAAGGCCGTTCGTCCCGGCGTATCCGAGATCGAGGTGGCGGCAGCGGGCGAATACGCCGCGCGCAGCAGGGGGGCCACCGGTTTTGGTTTCAGCGCCATCGTCGGGTCCGGTCCGCGTTCGAACGCGGTCGTCCCCACGGCCAGCGCGAAGAAGCTCAAGGCGGGCGAGATGGTGATGATTGGCATTGCACCGAAAGTGCGGGGATATGCGGGGGTGGCCGGCGACAGTCTGCCGGTTTCCGGCAAGTGCACACGCAAGCAGGCCGAGGCCATCAAGCATCTGAAGGAAGTATTCCGCCTGACCAAAGAACAACTCAAGCCGGGCAACAGAGGAAGAGAGATCGACGCCCCCGGAAGAGCGTACTTTGAGAAACACGGCCTCTTGAAGTATCTCGTTTGCCCGTTCGCGCACACCATCGGGATCCACGAGGCTGAGGCCCCGTTCTTTGGGCCGAACGGTGCGGACCCGCTGAAACCGGGCATGGCCGTATGCGTTGACGTCAGTTTCTTCGGACACCCGGAATGGCATGGCGCAAGAATCGAGACCGGTTACGAAATCATCGCCAAAGGCCCCGTGCCGTTCAGCAAGAAAATGGACCGGTGGTTCGCCTGGTGACATCCAACAGCTTGTGTGGAAGAGCTTGGCTAGGAGGTCCTCCGCGACACGCCAAGGCCGCACACGGCGCCTACTCGTCCTTCGCAGGGAATCTGGTATAATTCGCCGAGAGGTGAGGGCTGAGAGCATGACATATCGAGGGCATGTACAAAACGGGTCCGTGGTATTGGATGTCCCGGTGACTTTGTCTGAGGGAACCAAGGTCGAAGTGGCTGTGGTAGAGAGCGCCGAACCGCCACGCGAAGCCAAGTCCATCTGGGAATTGGTGGCGGAGATAAGCGCCTCCGTCCCTCTGGAAGATTGGGACAGGACGCCTACGGACGCCTCGATCAATCTTCACCACTATCTTTACGGAGCGCCGAAATGCGCGGAATGAAGATGGTCTTTGCGGACAGCGGGTTCTGGGTTGCGTTGCTGAATCCGCGTGACGCACTTCACGAAACCGCCGTTCAACTTCGCACCGAATTCAGTTCGGCTCTGATTGTGACCAGCGAAATGGTGTTGACCGAGGTGATGAACCATTTCTCAGAAAGCGGAGACCAGCTTCGCCGCGCCGCCTCGGCGCTTGCTGAGGCGCTTTGTGACAGCCCCAGGTGTTAGGTCGTTCCGCAGACAAGCGGCCAATTCAGAAATGCCGCGCGACTCTATGGCCAGCGCCACGATAAACAATGGAGCCTTACCGACTGCTCGTCGATTCTTATCATGCGGGCCGAGGACATTGGTGAAGCTCTGACGCACGACAGACATTTCTCGCAGGCCGGATTTACGGCGCTACTACGTGAATAGGCGGTCTGATATGAATGAGTTCACCAACTTCGATGCTCATGATTTTCGGGAACGGAACGGCATCCGTGTCTTTTCCTCTGCTGGGGACTGGTGTGCCATAAGCCTCACCGACCTTGAGTTGCCCTTCATAGTTCCTGTGGGCATCTGTGGCAAGGGCGTTTCGCGTCGTTCGTGATGGATGAGCCGCACCTGTTGACCGCCATGCGGCATGTCGAGTTGAATCCCGTGCGGGCGGGGCTGGTGGAACGGCCTGAAACATACCCATGGAGCAGCGCCCGTGCTCATCTGACCGGTCGCGACGACGCATTGGTTCAGGTAGAACCGATGCTGAGCATCGTGGGCGACTGGGCGTCCTATCTTGCGGTCGATGTGGACGAAGGCGAATCAGCCGCATTGCGCCGTCACGAACACACGGGCCGTCCCCTGGGCGACCCCAATTTCATTCAACGCCTCGAAAACCAACTCGGCCGCTTCCTCCGCAAACGCAAACCGGCCCGAAACGCCCAGGAAAGACTAATTAAGTATGGTGTCCCGAATGGCACTAACTTAAGCGCAAAACACTGCAACCCAATGATTTACCGAGTCGCCTTTTAGAACGAAGGAATCGTCATACGTAGTCTTTGACAAAGCCGTCTTCTCAGATACCGCGCAAATACGAGCACGCTTCCACTTCGCTCGCGAATCGCTGATAGACACGCCAAGTCACACGGCAGAGGTAGCTTTGCACAAGTGATTATATGATAAGGCTTTAGGCTTAAGTTAGCGCCATTCATGGATGACCCCAGAATCCATGACCCCAGAATCCAGGCTTGTCGCGGGTTCGAATCCCGCCCCCGCTACGGATTTCTAGCCTGGCGTGCCCTCCGAGGACGAATCGCCGGCTGATTGCTTGATGTAGTACTCAATGTACTGCTTGTGCATAATCTTGACTTCGTCCATGGCGGCGTCCGCGTTTTCGGGAGACCACCTCAGTGCGTTGTCCAACACGGCGGTCGCCGTCTGGAAAATCACGAGCGCCATGGTCTGAAGCTCGCTGAAGGAACCTTTGATTCCCAACTCGGAAAGTAACGAGACGACCACCTCACTTTGGCGCAAGTCTTGTTGACGATCGATCTCGCGCAGTGAGGCGTAGCTCTGCATGGCACGCGACACGGCCGTGGCGCCCTTTACCGTGCGGTGGAACTCCAATATCGCATCGTTCGCCGCGTCCACCACATCGCGCCATTCGAGTTCTCCTGCGAATTCTCGATAGCGACGGAAAATCGATTCGAGCCGTTCCTGTTGTTGCTCCGCAAACTGCTGACCAAGGGCAAAAAGCAGGGCCAGTTTGTTGGGGAAGTAGTGGTAGAGCGTGGCAATGTTGACGCCACTTCGCTCTGCCACACGCTCTGTAGTCAGGTTCTCGTGCCCCTCGTCGTCCAGCAGCTCTGCTGTTGCGTCCAGGATCTTCTCCACCGTCTGCTTGGCGCGGTCCTGCAGCGGACTGCGCCGAAGTTGCAGCTCGATAGGGGGTTTTGCTTCGCCGTATTGTTCGCCCAAAGCTCGCAACTCCTTTCTGTTAAAGGCCGTAAGAAACCACTTGCCACACCGGGCGAGTTTATATGTATTGACTCACGGCGATGCGCCGTCACTTCCTGCCTGACCAGCTATTGCCATAGTATCACACTTTCAGCCCCAACTTTCAATAATCAAGTTTTTACTTGACTTTTGGGAGGGCTTGCATTATGCTGTGAATAGTGAAGAAAAACCTTGAGTTCTTGCGCGAGGGGTGGCCGACCGGATCAGGGCTCAGACCCACGTGCCATAGGGCGTGCTCGGAGGGCATCCGACGGGCGAATCGGCGTGTGGGCTGCTGAAACAAGATTCTGTACGCTCCCCACAACCAGGCCTAGAAGGCCTAAGGAGGATCTGGACAATGAAGCGGAAAGGTTTCACACTCATCGAACTGTTGGTGGTCATTGCCATAATCGGAATCTTAGCCGCCATCCTGCTTCCCGCGCTGGCGCGTGCGCGGGAATCCGCGAGGCGGTCGTCGTGCCAAAACAATCTCAAGCAGATGGGGCTCGTATTCAAGATGTACTGCAACGAGTCAAAAGGCCAGTTGTATCCCCCGGGCAAGCGGTGTGCCGGCGCCAATTGTAACGAGAACGCCTCTTTCGCCGACATCTGGTCTCCCGATGGTCGATCCGTGTATCCGGAATATCTGACGGACGTGAAGGTGTTGTTGTGTCCGTCGGATCCGGAGTCGGGCACCGCCATCAGCTCAGGCTGGTGGACGTGCGACAGCACGGAACAAGGGCCGATCTGCCCGTGCAAGCTCTGGGCCGTTTCCTACATGTACTGGCCCTGGGTCATCCAGCCGGACGTCTACCTCAACGACCCGGCGCAAGTGAACAGCACCGAGGACGTCAGCGTGTGGCTGAACGGCGATTTCCTGAGTGCGGCGTTGACTCTGACGGATAGTCTGACAGACGCCTGTGTTTCGGGCAATTTCGGCGATTTCGACAAGGACGTCAACGTGGGCAACAAGACGATGTACCGCCTGCGCGACGGAATCGAGCGGTTCATGATCACGGACATCAACAACCCGGCCGCGTCGTCGCAGGCGCAGAGCACCATCGCCATCGTGCAGGACGAGGTTAACGCCAACATAAACTATAACGGTTCACAGGCGTTTAACCACATCCCCGGCGGCGGCAACGTCCTGTACATGGACGGCCACGTTGCGTTTGTCCGCTATCCCGGCGAGTGGCCCATCTGCTCGACTTGGGCGACCTTCCTTGCGATAGCGGCCTCGATGTAAGAAGCGTTCGGTCGATTGAGATCGAAGTTCGTGTCGGCCGGATCGGCCCAGGCACAGAGTGAGATTTGGGTCATGGTAGACGACATGCAGTCGGGCAATCCGCAGTTCATGAACCACATCCCCGGCGGCTGCAATGTGTTGTACATGGACGGCCACGTGGCCTTCATCCGCTATCCCGGGGAGTGGCCAGTCTGCAAGACTTGGGCATGGCTGATGGCCAACACGTGATTGGGTAAGCGTCCGACCGACCTGCGGGGATCCTGTCCCCGTCAGGCGGGCAATACTCATGAACAGCGAGGCGCGACGGCATCCGTCGCGCCTCATGCTTTGTGCGCCAAGGCCAACGGGGTCATCCATGATAAGGTTTTGTCAAGAGGCAACACCAGATTCCGGGCCAGATTCCGGGATTCCGGGGACACCATACTTAATTCTTGCCGGATGTGTCGATTCCCGGAATTCCGGGGACACCATACCTAATTCTTGCCGGATGTGTCGATTCGCTTTAATTCCGGGAATTCAATTCGCTACGGTTCCGGCTGGAGACCCTGCGGCGTCACGCGGATGCGTTGGAGCAGCAGCGGCAGACTACGCTCCGCGTTCATGTACGCGGCGAGCACGACGTCGGGCTCGACTTCGAGCATGCGGCCCATAGCCCAGGCGGGGTAGTCGATCACAGTGCCCGCATCCCAATTAAGACCGTCGTCACGACTCACGTTCACGGAATACAGTGGGAACCGATGCGCGCAGAGGATCGCGCCGGAACTCGTGCGCGTCATGGACTGGGCATAGCCCGGAAACGTCGCACGGGCGGCGGCGTCCCACGTCGCTCCGCCGTCGTACGACCAGCACTGCCACATCATCGGACTGTACACGGGCCTGACCAACACGGTTACGGCGTTGCCGATGACGACGCCGGTGTGCGCGGACGTCAGCTTCTTCGGTCACCCGGAATGGCATGGCGCAAGAATTGAGACCGGCTACGAGATCACCGCCAAAGGCCCCGTGCCTCTCAGTAGGAAAATGGACAAGCGGTTCGCGTGACGGCGGCGCGAGCATGACATTGCTGCCCGCTGGACGTGGCGCACCGCGTCCATAAGCCACCGCTTTCCAGTTCGTTCTTTGCGAACCTCGCCAGGTCAGCGTAGAATAACAGCGCTATGTTGGAGTCCGCGAAAAGCACCGTCTATCTTCGGTTGAGGCTCGCAACGCCGGCCATCATCACGCCGCTCGAATTGTTTGGAGGAACCTAATCATGTACACGAACGAACTCCTGGAAGCGAAATGGGAAGCCCAACGCGCCTTACTCAAAGAAGCCGAAGAGACCGGCCGGTCGTATTTCGACGTCGTCGATGAAGCGGCCCGCCGGTGGTTCGCGGAGGCCGGCTTGACCATCCAGTCCGCGCATATCGAACCCAAGCCTCTTGATGCCCCCACGAGATGACCTGACACCAACGCGACGGCGAGGCGCCCGTTACGCTCTCAAGGCATCACGCACCCATGAACTCGGGAGAAAATGAGATGCACCGAATGCAGATCGTTCTCGGGTTTGATATGGAGACGGACGTCGGCAGTTGGACGCCGTATTACGAGGGACTGAAGCATGGAACGCCCGTCATTCTTAACATCCTGGATCGTCACGAGGTCACGGCCACTTTCTTCTTTACGGGCGATGCGGCGCGCAAGCATCCCGAAACCGTCCGGGACGTCAAGGCAAGAGGTCATGAGGTCGGCGCGCATACGCTCTTTCATGAGACGGTTGGCGATTCGCTATTCGACATACCGGGCATGATGCCGGTTCTTGAGGAGGAAGTCCTGAACCGCTTGCGGCTGTGCACGGAATGGATCGAGCAAATAGCAGACATGCGCCCCGTGTCATTTCGATGTCCGCGCCTTTTCGGATCGACCGCCGTCGTTAACGCCCTCGACGCGCTGGGATACGTGGCGGATGCGACCTATCCGATGTTCTATTACCGCGAACGGCTGCGGCCATATCATCCCAGCCGCGAGGATTGGACCCAGGAAGGCGATCTGCGGATCGTCGAACTGCCCACCTTTGCGGACCTCTCGATGGAATCCAAGGACCCGTACGGCCGCGATATGGATCAGTGGCCGCTCTTTCGCACGGAGAGTGCACAAGCCCTGCTCCGCCATATCGACGGTTTTGTGGGCTACTGCCAAGTCCGGGGAGTGGAACCGTTCCTCTGCTTCTACTTTCACCCCTGGGAGTTTCATCCCATGCCTCAGGGAGAGATCCACTATGGCGAGGGCGCCGTTCGTCCTGACCCGTTCATCGTCAAGAACTGCGGCCCCTACGCCGCCGAACAACTCGATTTCTTGATCAAGACGCTCCTGGATCGTGGGGCCGAGTTCGTTCAGGCACAGAAGGCGGCCGGAAAAGCATAGCAATGACGAGTGCCCGTCACTTGGGTGAAGAACGCTATTTTCAATGGTGAACGGGGCGGGACTCGAACCCGCGGCCACCGGATTAAAAGTCCGATGCTCTACCGACTGAGCTACCCGTCCAAGGAAAATAAAGGCGAGCCACCTTCGGCCCGCCTACCTATGAATCCAGTGTACCGAATCGTCTGAGAAGAAGTCAATCCGCTCTTTGTTTTGACATCCGCTCTTTGTTGCGGCCCTATCTCCATCCATCTCCATATCCCCTTCTTGCACTGTCCCGACGTAGACTCATTGAACCTAGATTCGTCAGTTCAACCTCGAATCCACACGAATCTGCACGAATGAATCTCCGCACATGACTGCAGACTCGGTATCTACAGCCGCTTCACGCAACCCTGGCGCACCTGCAACTGCTCACCCGTTGGGTGAGGTGATTTCAACTGCCGCGCAGGAGCAAGACGTTACGACAAACAGCCTTCCATCAATCACCTGTAATGAGGATTCATTGGTGTCATTCGCACGATTCGTGGTTGAACTGCCTTTTCTAGGTTGAATGGGAGCTACGCGAATCGGCTACTGCTCCGGCAGTGCGCATCGCGCTTCCGCGTCGCGCAAAACTTGACACGACCGCACTTCCTCCGCTAGCATTCAGTGTACAGTGCGCTTTTGCCGGATGGCCTAATTGGTAGGGCACCTGACTCTGGATCAGGCTAGTCTAGGTTCGAGTCCTAGTCCGGCAGCCATAGACCTAGACTCGGCCAAGTGCCGATTCCCTTTTGTGCGGCCCGTTCATCTAGGGGTCTAGGATGCGAGATTCTCAGTCTTGTCACAGGGGTTCGACTCCCCTACGGGCTGCCATATAAACTCCAGTTCAAAGTAGGTGCGCAATGATTCCGCACCAACCCAGCGCCTGTTTGCCTGACAGCACGGGAAACCTGCCGAGTCAGCGAGAAGATGTAAATCTTGGATCAGAGGGTAATTCACTCGCGAAGCGGAAAGAGAGACGTGGACGTGCTCTGCTGCTCGCGCAAGTCCATATTCATCCCCAAAAACCGCACGTAAGGTTTTCGGGAGGGCGAGCGTCCCCGCGAGCCGTTGCGAATTTTGC
>Ga0315274_10015347_pt1 | contig 10851 bp, 16 predicted proteins | sample YL17G02_20_MG_FD_203700 | JGI IMG/M metagenome (GOLD analysis project Ga0315274, IMG submission 203700) | Sediment microbial communities from Yellowstone Lake, YNP, Wyoming, USA - YL17G02_20 | ecosystem: Environmental > Aquatic > Freshwater > Lake > Sediment | place: USA: Wyoming | collected...
TTAAGGCTGACCTCATATCCTTCCTGGGGAGCTTGGGGCACGCCGTGATTGATGTCGGGTGCAACGGAGAACATGATGTCGTCGACTATCCGGATATCGCCGTTGCCCTAGCGGAACGAATCAGATCTGGGGAGACTGACCGCGGTGTACTGGTCTGTGGCACAGGGATCGGCATGGCGATCGCTGCCAACAAGGTTCCGGGGATTCGGGCCGCGTGTTGCCACGATACGTACTCTGCTGAGCGTGCGAAGAGAAGCAACAACGCGCAAGTGATGACGATGGGAGCCCTGATTGTCACGCCAACCTTGGCGCATGAGATCATGACTCATTGGCTTTCCTCTGAATTCGCTGGTGGGCAGTCTACGCGAAAGGTCGAGAAGCTGATTGACCTGGATGCCCGCTTTCGAGGTTCGGGCTGACGCTCTCTCGTCTTTGACCGTGCTGCAGCAAGGACCAGCGTGTATTGTGTCAGCGAGAGTGGGACAAATCGGGGCTCCGAGTCAAGACACACTTCTGCGGCCTCGGCGGTCATGCGGCCATCCGCAGCAGTTGGGTGTGCTGCTGACGCCGCGCCTCCAGTGTCCCGCGTTTGATCTCCTCCCGTCGCGATCGCACCTCCTTGGCTCTGCCGAAATAGACATCCGCCGGGGTGACGTTGCCCAGCGATTCGTGGTACCGCTGGTGGTTGTAGTAGTCCCCGAACCGGCTGATCTCCTGCGCCCAGCAAGCTTAGTCCTTGAGCACGCGGTCCCTCAGGGACAGCTCGGCCACCAGCTGCTTCAACTCCGCCCGCATCTCGTTCACCTGGCGGCTGTCCGCCTGGCCCTCGGCGTCGCCCACCAGCCGTTGCTTACCCGCCTCGAGGAACTCCCTGCTCCACCCGGAGGTCCCGCGATCTTGGCGGGGCGGTAGTCGAGGTTGGACGGGATCCCCTCCTGGCCACGAAGGGCAGAGATGCTAATCTCACCTCGCAGCCCCTCAAGCACGATCCGGACCTTCTCCCCCGCCAAGTACTTCTTGCGTGTCACCCGGCGGATCGTCCGGACGGCGGCTTCTACGCTCTCCTTCTCCTCGGCCATGCTGCCTCCCACTTCGCTATACTAGGGGCGAGAAGTGTGTCTTGGCAAATCGCTCCTGATGTCCCATTTTGTCTGAAGACATACAGGCAGGGATGAGCGGAGGTCCCGCTACTGGAGGCTCTGCTCGTTCGGAAAGAGGAATATCAGACATGCCGAGAGGCCGCGGAGTGAAGGCTCGGCCGCTTTGATGGCATGGCCCAGGTTAGTTGTCGGGGCACCTGTGGAGGTGGTGTCTATGTCGTCGATGAAATCATCGGAAGTCGGTCCTTTAGCATCATGATGGAGAACGCGGCCTTCGTGGTGATCTACGACCTTGGGGGATTTGGGACAGGCCGGAGAGCGGACAATGGTGCCGCGTTCCACTGTGTGGGTCACTGTGGAGACGGTCGCAGCTGCCGCGGCAGCCTGAGCGAGTTGCGTGACAGCAGTCCAATGTACAGAGTCTCCGGTTCAGAGTCTGCCAGGACAGAATGGGAGAACCACCGGGTGAGGAGGCCACCTATGAGGCGGTGATCCACGATGTCACAAGGATGGAGACCTCAGTCCAGGCGCTCCTGTAGGCCGAGCATCTGAGGGCGAGGCACTACATCGGTCCGCGCATCGATGGGTGATGCGACCCGAAGCCCGAGCGAGCATGGTAGCAGGAGCGAAGTCGCCGTGGATGGTGGAGCAGAATACGGGAAGGGAGCCAACTCATGAACAACATCTTGACTGCGAGCACGAACTGTTACCACAAGTATCCCCTCGACGTGAATCTCGAACATATCGCTGCTGCAGGCTTCGAATATGTCGAGATCCTCACTTTGCCGCCTTGGGCCGAGGATCTGTCGTTGTCGGCTACGGATAGAGAGATCGCGACCTTCGTGGATCGCGTCGCCGGCCACGGCCTCAAGATCTCGAGCCTGGGCGGACAAGCGGATCTCGGTTCCGACGCAGGGGTGCGGAACGCGCACGCCGCCTTGCATCTCGCGGTTGCCCTTGGGCTCTCGACCATTGGCATGGGGGTCGGGCCTCTCGGCCCAAGGGACTTCGACCCGACGGTGGCGGAACCCTTCTATGCTGCGCTGCCAGCTTTGCTCAAAGAGGCAAGAAGGAACGGGGTCAAGATGGCATTTGAGAACCGCGGCCCTCTCATCCAGACAGGCGCACAAGCAAGGGATGCGGTTGAACGCATTGGGAAGCACGAGGTTGGCATTGTGTACGACACGGCAAACGCTTTGCACTTCGGGGGAGTGCGTCCAGAAGAAGAGATCGATTTGGTTCTTCCGTACTTGGCCGGCTTGCACTTGAAAGATAAGAGTGGACCGCCGGATCAATGGAACTTCCCAGAGCTGGGCACGGGCTACTTGGACCTCAGGAGAATCCTTTCGCGTTGCCTTGGAGGAGGCTTCACCGGTCCGATCACCATCGAGCTAGAGTTCCAAGGTGAGCCTTGGCCGCCGCTTGAGGACATCGATGGCGCTTTGCGAAGGAGCCGGGCCTTTGCGATGGGCATACTATCCGCACCTACCGTAGCCGGTCAGCATGCCAACTAATCCCGGAGAGCTGGGACTTGTGGAAGCCCACGCTGCCTGCAGCATCAACTCGTGGATTCGATTCACAAGCTGCGGTTAGGTCCTGTCTTAGAAAGCGAGGAACCCAATGAGGAAACCAGCTATCGGCGACGAGGCGGCGCCTCGTCTGCGACGTGACCAAGTGTCATACTACTTCGATCGGTGCGTCGAGCCGATCTTGACCATCAAGTCGGGTCAGAGGGTGATCGTCGAGACTGAAGACGCTAACGCCGCCTTGGTGCGCAGCGAGGAAGATGCCTACAAGAGCGCGGAAATCCTATTTGAGAAGGCTGGCGGATCTGACCCCATTACGGGTCCAATCTACGTTGAAGGAGCGCGCCCTGGGGACTGCTTGTCGGTCATGATCAACCGGATCACGCCGGGAGGGCCCGAATCCCTGGGCTACACGGCAGTCTTCCAGAAGCTGGGCTCCCTGGAAAGCATGTACTCGCTGCAGGCCCCCCTCGAGCCGCGGACGAGAATAGTGAGAATGGCGGACGGGATAGCCAAGCTGAGAACGAAGCACAAGACGATCGACATCAAGATGCATCCGTTCATGGGGACCATCGGCACGGCGCCGAAGTATGATCGCGTTCGGTCGTACCTTCAAGGGCACGACTACTGCGGCAACGTGGATTGCCCAGAAGTGACGGTCGGAAGCACGGTTGTCCTGCCCGTCAATGTGGACGGCGGTCTGCTTTCCCTCGGCGACTGTCATGGAGCGCAAGGAGCCGGTGAGATCACAGGGTGCGCCCTTGAGACGAGAGCCGAAGTCGACATCAAGGTTGATCTGATTCCGAACTCGGAGGCGCAGTATGTGAACCTGCCCCAGGTCAACTCGGCGGGCTGGATTGGATCCATCGGATGCGTCTCGGGAGCGACGCTTGCTGACAATATCCGAGCGGCCTACATAGATCTCATTCACAGGATGGAGCGGTTCTACGGATTCGATTCTATCGATGCGTATATCCTGCTCAACCTCGTTGGGCGCGTCTCTGTGGGCCAGGTCATCGACCCATCGTTCTATGCCTGCGTCGCCATGGTTGATCGGGAGTACATCGATTGACGGATGGCGCCGGTCAAGAAGGTCAAGTAATCACATGGACCACGATTGAGGGCGCCCTGGGCCTGTGAGGGAAGAGCCGCACCGGGAAATCAAACTGGCGGGATGTAGATGGAGACCTGCGTGCGCGAAGATCTCCATCTCTCGAGAGGCACCCGGGCAATGGGCATCGCGTCAGCAAGGATCTATCAAGTCGGGCGCCATAGTGGACTCACGCTCCTTCGGCATCGACTGATACGCTGGCTTGCGCGGCATGACGGAACACTGCGTGCTGAGATCTACGCAGCGGTCGATCTATCGCAATCCAAGCCTTGGAGCCTCAGAGAGGAACTGGCAGCGCAGTTGACATCAGTACGTAAGAAGGCGAGGTGCGACGGCCTTCTCTTTACCACCTGGCAGCGTCGGGACGTCCGGTGATAGAAGCGGCACTGACAGCCGAGCAGGAGCGTTGTCCGTTGCCAGCAATCACGGTCATAGCCATGCCGGAGGCCTGGAGGGAAGATTCTGAGACACCAGTGTTCTTGCCACATGTCGCGGGGTAGCAGGGGGACTACTGTCTTCGAGGGAGTGGACCCGGGCGGCCGTCGGGTTGAAGAATGGTCAGGGGACTCAGGTCGATGGGTCGTAGGTGAGATTGGAGGCGTAGGAGCAGATGTAGGAGAATTGGGCGTCGCATTCCTGAGAGACACCAACTGGGCTGAAGGATAGGATGCGACTGCGCCGGGAATACCGAAGGCCGCCCGTGAAGTCCGGCGGATTAGGCGCAGTGGGGGCTTGGAGATCGAGGGTTGATAGCATGAATACCTATCAAATACAGGGCACTGATCTGAAAGTAAGCCGGCTCGGCTACGGCTGTATGAATCTGGGTGGTCGGTGGGATAGCACGCCCCTTACTGAGGCTGATCACTCCAAGGCTGCTCGGTTGGTGGCCTACGCTGTCGAGCAGGGCGTAACGCTGTTCGACCATGCGGACATCTACACTCTGGGAAAATCGGAGGCCGTCTTTGGATCCGTGCTCAAAGACTCGCCCGGGTTGAGGCCCAAACTCGTCCTTGTATCGAAATGTGGCATCCGCTTAGGCGGAGACGCGCAGCCGGGTGATCCGAAACGCTATGACTTCAGCAATCCCCATATTGTGCGCTCGGTCGAAGGTAGCTTGCGCCGCCTTGGGACGGATTACCTCGACATCCTGCTGCTCCACCGGCCTGATCCACTGGTCGAGCCCGACGAGGTAGCCAGAGCCTTCGACAACCTGTTGCGCGACGGCAAGGTGCGATACTTCGGCGTAAGTAACCACACCGCCTCGCAGATCGCACTGCTTCAAGACTCAGTCAATCAGCGACTGGTCGTCAACCAGGTTGAGCTGAGCCTGATACATGCATCTCTGATCGATGACGGCATTCGAGCGAACCAGGAAGATACTGGTCATGCCGGGGCAGACGGGACGCTGGACTACTGCCGCCTGCATGGAATCCTGATCCAGGCTTATGCGCCTGTGGCCAAGGGCAGGCTGATTGACCCACCGCCGAGTAGCGACGAGCGGACTGTAGCTGCGGCGAGGGCGGTGGCAAGAATGGCAGAGGCAAAGGGCACAACGCGTGAAGCCGTGGCACTCGCCTGGCTGCTCCGTCATCCGGCTCCAATCCAGCCGATCATTGGCACCACCAACTTGGAGCGCATGACGGCGAGTCTTCGGGCCAACCGGGTCGAGCTGAGCCGCGAGGAATGGTACACGCTGTTTGTGGCCGCCCGCGGCGGAGCCGTGCCGTAGTGACTGCACTGAGCCCTGGCGGGGGTTGCTGGATACGAAGCGTACGGCAAGGCGGGCAACCGCGACCGCCTCCCTTGTTGTCGCCCTGGGTGGGGTTCGAGGCCAAACCGATGTAGGAGATGGAAACGCCCGGGCAGGTCATCACCGGCATCCAGCCTGTGTGGGCGGGAGCCAGGGCGATTGCCTGATAACCGTCGCTATTTGGCTCATGACATCGAGAACACCCTGCCTCGCGGCCGGATACATGAAGCCAGGAGTGACGCATGGATCTGGCGGGTGAGGAGCGGATTGCCCAACGGGATAGCGATCTCAGTCGGGAGTTCAACGACTGGGAGAAGACCATGGATCTCGTCGGTCAGCTGATCGACATCATCCTGAACTACCGGCAGAGCGGCCATCCGGGAGGCTCGCGCTCGAAGGTGCACGCCCTGCTGGTGACGCTGCTGAGCGGCGTGATGCGCTGGGACATCCGTCATCCGGAGAAGCGCTTCGGTGACCGTTTCGTGCTAGTAGGCGGGCACACCATTCCACTGATCTACACCACGCCGGCGTTGTTCAACGAGCCGCTGCGGATCAAGTACCTGCAGACGGAGGACCCGCGTTACGCCATGCCCAAGGCACGGGGGCGGGCGTTGGTATCGGAGGACCTGCTTCGCTTCCGGCATCTTGGTAGGCCGTCGGGGCACGCCGAGATGGTGGCAAGACGTTCCTTCCTCACCTCAAGTTCAATACCGGCCCTTCGGGGCACGGCGCGCCAGCCGCATCCGGCCTGGCGCCGGCTAACTTGTCCTTCGTGGTTGACTGGAATGACTACGGGATCGATGCCCACCCGGTCACCACGGTCGTCCACGGGATGTCCTATGACTGATTCGCCCCGCACGGCTGGCGCGTGTTCGACGCCGAGTTCGGGGGGGTGAATGGGGGCCGCTGACAAGATACAATTGAACTGTTTGGCTTCGATCAACTTGCCCCTGGCCGCGACCGGCCAGTCTCCTCCGTGAAAGCGGACCACGCCACCGCCTGCAGGGCGGTGAAGGAAGCCAGTTGTGCTATTGGCCGGAATGGCGAACGGAGACCCCGTCGTGAGACTGCATACCAGTTCTGATCCCACCATGGCAGGTTCAAGAGATCGGCAGAAGCCACCAGGCGCGAAACGGAGTCAGTGAGTAGAAGGAGCACTTAGCCAATGAGTACAGAAGCAACGACATCGGTTCCGCACGTAGTCTTGGGCCGCAGTGGAATTACCAGCACCCGTCTCGGCCTCGGATGTTCCATCTGGCCGCTCAAACTCCCCTATCACCAAGTTCTCGATACTCTGCGCACAGCCCTTGACCTGGGCATCCGTCACATCGATGTTGCACCCATCTACGGCACAGAGGAGATCGTCGGGCGCGCCCTACATGACCTGGGTATCCCCGAAGATCTCGTATTGGCAACGAAGGCTTGCTCCTACCTGGGAGAACTTGGCATTCTGTACCGCGAGTACTCCGCTGCGACAGTCTACGAATCGGTCGGAAGAAGCTTGAAGAGGCTCCAGGTTGACTGCCTTGATATCGTGCACCTTCACGATGTCGAACCCGAAGATCTGCCCCAGATCCTAAGCGAGAAGGGAGCTTTGCGAGCCCTGCTTGACCTGAAGGCCCGAGGAGTCGTCCGATCCGTCGGAATGGCTACGCAGTCACTAGAGACGTTGCAGGCCGCCATCGACACAAACGAGGTAGACCATATCCAAGCCTATCACAGCTACACACTTCTGAACCAAGATCTGATGCAAAGCGTCTGCCCTAAAGCTCGAGGAAAGAACCTGTCGATCCTGAACAATGCGCCATTCGCGGGCTTCATCCTCGCGACGGGTCCCGTACCGGGTGCGCGCTATAACTACCGGCTTGCGGAGCGCCCCGTGACGGAGGCGGCGCGGCGTGTTGAGGAAGTCTGTACACGCAAAGGCGTCTCCTTGGAGACGGCGGCCCTGGCTTTCTCACTCAAGAACCCGGAGATCGATGTCACCGTTGTGGGGGCAAGCACACCGGAGAAGTTGCGTAGGCGCGTAGAGGCTTTCCAAGCGCCTCTCGAGATGGATGATTTCGTGGAGATGATCATTGCTGCGGGTGGGTCGTTTCCCATTTCATCGCCCTGTGCTGGCAAGAACCCCTGCAAGGACGACCGAGGGCTCTGAACCGCAGGGGGTGCTAGGATAACTAGTGCGAAGATCGAATCGAGAAGCGCCTTTCGGTGTGGAAGGATAGAGAGACGATGCTCGCCGGAGGGTTGAGGCATGCACGGAGAGGAGGACGAGAACGGTCCCTGCTGTTCCTTCTTCGATATCGAACAGCGGCTACTCCAAGATCATCCGCTGCGGATCAGTAAGGCTTTGATCGACCCCGACTTGAAGAGGATGTCCCCCGCTTCTGATGAGATGTACTCCTGCACTGGTCGTCTCTCCATCCCGCCGGCACAATGCAGCGGTGACCGATCGACCTCCGGCCTCGCATGGGCGACGTCTTCACGGGAGTCACCAGGCCGGGCACCCCTGGCCTTCCGTGCGATCGTGGCTGAAGGATCTTGCGACCGATCCGTCCTCGCCTCACCGAGATCCTAGTCCTCTCCTTCCCACACATTGCCTTCTCTGGTTGGTGCTGGTAACATGCGTTCATCGGAATCGATTCGCGTCATCAAGTGCACCCCTGAGAGGGGCCTTAAGGAGCCACCGCGGACCTCACGGCTATGAGCACTGAGCGGTCGCGATGGTTATCAAGACAGCCAACCCGTAAGGTCAGCGGTGGGGGCTCCGACCGAGTTAGTTCACATCCGTGAGGTCGAGGGCCGTTCGCCCCGGCGGGCGCCGGCCCGAACGGGGTTCGAGCCCCCCGCGCCCACCAGAACGACACCGCTGTCCTTACGGTTAGCCCGCAGAGGGAACCGTGAGGACTGCTCTTTTCGCTAGGTTTCCGCGTGCGCTGACCGCGGACCTTGCGGGTGCGGGTCCTGAGGTATTCTCTCGCCGCGCCAAACGGAGGTTCTACCACACCGCGTCGGCCTCAGTTCTCACGGGAGATTCGCTAGGTTACCTGCGAGGTCGAGAGCCGTGATTCTCCCCGGGTAGTTCATATCCCGCCATCTTAGACTGTCAAGCATGGGATAGATGCTGGCCTTGGTCAGGTCGGGTGAGTGCGCCGTCACCAGCACACGCTGACGTTCCCAGCGGCCGCGTTGCTTCCCAGAGCGGAAAGGTATGTACCGACTCGGAGCCCCGGCCTGTCTCACTCCGGCTGACACGATACAATCAGAAGCCTGAGTGGGCTATTGCATTCGCTCGCCCGATGATGCCATGTCCATTGTGCTAGACTAAGAGCATGGGTGCCCTGTGTTCCGATACCAGTCCCAAGGTGGAACAACTCCAAGTCGAACTCATCCGGCGTATGCCGGCGTGGAAGAAACTCGCGCTGCTCGACGATCTGAACGAAACCGTCAGGGTCTTTGCCATCAGCGGCATCAAGCAGCGCCATCCGGAAGCTTCTCCTGAGCGCATTCGGCGCTTGCTGGCTGAACTGATGCTAGGGCCAGAACTCGCCAGCAGGGTATATGACCGTGCTGGGTGATTCCGTACGGGTCACCTTGCTCGTCACGGGCGCCTTTGAGGAACTGGGTGTGCGGTATGCCGTGGGCGGCTCGCTTTCCAGTTCGCTACACGGCGTGATGCGCTCCACGCTGGATGTGGATATTGTCGCTGACATGCGTCTGGAGCACATCCAGCCACTGGTGGGTGTCCTCTCCCCCGAGTTCTATGTTGACAACGAGATGATGCGAGAAGCAATCGAGCATCACAGCAGTTTCAATCTCATCCACTACGAAACAGCATTCAAGGTGGATGTGTTTATCCCGAAGCCGCGTCCTTTCGACCAAATGCAGCTGGAGCGCCGCGCACCGGCCACCGTCGCGATCGATCCCGAACGCAGCCTGTACGTGACCAGCCCGGAAGATGTCATCCTATCGAAACTCGAATGGTATCGCATGGGTGGCGAAGTATCTGACCGTCAATGGCGGGATGTTCTCGGTGTGCTGAAGACAAGAGCCGGGGGAATCGACCTAGACTACCTACGTCACTGGGCGGAGGTATTGAGGGTCAGCGACCTGCTCGAACGCGCTCTAGCTCAGTCAACGTTGTGATTGCCTTCTACAAGGGCATCCTGCAGGATGTTCGCTCAATCCGGGATCTTCATTCTATGGGCTGGACTCCAGTCGACGTTGGACGAATCCCCGATCTGAAGGCTGCACTGACCCGAAGACCGCGAAGCATCCCACAATCGGGTGACCTTGCAGTCACTGGTGTGCGGTCTGTGATTGCATCTAATGACCCGGAGGTCGCTGGTTCCCCCTGGTGTAGCTGGGGCTAGCTGGCCCTGCAACCGATCTTGCCCGGAATACTGATACCCATATGTGCTCCCTTCAGCCAAATGTCGACGCCAGTCGATTCTGGGAGCATGCGATTGTAGGAATCGAATCGCACCATCACGCGCGGCTCAGAGATGGGTCCTCAGGAGCCACTGTAGACCTCACGGCTACGAGCCTTTGGCTGTCGCGATAGCTATCACGACAGCCATACCGCAAGGTCCAGAGTAGGGGCTTCCGCCGAGCTAGGACACATCCGTGAGGTCGGAAGTTCGAGCCCTCTCGTGCCCACTACATCGACACCGCTGTCCTCATGGTTAGCCCGCAGAGGGAACCGTGAGGAGTACGCTGCCTGCGAGGATTTCGGCCCCGCCAACCGCGGACCTTACGGCCTAGTTTGCCCGGCTATGTCGTGGTCTATTCTGATAAAATAGGAACAAGTCACGACATAGCCTCGGAGGCGGCCAGCCATGACAACCCAGCTGGAACGGCGACAGCGGCTCTTCGAGCTGGTGGCGACGCAGGGCGGCTACTTCACTGCCGCCCAGGCTCGCGAGATCGGATACGACTCAAGGACCCTCTGGCACCACGTCAAGACGGGCCAACTGGAGCGTGCGAGCCGCGGCTTCTATCGCCTTGCCGAATTCCCGGCACACTCGCATGAGGATGTGATCGCGGCCTGGGTGAAGGCCGGCCCCGGCCGGGCCGTCGTGTCCCACGAGACGGCGCTCGCGCTGTATGACCTAGCCCCCATTCGACAGCGCGGTATCCATCTCACTGTCCAGCGTGAGCATCGCCCCTACAAGGGTCAGGCTCGTCTGCCCAGCGTACAGGTGCACACCACCAGCCAACCCTTTGATGCGGGCAAGGTGGTCCAGAGGTTCGGGGTCAGGGTGACCTCCCCTGCCCGCTCGATCGCCGATGCCGCTGAGGCGGGAACCGATCCCAGCGCCATCCGCGAGGTGATCGGAAGAGCGTTGCAGCAAGGCCTGCTAT
>Ga0315274_10015348_pt1 | contig 10851 bp, 6 predicted proteins | sample YL17G02_20_MG_FD_203700 | JGI IMG/M metagenome (GOLD analysis project Ga0315274, IMG submission 203700) | Sediment microbial communities from Yellowstone Lake, YNP, Wyoming, USA - YL17G02_20 | ecosystem: Environmental > Aquatic > Freshwater > Lake > Sediment | place: USA: Wyoming | collected...
TGTCCCACTGCCACACCTTCTGCTGATGGCCGCTGTAGGAGTCGTGGCACTGACGGCAGACGTCGCCGTCGTACTGCCCCGTCGAGATCGTCTCCAGGTCGCCCCCGTGGGCGCTTCCCGGCCCGTGGCACGACTCGCACTGGATGTTGGACTTCAGCTGAAGCGGCTCGGGCAAATCCATCCAATGCGGATGGTGACTGGTCACCGCGTCGTTCGCCCATGTCGAAAGCTGGCTGAGATTGAACGAGAGACGTTGTGCCACCTCCGTAAAATTGTCGCTGCCGGTGGTCAACTTGTCGTTGCCCAGCGTGTGACACTCCAGACAGGAGGCGGGGTAGGATTTGCCATAAACACCGTTCAGATGATTCTCCACCTTATGAGCGTGCCTGCCGCCCCACCACTCCACCACCTTGTCGTCGTGGCAGCCCAGACCGCACTGCGGCCAGTGGGGACGGTTGTTGCCCTCTTCGCCGGTCCCGACGTAGCGGGCGGCGAAAATCCGTTGCGTCGTCGGCGTCGAGGCGACTCCCGAAACAACCGGAATCAGTCCGATGATGTACTCGCCCGCCGCCGCCGGATGAAACTTCAACAGCGCCGACGTGTTGGAGTCCACCACGGCGGTGTTCGTCGCTGGCTCGGCCACAACCGACCAGACGTAGGCCGTGATGCTGCTGGCGAACGCCGGATCGGCCACGGGAACAAGATAAACGCGTTGATTGATCCCCACCACGTCCAGCCCCGACGATTTTACGTCATAGACGTCCGAGGGTGACTGATCGCGCAGCCTCGGCGAAACCGGCAGAACCCGAATCGTCGCCGGCGCAATCGCTCGCGTGGCTTGTGGCATCAGGGCGAACAGGACCAAGACACCGTACAACCATTTTCGACTGCCTCTGTGCATTGCTTGGCTTCCTCCACAATACTCAACAGAATGGAAGACTGGCCGGGATCGTATGGATAGACGTATGCCCCGCCTCTTTCTTCCCACAGTGCCAGAATGGCTGACTTCTCGCGCGCCGGGACCCGCCACGACCGGAGGCGTTCCTACGCGATCCGTTCGCCTTCGATCTCGTTCCAGACCAACTCGAAAAACCTTATGTCGGTTCATTTGGTTGATGTAAGGTAGTGTCAACCGTCTGCGAGTGTGTTGAGGTCGTCCTACAGTCAGCTGTCAAAAGATTGGCTGCCTGTCGCCTGAGCCAAACACAAATCCTCAGAGAACACTACCTACCTCGCCACAGTGTCTGCAAAGTTCATTCCCGCAACAAGCGCCCGCGGAGCGGAATGCCGCCCCTTCGTTATCTCGCTCGGCGACAGTCCAGTATGCGCGATCTTTTGTGCGGCTACCGGCCCCGTTTTTCGCCTCTCCAAATCGAAACTCGCGATCCGCCCACCGATTCCCGGCGATTCGGCGCAGATGCGGGAGCGTCGAAAACGACCGAATTGCGCCGCAAGGCGAGACATCGCTGTCACAGCGCCTCGGCGGTTTGCGGCACAACTGTCTCACCCAGACTCCCCGCACGAAAGCCCGAGTCGCCCTGGCGTGGTTGCCGGACTCCGATCTGAGACTCGTTCCCGACTTTTTCGGATATTTCCCCAGCTCCAACTTGATGTTGAAGTTGCTCCAATCAGTGGTATAGATGTTGCTCGCATTTGCAGACTGAATGAGGGTCGCCCACGTGCAAGCGCACCCTCCGACGAAAGCTCGGCTTTCGGATCTTGAACGAGGAAGCGAGGAACAACGAAATGCGCGTGAGCCTAAAAGCGGTTGTCGTTTTCGCCGTAGTCGCCATGCTGGCTTGGCTGGCAGGAAGCACGCAGGCCAGGATCACGGGCTCAGCCCATGATTTCTCCGGTCAGACATGGAACGTGAGTGGAGAGATTTGTCTGCCTTGCCATACGCCCCACGGCGCCAACATTTCGGTGGTTGACTCACCGCTGTGGAATCATGCCGTGACCGTGGCAACATTTCAGGTGTACCAGTCCAGCACGATTAACGCCACGGACATCGGCCAACCGAGCGGACGATCGAAACTCTGTCTCAGCTGCCATGACGGCACTGTAGCGCTGGATTCTTACGGCGGCCGCACCGGTACGCGGTTCATCAGCGGAGCCGATCTGATCGGGACCGACCTCCGAAACGATCACCCGATTTCCTTCACATACAACGACGCGCTGGCCGTGGCGGACAGAGGACTTTTCCCGCCCAGCACCAAGGCCTCCGGCTTGGGCGGCACGGTCCAGGCTAACTTGCTGTTCGCGAATAAGATGGAATGTTCCTCATGTCACGACGTGCACAATACGGCGGGAATTGCCAGTCTCCTGCGGAAGTCAAACGCCGGAAGCGCACTCTGTCTAACGTGCCATGACAAGTAATCGCGGATTGCTATAAAGCCCCGCGGGAGTAAAAGCCTCCCGATGCCGTTGTCGGTGCTTGAACGACGGAGCGCCCCGACCCATCGGGCGGTTTTCTTTTCACGCCGCCGCCTCTTCCGCACGGCAACCCGTGCATCTGCCGTGCGGGCTCCAGCACTTCTCCTGCGAGAATCGGTTTGTAGTAGCGCCGCCAGGCGCGTCCTGCCTCGTTCGTAGTAGCGCCGCAAGGCGCGTTTTCGCGTGACCGGCATTCTTGCTTCAGGCCCGTGTTTCAACGCGCCTTGCGGCGCTACTACGAACTTCTCGTCCCTTTCCGGGTGACGGCGAAAGCGTCATGCGCGACTCGAACTTCCCATCCATTGCAGGGCGGCCCAGCGGGCCGTGAGCGACTTCTCCGTACTGCAGAACGCAATTGGGGGACCAAGTTGATTGACTGTTCTGGCTGCTCGTCTGTCCCTTTCGTCCTTCTTGTCACTTCGGTCCCTTTATTGTGTTTGGGGTGTACTCAGTGGTGCTTTTGCGCCACACTGCGGTTGTCTAAGTGTAGCATCTGCGCCACAGTTGGCGAGGCAACGGGGTCTCACGACCACTCGCCGCACAATTATTTCGATGGATTTTTGATTCTCTTGGGTGTGCTTACCGGAGCCAGCACCGACCGACCGTGCAGGCGGTCGGCCTTTTCGCGATCCTGCTTCGACTCTTCGATGGCACCTGCGCCCTCGTGGACAGCTGCCCAAGCCTCGTGGTACTCCGCCACGCCGGAGACCTTTGGACGGAGCCTTTCCAATTCGGCCCGTGCCGTCTCCGTTTGGCCCTCAAGCACCTTAACCCACGCCAAACCAATCAACGCCGCCGTGGAAGCCGCGTCTGCCGAAAGGACTCGCTGGAACTCTTCCCGGCCTTCCTTGACCTGTCCCAACCTCAACAGGCAGAAAGCTGCTCGCCATCGGGCCGCTTGCCACTGGGGAGCCAGCGACATGGCGCTTTGGAAGTTGTTCAGGGCCGCCGCCCACATGCTCCGCCTGACCATCACGTCGCCCAAAGCCACGTGACGGGCCGCCTGTTGAGTGGCTGTCGTAATGCCGGAATCGGCGGTCAAATCCGGCAATCCCAAGCATCCGCGCAGCAAAGTCCGAAACTCCTTGCCAGAAGAAAGGCTGTATCCGGCGAGTCGGCCACACAGTTCGCCGCGCTGGTTCACAATCACGGTCGTGGGAACTGCAATAACCTCATAGAGGCGATGCACCGCTTCTTTGCGGTCGAGCAGGAAAGCCCACTTCAGGTGGAATTGTTTCTGAAAAATCTCGAATTGTGAGGGATCCAAATTGATGGCAATGATGCAGGCGAGTAACGCCTCTTGCGCCTTTGGGCCGGAGGCGTTAACGACCTTCTCGGTCGCCTGCAAGGCTTCGGGCACGAACCGTCCGTCGTTGCCGACAAAGAAAAACACCCGAACCGTGCCGGCGTGTTTCGACAGGCCAAACGTCTGGCCATCGGCCGTCGGCAACTCAAAATCCGGCGCCATCGGGAGATTCGCAGCCGTGGCTGTGGTCGAAATCGGCGCCGCCCGTTCCGACTGGGCGCTGTTTCCGACGCCTAACATCAACAAGACAAACCCTATGGCAGTTGGGGTAACGCAATGGCGATGAAACCTCATCGTTGTCTCAGACCTCGGAGTTCACGCTTCAGTGCGGCTTCTTCTCGCCCAGGCTCAACGTCGCCACCGGAGCGCTTACCACAAGAGTCTCTGTCGTCAAGTTCTGGATCGGCTGGGCCCGGTCGTAGGCGTAGCGCGAATGGCACCCGGTCTGACAGGACCCGCCGCTGGCGGTCTTCTGATAGACGATCTCCATGGTCCAGCGGCCATAGGGAACGGAGTCTCGGATTTCGTCGGGATTGTTGCTGGCGTGCTCGGCGTGACAGGCGCGGCATGTCCGCCCCTTCTCGCGGTTCACGTGCAGAAAATGCAGATTCTGCGCCCCATTTCGGAACCTCGTGTCCAGGGATTCGGCCTGCAACACGATCTCTTTGTTATGGCAGAAGAAGCAGAGATCGTAGTTGGGCAGACTGAACGGCGCATAGAAGCGAGGCGGAAAGTAGCGGGTCAGCATCGCCGTATGGTCGGAGCCGTGAGAGTTGTGGCAGGGGGTGCACGAGCCGTCGCGGATCGGCCCATGGAGGTACTTGGCGCCGGCCAGCTGGCTCTGAATGTTGGCGACGACCCTGCCGTCCGGCATCTGCAACGACTTGTTGTGGCATTCCAGGCAAAGCGGCATGGAGGCCTGTTTGAGCAGCTTCTCGAAATCCGAGAAGTGCGACGAATGGCACTTCGAGCAGGCCTCGCCCTTCATCACGGGTTCGTGGGTGTATTTGGCTTTTCGGGCCGCTTCGATGACCTCCTTGTGGCATTTCATGCAGAGATCATCCTCTGGCTCCCACACGAAGTAGCGATAAGGACTGCCGTGGGCGCTGTGGCAGGCGGCGCAGTCCTCGTCAAAGGGCTTGTGGCGACCAATAGCCTTCTTGGCCTGGTCGCCGAGCTCCTCGTGACAAGTCCAACACAGCTTCTCCTTCGGCGTGTTCAGGAGTTTTTCGATGTCGGCTTCGTGAGGCTCATGACAGGCCAGACACAGCCCCTGGGCGAACGGCCCGTGCTTGAACTTCAGGCCCTTGTTCACGTCTTCGTGACATCGCAGGCAAACCGCGCCGCCCTCCCCCCCGGTCACGAAAAAGCGGTTGCTCTCGCCGTGGACGTTATGGCATTCGAGACAGTTCTCGCTGACGGGTTTGTGTTTCACTTTGTGTTCGGGCAGCGGATCGTGGCACTCCAGGCAAAGCGCATTGCCCTTGGCCGCCGACGTGAACACGTGCTTGCCGCCGACCGCCCTGTGGCAAGGTTCACACTTGCCCTCGGCGGTCGGTCCATGCTTGAAACGCAAAGACTTAAGCGCCGCATGGCAATCGGTGGAGATGCAAGACCGGCCGGCGACATCGAGATTGCGCCGCTCCTCGACGGTCAAGGTCGGGCTGGTGGCGGGCTGGCTGCCCGCCATCATATAGCTCATAAGGACGAAGCCAACCAGCAGTCCAACTGTTGCTCTGCGGCTCACCGGTTCTGTCCCCTTTTCTCCGTCCTTTGGCCGGGCACGAATAAGCCACTTTGCCGGAATCAGAGCAAGATACGCACCACAGGCCAGATGATTTTACCGGAGTTCATGGCCGAGTGCTTGCCCGGTGAAGGGCCAAGGGGGCCGGCTTGCCGGGTTGCCAGATGTCGAGGCCGATATTGGCGCATTTTCACACGATTCTGAGGGCGATCTGCCACATTCATCGCCGTGAGAGAACCGACCGATATTGTCCGAATCAATACTGAGATGTTTTTGGAAAAACCACTGAGCCGCTATCGGCGTCCTGGCGGAACCGAGCTACGCTGCGATCCGCCAATCTCTGGCACGTTTATTACTTCAAAACAACAGAGGCGGAGAAGGATGAACCGCAACACGTACCAAGATGATGAAGCCAACTTGCTTTTGATACCGCATATTGGGGACAATCAGATCGGGAGGGTCTTACCTCGGGTCGCCTGCCATGTGACAGGTGTGTCACAGAGCCGGCAGCCCGCATCCTGAGCGACAGGTGAATCAGACGTGTTCAAGGGACTCTGGCACGACATTCGTGCGATACTGAGAAAATACCGAAAGGGCTTCTGGGCGGTCATCGCAGCCGCCGTGGTTGTTGGGCTGGTGTTCGTGGGGACAATGGCGACGATCAGCGAGAAGCCGGAGTTCTGCCGCTCCTGCCACATCATGGAACCCTACTACCAGTCATGGAAGCATTCGAACCACGTTGGGGTCAACTGCCTGCTGTGCCACTTCAAACCGGGCTGGCGGGGATTCGTCCGGGGCAAGATCGTCGCCCTCTCGCAGTTCGTTCGCTATGTCACGGTGACCTACGGATCGAGACCGTGGGCGGAAATCGAGGACGACAGTTGTCTGCGATCGGGCTGTCACGACCGGCAAGGACTTTTCGGGCCGAAGGAGTTTCAGAAGGGCGTCCCGTTCGATCACGAACATCACCTGACGGCTCTGAAACGCGGCAAGCAGCTGCGCTGCACGAGCTGTCATTCGCAGATCGTCCAGGGGACTCACATGATGGTGACCGAGTCGGTCTGCTTCATCTGCCACTTCAAGCCCATGCCGGACGGCTCGCGCGACCCCGTTCTGTCGGATTGCCGAAAGTGCCACCGCCGGGGCATGGCCACGCCAAGAACTCCCGCCGAGCATGCCTTGTTCATCGAGCGGGGAACCGATTGCCAGCGGTGCCATATCTCGGCCATGCGGGGAGCGGGCGATGTTGCCCGACGACGGTGTGAATTCTGCCACGCCGACCCGAAAGTCCTCGCGACCTCCGACACCACGGTGCTTCACACGGTCCACGTCAGCGAACACACCGTGGCGTGCTTCAAGTGTCACGATCCGATTCTCCACCAGCTCGAGACGTCCGCTGAGATCACTCAGGCCGGTTGCGGGAACTGCCACACCGAGCGCCATCAGGCACAGAAGGCGTTCTACCAGGGCGCCGCCAGCGTACCGTTTGCCGGCGCGCTGCCCAGTCCGATGATCGAGGCGCACATTGATTGCACGGCCTGCCACGCCAATCTGGGGGCGATCGCAACTACCAGCCCGCTGACGGCCAAACCCGCCGTAGCGCGAGCGGACACGAAAGTCTGCAATGAATGCCACGGCCCGGGCTATGACCTCTTGCTGGGGCAATGGCAGACCGAGGTGGCGCGGCGAGTCGGCCAGACGCGAGTTATGACGCGGGTGGCCGCCGTGATCCCCGAGGACGCCGCTTCGACGCCCGTGGCCGCACTGGCCCGCGCCGTCAACGAGACGCTCGACATCATTGGGATCGCCAAGGCGGTTCACAACGTCGGCTACACGGAGACCCTGATCGAGCACTGCCAGGCGACGCTGCTGGAGGCGACCAGTGCGACCGCCGCCGGACCGGCGCTCCGCGACTGGGTGGACGACGAGATGAAGTCCTACCAGCAGGCGCCGTCCTGCCTGCAGCAATGCCATTACGGAATCTCGCAACGGACCCTTTTCCTGCAAAATCAGAATCGCCTGTTTCCCCATGCGCCGCACGTCAATCGAGCGCGTCTGGACTGCGGGACGTGTCACTCGCGCGAGCAGCACAAGGTCAGTCTGCCGCGCGGCTATGACTGCAACGCCTGCCACCACCGCGACGCGGCAGGAAAACAATGCGAAGATTGCCACCAGGAGCTGATCGAGTTTGTGAAGGGCAACTATGCCGGCTACGGCGTGGCCAGTCCGGCCAGCCGCAACTGCGATGCGTGTCATGCGGACGTGGGCGGCAAGATCACGCTCCTCAACCGAAGCACGTGCACCCAGTGCCATGCCGATGCCCAGGCGTATCTCAACAAGCTCGCACAACAGATGGAAGATCTCAAGCGGCGCGGACCGGAAATCGAGACGGCGCTGCGGGCGCGCTGGGACACGCTGGACCTCAAGGGCCTGCAAATCGCCGAACAAGTGCGCCACGTGGGACGCATGAACGGGATTCACAACTATGAATTGGCGAAGAGAATCTATGAGGCAGCCGGCCGCTATCTGTCGAAGAGTCTTTAGAGTCCCTAAAATAATGAACTTCTCGGAAAAGCGAACCACTGCGTCACCGGCAAGAGAATTCAACATCAGCGCGGATTTCGGCCTTTGCATGGTCTGAATTGTGTCAAAAAAGCGACAAAAAGTGGCGAAAAGTGCATTTTTTTAGGCGCTCTTAGTACACCCCAACAGAATAAAGGGACCAAAAGGACAAAAGGGACAAAAGGGACAAGGACAAAAGGCAAGAGAGAGGCCAGACCAGTCAATCAATCTGGTCCCCCAATTACGTTCAGCCGTGCTTGGCGATACGATAGGGGATGAATGCAGCGGATGATCAACGACGGCATCGTGCGAAACAGGAAGCCAACTCACGCGGCCCACGCGAGCAGCGACCGGCCTTGTCGGTTCGTTGTCCGAGGCGTGTTTCTCGTTGTCTTCCTGTCGTTGCCCCTTTTTGCTTCGGCGGCGACCAATGGCGCGTCAGCCAAGCCGGACTGCCTGGATTGCCACAGTGCTGCGCTCTACAAGCCGCAACAGCCGGGCGAAAAGCCGCCCCCGTTTGTGGACACAGTCATGGCGGTCGAGAACGTCCACGCCAAGAACGGCGTGGCCTGCAAGCACTGCCACGTGGAGGCGGAGAAGATTCCGCACCCTCCGAAAATGGCCGCCGCGGCGTGTGCGCCCTGCCACAAACAGGCCACTCAGCTCTATCGGTCGAGCATTCACGGGGCGGCCCGGGCGCAACAGATCACGGAAGCGGCCAGTTGCGTGGATTGTCATGGCGCGCACGACATGTTCGAGCGCACCGATCCGCGTTCGCGCACCTATTCCAAGAACGTCGAGACGACCTGTCTGCGCTGCCACACCAACGAAGAGATGGCCGAACGGTTCAGCTTCACGCGCCACAACATCGGCGAGACTTACGAGGAGAGCGCTCATGGCCGGATGATCGCCGCCGGCCATCAGGAGGCGGCGACCTGCAACAACTGCCACGGTTCGCACGACGTTCTGGCCAGTCGCGATCCTCAATCGCGGGTCAACCGCTCGAACATTCCAAAGACCTGCGGAGCGTGCCACTGGGTCATTCTCGATCTCTACAAGAGAAGCATTCATGGCCAGAACTTCGCGAAGGGTTCGCCGGACGCGCCCGTCTGCAACAGTTGCCATCAGGACCACCGCGTATTGAAGACCCAGACCGACCAGTTCAAACTGGTAGTGGTCTCGAATTGCGGCAATTGCCACCAGGAGCTGCTGCGATCCTATCGCCTGAGCTATCACGGCAAGATCACGCAATTGGGCGGGATCATCACGGCGCGTTGCTCGGACTGTCACGGTTCGCACGAGATTCTGCCGGGGAACGACCCGCGCTCGATGGTGGCCGAGGGCAACATCGTCGCGACGTGCCGGCTCTGCCATCCGGGCGCTAACGCCAACTTTGCCAAATACCACCCGCATGCGGACTATCTCAACCGGCAGCAGTATCCGGTCGTGTTCTACGCATGGCTCTTCATGATCCTCTTGCTGGTGGGAACCCTGAGTTTTTTCACTCTCCACACCCTGCTGTGGTTCATCCGTTCCACGGCGGACCGATGGATGCGCGCGAACCACCACGCGGTGGCGACGAACAAAGGACCCGCTCGTTATGTCTGGCGATTCCATCTGTATCACCGCCTGACGCATGGGCTGGTCATCACCAGTTTCCTGGGCCTGACCCTCACCGGTTTTCCGCTGAAGTACAGTTACACCGGTTGGGCGCATCAGGTATTCGACCTGTTGGGAGGCTTCAAGGTCGCGGGCCGTCTGCACCGTTTGTTTGCCGTAATGACGCTGGCCTATGCCGTCATGCACGCTATTCATTTGATTCGAATCTGGCGGCGACGGCCAAAGCAGTCGCTGCTGAAGATGGCGCTCGGGCCATCTTCGATGGTGCTGAATTGGACGGACCTCACTCAGTTCTTCCAGCATATCCGCTGGTTCCTGTTCCTGGGTCCGCGGCCGAAATTCGACCGCTGGACCTATTGGGAGAAGTTCGACTACTGGGGCGAGATTTGGGGAATCGCCATAATCGGCAGCACGGGATTCATGTTGTGGTTTCCCATTCTGGTGTCGCACATTTTCCCGGGGTGGGTTTTCAATGTGGCGGCGGTGGTTCACAGTATCGAGGCGCTGATGGCGGCGGGCGTGATCTTCACGGTCCATTTTTTCAACGCCCACTTGCACCCCGACAAGTTTCCGATGGACGATGTGATCTTTACGGGCAAGATGACCGAGCAACAATTTGCCGAGGAGCGGACGGCCGAGTATGAGCGACTTCGGGCCGAGGGTCGTTTGGACGAGATTCTGGCCGATCCGCCCAGCTGGCGGCATTTGATTTTCAACCGTATTGTCGGTTTCACGGCGCTGGGGATCGGAATTTTCCTGGTTGTGGCCATCATTTATGCGGAGGTTCATCAGCACTTTTTCTCGTGAGAGGCGCTCCTGGCGCGTCGCGCCACTCGGAAAAGAATGAGAAGCTCGTAGTTCCCACTTCCGTGGGTCCGTTTCCTCTCGAACCCACTGACGCGGGAACTGTAAACCGGATAAATCGCGATGGGCGAGAACAACCAACAACTGGTTTCGGACCTCTGCCAAGAGGATTTGTTGGAGCGGTTGCGGTGGCTGATCCGGCTGCGGTGGCTGGCGGCGACGGGACTGTTCGCGACGATTCTGTTCACCCACTACGCGCTCGATCTTCATCCGGCGATTTTCCCGTTGCTCGCGCTCAATGCGACTTTGCTTGCCTCCAATGCGCTCTATCGGGTTCTCTGGAAGCGATGGCGAGGCGCTTCGCCCCGCGTTTTGGTGCGAT
>Ga0315274_10015349_pt1 | contig 10851 bp, 10 predicted proteins | sample YL17G02_20_MG_FD_203700 | JGI IMG/M metagenome (GOLD analysis project Ga0315274, IMG submission 203700) | Sediment microbial communities from Yellowstone Lake, YNP, Wyoming, USA - YL17G02_20 | ecosystem: Environmental > Aquatic > Freshwater > Lake > Sediment | place: USA: Wyoming | collected...
GGGCGACGGTGTCATGGGCGACGTGTTCATCATGCTTGTTGCGTGCGCAACACTTGTGTATGCCGGAAGGAAGCACCACAGCCCCCTCGGCGCCAGATAGCCTTAGAGAAGCAACGAGGCCCCGTTCGAGTAAAGTGGACGGGGCCTCATAATCTTTCGGCTCACCAGGAGGTTCGCCCTCCCGCATCGCGGCTCCCGCATTGGCGTTCCCGCCGATTGCATTCACCCGCGGGTTCCCGCTACATTGTCTTACGGCAAGAAGGAGAGAACTATGAGCATTAAGCAACGGGTGCAAGAAGAGATGACAAAGGCGATGAAGAACCAGGACAAGTTCCGCCTTGAGTGCCTGCGGCTGGCCAAGGCCGCCATTCTTCTCAAGGAAAAGGAGTCCGCCGCCGATCTGACCGATGAGATGTCCGCGGCAGCCCTCCGCGCTGAGATCAAGAAGCGTCAGCAGAGCATCGAGGTCTTCCGCCAGGTTGCCAAGGAGGCCGAAGCCCAGGCCGCCGAAAAAGAGATCGGGATCATTCAGGAATTCCTGCCTAGGCAATTGTCGGCGGAGGAGATCGAGGAGAAAGTGCGCGCCTATCTCGCGGAACATCCCGAAATGGTTCATCCCGGCAAGCTGACCGGGGCCATGAAGAAGGAACTCGGCGACGCGGCCGACGGCAAGCTCTTGAACGAAATCTGCAGAACAGCTCTGGGGATGTGAGATTTTGGATTTTGGATTATCTTCAGGAGCAGAGGCCTTGGCCGGTGAGTGAAACTGACGCCTGGAGTCATGCGAAATCAGCATATCACTGCCGAACTGCGAGAGTGTTCTCTGGCACCGGGAATCAATCCAAAATCTAAAATCCAAAATCTAAAATCTCAGTCGCCCTCGGCCAAGGCTTACGAGGCGGAGGCATAAGAAGGTTAAGCGTGGTTCGAACTTTTCTGGTGTTTGGCTGCATAGCCGCGGTGCTTGGCGTCCTGTACTCGATGACAGGGACCCCGCCCGCGCCCCCTGAAGGCAAGACTATCATCAACGTCTGGCATCCGTGGGCGGGCGATCAAGGGGAGGAGTTCCGCCGCCTCGTCGAGGTCTTCAACCAGGGCAATCCGAACATCAGCGTGCGGTTGTTGTATGTGCCGAACAACCTTTCCTCGAATCAGAAACTTTTCCTCTCGATCTCTGCGGGCATGCCGCCGGACTGCACGTTTGTCGATGGCCCCCAGGTGTGCGAGTGGGGCGCGCGGGGCGCCATCGAACCGCTGGATGATCTGATGGCGAGGTACGACGTGCGCAACGAAGACTTCTGGGAACCATGCTGGCGGCAGAACCAGTTCCTGGGGAGAACCTACGCCGTCACGTACTGCGCCGATCCAAACTTCGCGTTCTTCTGGAACAGGGAGCAGTTCAGGGAAGCGGGCATGCTCGAGGGAGGTCCGCCGAAAACCCTTGAAGACCTCGATCGAATGGCCCGCGCTCTCACCACCTACGAGGCCAACGGCCGAATCAGGCGCATCGGCTTCATTCCGTGGGACGTTTTCGGCAACGCCAACTCGATCTTCACGTGGGGCTGGGCTTTCGGCGGCGAGTTTTATGACCCTGAGCGGGAGCGGATCACATGCGGCGAGGACCCGCGGATTCTCAAGGCCGTGCTATGGATGAAATCTTACGCGGACGAGTACGGATTCGAGAAGATCAACAGCTTCGCGGAAGGTTTCGGGGACCAAGCCGACACCCCATTCATACGCGGGAAGATCGCCATGGCCGCGGGACATGTATCGAACATAAAGCTCTTCAAGAAGTATGCCCCAAACCTCGATTACGGGGCCGTCTCGGTTCCGTATCCCGCGCATATGGGCTTTGACCACAGCGCGTGGATGGGCGGCTGGTGCTTGTCCATTCCGCGCGGGTCGCGTCATCCCGAGGAAGCCTTCGCGTTCATGAAGTGGCTTTGTACGAGCGTCGAGGCTGGACGTTCGATGATCGAGATGACCGGAACGTTTCCAGGTTACATGTCGAGCCCCGCCTTCGACCTCGTCAAAGGCGATGAGAAGCTCGAAGTCTTTTACGACGTGCTGAGGAACACGCGACACCAACGCCCCGTGATGCCCGCCCAAGCCTATTTCATGGGCGCGCTCGATCGCGCCGTGAGTGACATCCTGAACGAGCTCAAGACCCCGCAAGAGGCCCTCATGTACGCCCAGCAGGAAACGCAGAAAGAGCTCGACCGCGTCATGGCCCCCTTCCGCAGGAAATTACGCTCCCTTTTCGTGCGCTGGGCGGGCACTTGGATTTGCGCCCATACATCGAGACGCCCTAATATCGCGATGCCATGCAGAACACGCTGAAGATCGTGTGCGCCGTTGCCGTGCCTTTGTGCATATTGGCCGGTTGCGACGCCGTGCATCGCGTGCGCGCCGGCGCCGACTCGAAAAAGGTCATCGAAGTGGCGGTGTTCGAAGGGGGCTACGGTATCGGCTGGCACCAGAAGATCGGTGCGAAATACGCCGAGACGCACGCCGCCGACGGAATCCGCATCGACCTTTGGGGAGATCCGCGAGCGGTTGAGAAGATCAAGCTCCGCCTCCTTCGCGGCGACCCGCCCGATGTGATCGATATGTACGGGCTTCCCGTGTGGCTGCTCATCGGCGCGGGTAAGCTCCGCTCGTTCACGGGAACGCTCGATCGTCCTGCTTACGACACGAACGTGCCGTGGCGCGACCTGTTCACCAAGGGCACGCTCGATACGTTCGCCAGTGCCGGCCAGGTCTACGCCATTCCCAGCGCCTTCTCCGCCTGGGCGTGCTGGTACGACGCGCGTATGTTTCGGGATCGCGGCTGGAGCGTGCCGAAGACGTGGGCTGAGTTCGACGGCCTATGCGAAAGAATTCGCGCCGCGGGCATCGCGCCGATAGCGTTTCAAGGCAAATACCCCGGCTACGCGTGGAACACTCTCGTCACGCTCATTCAGCGCTGCGGCGGCCTCGCCGCCATCAACCGTCTGAACGCGATGGAGCCGGGCGCCTTCACGGATCCTGATGTCGTGCGCGCCGCGCGGCTGCTCCAGGAGATGGCCGTGAATCATTTTCAGAAGGGCGCAATGGCCATGACGCACACCGAGAGCCAGCTCCAGTTCGTCAACGGCCAAGCGGCTTTGATCTGGTGCGGCCTCTGGCTCGAGAACGAGATGAAGAACAGCACGCCTCCGGGCTTCGAGATGCGATGCTTCAACGTTCCCGCCGTCGAAGGCGGCAAGGGCAATCCCGCGCTACTCTACGGCGAGGGCGCCGAGTGGATCTTTGTCCCAACCGACGCGCGTTATCCCGAAGAAGCCGTCGATTTCTGCCGCTACATGGTCTCGCTCGAAAACGCACCGGACATGGCCGGCAGCATCGGTGTCATCTCTCCGTTGAAGGGCGGCACGCCGCCGTCCGCCGTCGGCCCGACGATGCGTTCCATGCTCGACATGATGAATAGTACACCGGGGATTTTCGCGTGCCGCCTGTCATGGCTCCTGATGGAGTGGACCAATCAAGTCCTCAACCCATCCATCGCCGCGCTTCTTCGCGGCGAGATGACGCCCGAGGTCTTCTGCCAGCGCCTCGAAGAAGGCGTCGCGGCCGCCCGGGCGAATCCCGACATTATCATCCCGCCCTATGTGCCATACGACCCGGCGGCATTCGGAGAAGAGTCGTGAAGAAGGGCCGGGAACAGCGCGTCTTTATCTTCACGTTCCTCGCGCCGGCGCTCTTTCTCTTCACGATCTTCGTCGCCATACCCAGCGTCCGCGCCCTGGGATACAGTCTCCGCCGATGGGATGGACTCTCAGCGCCGAAATGGGTCGGTCTTAAGAACTTCATAACCCTTTTCAAGGACAGCGACCTTTTTCTTGTCGCGTTGAAACACAATCTGTTTCTTATGTTCGTCGGCGGCTCGATCACGCTCGCATTGTCCTTGTTCTTCGCGTCCGTATTGCATCGGCGGGTCCGTGGCGCGGGTCTGTTCCGCGTCGCGTTCTTCTTCCCAAACGTCATATCGAGCGTGGCCATCGCGCTGCTTTGGGTGCTGCTATATAGTACGACGAGTTTCGGCATCATCAATTCGCTGCTGCTGCACGTCCAGGGCATGCTCGCGGAATTGGGGATCATGTGGCCGCGTATCGATCTGCCTTTTCCGTTCGTCGACTCAAAGTACGTCATCTACTCGATCGTGCCGATGATGGTCTGGACGGCGACGGGCTTCTATATGGTCCTTTTCCTCGCCGCCATGGAGAACATTCCAGAGACCTTCTACGAGGCCGCCAGACTTGACGGCGCGTCCGAATTCGCCCAGTTCCGTCACATCACCTTCCCGCTCATCAGGGAAGTGTTCACCGTGGGGGTCGTGTTCCTCGTTATCGGAAGCCTGAAGTTCTTCGACGCCATCTGGGTGATGGAGAACCAACAGCCCACAAGCGACTCGCACGTTCTGGCGACCGTCCTTTACCAGAAGGTCTTCACCGAGTACAACGTCGGCTACGGTTCGGCCGTGGCCGTGCTGCTGTTCATCCTCGTCTTCCTCGCAACGCTCGTCACGCTCAAGCTGTCGCGAAAGGAGGCGCTCGAGTACTGATGCTCCATGGACTCAGCAAAGCGGCGCTTTATCTTATCCTGGTCATATGGTTGATCGCGGTTGTCTTCCCGCTGCTGTGGGTTTTCATGAACTCCGTCCGCAGTTCACAGGAAATCTTCGAGAACCCTTTTGGCGTCCCGTGGCTGATCGTCGGTTCCCCGCACGAAGACAACGCCGGCATACCCACGCCATGGGCCGCCGCGAGACAGAACTTCGTCGCCGCGTGGGTCAAATCCAACTTCAGCAGCTTCTTCTACAACAGCGTGATCGTCACGGGCGCGTCACTGATCGGCATCCTCGCCATCTCCGCCATGGCCGCCTACGTCATCGCCAAGTTCCCGTTCCGCGGCAATAAGGCCGTCTTCCTGTACTTCATTAGCGGCATGATGATCCCGGCGCAACTCGTTCTTGTACCGCTGTTCTTCCAGTTCACGGAGATGTCTCGGTTCCTCTCACGGTTGCTGAGCCCGCTCGGCTTCGAGGTCCAGTTCCACGATTCCTTGAGTGGGCTCATCGTCCTCTACATTGCGCTCAGCCTCCCGTTTACCATCCTCGTGCTCACCGGTTTCTTCAAATCCCTGCCGGGCGCGCTTCGCGAGGCCGGCATCATCGACGGCTGCAGCGAATATGGCGTGTTCAGGCACATCATGCTGCCCCTGTCGAAACCGGGGCTTGTCACCGCCGCGATTTTCAACTTCCTCGGCCTCTGGAACGAGTACCTTTTCGCGCTCGTCTTCGTGAATGCCTCCGCAAAGAAGACCTTGCCCCTTGGCCTCGCCAGCGTCAGCATCCAAGCCCAATACAGGACCGATTTCGGCCTAATGTTCGCCGGCCTCGTGATCGTCATGGTCCCCACGCTTGCCGTCTACATCCTCCTCCAGCGCCAACTCACAAGAGGCATCACCCTCGGGGCGCTGAAAGGGTAGAGGCTGTTCAATCGCGAGCGTACGGGTTTGCCAAGCACCTGACATGGGATGACATGGGAGGGCGAGGCCCCCGCCGAGGCGGGGATTTCGAATGAAGCTTCCACTTGGCGGGAATCCCCGGCTCGGCGGGGGCCTCGCCCTCCCTCATGAGGTGCTTGGTGCATTTGCGGCAGTATCGGCCTTTGCGTACCATGTGTATTGCGTATTGATATCGACTGTGACCTATGTCCACCACGAGCGATTTGGAGGCAAGACGATATGGCCGCCGAAGAGACAAAGTGCCCTTTATGCGAGTTACCTCTCAAGAAGATGGCTGACGGCGATGGGACCGCGCGTTGTGACTGTGCGAACTGTGGGACTTACGAGCTTGCCCTTCGCGCGATGGCCATGGCGCGAAACGAGCTTTCGCCCGAACAACGGCGCCTCCTCAGCTACGTTGTGCGAAAGCAACAAACGGCTGGCCACCCGAGTCCAAGACTTGGACTCGATGAAATCGAACGCATTCTGGCTTCGGAACGGCTTCCGAGTCCGCGTGAAATGGCTGACAACTTCGTGTTGCTGCTTGGGGAAACCCAAGGGGCTGATCCGGGCCGGAGAGGTAGATGGGAATTCGAGGAGCTTTGCGCCAGGCTTGGGGCGCTTTCCAGTAGCGCCGTGATATATACGGTGATGGAGTTGGAAAAAGCCGGAGTACTCTACCATGATCCTCCAATGGATAGTGTTGTCGCGCAACTGACGTTTAGGGGTTGGGAACGTTACGAGGAACTGAAGCATGGTGCAGTCGACTCCAAACGCGCGTTCATGGCGATGAAGTATGGAGATCCCTTGCTTGACGATGTGTATCGGAAGTGTTTCAAGCCGGCTGTTCGCCGGGCGGGATTCGATCTTGGGCGTCTTGACGAGCGGGCACCGGCGGGTCACATCGACAGCCGGATGTTGGAGGTGATCCGGAGATCTCGTTTTGTCGTTGCAGACATCACTTACGACAATAGCGGGGCGTATTGGGAGGCCGGTTTTGCGGAGGGACTCGACAAGAAGGTGATTTATACCGTGAGCAAGGTCTGGATTGACGAAGATCGGAAGAACAGGGTGCACTTCGACACAGACCACTTCAACCGGATCGAGTGGGACGTGGATAACCTGGAGGAAGCAGGTGGGAAGCTCACGGCCATGATCAGGAACACGTTTCTTGCGGAAGTGAAAATGGTGGATGGGTGACGAGAATTTGATCGCCCTCTGTTTGGAGGATCATCAGGTATGAGTTGTGTGGATGGAGACGAGCGTGAGGTCCGAGAATGCGAGGCTTCACAGAAAGCAGGGTGTTCGGCCAACGGCTCGGCAGGAGCCTCGCCCTCCCAGAACCTGCCCTCCCAGAGTCTTCCGTCGCGGAAGAGGATTGATCATTCCGTTTTCATCCCGCCTTCAGGGCCCGTGATCGTGTTTGTTACAGTGTGTACGAAGGCAAAGGCTCGTTGGCTTGCCACGTCCGAATGTCACGCTCTACTCAAGGAAGTTTGGCTGGAAGCGGACAGTTGGATAGTGGGGCGGTATGTCGTCATGCCGGATCATGTGCACCTTTTTGCAGCGCCGGGCGAGAGAGTTCTTCCGCTGGAGAACTGGGTTTCCTACTGGAAGTCTTTGTTCACAAAACGTCATGGTGCACCCGGCCACCGCTGGCAATCTCGGTGCTGGGACAGGCGGCTTCGCAGCGATGAGAGCTATGCGGAGAAATGGGCTTATGTGAGGGAGAATCCGGTGCGGCATGGACTTGTGGCGGTGGCGGAAGACTGGCCGTTTCAGGGGGAGTTGAACGACCTGCAGTGGTTCTCCGGGTAGGGTGAGGCTTGTGGGAGGGCGAGGCTCCCGCCGAGCCGAAGTCCCGCCTTTGTCCCCCGGCTCACCAGGAGGTTCGCCCTCCCAGGCATGTTGTGTGAGGCTCTTGCTTCGCGCTGTGAGCACAGGCTAACATCGGCTAAGTCACTAGGTGCAGGATGGAATGGGGAGGAGCTCTTATGCACGTGTATGTCGTTTTCTTGACCATTGCAGTTCTGATGGCTTCACTCGGGTGGCCGGAGTCATCGACCGCAGCGACCGTCCACTTAGTGAGCCGGATTGACGTCAAGGATTTTGGCGGCGAGGCGGGGCGCATCGGGGACCTGAATGGCGACGGCGCGCCTGATCTGCTCTTTATTCAGAGCGTCTTTGAAACGCGCGAGATCACGTGCCTGACGGCGACGACGATTCAGGGCGTGGTGTTGTGGCAACACGGCACGCCCTCGCTGGATCACGGGCGGACTTACAGCGACCTGCCGGTTCAGATCTATGATTGGGATCGCGACGGGCGAAATGAGGTGCTTTACATCCGCCAAGCGCGTTACGCCGAGCCGCCATACAACGGCGGAATCCGCGAGCGCGCGGACAAGTATGAGGGGAACGCGACGCTGGTCATCCTCGAGGGAAACACCGGACGGGAAAAGGGCACGCTGGCTTTGCCTGCGCCCGCCGATGATTGTTTCCTCTTCGCGGACCTGACGGGCCGTGGACGGCGCGAGGACCTGGTCGTCAAGGATCGGTATTGGAACATCTGGGGCATAGCTCATGACGGCGCCGAACTTTGGCATTGGGCGGGGCCGGTTGGGCATTTTCCCGCCATTGCCGATGTTGATGGTGATGGCAAAGACGAGGTCTTCGTCGGGTTCGCGCTTCTGGACCACGACGGCAAGGTCCTCTTCTCGCACGACGCGCAAGGTGCGCACCAGGACGCCGCCTATGCGCTCCGCGCCCCGGACGGTTTGTGGCGGCTCCTTTTCGGCAATGGCGGCATCCATTGCCTTGCCATTGATGGCCGCGAGTTGTGGCATCACCCGCTCGGCGAGGCGCAGCACGTGGTGGCGGGCCATTTTCAGGACAGTTCTCCGGCGCAGCTTCTTGTGATTGATCGGACGCCTGAGCCACATCATCGGGATGAGAACGCGCGGGGCATCCTGTTCATGTACGACATCGACGGCAAGGAGATCTGGCAGCGGAAACAGGAAAAAGGCGCTTGGGCGATTGCTCCCGTACCGATTCGCTGGTTTGGACCCGATGCGTCTCAGGGCATCCTTGTTTACGGACAAGGCTATGGCAGCCCGGCGGCCATCTACGATGGAAACGGCAACATCGTTGATACGCTTCCCATGGCTTACACCGACGATAGGACGGAGGCAGATCGCAAGCTCGACTTCTATGCGTTGGCGGCCGATGTGTGGGGTGACGCCCGCGAGGAGGCGATTTTGTTCAGCTCACGCGGCGCCTGCATTTACGCCAATGCGCGTCTGCTCGAGACCCCCACGCTCTACAACGAGACACTCTATCCCGGGATGTGAAAGGCCGGGAACCGTTCTTGCGATTTGTCCACGCGTCTTGGTAGTATGAAGCTCAGCCCAGAGGGCAGGCCGGTGGGGCACCGCGTGTGAACGCTTCCGGGCCGGCCGAGGAACAACCTGTGGAGGCATGACCATGCAAATACGGATGGGGCGTGTGGCCGTCATCGCCGCAGTACTGTGTTTTCTGCCGGTGTTCGCATATGCACAGTGGACGTGGACGCCGCAGACGGGACGTTTTGTCAACATCAAGAAGCTCCCTAAAGAAACGGCGGAGCTTCAGGTTGAGTACGCGCGGAGCAGGATGGTCGACGGCGATTACAAGGAGGCCTTGCAGGAAACCGCCAAGTTCAGAAATTACTACCGTGACAGCCCCCTGGCGGATCAGAACCAGTTCTTGCGCGGTGAAATACGCATGGCGCAGGGAAAACCCGTCGATGCCGCCAGGGAGTTTCAGCAGGTCGTTACGGAGTATCCAAACAGCTCGCTGTACGACCAAGTGATCAAGAAGCAGTACGAGATCGGCGACAAGCTCTTCGACCAGGGCAAAGCGAAGATGAAGAAGAAGTTCCGGGTCTTCCGGAAGAAGCCCTTCAAGACCGCCATCGAAGTCTACTCGATGGTCATAGATAACCAGCCGTTCACGGATGCGGCCGCCGAGGCGCAGTACAAGGTCGGTCTGTGTCGCCAAATGCGCAAGGAGTACACGCAGGCCGCTTTTGAATACCGCCGCGTCGTCGAGGATTACGCGTCCAGCGACTGGGTTGACGACGCGTCGTACGGGCTGGCCGTGTGCTATTACGAGGCCTCGCGTCCGCCCGAGTATGACCAGTCCCCGAGCCAGCTCGCGGTAGGCGCCATCGATGACTTCAAACGCCGCTTTCCACAGGACGAACGCATCGCGGCGCTCGAAGAAAAACGGAAGGAAATGCGTGAGTCCATGGCCTCGCAACGGCTGAAGGCAGCCCAATTCTACGTGAAGCGCCGAGACTTCACGGCGGCTCGAATCTACTATCAGTTGGTGGCGGACGGTTTTGGCGACACGGGCAGCGCGGACAAGGCGCGAAAGTGGCTTGCGGACAATCCCCCGGCGGAGCCGAGCGCCGCCGAGAAGGTTCTTCGGACAAATCAGAAGACCTCATGAAATCAAGAGGACGAATCTGCGTTGCGTGGGCGCTTGCGGCCCTGACCGTTGCAGGGTGCGCTTACACAACGCATAGTTCCCTCGATCCAAAGTACCGCACCATTGCCGTTCCCGCCTTCCGCAACGAAAGCAGTGAATATGACCTCCAGGCGGCCCTCACAAATGCGGTGATCCGCAAGTTCGTGGCGGACGGCCGGCTCGAGGTGGTCCCAGCCTCTCAGGCCGCGGGAGGTCAAGCGGATCTGGTCGTTGAAGGCGTGATTCGCAACTATGACCTGGAGGGGATGACGTACGATAGGAACGATGAGGTGACCCAGTTCATGTGCAAGGTCACGGTCGGTGTTCGCGTGATGGATCAGCGCGCGGGCAAGCCGCTCTGGGAAGAACCGCAGTTGGTCAACGAGACGTTGTTCTACACGCGCGCCGCCGGGCCTTCTTCCGACCGCCTGCGCGGCAACGCCGAGACCTTCTTGTCGAGCGTACGCTCCTTCGCCAGCGTGGAAGAAGACCGAGGCGCGTCGGAAGCGCTCGAACAGATAGCCTCCGAGATCTTCATCCGAACCGTCGATCCCTGGTGAAGGCTGTGAACGTTCAAGAGTTTCTCCGGTCCGTCAAAACCGTCGCCTTGGCGCCCGTGCTCCTGTTCTGTCCCGGCAAGGGGGTGAAAGCGCGCGAGCCCACTTTCGAACCCTTTCTCGCGGAACAGGCTATCGACATGATTGTCGAGCGTTGCGTGGACCCCAGCTTGAAAGATTTTGCGTATTCGGCGTTCTATGCGGACGAGACCAAGGTGTCGGAGATCGTCCTCGAGGCTCA
>Ga0315274_10015350_pt1 | contig 10851 bp, 7 predicted proteins | sample YL17G02_20_MG_FD_203700 | JGI IMG/M metagenome (GOLD analysis project Ga0315274, IMG submission 203700) | Sediment microbial communities from Yellowstone Lake, YNP, Wyoming, USA - YL17G02_20 | ecosystem: Environmental > Aquatic > Freshwater > Lake > Sediment | place: USA: Wyoming | collected...
AAGGCGCCTCCTTCTCAGAGGTTCGGGCTCCAGGAGTCCGCGGCGCCATCCTATTGGATTCCCACGGTTGCGTAAACGGGAATGCGCACGCCGGCAGACTCGGAACCGAAGATCGCGAGGCGAAGCGGGGGGCGTCTTGTTCGGGGAGACCTTCTGTCCGGGCGAGAGAACGCGGCTTCGGGTTCTCGGACGGACTGGGCGAGAACGCCGGCGACAGGAGGGGGAAGACCCCCCCCCTGCCGGCGGTTCCAGCGAGCGATCAGGGGAGAAACCAGCCACTCGACTTAGACTTCTAGCAAGAATCTTGCCAAATCCCTGGGCTGGGAAAGTCGTTCCAGGATGCCTTCTGGCCGCCGGGAGAGCCGCTGCCCTGCTTTGCACGCGACAGTTAGGCGCATGCGCAAGTGGCGCCTCGCGTTGGGATCTGCGACAGAATGCGGCGCCTGCCAAGAACCGGGAACGCCAGATGTCTAGTCAGAGGGAGCCTCCGGGGGCAGAACCGAGTTGTAAACGCGCCGCAAGTTCTCGCCCATGGTCCGGGTGGAATAGAGCCCCTGAGCGCGCCGATGGCCCGCCTCGCCCATTCGTCGCCGCAGATCCGGGTCGCCGATCAACTCAGCCAAGCCCTCCCGGAGGGCGTCCGCGTCGCCTGGCGCGACGACCCGCCCCGTCTCGCCGTCGCGGTTCACCTCGGGAACGCCCGTATCCAGATTCGCGCTCACCACGGGCAGGCCGCATGTCATTGCCTCGATCTGACTCAGACCGAACGCTTCGCTGCGCAGGTGCGAGGGCAGGCAGAAGACGTCTCCCGCGCGCAACAGCCCCACCGCCTGAGTGTGGGAAAGCCTGCCGAGAAGAACGACGCGGTTTCCAAGTCCCGCCTCGCGAACCTGCCGCTCGAGATCACGCCGTTCGCGGATTCTCGAATCCGGCGCCTCTCCGCCGATGAAGAGGCAGACGTCGGAAGGAAGGCCGGCCAAGGCCTCAATGAGAAAACTCAATCCTTTGTAGTACCGCAGCAAGCCGAGGAACACGATGCGGGTCTTGCCCGGGGAACGCTCGCGGATCTCCCGCGTGAAGGAGGCGGATTCGGGCGTCTCCTCGTACTCCTCGAGCGGCAGACCGAGCGCCACGACGCGACAACGGTCCCGATGGGGCTGCAAAGCGAGCGAGGAGCCCAGGTAGCGCTCGGAGGTGGGCATGATCACTTGCGCGCGCCGAAGAAAAGCCTGTTGGAGGGGGCCGTACACGGCCCCCGTGGCGCGCTGGCGCACGATGTCGCTGTGGTAGGTGGCGACGACGCGCCCGCGCGGCGGGCGCGTCAAGAGATAGGCCAGCTCGCCCGTGGGGTTCGGCATGTGAAAATGGAGGATGTCGGAGTCGAGCCGACGCAACCACCCGCCAAAACCCGGCGCGATGGGCGCGGAAAGCGCTCTCCCCCAACACCTCACCCGGATCACGCGCACGCCCTCTATCACCTCGTCCACAAAGCGCCGCGACCGCGACGCCGCCAGGACCCGAACGTGGAAGTCGAGACGGGTCTCCCGGCACATCCAGTTGATGCTCTTCTCCACGCCCCCGAGGACCGGCGGGTAATAATCCTTGTAGACGTGAAGAACCGAAGGTCTTCTCATAGCCTGCCGTGTCAGGAGGAAGGTCGCCCGCCCCGTCGTGTCGCCCCCCGACCCCGGGCGGATTGCGGTCTTGCCGAAGCGACCGCGGCCCCAGCATAGGCCAGGCGGGTAGATTGAAAAAGCGAAAACAGAGTTCCGTATCTGCCGTTGGCTGGAAAAAGGGATGAACTGCCAAAGGCCGCCATGGTATGCTTTCGGCGCCGACCGGGACCAAGAGCAACGGCGATATCGTCCGCATGAGTTACTCGCCCCGCGTCTTGGGCCCTTTCGTGAAACAATCCGACTGGTCCTGAGGCGCCGCCATGTCCGCTTTCCCCAAGCCAAAAGATATCGAGAAGGCATACGCCCTTGCATTCGAAACCTATGCCGCTTACGGCGTGGATACGGAGAAAGCCCTCAGCGCGCTCGCGAAGATCCCGATCTCCCTTCATTGCTGGCAAGGCGACGACGTCGGGGGCTTCGAGTCAGGCGAAGGACTGAGCGGCGGGGGCATTCAGGCCACCGGCAACTACCCCGGCAAGGCGCGCAACGGCGACGAACTCCGCGCGGACCTGGACCAGGCCTATCGTCTGATTCCCGGCAAGCATCGTCTGAACCTCCATGCCATCTACGCCGAAACCGGCGGCAAACGAGTGGACCGAAACGAACTCGGTCCCGAGCATTTCGCGGCGTGGCTGGACTGGGCGCGGGAGCGAGGGATCGGCGTCGACTTCAACCCCACCTTCTTCTCCCACCCGAAGGCCGAGAGCGGCTTCACGCTGGCGAGTTCCGATGAGGGCGTTCGCTCTTTCTGGATCGAGCACGGGATCGCCTGCCGCAAGATCGGCGAGCATTTCGGCCGCCGACTCGGGACCCCCTGCGTCACGAACGTCTGGGTCCCGGACGGGTTCAAGGACATTCCCGTCGACCGCCGCGCGCCACGTCTTCGGCTCAAAGACTCGTTGGACCGGATCTTCGCGGAGGAGATGGACCGCCGCCACAATCTCGATTCCGTGGAGTCCAAACTCTTCGGCATCGGATCGGAGAGTTGCGTCGTGGGCTCCCACGAATTCTACCTCGGCTACGCCGTGGCGAACAACGTGTTGCTCTGTCTCGACGCGGGACACTACCATCCCACCGAGGTCATCTCGGACAAGATCTCGTCCGCGCTGACGTTCCTCGACGAGATCCTCCTACACGTGAGCCGCCCGGTGCGATGGGACAGCGACCACGTGGTGATCCTGAACGACGAGTTGCGGGCCATCGCGGAAGAGATTGTTCGCCACGACTTCCTCGATCGCGTGCACATCGGCCTCGATTTCTTCGACGCGAGCATCAACCGCGTCGCCGCCTGGGTCATCGGCGCGCGCGCCATGATCAAGGCGTTGTTGATCGCGCTCCTGGAGCCCGCCGACACGCTCCGCCGGCTTGAGAAGGAAGGCGACGGCACGGCGCGCCTCGCGTTGCTTGAGGAACTGAAGGCGCTCCCCTTCGGCGCGGTGTGGGACGAGCACTGTCGTCGGCGGGACGCGCCCGCCGGGAGCGCGTGGCTGAACGAGGTGAAGGAATACGAGGAAAGGGTGCAGAGATGGCGCGGCTAGGGCGAGAGGCGGGGCAAGGCGCCGCCAACGCAGCCGCGGGAATGAGAAACGAGAGCGAGACAACATGCAGGAAAAAACCAGACTCCTCGAAGAACTGGCCGAACTCTCCAACTTCTACGGCCGCGATCCCGACTACGTCCTGGCGGGCGGCGGGAACACGTCCGTCAAGATCGGCGACGTTCTTTACATCAAGGGAAGCGGAACGGAACTCGCGGCGATCCGCCCCGAGCAGTTCGTCCCGCTCGACCGCTCGAAGGTCCAGGCCATCCTGGCGAAAACGTACAGCTCGGACCCCATCCAGCGCGAGGAGGGATTCAAGAACGACCTGCTCGCAGCCCGAATCGACCCGGCTTCCGGCGCGCGGCCCAGCGTCGAGACTACCCTCCACGAGGTGTTTCAAGAGCCCGTCGTCGTCCACGTCCACCCGTGGATCGTCGGCGCCGTCGCCTGCGCGAAGGACGGCAGGCGCATCGTCGAGGAACTGTTCGGCGATCGCGCGCTGTGGGTGGAGTTCAACCCGGGCTACCTGCTGGCGAAGGCCGCGCAGCGGAGGCTCAGCGCCTACCGTCGCAAGAATCGCGGCAAGGACCCCGACTTTCTCATCGCCCAGAATCACGGTCCTTTCATTCCGGGCCCGTCCGTGGCGGCCGTGCGCCGCAGGATTCGCGCTCTCTGCTCGGCGATCGAAAGGGGCCTGGCGCCGCACGCGAAGAAGTCTCCTCTGGGGAAACCGTCAAGAGCCGTCCGACATGGCCGCGACGCGATGATCTGCGCCATCGCCCCCGCGATTCGCGGCCTGCTTGGCGAAGGACGTCAGTTGAAGATCGCCCCCTTCGACGATTCGCCTCTGGTGATGGAGTTCGTCGCGACAGCCCACGGCAAGACCGCTCTCCTCGGAGGCCCCTTGTCTCCGGACCAGATCGTTTACTGCAGGTCATTCCCTCTGTGGGTTCCGTGCAAGGAGGGAGACGCGCCGCAGAAAGTGGTGGAGCGGCTCGCCAGAGGCCTCGAAACCTTTCGCGCGAAACACGGGTACGACCCTAAAGTCATCGCCGTCGAGGGTCTGGGCCTTTTCGCCGTCGGCGATTCCATCAAGGCCGCGCGAACGGTCCGCGACGTTTACTTCGACGCGCTCAAAGTGACGCGCGGCGCCTTCGCCGCCGGCGGGCCGCACTTTATGACCCGCCGCCAGTATGAATTCGTCGACCAGTGGGAGGTCGAGAGTTACCGCCGCAAGGTCGCCGCCGCGACGGCGAAGACGGGCCGGGTGCAGAACAAGGTGGCGCTCGTTACGGGCGCCGCACAGGGCTTCGGCCGCGAGATCGCCGAGAACCTGGCGCGCGAAGGCGCGTGCGTCGTTCTCGCCGACGTCAACGTCGCCGGCGCCAAGAGCGCGGCCGAAGGGATCAACGCCGATCGCGGCGCCGACGCCGCGCTGGCGGTCAGCATGGACGTCGGCGACTCGGCGTCGGTTCGGCAAGCGGCCCTCGCCGTCGCGCGCGCGTACGGCGGACTCGACATTCTCATCAGCAACGCGGGCGTTCTGAGGGCGGGAAGCGTGAAGACCCAGCCCGAGCGCGATTTCGATCTCGTGACTCAGGTCAACTACCGAGGCTACTTCATCTGCGTGAAATGCCTCTGTCCCCTCATGGCCGCCCAGCGCGCCGCCAATCCCCAAGCGACCGGCGACATCATCCAGATCAACTCCAAGTCCGGCCTCCAGGGCAGCAATCGCAACTTCGCTTACGCGGGCGGCAAATTCGGCGGAATCGGCCTCACCCAGAGCTTCGCCCTCGAGCTGATCGAGGACGGCGTCAAGGTCAACTCCATCTGCCCCGGCAACTTCTTCGACGGCCCCCTCTGGTCGGACCCCGAGAGCGGACTCTTCGTTCAGTACCTGCGCACCGGCAAAGTCCCCGGAGCCAAGACCATCGACGACGTGCGGCGTTTCTACGAGTCGAAAGTCCCCATGAATCGCGGCTGCACGACGGCCGACGTCATGCACGCGATCTATTACCTCATCGACCAGCAATACGAAACCGGCCAAGCGCTCCCCGTGACCGGCGGGCAGGTGATGCTGAGATAAGGAGGCGGGGTCCAGCTCCTCTCTCTGAAGGGAAAGACCCATCGCAGGACAGAGCGAGCACCGCGCCTGGTCCCGCGTGTTGCCCTCGAACGCCTCCACGCTCACCGCCGCCCCTTCCTCCTCGCACAGCAAACCGATCACGATCTGCTTCTTCCCGCGTTTGCCGTCTCGGTTGCAGCCGCAGGCCGCCGGCGCGTTCTGATCGCCCTTGAACCGCAGCGCCGGCCGCATCGCCTCGATCTCCGCGGGCTTGCAGTGCGAGAGATTCGCCGGCGTGCGGTTCTTGGCTTTTCCCCCTCGCGATAGGACTCGCGCAACAGCAGGCGCCGATAGGACTTGTGCTTGGAGCGGGAGACGGTCTCGGTCAGATACATGACTACCACAAATACCACAGATTCATCGCTTGTCAGACAGAAAACGAAGTTCCAGTGAAATACATTAGTGACTACATTTGACGCACACAAAATCCGCCTAACATCAAACAAGCCAACGATGCGCCCAAAAACCCAGGGGTGAACATCCGTTATAGAACACGGGTTCAACGGATTCGACGGATGGGACGGACCGGAGGGATTCCGCCGTGGTCGCGCGCTCCGCACTCACGGCAGCAGCACGACGTAAGTGGGCAGGCCCTTGGCGTCGAAGTACTCGAGAACCTCGCGGGCCGGCGATTCGCGGGGCTTCTCGGCCTGGTATCTGACCTTGACGAACGACTCGAGAGCTCGGCGCACCTCGGGGTCTCTGAACGTGGTCTTGTCCATCGTGAGGCAGTTCTTGCACCACGTCGCCCAGAAGTCGATGAACACCGGCTTCTTTTCCCGCTGCGCTTGCTTGAGAGCCGCGGGCAAGGACGTCAACCACGCCCCCTCCTCGACGCTCGCGCGCCGGATCGCCCCCAACTCCGCCGCGTCCCGTTCACTCGATTGGCCGCGTGTCAGCGTGTAGCCTAGATGGCCGTAATAGAGGGCCATGAGGAGAATGAAAACGCCAAAGCCGCACTTGACCCAGTTCATCCATCCACCCGGCTTCGGCAGGAAAGAGAGCCCCGCGCCGGCGAGGGGCCACGGCAGCGCCATCCCCACCCCGAGAAGGAAAGGAAGCAGCAGCCCCGCCTGATTGCCCGCCGCCACTTGCTGACTCGCAATCAGGAGGACGCTGATCAACACCGGCGCCACGCAAGCGCCCGCCAGCAGAGCGGCTACGGCCCCCATGAAGAAGACCGCCGCGAAACCCGCTCGGCTTGCCGACCTCTCCCCCACGGCGCGCCGAAACCGCGTGAAGTCGATGCTGAATACGCCGAACATGGCCAAGGCGAGAGCGACGAAAAGCGCTGCGATGGAGAAGTTGAAAACCGGCGAAGCGTTTAGATCCCCAAACGTCGAACCGGTCAGAACGGCGAAAACCCCCAGGAGTCCGTAAGCGCCGGCGATGCCCGCCCCGTAAGCCCCGCCGAGCGCGAAGCCCCGCGACCGCGAACTCGCGCGCGTTCCGGCGCCGATGATGGCCAGATTGATCGGGATCATGGGCAGAACGCAGGGAGTCAGATTCAGGAGAAGGCCTCCAAGAAGAATCAGGAGAACCTGGAGGAAAACGCCCGCCTCCTCGGCCATCCCGGCGAGACCCATTCTCTTCGATCCCTCGCCGGACTTGGCGCTTTCGAGAAAAGCCAGGAAGTCGGACGCTTTGATGTAGCCCGCCGCCGCGCCGCCAATGGTGAATCGCTCGACCAGCGCTCGCCAGTCGTCCGCCTCATCCGCCGTGGAGGGGGCGGGGGTCGCCGCGGCCTCCGCCGGAGCGGGCGTTCGTGCGCTTTCCTCCCCGCGTGGTTCCACTTCCGCGCCTTCCGGGACCGGGCCCTTGCCGGAATCGGCTGCGGCCTTCGCCTCCAGGTCGAAAGGGACCGTTGCGGGGAAAAAGCAAACCGTCTCGCTGCACCCTTGATACTTGACCTCGACGTGAACGGTCGGACCGCTTACGCCTTTCAGGCGGTACACGGCCTGAAAATCGTGGGCGTAGAGTTCCCGCTCCTCCTCGCTCAGAGGATCGTAGCGCTTCTCCGGAGATGGAACGTTCTTCCCCTCCAGCGCAAGCCCGTCAGGGACCTTGACCGACATCATGTCGCCGTACATGTGGTGGTTCGGCGGGATCTTGTAGGAGATTGTCAAGTCGGCTTCTCCACGGACGACCGGTCCGAGTTCCGCCGAAACGGAGAAAGGATCCGCTCCCTGGGGATTCCCGGGTTCAGGAGACAGGAAGCCGAGCGAAAGAGTAAGGAAAAGAGAAAACAGGACGGAACGTTTCCGCGCACTATTCATTAGCATGGTCCATTCTCCTGATGATCTCGCTTCATCGCGCCGGGCAACGGAGGTTGCGGGCCGACCGAGCAGAAACGAGGAACAGTTCGGGGTTCAAACTTCAGTTTGTACTGTGCAACCTGAAGGTTGAACTCCAAGCGGCGCATCGGACTGGACAGCGCGGCTGGACGGCCGGCGCCGTTCCAAGAGAGGCGGCGGCGAGTCGGCGCGAGGATTCCGGGGGGATCGGCGGCCTGAGGACGGCCGTCAGCCGGACGCGTGCATGCTCCGGGGCGAGTGTTGACCGTGCTACACGTCGCCGCTCGCGGGAACGCGGCTTTTCGGTTCGTCCGCGTCAACCATTCGCCCCAGGTACTCGGGCAGTTCCACTCCGGCCATCTTAGCGATCTCCTGGAGCGGCGGCAAACTCTTGATGAAACTCGAGAGGAACTGCGCCGTGGTCGACCCGCTCCCTTGGCCGCCGGCCGAATCCCACACGGTGATCTTGTCGATCTTGAGATTCCGGATCGCTTCGACCTGCCTGGCGACGATCTCCTCGAGTTTCTCGATCATGAGGAGCGTGGCGGCGGATTTCGCGTCTCCCGCGCAGCCCTGGACCAGCGCCTGGTAGCCTTCGGCCTTGCTTTCGAGCACCTTGCGGATGCCCGCCGCCTCGGCCTCGTACTTCATGAGGACCGCGTCCGCTTCGCCCCGGGCCTCGCGCCGGGTTTTCTCGGCCTCGGCGTCCGCCTGGATCTCTTTCATGCGCTTGGCGGTTTCTTCCTGGACGATCCTCTCGGCGTTGAGACGCTGCTTCTCCGCCTCGTACTCGGCTTTCTGGATCTCGGCCTGCGCCCTTCGCTTGGCGACCTCGCCTTTTTGCAGCGCCTCGGCTCGCTTCATCTCCAGCTGCGCCTCGTAGTCGGCGATGGCGGCCTTCGAGAGGTTCTCGCCTTTGACCGCTTCGGCTTCCTGCTGCTGGACGTAGACCCGGCGGTCGGCCTCGGCCTGCTTCTCGCCCTTGACCGCCTCCGCCTCCTGTTGCTGGACGTAAACGCGCCGGTCCGCTTCGGCTTGCTTCTCGCCCTTGACCGCCGCCGCCTCCTGTTGCTGGACGTAGATACGGCGCTCCGATTCGGCTTTCTTGATCCCCTTTTGGGCCTCGTTCTGGTTCTCGGCGACGCGGATGTCTTTCTCCCGGATCGCCGCGGCCTGGCCGATCTCGCCGAGCTTGCTCTGCTCGGCGACGTCGACGCGCGCCTGGTTGATGGCCGTGGCCGCCGCCTTCTTGCCGATGCTCTCGATGTAGTCCGACTCGTCGGTGATGTCGGTGATGTTGACGTTGATCAGATTGAGGCCGATCTTGTTGAGCTCCGGCTCGACGTTTTCGCGGATCGATTCGAGGAAGCGCTCGCGATCCTGGTTGATCTCCTCGATGGTGAGGGTGGCGACCGTCAGCCTGAGCTGGCCGAAGATGATCTCGCCCGTTATCTGCTCGATCTCGCGCGAGGGAAGACCCAACAGCCGCTCCGCGGCGTTCATCATGACTCCCGGGTCGGTGCTGACGCCGACGGTGAAGGTGCTGGGGACATCGATGCGGATGTTCTGCTTCGACAGGGCGTTTTTCAGCCCGATCGGGATGGTCATGGGGGTCAGCGTGAGGAACCGGCTGTCCTGGATCAGGGGCCAGACGAGGGCGCCGCCGCCGTGAATGCAGCGCGCCGACTGACCCGTGCCGACCTTGCCGTAAACCACCAGGATCTTGTCCGACGGGCATCGCTTATATCGCGACGCCGCGAAGACGAGGATCGATATGATGACGACTACAAAGGCGATGATAGGGAGGACAAGCAGCGCCTCGTTCCCGCTCATGATGCCTCCTCCTTTTCTTCCTTCTCGGCTTTCACCAGAAGGGTGTTATTCAGCACGTCGACCACGAGGATCCGCTCGTTCGTCTTGAGCTCGGTCTTGTCCTGAGAGACCGCGTCCATCACTTTGAGCCTTCCCTGGATTGTGACCTGCACCTTGCCGGTCCCGTCGGCCGGGACGCGGAGGTACACGGTTCCCGCCTGCCCGATGGCGTTGCGCAGGTCGATGGTGCCACTCGATTGCAGATTGGAGACCGAGCGCATGATCTTGTCGACGATCCAGCACGCCGCCGTGCCGGCGGCGAACCCGCCAATGATGGCCGTGCCGGCGCCGGTCGCCATGGCGACGTGCAGGCACAGCCCCACCAAACCGAACATCATGAAGAAAACCGTGATCATCTGGATGGACAGGACCCGGAAACTGGCGTCCGAGTCGGCGTCGCCGTCCAGGTCCAAGTCGACGCCCATCGCCCCGTCCGTGTCCGAATCGGCGCCCAGGAACTGCATGACGGTTCGGATGACGAAAAGAAGCCCTCCCACGCAGGCGCAGATGAGGAACACTTTGTCCAGCCCGCTCAAACCGACAAGAAACTCAGACATCGCTCCGCACTTCCTTGTACCCGTTTTCTGATGCCGCGTTACACGACCGCTATTGTCCGGAGCGAGCAGCGTCTTGTCAAGCGTTTTGAGACTGTCTCAGCCGCGTCCCCCGTCTGCGCGCGCGCTCCGCCGAGCTACTGTTTCCTCCGGTCCAAGAGAAGGGTCTCGAGCGCCTCAATGCGTTTTTCCATGCGTTCCGCCGTGGCGCACAATTCCTGTATGGCGCGCGAACTCTCCTCCTGGTCCCGCGCCCGGCCGCGCGATCCGCCTCCCGTCACCCGGACGAGGAGGCTGACCAGGGCGACGGCGCACAGGCAAAAAAGCCCGACGAGTACAAGGGCCCCGAAGGCAACCGGGATTCTGAGCATTCTCTCACCACCTCCCCGACGTCCCTTCCCGGCCCGGACGTTTCAGACGCTTGCGGGAGACGTCCTTCCTTCGATGATGCGGTTCCCCACGGCCCCGGCCAGTCACACGGTGGCCTTATGGATCTCTCGCTTGAGGCGATGGATTTTGCGACGAATGCGCTTCAGCTTTCCATGGTCGCGAGCCTTGAGGGCGACCTCCCGTTGCGCCTTGAGCTCCTGGATCTGCCCCTTCACCGTGCGCCTGTCGATCCCGACGACCACATGATGGACGTGGGCGTCGATCTTGAGGACCCCGCACAGCACCTGTAGCAAGTGTTCTTTGTGCATGGTGGAATAGCCGTGCAACTCCTCGGCCTCAATGCCGCCGGCGACTTGCCGGAGTTCCTCGACGGTCTTCTTGTTGAGCACCTCGAACGTGTAT
>Ga0315274_10015353_pt1 | contig 10848 bp, 23 predicted proteins | sample YL17G02_20_MG_FD_203700 | JGI IMG/M metagenome (GOLD analysis project Ga0315274, IMG submission 203700) | Sediment microbial communities from Yellowstone Lake, YNP, Wyoming, USA - YL17G02_20 | ecosystem: Environmental > Aquatic > Freshwater > Lake > Sediment | place: USA: Wyoming | collected...
ACTACCTGGACGAAGATCTCGCCGGAGAGAGGATCGGCGAAGAGGTCGGCCGCGACCGTCGGGAAGGCCCACGGCGCGACGTTCGGCGTGTAGGTCAGCATCAGCGGCGCCCCGACGATCGTCGCCGGCGCGGCCCCGAGGCGAGCGACTTGCATCTTCGCGCTGCCGCTCGCGAGTCGTCCGCCCACGGCATCCATCGCCTCGACGTACACCTCGACCTCGACGCATCGGTCGGGGTGGATCAGGGTCCTCGCGAGGTTGTGGGTCGCCGCGTCGTCGAAGACCGCGAGTCCGAGCTTCCCGCTGTCGAGCGTCTTGATCGTGCCGCCGTCCGGCGAGGTCGGTAGCTGGCTCCCGTCCGTGAAGTTAAGGAGCCTCGGCGGGGTGGGACCGTACTCTTGATGGGCCATAGGGCTCCTTCGCCCGGGCTAGGCGTGAACCGCCGAGACCGCGGGCCTCGCTGGAGAGTGTAGACCACCGGCGTCTATCGGCGGACAAGGCTGTCACTGATTATATGTAACGCCTATCGGCGTCGGACCGGCGGCGGCTCGCAGTCAACGCACCGAGCCGCGTTCGGCGGGGGCCGGCGCCTGGCCGGCGACGCGTCGGTCGGGTGGTAGCGCATCCACCGCCCGCAGCCGATGCACCGCATCCGGTGGTCGCGCCGCCCGTAATGCGCGTGGTCGATCCAGTACCGGTCCTGGTCGGATTCGTCCGTCATCGATCTACTCCGCCGTCGGTCCGCTCCGTCTCGCGCCACCAGATCGCCCGCCGCTGGTGGCCCCGGCCGACAACGCGTACGCGCTGGGCGTTCGTGGAGATGTGGGGAGTCGAACCCCAGTCCTGTAGTTATCAATCGACGTCGTCTACGTGCGTAGTCACCTCTGACCCTCGGGACGGGGTTTGCTCGTCTTTCCGAGCCGTCGACCTCTTCGGATCTCGACTCCCCCATCGGAGACACGCCGGGGGAGGCCAGCTTCTGTGGTTCACGACCGTCGGGCTACTGAAGCGCCTAGCCTTGGGTCGGCGCATCAGCCCGTGAGGGCGAGAGGCGCGAGCGCGTTATCGTTCGCGGTTCTATACGGCCTGTTGGGGGGACAGACTCCCCTGCGCGCAGACGTCGATCTCCTTCCACAGTCGAAACCGGATCATCCCCGGGCTGGGCCGTGCCGTGTCCCCTTCGGTCGGCAGGCGACGGATCGCCTCGGCCCCACATCGAACGTCGTGAGGACTACCAGCTGGTCGGCTAGAAGGCCAGACATCGACTCCTCGGTCTTTACGGCCGCCCTAATTCATCGAGCGTCATCTCGTACGCCTCGGCGCGCGCAAGCGCTCGCTCGGCGTCGGCGATTCGACCTGCGACGGCGTGCGCGTACATCGTCCTGCGGCACGCTCCGGCTCGACCGCGGAGCCAAGCCGCGAGCGCGACTACACGCGGGTGCGTCGTGTCGTCTCGCACTACGGAGACGGTGCCGGCGAGCGCGTCCATTCCACCCTCGTAGCAGCGGAGCGAGCAGTAGTGGTGGAGCATCTGGTCCAACGGGAAGCCTAAGTCTTTCTGGCAGACGCGGCAGATAGAGTTCATGGCCGCCGCTTCGGTTCCGGCACTCTCCCGTCGAATTCATGCGCCTCCGGTGGTGAGTCGTATTCATTCGCGCTCGCGTGTCCCCTCGGCAGCGAGCACCAGCCGGTCTCGCAGAGAGCGCTCTGCGGCGGGAAGCGCCCGCACTCGTCGGACGCGTATCCGTACTCGCTTCGCACGCGGAGTCGGTGACCGACGTGCCGCGCGAAGAACCGGCTGTCGATCGCGTTGCAGTTGATCCGCACCGACATGTCGAACGAGAAGTAGTCCGGCGTCTTGAGGAGTGAGATGGCCTCCTCCGCTCGCCCAAGCGCCTCGAACGCGGCTCGCTCGCGCACGATCACCTCGCAGACGGCGACGCCGTGGTTGATGTCGACTCCTAGCCGGTCGCCCACGTTCAAACAGCCAGGCTCGTCGCAGTAGACGTCGTAGTGGTTGCTCATGGAAGATTCGCCTTGAGATCCTCGGCTACCTGATAGCCGCGTCGCAGAACTGCTTGTACTCGGCCTGGAGTACTTCCTTCTCCGCGTGGAGCCGCGCGTAGTTCTCGTGCATCTTGACCAGTTGGCGCTGCAGCCGCCGCGCCTCCGAGTCGTGCGGCCGGAGGCAGACGGAACACGACTCATCCCCCCAGAGCCCACCGTCTCTCATCATCCACTTCACGAGCATCCAGCCGAGTCTGTTGATGACGAATCCGCAGACGAGCGACGCCAAGACGATCGCCCACGCCGGAACCGTGACCGTCGTCATCACGTGCTCACCCGCACGTCCGACGACACGATCTTCACGAACGAACGCCCTCGCCCCGCCGCCTCCAGGTCGTCGCAGTCCACCCAGTAGACGTCGACCATGCACTCGCGAGACCCCACCCCGGCGATCGGGTCCGCGACTTCGCCAGCCTCGACGTGCATCTCGGCGCCCATCGCCGTCAGCGCATCGAACGTGCGTCGCAGCGCGCCCATCGTAAACCACCCTCGCCAGCGGAGGCGCGACGGCCCTCGGTCGCTAACGCCGCTCGTCAGGTCGTCGATGTCGTACTTCTCGTTCGGGTCGACGCCGCGACGCGGACAGACGTGCGAGTGCGCGACGACGAGGTGCGGCTCATCCGGCAAGCACGTACACCGCGGCAAGTCGACTGGCTGGCCGACGCACTCGACGTCGACCTCCACGTACTCCATGCCGTCGGCCGTCTGGCCCATGCGCGGCGAGTGGCCTATGGCCCGCCGTCGTCCGAGGTATGTGCTGCGTTTCATCAGTCGTCTCCGTTGAACGGCGCGTACCGTTCTACGACCAAGCCGTGCTTCGCGTACATGTCTTGGATCATCTCCGCGACCACGTCCGTCAGTCGCTTGTCGTAGACCTCTCGCGAGAGCACCTTCCCGTTCCGGATCTTGAGCCGCCAGAGGACGTTCCAGCACGGCTCGCCCCGGCGGACCCGAATCGCGTTGAACCGCTGGCGCTCTGGGTCGTCGCCCAGCGCGGCCTGGACGCGGAGGATCGTTGGGGCCGGGACCGGCGCGAGGTCAGCGTTCGCGATCCAGATCCGGATGTGATGACCCTTCCTCGTGGTGAAGACCATTACCCGCGAGATGACGATCTTCCGGCGTTCGAGGGCGGCGAGCGACGCCTGCGACTTCGGGCCGAACGCCGTCCGGACCTTGTTTACGTGGAACGGGTTGCGGTTCGTGTCGTAGTCGACCTTGATGGTCGCGTCCGAGTAACGGTCCTCGGCGTAGAACATCGACTTGTACGCGTAGGCCGCCGACGGACGGAGCGTCGAGGGCGACTTCGGACGGTTGTGTTTCATACACCGATTGCACGGATGCGGTCCCTTCGCGCGCGACAAGAGGTTGGGACAGTCGATTGGGTGGTGCGTAGTCTTCATCGTCTCTTCCCTTTCCTGTTGAACCCGGCGCCGTCCATCGCCGCCTGCATCGTCGCGCCCTTCGATACGCACGCCCAGCCGTCCTCGTCGACCTCGCCGACCCGCGGCTCCCTGCCGATCGGATAGCCGTCCACGATCATCGCGAACGGATCGCCGCCCCGCCACGGCTCGAACCGCTTGAACCACGCGGCCCACCCTCCCGGTCGCGGCGGCTGGTCGCTCACTGCTCTTCCTCGAACTCTGTGAACTCAGTCTTCAAAGAGTCGATCAGATCCGCCGCCTCTTCGATCGCGACCTCACGATCGTCTCCCGCGTCTGCGAGGAGGATGTTCTCCAGCGCGTTCTCGACGTCTTGCGTGATGGAGATCAGCGAGTCGATCGCTCCGCGTTCTTTCTTCGCCTTCTTCTTCGTCATCACGCCGGATCTCCAGGCTCGACGTTGTTGACCGTCTGCCCGCCCTCGTCCGTCCGGATGCTCACCCACCACTTCCAGCCGCCCGGCGGGTTCCGATAGAGGACGTCGAGGTGGATGTCGACTACGATCCTGGTACCCTTGACCTGGTACGGCACCTCGCTCGCGATCTCCTGCGCGTAGTGCGCCGCCCGACCGGAGTCGTCGAGGTAGAAGCACTCACTCAGGTGCTCGTAGAGCCGCTCCTCGAGCCGACGCCTCGCCTCCGACTCGGACCGAGCCGGGCCGCCGAGGATGACCCAGCCCTTCTTGCGGACCTTGAGCCTCGACCGCGCCATGTCAGAAGGCTCCTCGGCTGACCACCGGGGTGTAACCTTCGCGCCGACGACGTCGGATGTCGTCGCCGCACACGCGACGGTCGATCGCCGCGGCCCACCGCCCGTGCAGGCGGAGCCAGCCGACGAACCCCTCCTCGCGCGTCTGCTCTCTCATGGTCTTGAGGCCGAGCCGCGTCGGCGCACGCTCGCCGACGAGCCTGTGCCGTACGCGCTCGACCGAGAACGACTCGGGCGCGACGAGGACGTCGATTGCAGCTCCGGCGTCTCCTCGGATCGTCGTTGTGGTCCACTCGTTGAAGGCTGGCTTGTAGGTCATCCCGTGTCGTCCTCCCCATCGATCGGATACGGCTGGAACTCGTCGACGTCGACCGCCCCGCCCTCCTCCCCCCAGTCAGCGGGCACCCGGATCGGGCCCACGGGCGCCCCCGTGGGGCCCACCGGCGGCCCCTCGTCTCGAGGTCGGCGCACCGGGCCCACCGGGACGCCGGTCGGTCCTACGCCCTCCGGGAAGGGCGCCCGCCCGCGCTCCGCGCCGACCCGCTCCTCGCGCTCTCGCCGGTAGACAGCCCGCTCGAAGGCGATCCGCTCTCGGTCCGCCTCCCAGGCCGACCGCGGGGCCCGCTTCCCGCTCTCCCGGTGGATGAAGTACGTCCGGTCGAGCGAGTCCCGGCGTCGGACGTACTCGCCCGGCGCCCCCGGACGGCTCCGGTGGTAGGCGGCCGGGTCTGCGGGACGACGCGGCATTTCAATCCCCTACCGCAGGGGGCTCCTGGTCTTGGGCGCGCCTACGTGCCTAAGCAGGGCGTCCGCGTAGGCGCGCATCTCGTCGGTCACCGGGACGTACTCCTCGCGCACCGGGTCGAACCATCGCTCCACCACTCGCTGCTCCTGGCGCAGCGTATCGATCGACGCCCTCGGCATCGCACGCTGTGCGACGGCGGCCGGATCGCGCTTCGCCGCCTTCTTTTCTTCCTTCAGGAGATCGGCCGCCTGTCGCTCTGACTTGATCCTCGCCCACTCGTCGACCATCGCCTGGTGCGTCTCCGTCTTCGTCGGTCGCGTGATCATCGATACACGCGCGAGCGTGCGCCTGACCTCGTCCGTCGGCGTTCGACTGAAGACGTCCAGCAGATCCGGCGGGAGGAGGAAGACGATCCGCAGTAGCTCGTCGACTCGTCCCCGCTTCGCTCCGATGCGCGCGGCGATCTCCGCTGAGTCCCATTCCCTGTGACGCCTCGCGAGCATCGCCACGTAGACGGCGAGGTCGTAGTCCGACGGGTTCTTGCGTCCGAAGTTCTCGATCCCGTTGTGGATCAACGCGCGGTCGTCGTCCATGTCAACGACCTCAGTGAACCGACCCTCCTTCCAGCCGAGCATGCGCATCGCTGTGAACCGACCGAAGCCGCTGACTACTCGATGCGTCTGTCGAATGGACGGCAGCCCGTCTTCGACTCGAACGTCCGGCGGGTCCGTCAGTCGTCGTACCTCCGGCGGATGGATTACGCCCTCGCGTCGGATCGTCTCCATGAGCAGTAGTAGATCATGGTCGTCTGGGAGGTACGGGCGCCCGAGTCTCGTCGCGTTGTCGGCCGGGTCGCAGACCACCGCGTCGAGGCGGAGCACGATGCTGTGGCTCGCCGGCGGTGGCGCGTCCGGTCGATGCGGCTCATGCGGCTGGTGGCTGATCCGGCCGATCGCGGGGTGCTCTACATCCCTGAGCCTTCGATCTTCCTGGACCGTCGTTACCTCCGGCCCCATCCCGCGATCGAACGGAACCTGTGGGTCGACCCGAACGGCCCCGGAGACAAAGCCGCTCGCGATGACCGGATCCGGATCGTCGTTCATGAGCGTCTGCCGCACAACCGATCCGGGAGCTAACTCGCTGACCCGAGTCATGTCCGCGAACGCACGCTCGATTGCGGCGATGTCGTCGGGCGCGATCGTCGGGGCCGATCCATGCTCGTGGCGACCAGCGGCTGGTTCTCGAGCGGACGATCCTCGGTTGTTCTGGATGGGCTGGATCGACTGCGAGTCGACGTCGTCCAAGTCGACCGGACGGTCCTCGTCCAGCGCGTCGGCGCTCAGGTCGAACGTCGCGTCGTTCGCGGACATCTTCGCCTTCCTATGGTCGCTCACGACGGCCTCCGGTCTGGTGTGTCGAGGTACCGCATCGCCTGCTCGGCGAGCTTATAGACGTCGCGGACGTGGTCATCCTCCGTGATGATCGCGCATGGACCGCTCGGTGACTTGTGGCACCTGCGCATCTCGACCACCGCCCGCGCCAGCGACCGGAGTCGCCGCCTCGCCTCCGCGTCGCTCACGACCGGCCTCCAGGCATGTAGGCGTCGGCGTGGACGACGAGGTGGACGAGCAGTCGGATCGCGCGCGCCTTCCGCTCCTGCTTCGCGGCCATGCGGTACCTGTCGGCGATCCTGGCGCGCCAGACGGAATATAACCACGTGTCGTCGAGCAGGTCGCAGAGCGCGACGATCTTCTCGCCGACGTCTGGAGCCTCTCGGAACGCGAACCTGTCGCGGTGGTACTTGGTCACGTACCCGTACCGGATGCCAGGACCGATCTCCGGGTCCGTCTCCCACGGCCTCGCCAGCTCGATCTCCGCCTCCCGCGACTTCACGGCCAGTCTCCCGCGTGCCAGTGCTTCGGGTAGCTGTAGCTGCCCTCGACCGCCCGCGCCGCGTACGTCGGCACGCCCGCTTCGATGTACATCGGCTCGAGCCTCTTGTAGAACTCGTCGTCGTGCTCGCCCTTGTAGCGGCAGATCGACGCGGCCCTGTTGTTCTGCGGGACCGCGCCGCACTCCTCGCAGTAGCTGCGGTGGTGGCATAGCTCGTGGACCGCGGTGGCCAGCGTGACGAGATCGTCCTCGTGGCGGTAGATCAAGATCGCCGGGCCCTTGTAGTCCTGCCCATCCGGCCCGCCCGGGTAGACGATGCTCGGGAAGTAGCGTCCCGCCACCCGCTTGCCGTCACGCGACTCTAGGATCCCGATCGGCGGGCCGTCCGCGGCGAGTCGACCGAGCACCCTGTCCAGGTCGGCCGGGTTCTTCCACTCGGGAGCGCCCGGGCCCGACTTCGTCTTGAGCGTCTTGAGCGTCAGCGGTGGGGTGGTCCTGCGCGTCATCCTGGCTCCTTCGGCCTCTCAGCCTTACCGCCACCGATCTTGGCCCAGTCCGGCAGCGGCGTCAGCGTACCGCTCCAGAAGGGGCAAGCGCATCCACCTTCTTCGACCCGACTCCGGCTCCGACACTGCGTGGCCGTCATTCTCTTGTCGCGGGCCAGCTCCATCGGGTCCACATAGCTCTGTCGGCTGTGGAGGAACCGGCCGTGCCCGCACTTGTCGCACGGGTCGTGCGTGGCGCATAGCTTCCCTAGCCGACGCGCGTAGTCGAACGGGTCGAAGAACGCGTGGAGGAGCCTGTCGAACGTCGAGTTCTGGCCGAACTTCACTTTGCCTCGTCGCCGCGCTCTTCGTCTTTCATCGCTCGCCTGGCACCCTCCGCCTCGATCCGCCACGCGCACGCTTCGAAGACTTCGGCCAGCTCGTGGAAGACCGGGACCGGTTTACTCCGCAGCCCCGCCGCGAGTTCTCGCAGGTGCGTCGGATGGCTCAGCATCAGATACTTCATCTTGGCGACGTCGTCAGACGTCATCTTGGCGGGCGCCTTGCCCGTCGCGGTCGGTTCGGTCGGCTTGGTGTTCATCGTCATCAGCCCGTCTCCTTCGGATACGCCACGCCGCAGAACGGGCAGTAGCTCGGAACGAGGACGTAGCGTCTGGTCCGCTTCTTAGGGTCCAGGCGCTCCGTCGATATCGTCGGGAGCGCGCGCAGGTCGTCTCGCTTCGTATTCCACCTGAACGTCAGGCAGAGTTGCTCGTTCTGTTTCGCCAGCAGCAGCGTCACCTTGCTGACGCAGCGACACGTCTTCGACTTCCTCTTCGGCTTCGCTGCCTTCGTCACGTGATCGCCTCGATCGTGCCGGCGACCGCGAGCGCGCGCTTGCGCATCTCCTCCATCTCCGAGTCGTCCTTCTCCCAGAGGAGCCGGACGATGTCCTCGTCGTCCGGCGGGTCGTCGAGTCCTCGCGGCGGTCGACCCAGCCTGGACAGCCCAGCGTCTCGCCTGCCGTCGTAGTAGGCGCGCAGGATCGCCGCTGCGATCACCTCTCTCTTCGTCGCCTCCGCCGCTGTCTTCATGGTCAACCTCGGTACGGTCGGGTGGTCGTGGTACGTCCCGGCATCAGAGCACGTTGGATCGATGCATTGGTAGCCATTCACGACGCCGCCGCCCGCTTCCCCCGGCCGATCGGCACGAGCTTCCCGCCGCTCCAGTCGCACGGGACGCTCGGTCGCTGCGGATCGCGAGCCTGGCGCCGACGGCGGACTTCGTCGACGACCGGGACCGGCTCCTCCATCGCGAACGGAGTGTCGGAGAACGACCCGTCGTAGACGACGTCGTCGATCGACCTGCCGTAGACGCGCTCGTACGTCCCGTTCTTGATGATCCCCTGGCGCTCCGCCTCGTAGATCGCGCCACGGTGTACGCCTGCCACGACCTGTCCGCTGAACAAGAGCGTCGGGTCGAAGTCGCCTGGGATCTTGCCGATCATCTCGACTAGCCCGGCGCGACACTGCGCCGCGTAGAGGTCGGCTCGGACGGCCTCGATCGCCGTCCGCTCGACCTCGTCCTGCCACGACACCATGTCGCGGGGGACGCGGACGCCCCACGCGCGCGCGACCCGGACGGCGAGCTTCCAGAAGACGAAGATCCCGACCGCCATGAAGCCGGAGATCCACATGCATCCCGAGTGCGTCTCTATGGCGTTCATGGTCTTCTACTCCTCCCAGGTGATCATCACGGCGTCGATGTCGATCACGTGCCCGTCCGCGTCGAGGAAGAACACCGTCGCCCTGTTCATGAAGTCGACGACGTTCGCCGGGACGTGCCCGGCGCGAGTCGCGTGCAGCCGTTCGACGCACGCCTGCTCTACGATCCGCTTCCCGATCTTCGCGTTGTGCCCGAGGCTCGACGCCCTCGGGTCGGTCGACGGTCGCGTCAGCTCGGCGGCAGGGCTTCGAGGCGCAGTCGCAGCGCGCGACGTCGCGCTTGAAACGCCTTGACCACCGAATGGATCGGAAGCGTGTCCACTACCTTCCCGCCCGTTACCTGCATTCCGCACCACTTCCCCTGTTTCGGACGGTTCAGCCCCGAATACGCGTTCAACCATGATGTTTCTCCCGCAGAACCAGTCTTCTGCTTGCAGACCGTCATCCACGCTTCGATCGCGTCGAACGCCGCGCCGAGGTTGTAGCTCCCGTCGAGGAGCTTCTTCTTCTCCGCCGCGCACGCCGCGCTCGGCGCGTACACCGGGTTCTTGTCCTTCGCGCAGGCCGCGCGGTAGCGCGCTCGGATCTGGCCGAGGCCGTGGTCCTCGCGGTCCTTGCTGACGGCGCCTTCGATCCAGCCGCTCTCGTGGTCGGCGATGGCCACGACGAGCAGCGGGTCGATCCCGATCTTCGCCGATCGCTCGACGATGGTCTTCGCGTAGGCATTCGCCGTCGTCGGTGCCAACGTCGGCCGACAGAAGAGGATCGCCGCCATGACGGATGCTTGCTTGATCATTCGGGCGGATCCTGCTCGACCGGAGGCTCCTCGGCAAGTATTCGGACGTATACGCCGCCGCACATCAGACCGTCGTTGCACCCGTCGACCTCCAGTTCCGTCCGCTCGCACGGTATTCTGACGCGTTGGTCGTCTGGGTCGAAGGAAAGCGCCGTGTCCACCGCCTTTGTCGTTGAGTCGTAGATCGGCGGTAGCTCGCATCGATCGCACACGATCTTAGTGGCTCGTTTGACCGGATGTCCTTTCACCGTCTCTTGGCCTTCACTCGACAGCCCGGCCACGACCTCCGCGAACTCGTCGGTCTTGTCGGCGAGCGACCGGAGGCACGCCGCGCAGATGTTGACGTAGATCCCCTCGGTGTCGTCCTCGCCGAGGATCTCCGTCGACCAGGAGAACGACGCGACCGTCACGGTGACGGTCGTCGCCCCGCAGCCGTCGCACTCCTCCTCCGGCTGGAAGTCTGGGTCGGAGAGCATGCTGCCGAGCGGCTTGTGCTTTTTCACGATCCAGCCTCCACCACCCCGAGCACGCCGCTCTCGTCTACGAGTAGGAGGTCACGCCCGTCGATCTGGAATTCCCGGCCGTCCCACTTCTCCAGCACGACGCGGTCGCCCGGCGCGCAGACCGGGTCGAGCCGCGGACCGCCGTCCGGAAGGAGCCGGCCGGGACCGACAGCGATGACTCGCGCCCAGACAGATTTCTTGTCTTGGGCCGTGTCCGGGATGACGATGCCGCCAGGTGTGACAGTCTCGACCTCGCGCTCGACGAGCACCTTCGTCGCGAGCGGCGTGAACTTCGGCGTCGGCGTCTCCGTCTTCGTCTCCATCTGATCGACTCCTTCGGCGTTCGTCATGACCACGCCCGGTTTGTTCCTTCGGTCGCACGTGTGTGATGTCCAGAGCCCGCCGGTGTACTTGACCTCGGCGCAGCCGCCGCACTCTGGGTCGCCGATCTCCTCGTTCATGGACGTCTCCGGTACGTCTCCGTCGAG
>Ga0315274_10015355_pt1 | contig 10847 bp, 10 predicted proteins | sample YL17G02_20_MG_FD_203700 | JGI IMG/M metagenome (GOLD analysis project Ga0315274, IMG submission 203700) | Sediment microbial communities from Yellowstone Lake, YNP, Wyoming, USA - YL17G02_20 | ecosystem: Environmental > Aquatic > Freshwater > Lake > Sediment | place: USA: Wyoming | collected...
GGGGGGGGGGCAACAATGGAGCGAGTGTGACCCCGCGTCCCGCGATCGCTCTCTCAATGGGCGCAGTGCTCTCTGGTTGGGGAAGACGGAGGGTCGCCGACCGCCACCGTGCTCTCGCTCACTCGCCGTCGTCGCTCCCGCCGCCCGGCCGGCCGCCGCGCGTCCAGAACACGTCGTCCAGCGCTTTGCGCACGTCGGCCTCGATAGGAGGGGCGTCCACTTTGGTCAGGGTCACGCCGAGGGACGCCGCGGCGTCGAGCAACGCGCGCTCGTCCGCGCCGCGCGCGACGACGCTGACAGCCACGCCACCCGCCGCGCCCGGCCCCAGCCGCCCCGCGCGCCCCGCGCGGTGCAGGTAGTCGGCGGCGTCGGTCGGGGGGCCCAGCGAGTAGACAGCGGCGACGGACGGCAGGTCGAGGCCGCGCGCGGCCGGCGGCGTCGCCACGAGGAGCGTCGCCGCGCCATCGCGCAGCGCGGCCGCCGCGCGCACCGGCTCTTTCCCTTCCGGCAGGAGGACGGCGAGCGTGTGCACGCCCCACAGGGCGGAGCGCAGGGCGTCGCCGGCGGTGGCGGCGGCGGGAGCGTCGCGCACAAAGACGACGACGCGCGGCGGCGGCGCGTCGTCGCCGGTCGCCGCCGCGGCGGCGCGCAGCAGCCGAGCCAGCGTGGGCAGCTCGTCATCGACCGCATCCACGACGACGTAGCTGTGCGAGACGCCGGCGGGCACGGGCGGAAAGGCGGGCGCGGGGGCGCCGGCGCCGCCCGCGTCACTCACGGCATCGACGCCGCCCGCCACCGCGGCGTCCAGGCCGCCGCCCAGCACGATGGCCGCGTCGGGGCGCAGCCAGCCGGCGGCCATGCCCTGGGCCGCGGCGCCGGCGGCGGTGGCGCCGACAAGGACGAGGTCAGGGCGCCGGCCGCCGGCCGCGCGCGCGCCGTCGACCGCCCCGCGCACCAGCCGCTCCAGCGCGTCGCCGTGCATGGCGAGCACGGCATCGGCTTCATCCACCACGATCTTGACAGCGGTGGAGCCAGGAGGAGGGGCGCCGGGGCGGGCGGTCGAGAGAAGGAGGTCGGGTGTGCCGACGACGACGGCGGCGCCGTCGAGGCCGCTCTCCCGCGCGCGCTCCGCCTCGCCTTCATCCAACACGCCCGCGACTTTCACGCCGCGGGGTCCGGTGTAGGAAAACAGGTTGTCCGCCGCGCCCGGCACGCGCGGGCCGACCGCGCCGCCGAGCAGTTTGAACGCCAGCAGGGCCACCTGCACGCCCAGGTCGCGCGTGGGGACGACAACGACCAGGCGCGGGTTGGGGCCGGGAGCGACGTCGGCCAGAGCGGCGGCGAGGGCGGGGACGAGAAAGGCGAGCGTCTTTCCCGAGCCGGTCTGGGAAATGATGACTGCGTCCCCTTTCCTCCCCCCCACCGCGGCCGCCGCCCTCCTTTGCACGTCGGTGGGCGTCGGAAAGCCGAGGCGGGCGGCGCGGTCGGCGAGCCAGGGCGGCGCGCCGGCCGCGGCCCAGTCGGCGGGGACCGCGGGCGTGCCCGCCGCCGCGCCCAGCGCGTCCCGGGCGATAGCCGCAGCCTCGTAGTCTTCGCGGGCGACGGCGGACAGGAGGGCGGCTTGCAGGGCGTTGACGTCGGCCGCGCCGGGCGACGGGGATGCGCGTGGGGGGGTGGGGAGGGGGGCTCTGGCGCCGCGGAGCACTGCAAGCAGTGGCCGCGATGGCCGGGGTCGCACGCGCATTGGGCCCGGCGTGCGCGCAGTGTGCCGCATTTCGGCAGAACGCCGTGGCGGTCGACGATGCGTCCGCCCGCCCGCCCCCGCCCCCGGCCGACCCCCGCCCGCGCGTCGGCCGACCGCCCCGACGTCGCCCCTCTGCTGGCCGCCGCGCGGGCGGCGCGCGGCCCCGGCGACCGCGCGCGCGTGCAGCCCTCCGTCGACGCCCTGGCCTCCCTCGCCCGCGTCGGCGCCACCGCCTACGCGGGCGGCGTGTGGCGCACTGTCTACACGTCGTCCACGGGCGCGAGCGCCGGGCGGGTCGGGCCGCTGACCGGGGAGGTGACGCAAACGTTCGAGGCGGGAGCGCGCGCTTACGTCAACACCGTCTCCTGGCCGTCCTCTTCTTTCCCGCTCCTGCGCGCCCGGTTGACCGGCACGTACGCGCCGCGGGATGGAAGGAAAGACAGAGTGGACGTCGTGTTTGAAGGGACTGAAATCTTTGTGGCCGGCGTCCGCGCCGCCTCGCGCGCGTTCCCCCCGAACTCCCCCTCGTCCCGCGGCCACTGGCGCCTGCTCTACGAGGACGAGTCCGTGCGCGTGTTTGAGACCAACCAGGGCAACCTCTTCGTGCTGGAGCGGGAGGCGGGAGGAGCGGGCGAGTGAAGCGAGACTGCCGTTGCAACTCCCTTTTCCGGCGCGCCCGCGCTTCCCTGCCCGGCCCTGCCTCACTCCCTCTCTCTCTCTCTGTCGCGCACCCACCCGTATCCCGTTTCAGGCCTGGGCCTTGACCTTGGCCGCTTTCACGGCGGCGTCGACCAACACCTCGAGCTTGAGCACCGCGGTCGTCGCGCTGTCCCCCGCCACGTATTCGCTGTGCTTCTCCCCGCGCACCCACACGGTGAGGGTGGGCATCTTGGAGACGCCCGCCGCGGCGACGACGGTGGAAGGGACCGCGTTGACGTCGACGAAGTGGAGGGGGACGCCCGGAAACTTTTCCTTCATCAGGTTCGCGATACGCGGCTTGACGTAGATGCCTGGAAAGAGGGGAGTGAGGGGAATCGGGTAGTTGTTTCTATTCTCGTTTTTTTTTCTCCCACCCTCAATCTCTCCTCCCTCACATTTGCGGCACCAGCGCGCCATAAAGTCGACGACCACGACATCGGCCGACGCCAGGGCGGCGTCGTAGGCGGCCTCGGACATGATCTGAGGATTAGGGTTAGGGTTAGGGAAAGAGGGGGTCGAGGGATGGGCGCCGTCGCTCCTCCGCCGCCCCCAATCCTCCCCTCCAGCACGCACGTAGTCGTCCGGCGCTTCGCTGCCCAGGCCGGAGCGGGCGACGACGCCGCGGGGGGCGGGATGGCGCGGCGCGGGCCGGCGCGGGGGCGGCGCCGCGGCCCGGGGCGGCCGCGGGGGCACTCCGGCGGGCGGGCACGCCCGGAACAGCATCGGGGCGCGCGAGCGCGCAGCCAGGGGGGCGGGCGGCATGGCTGTGCGTCGCGGCGGGCGGCGGCGGGCACTCACTCCTCCCGATGGCGTTTGTCCGGGCGGGCGCCGGTCCGGCGCCGACCGCAGGTGTGCGCCGCGTCCGCCGCGTCAGTAGCGGCGCCGCTAGGCGCGCCAACCGCCGCAGCCACCCCTTCTCCCCCCCCTCCTTCAGGCCCCGGCACCCGCCCCGGCCCCGGCGGCGCGCCCGTCGTGTCAACAGGGTTGGCTGGGTTAGATGCTGCTCTGCGCGGGGGCGCCCCTTTGGGCTCCGTGCTCGCCCTGGAGGCCGGCCCGCACGCGCGCGCAGCCGACGCGGTGGCGCGCCTCTTCGTGGCAGAGGGAGCGGCCTGTGGGCATGCCTGTTTCTGGGCGCGTGCCGACGGCGGCGAGGGCGACGCGTCCGTGTGGTGGCTCCCCCCGCCGCGCGCCCAGCGCCCGCCGCGCGCTGCCGGCGACGGCGACGCCGGCGGCGTGGCCCCCGACCTCAAAATTGCGTGGCAGTACCGGCGCCACATTGCGTCGGCGCGCGCGGCGGCCGAGGCGGCCGAGCGAGGGGCCCCGCGGCCGCCGCGCCCGCCGGGCGCGGCGGCGGCCGCGCTGCCAGCCTGGTGCCACGAATTCGACGTGGGCAAGCCGTGCGCCGACCCAGTGCCCGGCGTGACCCGGTGCGGGGCCGACGCGGGCGCGGCAGTCGACGCGGCGGTCGCCGCCGCGCGCGCGGCGCGCGACCCCTCCGCGCCCCCCGCTCGCATCGTGCTGCACCTGCCGGCTGACCCGGGGTGGAGGCTGGGGGATGCGGGGGTCGCGGCGAGCGTGTTGGCCGTAAGGCGGCTGCGCGGCGCTGTGCGCGGCGCGCGCGCAGTCGCGCTCGTCCTCTTTCCCTCCGCCGCCCTGCCCCACCCGTCCCTGGCCGCCCTGCACGCCGCGGCCGACGCTGTGCTCACTGTCCACTGCCTGCGGTCGGACGCGCCCGCCGCGTCCCTGCTCGCCGGCGGCGCCGACGCCGTGGGGTTTTTGGCGGTGCCGCGCCCGCCGCGCGCCGGCCCGCACGGCGGACGGCCGCCGCCGCCGCCGCTACACGTGCTGTTGAGGCGGCGGGGTAGATTGGTGGCGCGCGTGGCGGACGTCGACCCGGACGCGGAAGCAGCCGCCGCGGCGGCCGCGGGCGGCGCGCCGGCCGCCGCGCTCGCCTGTGCGGCGACGGGAGGGAGTGGCCTTGATTTTTGAGGGTCGGGGGCGGGCGTGTGTGATCGGGCTTCAGTGCGGGAGGGGAACTCTGGTGTAGCGACGGCAGAGGTCGCCGCTTCCTTCGCCTCACTCCCCACCCGCCCCGCCCCATTCGCCCGCGCCCCCGCGGCTGGCCGGCGCCGCGCCGCGCCGCTCCAGGCCCCACCCCCGCGGCGCGCCGCCCGCGCGCGGGCGCGCCGCCCTGATGGCGGCCCGTCCGCCCGCCGGCGACGAGCCGGCCGAGGCCGCGGGCGAGACCCTGATGGAGTGCGTGGCGTGGGGTGTGGTCGGCGAGGCGGATCGCGGCAAACGGGCGCGTCGCTCACTGCCCCCCGCCCTCCCTTCTCGCAGCGACGCTGCGACCGCCGCAGAGCTCGACGCCTTCCGCCGCGAGTACGAGGACGAGCGCACGTGGGAGGCGCTGCGTGAGGACGCGAGCGGGCGCCTGCTGCGGTTGGTGGGTGGTGGGGTGAGGGGCGGGGTCGCCGCCGCGGCCAGCCCGCGCGCGCGGCCGACGCGCCCCCCCCCCCCCCCCTCCCCACAGGACGCCGCCACCGCCCAGCGCGCCGCGCGCGCCGCCGCCGCGTCGACCGCGGCGTCCGCCGCGGCGCGCGTGCGGCGCGGCGTCATCCGCGCGCTCGTCGTCTGCCTCGACCTCTCGTCCGCGGCCGCGTCGCCCGACGTGCGCCCCACGCGCGCCGCCGCGGCCGCGGCGGCGGTCGCCACCCTGGCCCGCTCCTTTTTCGACCTCAACCAGCTGTCCCAGCTGTCGGTGCAGGTCACGCGCCGCGGCGGCGCCGAGAAAATCACCGGCCTCGGCGGCGCGCCGGAAGCGCACGTGGCGGCCCTGGCGGCCTCGCTCGAGTGCGCGGGCGCGGCGTCGCTGCAAAACGCGCTCGACCTGGCGCTGGCCACGCTGAAGCCGGTGCCGCCGTACGCGCTGCGGGAGGTCGTCGTCTTCTTTTGCGGGCTCACGACCGCCGACCCCGGCGACATCGGCGCGTCCATCGCCGCCTGCAAAGCCGCCCGCGTGCGCGTCTCCATCATCGGCCTCGCGGCCGAGGTGCACGTGTGCCGGCGCATCGCGGACGAGACGGGCGGGACGCACGCGGTCGCGCGCGGCGCGGCGCACCTCGCCGCCCTTGCCCGCGCCCACGGCCCGGCCCCGCCGGTGCGCGCCGCCGACGCCGCGCCCTCCCTCGTGCGCATGGGGTTTCCGCGGCGCGTGGCCGACGGGCCCGCGGGGGCGGCGTTCGTGGGGGAGGACGCAAAACTGTCGACCGGCGGCTACTCCTGCCCGCGCTGCGCCGCGCGCGTGGCCGAGCTGCCGGCCGCCTGCCACGTGTGCGGGCTCACCCTGGTGTCGTCGCCCCACCTGGCGCGCAGCTACCACCACCTCTTCCCCGTGCCGCCGTTTGCAGAGGACGGAGGGCCGGGGGGTCGCGGCGCCTCGGCCACCGCCCACCCGCGCACGCCGGCCGAGGCCGCGCTGGCGGGCGACCGGTGCTGCGGGTGCCTGGTGCGGCTCGGGGAAGGAGAGGAGGGAGGAGGAGGGCGAGGAGCGAGCGCCGCCCCGCCCGCGCTCGCCCCTCTGCGCGTCGCCTGCCCGTCCTGCCTCTCCGCCTTTTGCTTCGACTGCGACGCCTTCATCCACACGCACCTGCACGTCTGCCCCGGGTGCGAGGCGGGCGGCGGCGGACGGGCGGCGGCCGCGCCGTGGGCGGGGGCGGGGTGAGACGGCGCGCGCCCTGCAACCACCGCACGCACTTGTTTCTCTCTCCCTCCCTTCACTCGTCGAGCCCGCACGCGTCGCTCTCTACTCTTCGAGCCCGCACGCGGTGATGATGACGCGCGCGATGGGCCGCCTCCAAAACTTTTTCGCGACGACCGCGCGCTTGTCTCCGGTGGCGGCAGCGATCTTGAAGAACGCCGAGTCGCCCTTGGGCGGCGTCGCGCGCAGCCGCGACACCGCGTCGACCGCGTCAAGCCCCGAGACGACGCGGCCGACGACCAGGTTGGTCGCGTCGAGCTCGGGCGCGGTCGCGAGCGCGACCGTGAACGCGGTCCCGTTTGGGGGGGCACGCCGCGGTTCCTCCACGGTGACCAGCTTGCCGCCGATGGCGACAAGCCTGGTTTTCACGGGGTCGGGCTCCGCGTCGGCCACCACGATCGACACCGTGCCCGGCGCGTGCGCGTGCGCGGCGGCGGCGAGCTCCGGCGCGAGCGAGTCGGCGGTGTCGCCGCCGGCAATGACCCCGTCCCCCGTCCCGCCCTCGGCGTAGCTGAGCCGGGGCAGCCCAGAAGCGCGCACCTCCCGCCCGGGGACGACGCCGTCGATGCGGGAGCCTCGATACCCGACGCCACGCCTGTCGCGCGCGAGGTCGGCAAACCTCGCCGCGCCCAGCGGCACGTCGTCAAACAGTTCCACCGTGAACCGGCCCGCGGGCGCGCCGTCGATGGCGAGCTCGAAAAAGGCGCTGGTGGTCGCGAGCGCCGGCGGCGCGAGCGCGAGCGCGGCGGCGAGCGCGGCGCCGGCGAAAGGGGGGGCGCGGCGCTGGGCCGCGGGCGGTGGGGGCGCCGGCGGGCGCGTGGGAGGGGGGCGGGCGGCTGCGGTGGGGGGCATCGGAGGGGGAGAGTGAGGGTAAGGCGGCTCAAAGCGGCTCGCGACCCGCTCCCTGCGCCCGCGCCGGAGGCCGCCGCACGCCGCCCACAGCGCCCGTTCAACCGCCAACAGCACCCAGGCGGCAACTACAGAGCGCCCGGCTTGCTCCCCGCGCCACGCCGGCGACCGCGAAGAATCCCAAAAATCTCGCCCACGCCTTTCCCTCTCCTCCTCACTTCTTCCCCTTCCCCCCAAACAGCATTTCGTCCGTGATCTGTCCCTTGCGCGTGTAGGCTTTCCCGGCGGCCTCCGCCTTGGGGCAGGGGCGGTACGCCTTGATCGGCCAAAAGGAGAGCACCGCCCCGACGCCGCCCGCAATGCGGCCGTCGCCGGCGCAGCCGCGGGGGGCGTCGGCGAGGGGGATGCCGCAGGTAGGGCAAGTGGTGGATGGGGTGGGCTGGGGGATGGAGGTGGCGGCGGCGTCGGGGGCGCGATCTCGCCCCGCCACCCCTCCCAGCCGGCGCATTGCGCCCCTGCCGACCCGGCGCGCGGACTCACCGCGTCCGCGGGGGCCGCGCGGGGCGTCGCCGGCGCGCGGCGGGCGGGGCGCGCGGCGCGCGGCGCGAAGGTGCGCGTGGAGGGCAGGCTCGCCATGGGGCGGGGAAGTGGGCCGGAGGGAGGCGGCCGAGCGGGCCTGGCTCTGTGGGCGGGAGTGGCACACACCGTGCCGCACTCTTCAAACGCGCCCCCCCCCCTCCCCTCTCCCCCACGCGCCACCCGACCATGGCGTCCTCCTCCGAGCCCGTGAGTCGTCGCGCCCGTGCTTTGCGGCGGGCGGTGCGGCGCGGCCGCGGGCGGGCGGGCGCTGGGATCGGGCGCGCCGCGCGCGCACGCATCGCCGGGCGCCGCCTGCGCGCGCCGCGGGACCTCGCAGCGCGCGTGCGCCCTTGCATGGCGCGCGGCGGGCGGCCACCGCGCGGCCGGAGCGGCGCGGCGTCCGTTTTGGCGGGCGGGCCCGCATCGCGCGCGCGTGCCGCGGCCCGCCGCCCACCTCTCCCCCCTCCCCCCACCCCTACAGCGCTTCCTCGTCTTCGGCAAGACCGGCTGGATCGGCGGCCTCGTCGGGGAGTTGCTCACGGCGCAGAACGCCACATGGCGCTTCGCCTCGGCCCGCCTCGAGGACCGCGCCGCGGTCCTGGCCGAGCTGGAAGAGGTGCGAGGAGCGGGGTGGCGGGCGTGGGAGGGGGTCCGAGGCTGGCCGAGGGCCGTGGGACGGGTGAACAGCGCGCGCGCAGACGAGCCCCCGCCCCGCCTCCCCCCCCTCCCCTCCACAGTTCAAGCCGACGCACGCCCTCAACGCGGCGGGCATCACCGGCCGCCCCAACGTGGACTGGTGCGAGAGCCACAAGGTCAGGAGAAGGAGAGGAGGGAGGAGAGAGGAAAGAGAGCGCACGACGCGCCGCGCTCGCCGACCGACCCCCTCTTTTCCTTAGATCGAGACCATCCGCGCCAACGTCATCGGCATGCTCACCCTCGCCGACGCCTGCCACGTGGCCGGCGTGCACCTGACGACGTACGCGACGGGCTGCATCTTCCACTATGACCAAGACTTTCCAGAGGGCTCCGGCAAGGGCTTCACCGAGGCCGACACCCCGAATTTCACGGGTTCTTACTACTCGCACACAAAGGCCATCGTGGAGGGGTTGCTCAAGGAGTACCCCAACGTGCTCATCCTGCGCGTGCGCATGCCCATCGTCGGGGACCTGACGTACGCGCGCAACTTCATCCACAAAATTCTCAAATACGAAAAAATCGTCAACATCCCAAACTCGATGACCGTGCTGCCGGAGCTGCTGCCGATGTCCATCGAGATGGCCAAACGCGGGCTGACCGGTGAGAGGAGGAGAGGTGGTGGTGGACTAGGAAGCGCGCGCGACCCCAATCAATCGCCCACACACCCCTCCCCCCGCCCCTGTCTCCAGGCGTCATGAACTATACCAACCCCGGCACCATCTCCCACAACGAGATCATGGAACTCTACAAGTCATACGTCGACCCCGAGCTGACGTGGCAAAACTTTTCCATCGAGGAGCAGGCCAAGGTCATCGTCGCGCCCCGGTCCAACAACCTGCTCGATACGGCGCGCATCGAGTCTGAGTTTCCGGACATTCTGCCGATTCGGGAGTCGCTCATCAAGCACGTCTTCGAACCCGCGGCGGCGGCCAAAGCGGAAGTGTCGGCGGCCGTGCGCGCGTTTCGGGGGCGCGCGTGAGCAAAGGAGAGGGTCGCAGAGGCGCGCGCCCGCGGCGCCGGCGGCTCCTTCCGCGGCCGGCAAGCGCCGGCGGCGGGGGTGAGCGCGCTCCCCCCTGCTTCCCCACACACCCCACCCACACCCCACCCCAAAACGGACGCCACCCCACATGTGTGAACGAATGCGCGCAGCAGGCACTACGAGGGAGCGGGAGAGCGGGAGGGGCGTGGCGCGGCAGCAGCGCGCACGCTCTCCCTCCCGCTCTCCTTCTCTCCGTCACTCGTCCACCTCGACCTCCACGCAGCCGTGCAGGTCGGTCATGGCAAACGCGCGCGCCTCGCCCAGGGCAAAGGATGACCGCAGGGCGGGCGCGGAGCGCGCGCCGAGGTCGTGGCCGAAGGCGGCGAGCAAGAGGCTCAGCAGGCCTCCGTGGGACACGACAGCGACTCTTGCATGGCGCTGCATGGCCAACCAGGCCAGAAAGTCGGCCGCGCGCGCGGCGGCGACGGCGGCGGGCTCCGGGGACGCGCGCGTGTGGGAGCGCGCGGCGGCCGTCGCGGCCGTGCCCGCGGCCGACGCGACGCGCTCAAACCGGGGGAACGCGGCCGCGGTGTCGGGCGCGACCGCGTCGCTGGGCAGACCGGCGTTGGTTTCGCGCAGGAGGGCGTGGGAGAGGAGGCGAACGGTGGGTGGGGGGCGCGCGCCGCGCCGCCACCATGCCCCCGCCGCAGCCGCTCCTCCCTTATCACACGCGATGGCCGCCGTCTCCAGCGCGCGCCGCTGGGGAGAGGCGACGACGGCGTCGACGCGCAGGCGGCGCAGCGCCGCCGCCGACGCGCGGCCCCTTGCGGTCAGAGGCGGATCCACCGCGGTCGCGTCCCCGACGTTGTGCCTCGCCTCCGCGTGGCGCACCAGGTACACGATGCGTACAAACGACGCGGGCGCGAGCGTGAGCGAGGGGCGGGGCGGCGCGCCCCTCGCCTCGGCGCTCGCGGTTGCCAGCGCGGCCGCGTGCCGCAAAAAGTCGGTGCACGCCCGCTCCCAGTCGTCACCGCCGTCGGGGTCGGCCCGGGCCGCCCAACGCTTCATGTCGCGGCGCAGCTGGGCGAGGGCGGGCGCGGCGGCGCCGGAGGGCTCGCCTGCGCTCGCGCGGCGGCCCCGCATTCAGGGCGCGGCGCCCGGCCGGCGGCGCGCGGACGCGGCGCGGCACCCAAGAGAGGGCGGCCCGATCGAGATGCGGCCGCGCGAGAGTGTGGGGAGAAACGGGTGACGCGTCGAGACTCGACACGCCTCGCTCTCTCTCTCTCCCACCCCTCCCCCTCCCTCGCATCAATGCACCAGCACGACCGGGCGCGTCGTGCGCGCGGCCGCGTACTTCGAGACGGAGCCCCAGACAGCATCAATGCACCAGCACGACCGGGCGCGTCGTATGCGAGGCCACGTACTTCGAGACGGAGCCCCAGACAAACTCCTGGACGCGCGACCGCGAGTGCGCCAACAGGACGACAGCCGCCGCGTCGAGCCCGTCCGCCGCCGTGATGATTGTCGCCCCGACGCACCGC
>Ga0315274_10015357_pt1 | contig 10847 bp, 12 predicted proteins | sample YL17G02_20_MG_FD_203700 | JGI IMG/M metagenome (GOLD analysis project Ga0315274, IMG submission 203700) | Sediment microbial communities from Yellowstone Lake, YNP, Wyoming, USA - YL17G02_20 | ecosystem: Environmental > Aquatic > Freshwater > Lake > Sediment | place: USA: Wyoming | collected...
CAAAATCGAAGCCAAGGAAGTTTTGGGGGATAAATATTCATCGGCTCAAGGAGCTGGAGAACTTTATCAAAAAGTTGGTCCGCTCCCATATGGGAGCGGAGCGGGTGGAAGTTGCGGAGCTTGAGGAATGAAAAGTAAATGACTTACCTTTGTCCGATGCATCCTGATGTAAGAAAGGATAAGCCCGGCCGTTGTCCGAAGTGCGGGATGTCACTTGTGGAAGTGACCCCGCGAAGCCCTGAGCGGAGTCGAATGGGCGAAGTGGGGGAGCATATTGATCATACTGAACACCACAGAAAGATGGCGGAGGATTTTAAGAAGAGGTGTTTTGTTGTTTTGCCCCTAACGATTATTGTTCTAATTCTATCCCCAAAAATTCAGGAATGGTTCGGATTTTCAATTGATTTCCCTCTAAGAAATCTCGTGCTATTTGGACTTGGGACACTTATTGCGCTTTATGGCGGCTGGCCTTTTTATACTGCGGCGAAAGACGAACTAAGAAGTAAAAATTGGGGAATGATGACGCTGGTATCGTTAGCGGTGTTAGCGGGTTACGCATTCAGCGTCTTAGCAACTTTCGCTTTCCCAGGAGAGAGTCTTTGGTGGGAAATCTCCACTTTAGTTTTGGCCTTTCTTTTAGGGCACTGGATGGAAATGAGGGCGGTACTTGGGACGGGAAACGCTTTAAGAGAACTTGCTAAGCTTATTCCGCCCACGGCTCATAAACTGGACGGTAAGGATATCAAAGACGTTGCCACAGAAGAGCTAGTAAAGGGAGATTTAGTTTTGGTTAAACCTGGAGAAAAGATTCCGGTCGACGGGGAGGTCGCCGATGGCGCCTCAAGCGTGAACGAAGGAATGATTACCGGAGAGAGCTGTCCAGTCGAGAAGAAAAAAGGAGATAAGGTCATCGGCGGCACTATTAATAACGATGGTTCCTTAACTATAAAAGTTACAAAAACAGGAGAGGAGACTGCAATTGCTCAGATAATAGATTTGATTCGCCAGGCTCAAGAAACGAAACCAGCTGTTCAAAAACTGGCAGATAGGGCAGCCAACTGGCTGACTGTCACAGCAGTTGTGGTTGGCACAGGAACTTTTATTTATTGGTTCTTCATAAACCCCCAAGGGGTCATTTTTGCTGCAACCCTGGCCATAACTGTTGTAGTTATAGCCTGCCCGCATGCACTGGGATTGGCGATTCCGACCGTTACTACAATTACCTCCGCCCTTGCTGCCAAAAACGGGATTTTGATTCGGGATATGGCTGGTTTGGAGGTTGCAAGGCGGCTTACTTACATTATTTTTGATAAGACCGGGACTCTCACAAAAGGAAAGTTTGGGGTCGCAGAAGTTAAAGTTTTTGATACAACCAAGGAAGATGAGATCCTAAAACTCTCCGCCTCGGTTGAAATTCATTCCCAGCATTCAATTGCAAAAGGGATAGTAGAGGAGGCCAAGAGAAGAAAGATTGCCTTTACGGCCGCCCACGATTTTAAATCTTACCCTGGCAAAGGAGCGGAAGGAAAGGTCGAGGAAAAAGAAGTTGTTTTGGGAAATTTGACAATGCTTGAGGGAAAAGGAATTAGCTTAACCGCCGCCGAGCCCTATAGCGCTTCCTTAAAAGATTCAGCAAAAACGATTATTTGGGTAGCGATTGAAGGGAAAGTTGCGGGGGCGCTTGCTTTGGAGGATTCTGTCAGGGAGGAGTCAAGGGAAGCCATAAAGAAACTTCACGAGCTTGGAGTAAAAACCGCGATGCTTACGGGGGATAAAGAGGATGTCGCCGTGGAGGTTGGCAAGAGACTTGGCATAGACACCGTCTTTGCCGAAGTTTTGCCGGAACAAAAAGTAGATAAAGTAAGGCAGTTGCAAGGCAAAAGTCACATCGTTGGGATGGTAGGGGATGGGGTAAATGATGCGCCTTCCTTGACTCAAGCCCATGTGGGAATTGCAATAGGGGCGGGGACCGATGTCGCAATCGAGTCGGCCGAAATAGTTCTGGTTAAGAATAATCCACTGGATGTTGTAAAAGTAATTGCCTTGTCACGAAAAACCAATACCAAGATGAAACAAAATCTTGCCTGGGCGACAGGATATAATCTGTTTGCCATTCCGGCCGCAGCCGGGGTTTTTGCAAAATGGGGGCTCTACTTACGACCGGAGGTCGGAGCCTTGCTCATGAGCGCCTCTTCACTAATCGTTGTTGTAAATGCCCTAGGACTTCGAAGGGTCAAATTGTGAAAATTAGAGGTTGACTTAGGAAATACTTAGCAGGTATAGTGGAAAGCGAATTATAATGGCGACATCAAACCTTACGGATGCGGATTTTGAGGCCAAAGTTCTGAAATCGGCAACGCCCGTTCTAGTTGATTTTTGGGCTCCTTGGTGCGGGCCTTGCAAGCTGGCCGAGCCTGTTTTAGAGGAACTTTCCAATACTTACAGCGGTAAAGTCGCTATAATGAAGCTAAATGTTGATGAGAACCAGGACTCCGCCGCTAAACATTCCGTTATGTCAATTCCGACCACGGTTCTTTTTAAAGGAGGAGCCGAAGTAGGCCGTCAAGTAGGATTTGCAGGAGAACAAGCTTTTGAAGATCTAATCAAAAAAGGTATTTAAAGGAGGTGATTATTTTGGACGATACGACTAAACCGCAAGACACAGGACAAATACCAGGAGCCCCGGCTCCCATAGGGGGACCAGCCCCGACAACTGGGCCAACCATGCCCACGCCTCCCGGTTCCGAGCCGCCAATGGGGACTCCTACACCCCCGCCGGCCGAGCCAACTATCCCTACTACACCTACACCAGAACCAGGGGTACCGGCTGAAACACCTCAGCCAGAGCCGCCGACGGGTGAAGGAGGAGCAACTGGGGGAGATACAGGACCTACTTCTCCTCCGGCAGCTACCTATTAATGGTAGAAGGAGAAGTGTTTGCATCCAAACCGGCTCCAGGTGAGCCTTGGGGTGTAATAATTATTGGTTCAGGTCCGGCCGCTTTAACCGCCACAATTTACACGACTCGCGGAGCAGCTTCGACTTTAATTATCGGCGGGGAAAAATGGGGGGGACAACTTATGCTGACAACCACGGTAGATAACTGGCCGGCAACCCCTGGGATTCAGGGCCCAGATTTGATGCAAAAGATGAGAGAGCACTCTCTAATGTATGGGGCCCAGTTCGTTGGAAAAAATGCCGAAGGAATAGATGTTGGTAAGTACCCTTTTGAGGTTTTAGCAGGGGGAACTAAACACCTTGCAAGATCGGTTATAGTTGCGACGGGGGCGGACACCAAATGGTTGGACGCTCCGGGGATAAGGGAGTATATCGGCCGAGGTGTTTCTTCCTGCGCTCCCTGCGACGCCCCCTTCTTTAAAGGAAAAAAAGTTGCGGTTGTCGGAGGAGGGGATTCGGCAATGGAAGAAGCTTTAACTCTTTCGAAATACACGTTAGAAGTGACAATTATTCATAGAAGGGATGCTTTTAGAGCCTCTGCCGCTATGCAAAAAAAGGTGCTTTCCGACCCCAAAATAAAAGTTCTCTGGAATACGGAAGTTAAAGAGGTGGTCGGGAGTCAGAAAGTCGAAAAAGTGGTTGTTGTTGACAACAAAACAAAGCAAACGAGTGAACTTATTTTGGACGGAATCTTTATCGCAATCGGACATGTCCCTTCCACGAATATTTTTTCGGGAAAGATTGAACTTGATGAGAAGGGATATGTGAGTGTTAGAGACTATACCAAAACTTCAGTCCCCGGAATTTTTGTGGCGGGTGATGTACATGATTATCACTACAAGCAAGCCATAACCGCAGCCGGCTTCGGCTGTATGGCTGCCATAGATACCATAAAGTATCTGGAAGAGACCAAAGCCAGTTATTGACAGGGTAGGGTTTTGTTGTCAGAATAGTTACCATGTTTTCGCGAGGCGCAATCTTGGAAAAATTCATTCCGGTCCTTCTTGTTATAACCGTTGCCCTTGCCTTCTTGGTCGGAGTTTTATGGCAAAAAGTTTCACTTCTGGAAGGGGGAAAGGCTTCAAACACGGCACTAGCCCCAAGTGACCAGGGAGAGGGAGAAGTAAACGGAAAGCTCTCGGAAGAGCAGGCAAAAAGAGTTGAAAAGCCCAATGACAAAGACCGCATCAGAGGTTCTTTGGACGCCGAAGTCTTTCTTATTGAATACTCCGACCTCGAGTGTTCATTCTGTAAGCAATTCCACCCCACCGCCCAACAGTCGGTTGACGAATACGACGGCAGGGTTACCTGGATATATAGACATTTCCCTCTCGATACACTTCACCCGAAGGCGGATAAAGAAGCAGAAGGAACAGAATGTGCCTTCGAACTTGGGGGCCAGGACGGTTTTTGGAAATTAGTAGACAAAATTTTTGAAGTAACGCCTTCAAACAATGGGCTGGATCTAACTAAACTTCCAATATATGCCGGGCAGGTGGGACTTAATCAATCAAACTTTAAAACCTGTCTTGATAGCGGGAAATATAAAGGCAGGGTAGAGGAGTATTATCAAAGCGGTATTACTGCAGGAGTAAAAGGCACTCCCGGAAACTTCGTTATGAACAAAAAAGGAGAAGTTTGGGTAATTCCCGGAGCAGTTCCTTTTGAAACCCTCAAGATTACTATTGAGGAAGCCCTCAAGAGTTAAGTGCTTCTAAAAACTGCTCGCTGTCGTAAATCAGAAAATGTTGTGGTACTTTTGTGTCCCCCGAGGGCACGGCATCTTCCTGAATATATTTTGCGGTAAGCCCAAATCCCTTTAGTTCGCTAACTTTACCCCCATCAAGGCGTATTCTTTGTACGTTTTCGGGTTTTGCCCGAATCTCTTTTTGCACCTGGGTTACGTAGAGCCTGTCTAAAACACGGGAATCAAGTAGAATCTTAAGAATCCTCGGCCCCGTTGTCATTTTTATGACTTTATAACCTTCCCTACCCAGAAAATCTATCATGAGCTTTCCGTCGACGCCGCCACTTCCGGCTCCGACGAGCCTTACCCCCGCTTCTTCTAACTCGCGAGCCTTAGGGGATTTCGCCATCTCATGGGTGGTAAAGACAATTATCTTGCGGCCAGCGTCGGTGAGTACTTTCGGGATGTCGAAATCCAGACTTCTACTGGCTACCACAATATCAGGATTTCTGCTTTTATAGCCATTTTTTAGTCTCCAGTTTCCAAGCTCTTCGTATTCTCCTCCCGGTTCAAACTGGGTGAGAACGTTCTGGGCCTTTTCCCCCATTTTGGCAAAGCGCTTTAGATACCCGGTTCCTGTAATAATCACATCTGCCTGGGCCGTAAGTTCCTGAAAAAGTCTCCAATCGTAAGAATTTTTAAGTTCAACCGGGACTTGAAAGTCCCTTCCAGGCTCTTGGTTGGCGATTACATCATTTTTGTCTGATACGTAGTTGGCAATTACAATTGGGCGCCCGAGTCTTTCGGCGATTTTACGAAGTCCTTGAGAAAGGTAAAGCCCTTCAAGGGGGAGTATTTGTTCTCTTGGAAATTCCTGTTTTACTTCTATTTTGTGTTCCGGTGACAACCTCCTATTGTAGCATTCAAAGGACAAAAATGTTAAAATTCACCTTGTCGAAATTTATTTTGGCGCCATCGTCTAACGGTTTAGGACGAGGCCCTTTCAAGGCCTAAATACGAGTTCGATTCTCGTTGGCGCCACAGAAGGGTCCATAAGGATTACCTTGTGTGCCCAAATCAGAATTTGGGCCCATAAGCTCGATCTTGTGATCGACCGCCTTCGGCGGAAGCTTGTGGCCCCTCGAGATTACTCTCGGGCCCATAGCTCAATGGCAGAGCAAGTGCCTTTTAAGCACGTGGTTGGGGGTTCGAATCCCTCTGGGCTCACCATTAGTGATTTTGAAAGAGTCTTTTGTTGATTTAGCTCAAAACATTGCGATAATTTAAGTGTTCCATTAGTGATATCTTCATATGTTGGCATAGACTCAAAAAGAAGACTAAAAAGAGCCTTCTGTTGTAAAGGATTATTCGGTACTATCAATAAATCTGATAGGTGTTCCATAAAATAATTTGCATAGACCACCAATTCCTCAATATCTACTTCTTTTTGTTCGTGTTGATCTCTTTTTTCAATCGCTAAGGCTATTTGAAGTTCAGTAGTCTCTAAGTCTTCTTCAAAGGTTTTTATGGCTACCGAAGAACTCAGAGCTCTTATCTTATCCTTAATAAGTTGTTTTTCCTGTTTCAATTGTTCAACTCTTTGTCCATAGTCAATTGAATTTTGAAATGCCTCTTCTTTTTTATTGTTCCAAACGTCTAAAACTACTTCCTTAAAAAGTCGTATAAAATCCTGAGTAAACTTAATTTGACCTATAAACCTATAGATTGTTTCGTCAAATGTCTTTTTATTGACACCCCAATATTTATGATTTCTTCCGCAATGGTAATATCCAATATGTTTCCCTGATTTACTGCGCGGGGCACTCCCTAACAATGGGTTATTGCATTTTGGACAAAGAATATCCTTAAAAGGAAAGGCAGGATTATTTCGATCTTTTCTTTGAATAGTTTGGTAAGGTTTTTGGTTATAAAGAAGGCGATAATTTTCACCGTTTTTAACTATCATAATTTTGCCACGATTTGCCTTATTGAAAGTATCAATATCAACTAAACCGTCAAATTGAGCCTTTACAGGCTGATAATCTGTCCACTTCTCATAAATGAATCCTGCATAGACAGGATTCTTAATATAACGTTGAAATTGTTTAACTGTTAAAGGCTTTTTGCCTAAGTAACCAATAACTTTCTTCGTTCTTTTATCACGCCTATGTCTTTCCTGAGTTTTAAAACCTAATTCATTGATCTTATCAACTATCTCCTGATCCGACAAAATACCTTCTGCTCTCAATTCAAACATTTTGATAAACCATTTTGCCTCTGAAGGATTGAATACCCTAATCACTCTTTTACCCATTTCTGTCTCAATTTTAGCATTCACAAAGCCTGCAGGAGCTTTCCTACAGCCATAACCTGCCCGTGTATAAACGATTTCCGCACCTATCGCGCGGGTAAGAAAATCTGTAACTTCCTGTTTTGCCTGATTTGCCTGCATGATTTCCGCATTTTGCGACGGAGAATAGAGTGACCATGGATATTGAATGTTTAAATGAGCCAACGTATTTCTAACAGGCTGAATAAATCCATATGCGTCAACTAATTCAACTCCTGATTTAGCTAATTCCTTTTTAAGGTAACTGTAGATATAATCTCCGGCCCTCGTAAACCTATCAACACTTTTAAAAACCATAACGTCTATTCTGTTTTTTGGATCTTTGCAATACCTTAGCACTTCCTCAAATAGTTCTCTATCCTTATCCGTACCTGTTTCAACTAATTCAAATTCCTTTACTAAAATATGTTCGTAGCGTTTATTTGCCTCCAAACATATCTTTCTTTGCTCCTCAATACTGTTTCCAACGTCAAATTGTTTTAAGGTTGATACACGGTAGATATCCACCGCACGTTTACGAATATTTGTCATTTTACCTCCTATCCTATAGCCGATAAATTTATTTGGCAATAGCGGCTTTACAGGTGAATGTCTGAACGGTAGTTATGAATTTAGCCTTAATCTTTTGAAAGGCGTTAACTACCAAATCACCCAATACATATAGCCTATCTCTAATTTGCTCTATCTGACTATCGCTATAGTTTTGATTGTTGTCGATTAACTGACGGCATTTATTAATTTCTATTTTGTCCTTCATACTTTTACTCCTAAATATACAAAAAAAGAGAATCTTTAATACCGCAATAATGCGATATTTTTAAATTCTCCTTAATTCTCTTATTCTACAAATAGATCTATATAAGATCCGGTGGTTTCTGCTCTATTGGAATTTTCAAATCCGTAGCTTTTAGTTCTATCTTTCTTTTCAGATCCGGTGGTTTCTGCTCTATTGGAATTTTCAAATCCGTAGCTTTTAGTTCTATCTTTCTTTTCAGATCCGGTGGTTTCTGCTCTATTGGAATTTTCAAATCCGTAGCTTTTAGTTCTATCTTTCTTTTCAGATCCGGTGGTTTCTGCTCTATTGGAATTTTCAAATCCGATGGAAATTCTGTCATTTTTTCACCTCATAACCTAAAATAAAAACCGCCTTCTGAGGTACACAGTTGGCGGTTCTTATCAAATATTCGCAAACTAATCGCTTCGTACCTCAGCAATTGCAATCATTATACCAAACTCCTGTATTATTTTGCAAATTCAATAGTTTTCCTAATACTTCAATATAACCACAACTCTTAAATCAAAAGACTAAAATTGTCAAATTAGCCTATACTCTTACGAGTAAATGGTATTTCCTTTAATATTTCAACTTATTTGTTTAACTGCCGTTATGAACGTAAAGTGAGGTATGAGTTGAAGTTAAAACATTGATTTTGGCGCTCCATGGTGAGTTTAGGCGTGAGATAATGAATATTGATATATCCCACTACGTCTAATGTTCCACAACCAAAGAGGTAAACAATTAAGAGGTTAATCGTGCGTAAGCAGGTTGCGATACAGGTAACTCTACATACCGTTTTAGAGTATCACGTAGTATAATAAGTTCATTAAGTAGAGTGTTCCATTTCAAAGACACTAAGTTCACTCGAAGACTCGTGAGCCATCGGTGTTCGAAAGTGCCAAGTATTGTAAAGGGTTTTGCACGGCGAATCCCTCTGGGCTCACTAATATTGCGGGGTCGTCTAATGGTAGGACAGGCGCCTTTGGAGCGTCGAATCGGGGTTCAAATCCCTGCCCCGCAGCTCAAGCAAGTAATCTTGCGAGATCCCGAGCAAAGTCGAGGGATTCGCTCCATTCATTTGCAATCAACTTCCGGTCATTGCATAATATTTCTTATGGGGTATGAGCTCTCCCGGGCGTACTTTGAATATTTGGGCGACAGAATAACGAATGAATTAACTGATGGAAAAAGTCTAGACGGTCGAGAATGGGGTACGGTCTTAAGCGTTTCTTCATGTATTTACATTAACCAAGGGCTGGGGAAAATAACCCTCGAACAGGCAGAAGAGTTATATCAAAAAATCCATACCCTTTTCCCGCACTTAAAAGAGAGACTTCAAAGCGAACGCGAGCGAGGTTTCCGGCCGCCGGCTATAGAAAGCAGCCATAAAATTGGAGAATCGGGGAAAAAAGTAACCGGCGCGAATATTCAGACCGCGGCCGAAAATCAAAAAGTCCGCCCCCTTCCGGTAGATTTGGAGGACCTTGTTTAGGAAGGTCGGCTCGACATTTAACTTCAAAATAGCCCCGGCTGGAATTTGGGGAAAAAAAGGGGGAAATACGCTTCCTTGACCTCGCCGGGACTTTATGATTTCCCGATGGCCTTGAGCTTGGACTTGATCGTCGCCTTTTTGTCCAGCCTGTGGTCGATACGCAGATCGACGTGAATCCGCTTCGCGCCCATTTTCACCAGGGCTTCATCGGCCTGTCCGATCACGCGGAAGAGCGACGCGAGGTCCGGCGCTTCGATGGCCGTCGACATCCCGCCGGTCACGCTCTTGAGGCCCGAGTCTTCGATCACGCGGACGGCCTCTTTGACAAAGCGGCTGACCGAGGACCCTTCGCTCGTCGGAAAAATCGCAAGCTCGGCAATGATCATCGTCTGTTCCTTATCTTTTATTATTAGTTGTTCTTTTCCCATTTCCGAGATTATAACAGCAGATATTTTCAATCACAAGCCGGCTGGAATTTGCCCTTCGATTGCACTCAGGACTAGGGGATATTGACTTCTGATCCTCGCGGTGATAATTTCAACTTCATGATAAAGGGGGAAAGAGAAACGGAGCCTCGGGGGTTTTGCCACATCCTTTTTGACCTACCTTTTGTGTCCATCCACGGAGATACCGGTACTGACACTTTTCTCCAGGTTAATTCGCGCCAAGAAATTCCCCCGGGAGCAATAAATATTAGACCGGTCAGAGAAGGGCAAACCCTTTTTGTGACAGAAGGAGGACTAAGAGCTTTCCATTCCCACGTCCACCAATGGGGAGGCCAACAGGATTTTTATAAGGCAGAATCAGGAGATATTAAGTACTCTTTCCTGGGATACGGGAAAGCAACCCGGGGGGAAATTTTACTTCATAAAATCAAAACTCTGGTCCGGGGAAAATAATCGAGCTGGAACTTAGAGGGAGAGGGAAGTTTAGCGCGGGTCACCGCGGGATTCGTGGGGAGTATAACCAGGTTCGGCTGCCTTTTTAGCGCAATCTCCTTCGACCAATTGGCCGTGGTGAAGGTAAGGATCTGTACCTTCAGCCTGAAGTTTTTGTAAAAGACATTCGCCGCGAGGGTAATCACAGCCTATTTTTCCGCGCCATGAGTAGGTAAAAGTACACTTTAATCTTTCTGTCATATCCTATTTGGCTTACGATTGTAAGCTCTACCTTACGAAGCGTCAAATTTACGGCCTAAACTAACTGGAATTTAGGGGAGATTTGTGCTAGAAAAAGGTATGAGCACCAAAGTAGAGAGGGAAAAATCACACATGGTTCCATTTAATGGAGACCCAAATCTTTTGGTCATAGAAAATCTTCGACGCCCTACAGAACAAGAAATAAAAGATTGCGGGGAGTCATTAGAAAAATATATAAAAACTTCGGAATCTCCAAAGAAGCCCGAATAAGAATTTTTTGCCCCAGACCTATATGCTGGAATTTGGTGGGAAAGGGGAGTAGAATTTCCTTTAAATGAATTTAAGAGAAAGATTACAGGAATTCCAGGAATGTCTTGAAGATAGTAAATACGAAAAACCACAAACTGTTGGAACGGCTCTTATTAGAAAAGTGGGTCCCGAAG